>ERZ808240.218-NODE-218-length-79288-cov-32.924425_pt1 | contig 79288 bp, 56 predicted proteins | sample MGYA00521084_ERZ808240 | MGnify/ENA primary metagenome ERZ808240 (study PRJEB31516, sample SAMN03275571) | gut metagenome | biome: mammalia-associated habitat; material: feces | host: Papio cynocephalus | place: Kenya | collected 2012-08-06 ...
TAAGTTTTTTACTTACCTCTTAATCTCTCTCAAACTTGTCAATGAACTGTTCTTCGTTTCTTTTGAGCGTCCGCTTCGTTGTCCTCCCTCATCGGTCGGTCATTGCCACAAGGCAACTCCCTCCTTCTTCGGTCGTCCGCCTCGCATCCGTCTCAAAATAAATCAAAGAACCTTGGCTCTTCCGAGCGTCCCCTTCAGTCATTTCCCCGCTCATTTGGGAGGGTCATTTCTGAATTGGGCTGCAAAGATACGGACTTTTTTATTACCTGCAAATTTTTTCGCAACTTTTTTCAAAATATTTTTCCGGATCCACGAACGCAGAGGCGCGAAGAGGTGCGGAGCACGCTGCTTCATTATACGTAACTTCATCATTTTCACCTCTATATACATTTATTATGTGAGAGACTCGCCATCGACGACACTTTTTGGGCAGAATTTCGCTATATTTGCGGTTTCGTTGAAATTTTGGAAAAACGGAATATGGAAGAAAAGATTAAGACTTCGCTCCCGGAGAACGCTACGCGGGAGCTCAAACCGGGAGAGGAGTACCAGCCGCTGCTCTCGCCGAAGAAAAACTATCCGGAGGTCACGCCGTGGTCGGTTTCGGTCGGACTGGTGATGACCGTCATCTTCTCGGCTGCGGCGGCCTATCTGGGGCTGAAGGTCGGGCAGGTGTTCGAGGCGGCGATTCCTATAGCCATCATCGCGGTGGGGCTTTCGTCGGCTCTCGGGAGGAAGAACAGCCTCGGAGAGAATGTCATGATTCAGTCCATCGGCTCCTGCTCCGGAGCGATTGTGGCGGGCGCGATTTTCACGCTGCCGGCGCTCTACATCCTTCAGGACAAGTATCCGGAACTGACCGTGAACTTCGGCAAGGTGTTCTTTTCCAGCCTGTTGGGAGGAATACTCGGAATCCTGTTCCTGATTCCGTTCAGGAAATATTTCGTGAAGGAGATGCACGGGAAGTATCCGTTCCCTGAGGCCACGGCTACGACTCAGGTGCTCGTGAGCGGCGAGGGAGGCGGAAAGGGGGCGAAGACCCTGCTGGCGAGCGGACTCATCGGAGGTCTCTATGACTTTGTGGTGGCGACGTTCGGGGCATGGAGCGAGACGCTCTCGACCACGATTCTGCCTTGGGGGCAGGCAATTGCAGACAAGGCAAAGGTGGTGCTCAAGGTGAACACGGGCGCGGCGGTGCTCGGACTCGGATATATCGTGGGGCTGAAATACTCCTTTATCATATGCTGCGGAAGCCTGCTGGTCTGGCTGGTGATTATCCCTCTGATGAACCTCATCTGGGGCGGCAGCGTGCTCGATTTCATGGGCACGGGCATCACGCAGACGGTGTCGGAGATGACGGCCGACCAGATTTTCAGCAACTATGCACGGCACATCGGCATCGGAGGCATCGCGACGGCGGGAATCATCGGAATCATCAAGTCGTTCGGAGTCATCAAGTCGGCCCTCGGGCTGGCTGTCGGCGAGTTCAAAAAGAAGAAGGGAAGCGCCGACGAGGAGGTTCTGAGGACGCAGAGGGACATCTCGATGAAGATTGTCGTGATAGGCATCGTGGCGGCGCTGATTGCCGTGTTCATCTTCTTTGCCTGCGGGGTCGTGGATAATCTGTGGCTGGCGCTTGTCGGGGTGCTGATTGTGGCGGTGATTGCGTTCCTCTTCACGACCGTGGCCGCGAACGCGATTGCGATTGTCGGCTCTAACCCCGTCAGCGGAATGACCATCATGACTCTGATTCTGGCGAGTCTCATTCTCGTGGCCTGCGGGCTTAAAGGAACGGCCGGGATGGTGGCAGCCATGGTCATCGGAGGAGTCGTCTGCACGGCTCTTTCCGTTGCGGGCGCGTTCATCACCGACCTGAAGGTGGGCTACTGGATCGGCACTACCCCGAAGAATCAGGAGACATGGAAGTTCCTCGGAGTGCTCGTGGCGGCCGCGACTGTGGGAGGCGTGATGATGGTGCTGAACCAGACCTACGGCTTCACCGGTGAGAATGCGCTCGTGGCTCCTCAGGCGAACGCGATGGCGGCCGTGATTGAGCCGATGATGAACGGCGGGAACGCCCCGTGGCTGCTCTACGGCATCGGAGCAGCGCTGGCGATTGTGCTGACGCTCTGCAAGGTGCCGGCCCTGGCCTTTGCGCTTGGGATGTTCATCCCGATTGACCTGAACCTTCCGCTGCTCATCGGAGGCGCGGTTTCGTGGTTCGTGGGAAGCCGCAGCAAGAAGGCAGAGGTGAACGCCGAGCGTCAGGAGAAGGGGACGCTGATTGCCTCGGGATTCATCGCGGGAGGTGCGCTGATGGGCGTAGTGAGCGCGATTCTGAAGTTCGCGAAGGTCGATTGGTACATCGGGGCGGACACGCTCTGGGCGCGGTACTGGGCAGAGCCGGTGGCGATTTTACCATACATTGCAATTATTGGATATATGATACTTTCAAGTATGAAAACAGAAAACAAATAATATGGAAAAGTTAATTGAAAGGTTTTTGAGATATGTGGCTGTGGATACGCAGTCAGACGAAAGCAGCGACACCCAGCCGAGTGCCGCAAAGGAACTGGTTCTGCTGAAGATGCTCCGGAACGAGCTTGAGGCCATGGGCGTGAAGGCAGAACTGGACGAGTGGGGATATGTGATGGCGACGATTCCGTCGAATGTCGAGGACAAGGATGTGCCTGCGCTCGGATTCATCGCTCATGTAGATACGTCGCCGGATGCGTCGGGGGCGGACATAAAGCCTCAGATTATCGAGGGATATGACGGCGGGGACGTCGCGCTGAACGGCGTGCCCGGTCTCGCGCTGAAGGTCGCCGATTTCCCGGAACTGGCGGAATACAAGGGGCAGACCATCATCACCACTGACGGGACGACGCTGCTCGGGGCGGACGACAAGGCAGGCGTGGCCGAAATCATGAACGCTGTGCAGTACATCATGGAGCACCCCGAATTCAAACACGGAAAGGTCTGCATAGGATTCACTCCCGACGAGGAAATCGGACGCGGAGTGGTGAAGTTTGACGTAAAGAAATTCGGGGCGAAGTACGCATATACAATGGACGGCGGCGCCGTGGGAGAGCTGGAATATGAGAACTTCAACGCGGCTGCTGCGACCGTCACGATTCATGGGCTCAACATCCATCCGGGCTATGCGAAGGGAAAGATGAAGAACGCGATTCTCATCGGAATGGAGCTCAGCGGGCTTCTCCCCGTGGAGCAGAGACCGGAGTTCACCAGCGGGTACGAGGGATTCTTTCACCTGATCAGCTTCAACGGGACTGTGGAGGAGGCTAAGCTCTCCTACATAATCCGCGACCACGACATGGATCTTTACGAGAAGCGCAAGGCGATACTTCAGGACTGCGTGAACTTCATCAACGCCAAATACGGTGAAGGCACGGCAAGCGTGGAAATCAGGCACCAGTACTACAATATGCGCAAGCAGGTGGAGCCGCATTTCGAGATTATCGAAAAGGCAGTGAAGGCGATGGAAATGGAAGGGATAAAGCCGAAGATTCAGCCTATCCGAGGAGGCACGGACGGCGCCAACCTGTCGTTCATGGGGCTGCCTTGCCCGAACATCTTCGCAGGAGGGCACAATTTCCACGGGAAAATGGAGTATGTGCCGCTTGAGTCAATGGAAAAGGCTTCAAAGGTCATACTCAACATCATAAGCCTGTTTGCCGACAAGTAATTGGGACAGCACATAGGGCTTCAAACACCGGAGGCGGAAGGTCTCGCTCATGAAAAAAATCGCTCAGATTCTTCCGCCTCCGGCTTTCTTTTGAAGCCTTTCGCTGCTTTTACTGGTGTTGAACAAGAACTTTATATCAATAAAAAACAGGCTCAGAATTGCTTCGGAGCCTGTTCCTTATAATAACTTGTATGAAGGAGTTGAATAAAAGGATTGAATACCGCCTTTTATTCGGCTCCGACTTAGTCGCTCAGGGAGAAACGCTTGAAGGCGAGAACCTGCGCCTCCTTGTCGGCCTTGGCGAGGACATCCTTGACGGCCTCCTTGCCGTCGCCCATCTGGTAGGCCTGCTCAAGAAGAGTGTTCTCCTTGAAGAACTTGCCGAGCTTGCCCTTCGCAATCTGCTCGAGCATAGCCTCAGGCTTGTTCGCCATCTTAGGGTCGTCCTTCATCTGCTCCTTGTAGAGGGCAACTTCCTTTGCAACAACCTCAGCCGGGCAGTCCTTCTCTGAAACAGAGACAGGGTTCATGGTCGCAACCTGAATCGCGATTCCCCGCGCGATTTCCGGGTCAACCTTCTTGCTGAATCCCACGACGGAAGCAACCTTGCCGTTGTGGTGAACATAAGAAGCCGAGAACGGAGCGCTGATGGCAGCGTAGTAAGCCACCACGTGCTTCTCTCCCGTCTTTCCGGTCTGCTCGGTCACAGCCGCCTCGACTGTTCTGCCGTCGGCGAGAACCACGTTCTTGAGAGCCTCGGCGTCAGCAGGGAATGCCGCGATTGCGGCGTCTGCGATTGCATTGGCGAGAGCCTGGAACTCCGCGTTCTTGGAGACGAAGTCAGTCTCGCATCCAAGGCACACGAGTATGGCCTTGTCGCCGTCGATGCGGGCGAGAACAGCACCCTCGGTGGTCTCCCTGTCCGCACGCTTTGCAGCGACGAGCTTACCTTTCTCACGGATGATTTCCTGTGCACGGTTGTAGTCGCCTTCGGCCTCGATGAGAGCCTTCTTGCAGTCCATCATTCCGGCACCGGTCATTTGACGCAATTTCATTACGTCAGCTGCTTTGATATCCATTGTCTTGAATTTTAATCAGTTCTTACTCGTAACTTATTCGGGCATCTTCCCGTGATTATTCGGCTTCAGCCTTAGGAGCTTCAGCCTTAGGAGCCTCCTCTGCGACGGGGGCCGCCTCCACAGGCGCCGCTTCTGCGACGGGAGCCGCCTCCTCAGCCGGAGCCTCGGCTACCGGAGCGGTCTCAGCGGCCTCAGCGGCCTCGTCTGCCTTGACGCCCTTGCGGGAACGGAGCTTCTTTCCTGCCACCTGCTTCTCCTCAGAAGCCTCGGGAACTTCCTTTTCCTTCTCAAGTTTCCTTTCGTTCAGTCCTTCGGTGATTGCCTGGCAAAGCACGTCCATGATGTAGGCGATGGACTTTGCGGCATCATCGTTAGCCGGAATCACATAATCAATCGGAGTAGGATCGCAACAAGTATCAACCATGGCGATAACCGGAATGTTGAGACGGTTTGCCTCTTTCACGGCATTCATCTCTTTCTGTACATCTACTACGAAAAGTGCGGAAGGAAGGCGGCTGAGGTCCTTGATTGAACCGAGGTTCTTCTCAAGTTTGGCGCGCTGACGGGTAATCTGGAGACGCTCGCGCTTTGCGAGTGTGTCGAACGTGCCATCTTCAATCATCTTGTCGATGGTGTTCATCTTCTTGACTGCCTTACGGATGGTCGGGAAGTTGGTGAGCATACCGCCGGCCCAACGCTCTGTCACGTACGGCATATTGACGGAAGCGGCCTTCTCGGAAACGATGTCCTTTGCCTGCTTCTTCGTGGCGACGAAAAGCACCTTGCGGCCGGAGCGCGCAAGCTGTTTGAGTACATCCGCAGCCTCGTCAATCTTTACTATGGTCTTGTGCAGGTCGATGATGTGGATTCCCTTCTTCTGGTCGAAAATGTACGGGGCCATCTTAGGATTCCACTTTCTCGCCAGGTGTCCGAAATGAACACCCGCATCAAGCAATTCCTGGAAATTAGATCTTGGCATTGTCTTAAATTTTTCTTTTGTTTTTTACTTTCCTCCGTCGGCTTGCCTTGCCCGTGGAGGCTCTTTTCTTCATTCCGGAAGCAGCGGCCTTGCCGGTCTCCGAAATTTCCGCAGTCAGGCAAATCCGTCAGGCAGCCCGCCGGGGTTCACACCCCGAATCGGAGTCCCGCGATTTTGTAACCGGACTGTGCGTCGGGTAAATCAGACGGTAAGGACTAACGCTTACTGAACTGGAAGCGCCTACGTGCACCCGGCTGACCTGGTTTCTTACGCTCAACCTCACGGGCGTCACGTGTAAGGAAACCTTCGGACTTGAGGGCCGGGCGGTATGCCTCGCGGTCAATCTCGCAAAGTGCGCGGGAGATTCCGAGACGGGCAGCCTCTGCCTGACCTTTGATTCCGCCGCCGTCAAGGTTAATCTTGACGTCGAACTGGCCTTCAGTGCCGGTAGCAGCAAACGGCTGGTTCACGATGTAGCGGAGGGAATCCTCGCGGAAATAGTCCTCGAGGGTGCGTCCGTTGATTGTGATGTTGCCTTTTCCTGCTGAAACATAAACGCGAGCAACTGCTGATTTACGTCTTCCAAGGGCGTTTACTACTTTCATGCTCTGCTTAAATTTCGTTTAACTTAATGACTTTTGGGTTCTGTGCCTGATGCGGATGCTCAGGACCAGCATAGAGATAAAGGTTGTTGATGATCTTGCTGCCGAGACGATTCTTCGGGAGCATACCCTTGACGGCCATCCTCAGAAGCTCAGTAGGCCTCTTCTTGAGGATTTCAGCAGGCGTAGTGAAGCGCTGGCCGCCGGGATTCCCGGTGTAGCGGACATACACCCTGTCGGTCATCTTCTTGCCCGTGAGTCTCACCTTGTCGGCGTTGACGATGATGACGTTGTCACCACAGTCAAGGTTCGGGGTGAAAGAAGGCTTGTTCTTACCCCTGAGGATAAGAGCCACTCTCGAAGCAAGACGGCCGAGCACCAAGTCGGTAGCATCAATCACAAACCACTCTTTCTTGATATCGCCGGCTTTCAGCGATACAGTTTTGTAACTTTGTGTGTCCATCTTGATTGTTAATGGTTAATACTTAATACTTTAGTTGCGTCCCTATACCACATAGGGGCTGCAAAGGTAGTAATTTTTTATTTCTTGGCAAAATAAATGTTGACTTCCTCCCCTTACGGAGCAAGCCAACACCTGAAATTCCTGCGGCAAGGCGGCATCAGCCGCCGCGAAGAAAGCCACCTATATCGACAACACGTGCAGGACGTTAATCAGTTCACGGTCTATCGGCTTGTCAATCTTGATGGCCTTGTTAAACGGGACATAGACAATCTTGTCGTTCGAGATGCCGACCATCACGTTGCGCTGCCCGTCGTTAAGGGCGTCAATCGCCGCAACGCCAAGGCGGCTCGCGAGGATGCGGTCGAACGCGCTCGGGGTGCCGCCCCTCTGAAGGTGCCCGAGGATGGTCACGCGCACGTCATACTGAGGATACTCCGTCCTGATTCGCTCGGCATAGTGCATCGCCCCGCCGTCCTTCTTGCTCTCGGAGACAATCACAATCGAGCTGTTCTTGCTCTTGCGGAATCCGCGGCTGATGAACTGCTCAAGCTGGTCGACGTCGGTCTGATCCTCCGGGATAATCGCGGCCTCGGCTCCCGAAGCAATGGCGCTGTTCTGAGCGAGGAATCCGGCGTCGCGTCCCATCACCTCGATGAAGAAGATGCGGTCGTGCGAGGTCGCCGTGTCACGGATTTTGTCAACGCACTCGACTATGGTGTTGAGCGCCGTGTCATATCCTATGGTGTAGTCAGTCCCGTAGAGGTCGTTGTCTATCGTGCCCGGAAGCCCGATGCATGGCACGTCAAACTCCTTGGCGAAGACCTGTGCCCCGGCCAGAGAGCCGTTGCCACCTATAATAATAAGGGCGTCTATGCCTGCGGCCTTCATGTTGTCGTAGGCTATTTTTCTGCCCTCCGGAGTCATGAACGCCTCGGAGCGCGCGGTCTTGAGAATCGTTCCGCCGCGCTGTATGGTATTGCTCACGGACTGTGAGGTGAACTCCGCAATCTCGTTGTTTATGAGACCCTCATAGCCCCTGTATATACCCATGACCTTCCATCCGTTGTAGATTGAAGCCCGTGTCACGGCCCTCACGGCCGCATTCATTCCGGGAGCGTCACCGCCGGAGGTGAGTACTCCCACTGTAGAAATCTTTGCCATAATAAATTAAGAAATCTTCAAAATCCGAACCCGCGCAAGCAACAAAATTCGTGCAAAACCGTGCTACGGAGACAAATGTCAGACGCTGAAAGAGCCTATCCCGCGAACGGCGTCCTCAAAGCCCGTGCGGTCAAGGGCGGAGTTCTTCACCCTGTTCCTGTAATTATATATGGTCTGGACGGAATAGTGCAGCAGCGAGGCAATCTTCGTCGAGTCATTGATTCCCAGACGCACCAGCGCATATATCCTCAGTTCAGCGTTCAGCCCGCCGCCCTTAGGCAGAGAAACCTTCCCTTCGTCGGACAGCAGGGCGTTGAAATCATCGACAAAAGTCGGATAGATGTTGAGGAATATGTCGTCGAACATCCTGTAAAAATTGTCGAGTTCCCTGCCCGTGCGCTCAGCATCCCTGAGTTCCGCAAGGAGTTCGTCCGTCTGATTCCGGGATATGCGCCGGCGGACATCGTTCTGAAAGGAGGTAAGTTTGTCGATGTATTGTGAACTGATGCTCAGGAACATGGCGATATATTCTTCCTTCACCCTGTTGGCCTCGACGATTTCAGCCCTCTGCGAGGAAAGCCGTCTGTTCAGGGAGGAAATCTGCTCGTTCCGCTCCTTCAGCGTGTTCTTCGCCCGGTGGAGCCTGCGGTTCATAACGACGAGAAACGAAAGCGCCGCGACGAGACAGAGGAGGAAAGATATGACGACGGCAAGGACCGTGCGGAAATGGTTGAGGCGCTCGCGCTCCGCGTCGCGTTCCATGTCTTCGAGTCTGTTCAGATAGCCGGCGACCTGCCCGTAACGGAGGTTTCGGTCATACTCGGAGGAATTTCTGAGCGCGACCTCGGCATAACGCCTTGCCCGTTCCCCTTCACCCCGGTCGTAGAGAAGGGTAGAGAGGAGATAGAGAGAGTTGTTGTCCTTGACGCAGAGCCCGGCATATTCGCAGGCCGCGACGGCATACCATGAGGTCATCTCGTCAGTGTCTCCCGATGCTCCGCAGAGAATGGCATAGAGATAGGCCGCAAGGGCATGGAGACGAGGCTGAGTGCAGAACAGGTCCAGAGCGGCCTCACAGACCTCACGGGCCTCGGCCGTGCGCTGCTTGGCAAGCAGGTCTATAACCTTGAGCCGCACCCAGTCCGACGAATCATGCGGAAGCTGTTCGAGGAGGATTGACGTATAGCGTTCGGCCTTGGCGACAGTGCCGCTCTCCGAGTATGGCATCTCGGAGTGGTTCAGAATCTCGTTGTAGAGGTTCTGCTGCGCAAGGCAGTAAAGGAGCCAGTTGGGGCTTGAGGAGGAGAATCCGGAAAGGCGGCTGTTGAGAATCTGGTCGGCCTCGTAGTAGTAGCCCGAGGAGGCGTAGAACCATGCAAGGCGAATCAGGGACTCGTCCGTCTTGTCAGGGTCACCGAGAGATTCCGCCGTTTCGAGGTTACGCCGCAGATAGAGCAGAGTCTTGTCGAAGTCGTAAGACATATTCTCCTCTATCAGGCTCTTGCCGAGGTAGTATCTCTGTTCGGGAGAAGTCCCCGCCTCCTCATACTTTTCCTCAAGCCGGGATATGCGCAGGCGTTTGGTCTCCTCGTTGCGCCCGGACTCTTCCAGAGCCGCGTCCAGAGCGGAAAGCCGCTCCTCAAGCGAGCCGGGGTGATTATACGCCGATGCGCCGTACACGGGAATGCACAGCGCAAGGGCGATAATGATATTTTTCAGACCAGTCCCTTTCATATCGGGAGCAAGTTAGCAAATAAAGCGGATTTTTACAAATCCGGTCAGTCGAGGTAGAACCAGTTGAAATCGACGCGGCCGTCCTTGTGCTTGAGGCGAATGGTGTGCTTCCCCTTCTTGAGGTACAGACCTTCAATCCACTTGCACTTCCATTCGGAGGTCTTCTCGAAATCGACGAACTGTTCCTTGCCCCCATCAACCGAAACGGCCATCACGCCGCCGAGGAGCTCGGAGATGTAGCGCGCGCCGAGCGAATAGGTGCCGGTCTTCTCGACCTCAACCTGATACTCCACCCATGCGTCCTGCTGGTAGCAGAGAATCATCAGTTCGCCGGCGGAGTCAGTGCACGGGCGCACCTTGAACACATCCTTCCAGCCAGTCTGTTCACCGCTCATGTTGTGGGCGACATAGTGCTCGGCCGGTATGACCTCATGCCTGCCGTACCAGCAGCTCCTGTCAAAGGAAGAGAAATTCACGTAGAGCCGTCCCAAATCCGTCAGCTCAGGATTGGAAGCGTCGCTGTTCAGCAGGGAAATTGCTCCCCAGCTGCCTCCTGCGCGATGCATGAACCATGAATATCCTGCGACATTGCTGTCCGTCTCAAGCATATTGAGGACATCGGACATGAACGAAATCTGCTCGGTGACGCTGTTGGTGATGCTCCCGTTCGCATGACAGAACTCCGTCATAAACACAGGCTTGCCGTACTTGTCGAACTTGCGTATCATCGCGCGCATCCCGCTCACGTTCGGCATATAGCAGTGGAGCGCAATCGCGTCGAAGGCGTCACTGCCGATTCCGTCGCAGGCGATGAACTCGTCAAGCCAGACCTCCGGGTCATGGTAGCCGGAGAGCGTGCCGTAGTTCAGCGCCGGGGAAACCAGCTTCATGCCGACCTCCCGGGAGAAGGTCCTCAGGTCCGGCCAGCTCTTGGCGGCCACGGACGGGGTCATGTTTGCCTGATCTGTAAGGTTCGGCTCGTTATAGCCGAGGATGTACCCCGTCGAGGGGTAGTCGGCCTTGAGACGGCGGATGTTGTCCTTGTTCACGCCGGCATTCCAGACCATGGGATAGAACGCCATCCCCGCGCCGTAGATGTCGGAGGCGTTCTCGGGATAGTTGTGGGACCAGTTGTAGTCCCAGCTGACCCCCGGTCCTAGAAGCTGCGCGTCGGACGCCATCTGGATGTTGCCGCAGACTCCCCTCTTGGCGCTGCGCGACTGCTTTGTCCTGACGCGGAAGACATTGAAGTCCTCTTCGTGCGCCATTGAAGGCTCCTGTTCCTGACATGAAGCCAGGACAGGAGCGGCAGTGATCAGGGATAGCAGCAGGATGATTATTCTGTTCATGCTGTAGAGATTTCTCACTTCGTTCGAAATGACAGTGTTAAATCATTCGAAATGACGTCTGAATGATTATTTCTTGTACCAGAAGATGGCATCAACATCGAGGGTGGTCGGATAGCCGTTGGCTCCCTGTGTCCAGTAGAGGACATTGACTCCCGTCTCGGCATTGTATTTCTCGCCTGCCATAAATGCGGACATCGGAATTTCAATCTCGTGCCAGTCACCGTCTCTCTTGAAGCCGTAGGCGGCAGTCTCATCGCCGATTATAACGGCAGCGCCGTCAAGCATTCCGAGGCTGTACTCACCTGCACAAGTTGCCTTCATGGCAAGGTGAAGAGTGTAGTCGGCAGTTATGCCCTTGAGGATTTCCCGGCGCTTTGCAGACTCTGCCTTCTCCTCGTCGGTGTTGCCTTCACCGAGGCGGAAAGCATAGCCGAACCAGCCGTCTGCTGTTTTTGCGAAACTGAACCAGCCGTCAACGACTCCAAAGAAATTTGGACCGGAGCAAGTTCCGGCTTCAGTTCCGTTAGCATTCCACCAGTCAAAGAAAAGTGTTCCCGTTGACTTGCCGTCTTCCCCATAAGTACCGTCCGAAGGCATGGTGTATTTAATCTTGCTCTCAATCTTCTTGCTTGTAGTCTCATCCATGGCAATGATGATGTAGTCAGAGCCTTCAAGGCATTTGTATTCCTTGCTCGGCTTTGCAGTGACGAAGCTCTTCTTCGTAAATCCGAGGGTTGACTCATAAACGACAGCATAATACTCGGTGTCGGCGTTCAGGCCTTCGAAGGTCTCCGCTGCGCTGCCCTTGAGCTTCTTCGCCGTCTCGGGAACTGTCTCCTTGTAGGCTGACTCCTCAACGACCCAGAGGCTGTACTCCGCAGCAGCGTCATTAACCTCAACGCTGACCTTTACTGAATTTTCCGTGACCTCGGAAGTCTTCACGATGCAGTCGAAGGCGTCACCCTTGACTTCTGCCTTATTGCATGACGCAAGAGAAAGAACTGTTGCCGCACAAAGCAGCATTGATGTAATCTTTTTCATAAAACTGTGTTTTTAAGTGGTTTATAGTTATGTTGAATCAATTGTAACCCTCGTTCTGAGTCAGGCCGGCGAGACGGACTTCCTCCTGCGGGATAGGCATGAGGTAGTGGCAGTCCTTGAACTCGTTCATGTCGTCGCCGTCAAGCAGCTCGAACTTGCCGGAGTCGATGCCGCTGATGAACGGGTATTCGGCCTTGAGCGCGTTCCAGTTTGCAATCCGGAACTTCTCGCGGTAGGCGTTCATCGTCTCCTTGGCGACGCCCCAGCGGCAGAGGTCGAACCAGCGGTGCCCCTCCATCGCAAGCTCCACGCGGCGCTCGTGCCGCAGAGCCTCGCGGGTCGCCTCAACCTCCGGAAGCGAGGCGCTGGCACGATGACGGATATCGTTGATGTATGTCTTCGCAACGTCAAGTTCGACCCCGCTCTCAATCGCCGCCTCGGCATACATCAGGAGCACATCGGCATAGCGTATCTCCTTCCAGTTCAGCCCGGCGCGCGACGGATGCCCCAGTTCAGGGAAATCGTAGCGCAGCCCCTTTGCAGTCGCCTCGGCGGACGCAGGGTACTGCTCCTGTTGGTATTTCCTGTTATAGAAGTAGTTGGCATAATGAGCCTCGGCGGTCTCGTTCTCCACCTCGGACGGAAGCTGTTCAAGGATAGTCCAGTCGCGGCGCGGGTCACCGGTCTCATATTCGGCGTACAGGTCCCATGTCGGGCGGTCATATCCCCAGCCGGACACTCCCCCGACCTTGGCCGAACGCGGGCGCATCATCACCGTGGTGAACGTTCCGCGAGTGAATCCGAATCCACCGTAGTCCGAATACATGTCCTCGACATAGTTTATCTCAAAGACGGACTCGATGTTCCACTCGTTCTCCGGCAGGAACTGGGAGAAATAGTCCGGCGCGAGGTCATATTTTCCCGAACCGATGATGGACTTTCCCCATTTGAGAACTTCATCGTAGTTCTTACGGTAGAGGTTAACCTTCATCAGGAGAGCGTCAGCGGCGCCTTTCGTAGCGCGGCCGAGTTCGGAAGCGGCATAGCCGTCACGCTGAGGAAGCATGGGCTCGGCGGCCTCAAGGTCAGATATCACGAGTTCGTAAATCCTGTCAGCGCTTTCACGCTGCTTTTTCCAGTCGCGGGAGTCCAGAATCGGCTCGGTCGTGTAGGGAACGCCGCCGAAGAGACGAACGAGACGGAAATAGTAGAACGCCCTCATGAACTGCGCCTCCGCGATGAAACGGCTGCGGTCGGCCTCGGTCATGTCATCGGGAAGAGCCATCTCGCGGATTGACGCGATGGCCTGGTTGCAGCGGGCGACGCCGATGAACTGCGCGGTGTAGAACGTCTCAAGAAGCCCGTTGCTCGGAACTACCTGGAACTTGCAGATGTCGAACGCATCCGGCATATCCTTGAGGTACTCCCCGCCCTTTATCGCGTCGTCGGAGGCGATGTCCCCGATGAGCCATTCGTTGCAGTAGGTCCCGCCCAGGTTCCATGTCATCGGGACATAGCACCCGTTCACCGCCTGTTCGGCCGCGCTTCTGGTGATGAAGAAATCGCTGAGCTTCGATTCGTTAGGCTGCTCCGCCTGAAGCCACTTGTTGCAGGAAGTCAGGCAGAGGGCTGAAGCCAACACATATATTATATATCTGAATTTCATATCCCTGACAATTTAGAAGTTAAGTGATGTTCCGAAAAGTATCGTGCGTGACTGCGGGTAGTTTCCCCAATCGACCCCGCCGCCGACCTCAGGGTCGTAGCCGCTGTACTTGGTGAAGGTCAGCAGGTTGTTGGCGGAGACATAGAACCGCCATGAGGAGACGTGGAACTTCTGCGTGAGACGGTTCGGAATCGTGTAGCCGAGCTGGATGTTCTTCAGACGGAGATATGAGCCGTCCTCGACGAAGCGGGAGTTCGCGTCATAGTTCCTTGAGGATCCGGAAGGATTCGGGATTGTGCCGTCGGTCGATGTCGGGGTCCACACATTTCGCATGGCGGTGCTGAGCGTGGCCTGCCTGCCGTCGCCTTCCGTCTGACGGCGGAGGGCGTTGTAAATCTTGCTGCCATAGACTCCCTGAAGGAACATCGAGAAGTCGAATCCTTTCCAGTTCATCGTGAAATTGAGACCGTAGGAGAGCCACGGGAACGGATTCCCGATGTTCACCATGTCGTTGGTGTCGATGATTCCGTCGCCGTTCTGGTCTTTGTAGCGGGCGTCACCGGCGTGTTCGGTGAGGTTGGATGCACCGAACTGATGCTCCTTCACCTCATCGTCGGACTGATATATCCCCTCATATTCCCACCCCCAAAGGCAGAAGAGCGGAAGTCCCTCGTCACACATGGTGTAGCTGCCCTGGATTCTCTCGCCTCCGTTGAGGTGGGTGAGACGGTTCCTGACGAAGGAGAGGTTGCCGTTGATGTCGTAGCTGAAGTCTCCGACGGTGTTGGCGTGGCCGAGGGTAAGTTCAAGTCCCTTGTTGCTCACTGTGCCGACGTTCATAGTGCTTGAGTAGAGGTTGCCGACTGTCGCAGGGGCCTTCACTGAAAGCAGCATATCGTAGGTGTTGCGGACGTAGGCGTCGATGTTTCCGTAGAGCTTGCTGTTCCAGAAGCCGAAATCGACTCCGAGGTTAATCTGCTCGGTGTATTCCCACTTGCCGCCCGTGTTCACGTATGTAGTGACCGCAGCGCCCGGAACGTATGCCGTGGACCAGTCGCCCGTGGTGTCGCCGAAAGGATAGCTGACGAACGTCAGACCCTGCATTATGGACTGGGTGAACGCGCCGTCGCCGATTTTGTCATTGCCGATCTGTCCCCAGCTGAGGCGTAGCTTGAGATTATCGACGACATCCTTCGTGTTCTCCATAAAGTGTTCCTGAGAAACCCTCCAGGCGAGAGCGACAGACGGGAAGTAGCCCCATGTGTTGTTCGGGAACTTGGACGAGCCGTCAGCACGGAAGTTCGCGGTGAGGAGGTAGCGGTTGTCGTAGCCGTAGAAGAAGCGGCCGAGGAATGAGAGCCGCCTTGTCCTCGAAACGGCGTCGCTGGCATTCTTGTCCTCGGTGGTGTTGGAGACATACCAGCGGTTGGGGTCGGTCACGAGCAGGGTCGAGCCGCCGCCCGAAAGGGAGTAGTAGTTGTATTCCTCGGTCGTCTGACCGACCATCAGGGAGACGTCGTGCTTGCCGCCGAATTTCTTTGCGAAAGTGAGCGTGTTCTCGTAGAACATCTCCGTGCTGCGCCCGAGACTCGCCGAAACGGAGTTCTTGGCGTTGGTGTCGTAATCGGAGAAATGGTATTTCTCGCGGTAGCTGCGGTTCTGCCAGCTGTAGCGGTTCATGCTGACGCCGGACTTGACGGTGAGCCACTCCCACGGTTTGATTTCGAGGTAGCCGTTCGCGAGAAGCCGCTCGTCTGAATTGTCCGGATGAGAGGTCTCAAGCTGGGTGAACGGGTTATAGACATTGGTGTAGTTCGTCGATGCGGCAATTTTTCCGCTTATGTCCTCGCCGGATTTGGAGAGCGTCCCAGCAGGATAGTGGGTAGGGTCCCACGGAGCCATGGATATTGCCTGGAAGAGCACTCCGTTGTACTGGGCGTTGTTGCCGAGGGCGCGGGACTTCGAGGTGATGTAGGAAAGGTTGGTGCCGAGCTTTAGCCACTTCGTGATTTCGTAGGATGCGTTCGTTCTGAGAGTGAGGCGGTTGTAGAACGATTCCTTTATGGTTCCGTCCTGCGCGAAATAGCCTGCGGAGAGGGAATACTTGATTTTGTCCGTTCCGCCGTCGAGGGATATGTGATAGTTCTGGATGGCGGCGTTCTTGTGCTGGACCTCGGACTGCCAGTCGGTTTCCTGCGTCTCGTAGCTGAAGGTCTCGGGAGTGGCGTAGTAGTCGCGTCCGAGGCGGTAGGTGCTGAGCCAGTTTGTAAATCCGCGCTTGAGTTCCTTGCGCTCGGCGTCGGAGTTTCCGATCTTCACCATGGTCTCGACATATTCGTCCCTCTTCATCAGGTCGAGCGTGCGCCAGATGTTCTGGACGCCGCCGTAGCAGTCGAAGGACACCTTGACCTTGCCTTCCGAGCCGCTCTTTGTAGTGATGATTATGACTCCGTTCGCTCCGCGTGAGCCGTAAATCGCGGCGGAGGAGGCGTCCTTGAGGATTTCCATGGACGCGACGTCGGCGGAGTTGAGGAAGGATATGTCTTCGGTGATGACACCGTCAACTACATATATCGGAGAGGAGTTGTTCACCGTGCCTATTCCCCTGATGCGCACCTGCGCGGCCTGGCCCGGCTGTCCGGACTGGGCGTTCACGGTGACGCCGGCGACGCGGCCCTGCATGGCCTGGTCGACGGACGCGACGGGGGCGACCTTCAGTTCGTCTGCGGTGACGGAAGACACGGCTCCCGTTACGTCGCTTCGCTTGGTGGTGCCGTAGCCGATTGCCACGACGGCGTCAAGCGAAATTGCGTCAGTTTCGAGGGCGACGTTCTGCACTCCCCCTTCTGTGACCTTGATTGTCCTTGAGATGTAGCCGAGACAGGAATACTCGAGCGTCGTTCCCGGAGCAACCCTGATTTCGTAGGCTCCGTCCGCGTCCGTCATCTCGGCGAGGTTCGCTCCCTTCGCCACGACGGCCGCATAGTCAATCGGCAGCTTCGTGGTGGCGTCGGTGACCTTGCCCCTTATCGTGATGTTCTGGGCTAAGGCGTCATTATGTACCCCCCCCCAAGTGAAAATCAGCAGAATTATGCTGAATGCAAGTACAGACTTTTTCATTTATATCCTGCGTTTTAGCGTTCGTATTTCATGTGTCGTCCCGTCTTTTGAAAAGTTCGGTGTGCAAAAGTAGTGTTTTCATAATCATACGCAGCCGCTTTTTCTGAAAAAGTAAACTCACAAAAACTCACATCATTGATTTTCAACAATTTACACACTCACAAAAGTAAGACATATCATTTTACACAGAGGATTTTCGGGCGTTTACTTTCATCAACGGAGAATTTTGTATAAATGAATATATATCAATCGTTTATCTTCAAAAGACATAGTATCTGTCCTACTTTATATTTTCCGGCATTCCATATTATGCCTGAAAGCCCTATGTTTGCGGAGTATTCTGAAAATAAGGCAGGCGTAAAGGGCTTGCCCGAAACACATGAGACAGGGCTTGCCCGAAACACATGAGACAGGGCTTGCCCGAAACACATGAGACAACACAAAATAATAACGATATGCACACCAAAACTTACACATCACCTTCATTCGTGACCGTGGAACTTGCAATCGAATCAGGATTCGCGGCCTCGCTCACGGACGACGCGTCGAATGGCGCGAAGAACTTCATCATCGGTCAGGACAGCTCGTCCTATGACAGCACCTGGGAATAACCTGTTAAGACTTTTGCATTATGAAAAAGACATTTTTGACATCAGTTTTTATGGCAGTAATCGCGACTGCCTGCACGGAGGGAATTGACGCTCCGGTTCGGACAAGGGAAATCAAGGTCAGCGTTACGGGAAATCTCGCGGATGTTTCCGGCTTCATCGCCGAGGGCAACGGCTCCGCGCAGTCACCCGCAAGCAAGGCCGTGTTCTCCGACGGCGAAGGCATGAGCTGGGAAAACACTGACGCGGAAAAACTCGGAATCATCGCAGGAACGGGCGACACATGGACGTCGGTTCACAGCACGGACATCAGCATCGCGGCCGACAAGGGAGCGACATTCACGGCAAGCGTTCCGGAAAATGCGACGAGAGCATATTTTGTCTATCCTTACAGTGCCGGATCTGACAAGGGGACGGTTCACCGCTTCAGTTTCCCTGCGGAGCTGACACAGGCAAGGGCCGGGAGTTCAGAGAATTTCAGGTTTACTTCGGCGGAATCGACGGACATAAGCGTGGGCGCGACAAGCATCGAGCCGACGCTGAAGATGGCAGGTGCAGTGGTGCGAACGGTGATTTACTCGGCTTCGGGCAAGAGGGCGGCTGAAAGCGTGACTGCGGTGAAGCTTGAAACTAAGAGCTCCGGGGCGAACATTTCCGCGACGGAGTATGACTACGACCTTGCCGAAGGTGCCGCAACTGTCGGAGGGACTTGCGGGCCGAGCGTCCGCGTGGCTCTCTCGGAGGCCTGGCCGCTTGAAGGACGGACGGGCAAGGAGAATGCCGCCGCAGTCTATCTGCCGATTGTTCCCGCAACGACAGAAGGATTCGTGATTACGGTCTATACGAATGCGGGAGCGGCCTATGTCTTTGATTCTTCGGTTACTAAGACTTGGGAGGACGGACAGCTTTATACTTTTTATCTGAATTTGGATAAAGGGACGAGAAGTGTGAATGTGGAGCCACGATTCTCCGTTTATGCCGGATGGTGGGACAATCAAGCTCACTTCAATTGGACGTGCACAATTTCAAGAAATGTCCCAGCCAATGCCGGTAAAACTGAAACAGACAACTTTTATATCAAATTGAATGGCATTGATGCCACGGTCGAGCAGAGAGGATGGTGCAGGATTGAAAGTACAGGTGACTGGGTTTCCGCAAGTCTTACAGAAACAAATCAATATCTCATATCATATCAAGACAATACGACCGGAGAGGAAAGAAAAGCCGACATAAACATATTCTTTGATTCTCCTTTCGGAAACGATGACGTGACATTAAGTCTTTTTGGACATGAATGGTTCGCCATGGGCTCACTCCAAATGTTCCAGATTCATATCACCCAAGCGGCGGAATAATCCCGAAGGCGCATACTCCTCAATAAATACGCCTCAATTCAATAAATACACCTCAATGAAACACACTTCATTATGAAACATTCCCATACAGTCAAAACCATGTGGCATATTCTTCTCATTTTGAACCTTTTCATTCTGAATGCGGCAGCCTTGGACTTTTCGGCGGAGGCGCAGGAAACCGGCACTGCCGCCACGGACGACGTCTATGGGGAGAGGCGTGCGGAATGGCTCAGGATTGCGGAGGAGGAGAAGCCGGAACTGACGGAAACGGTCGTGAGGCCTGTCTGTCTCGTCAAGGCGGTCGAAGACGACGAGGCGTTTCAGGGATGGAGAATGGAGAAATGCGGCGAGGTCTCCGAAGTCTGCGACAAGTCGTTCAAGACTTTCGACAGCTTCACTCTGGACTTCGGACGGCATCTGACGGGACATTTCACGCTGCGGTTCAGGACACTGAGCAGGGTTCAGGACGGGCCGGTGCGTCTGAGGTGCAGCTTTTCGGAACTGCCGGCGGAGATGAACACGCCGCTCGACCCTTTTCCGGGGACGCTCAGCAGGGCATGGATGCAGGATGAGGTGATAACCATTTTCGATGTCACGACACCGGTCACCATTGAGAGGAGGCTGTCCGGAAGGTATATGAAGATTGAAAGGCTGGCGGACTCCCCGGACTTCGACTATGCGCTGGATGATGTGTGGTTCACGGCGACAAGTTCCGCCGGGGAGCTCCGTACAGGCCGCCTTGCGGAAGGAACACCGGAAATCATAAGCCAGATTAACGACATTGCTGTCAAGACTTTGGCCGAATGTATGCAGACAGTCTATGAAGACGGCCCGAAGCGGGATCAGAGGCTGTGGATAGGCGACCTCTATCTGGAGTCGCTTGCCAATGCACATTCCTTTAAGCAGCACGGACTTACGAAGCGATGCCTCTATCTTCTGGCAGGGCTTTCGTCGCCGGACGGCAGGCTATGGGCCAATGTGTTCGAGCGTCCCGAACCGCATCCGCAGGTGGGTTCATATTGCCTGACCTACAGTCTGCTGTTCAATGCCGCGCTTTTGGAATATGCGAAGGAGACCGGAGACCTGGAGACGGCACGCGACCTTTGGAGGGTGGCAAAAATGCAGACTGACGATGCCCTGAGCTATCTCGACGGGCGCGGAATCTTCGACCGTCACAGGAAGGGCGGCTTTGTCTGGCTGTTCATGGACTGGAGAGACGGTCTGGAGGAAAGCACTGCAATGCAGGGACTTACGGCATTTGCGCTGGACAAGACCTATGAACTTGCAGAACTCGTCGGAGAGGAAAAGGCGGTGGCCGGCTACCCGGCTACGGCAAGAAAGATGAGGGCTGCGGCAAGGAAGCATCTGTATGACAAGAGTCTCGGGCTGTATGTGAGCGGCCCCGACAGGCAGGTTTCTTGGATAAGTCAGGTCTGGGCAGTCATCGGAGGAATCGCCCGTCCGGAAGAGGGACGGGGACTGCTTGAGAGGGTCGCCCAATGCGGGGAGGCGGTGCGGATAGGCTCGCCTTACGGCAACCACTACCTTGTGGAGGCGATGATTGCGAGCGGAATGCAGGACGAGGCGCGGGATTTCGTCATCGACTACTGGGGAGGCATGGTACGCAAGGGAGCGGACACTTTCTGGGAAGTCTATGACCCTGAGGACGACTGGCTTTCACCCTACCGTTTCTTCCCGCTGAACAGTGCCTGCCACGCATGGAGCTGCACGCCGGTCTATTTCATCCATAAATACCCCGAGATTTTCCAGTGCGGCGGGGAAAGGGCTTCCGACGATGCTTCGGCATCCGGAAGCTCTTTTCTGAAAGACGGTTCAAGGACAGGAAAGCTGCGTCGCGACAACATCGGAGGAATCGTCGCGGCTATGACGCTCGCGGAGAAGGCGCGGCTGCTGAACGGAGCATCGGAGGGGACGCTTCACGGGCTGGACTATGTCGCCAACGCTTCCGGAGCGGTTCCGGGGGCGGCCGGTCCGACGGCGGAATTCCCTCAGTACGGGATTCCGCAGACAATTATGGCGGACGGCCCGGCAGGGCTGCGAATATCCCCTGTCCGGGATGGGGACGCGAGGGAGTACTGGTGCACGGCCTTCCCCGTAGGCTCCGCGCTTGCGGCAAGCTGGAACACCGGCCTTGTGCGGAAGATGTGCAGGGCAATGGGCGAGGAAGCCTACGCCAACGGGGTGGACGTGCTGCTCGGCCCGAGCATGAACATAATGCGCAACCCGCTCTGTGGCAGAAATTTCGAGTATATGTCCGAAGACCCTGTGCTGGGAGGAATCATCGCGGCGGCGTATGTGAACGGGATTCAGGACAGCGGGGTCGGGGCCTGCCTGAAGCATTTCGCGGCGAACAATCAGGAGACCAACCGGGATGGGAACGACGTCATTGCAACCGAAAAGGCCCTTCAGGACATCTACTACAGGACTTTCGGAGTCGCCCTCCGGCATTGCAGCCCGCTCACGGTGATGACCTCCTACAACAAAATCAACGGAACTTTCTGCTGTGAGTCGTCCGCGCTTCTGGAAGGCATCTTACGGAAGCAACTGGGATTCAAGGGGATGGTGATGACGGACTGGATCGGGAGAAGAAACACGGCGGCTCAGGTCCTTGCAGGGAATGACCTCATCATGCCGGGAAGTCAGGAGCAGATCGACGACATAGTGCGTGCCGTAAGGACAGGAGAGTTGCCGGTTTCCGCAGTGAACAGGAATGCGGAGAGGATTCTGGAATATGTGACCGCGACTCCGTCGTTCCGAAAGGCTGCGGGCGAAGGGTGCGGAGACTTCGGAAACGGGGAATATGACGCGGAGGCACACGAGGATGCCGCAAGGGAAATGGCTTCCGAAGCCATGGTGCTGCTGCGGAACAACGGGGCGCTGCCGTTCAAGGCTGAGGCAGAACGGAACGGTGAATCCCGAACCGGCAGGCCGGCAACGCCGCTCCGTCTTGCGCTCTACGGGCTTCGCAGCTATGACCTTATTGCCGGAGGCACCGGCTCGGGTCATGTGAACTGCCGCGAGGTCTCGCAGATTGACAAGGCCTTGGAAAGCCGCGGGGTCGCCGTGGACGCGCCGCTGCGGGAACTTTACAGGACACATCTCGCGAACGAGTGGAGCCGCATCCGGGGCAATTCCGCCTGGGTGCTTCTGGACTTCGGGCATCCGATGATTCCGGAGATGCCGCTTGAAGCGGTGACCGTTTCCGCCCGCTGCGCCGAAACCGACGCCGCAGTCGTGACAATCGGGCGTTCCGCCGGAGAAGCCAGCGACAGGAGCCTTGACGGGCACTATCGTCTCTCGGCAGAGGAGATTTCAGCGCTGCACGAAATCTGTGACTGCTACCATTCGCAGGGCAAGCCCGTCGTGGCGGTGCTGAATGTCGATGGTGCAGTGGAGATGAGCGGATGGGACAGCCTCCCCGATGCCGTCCTTCTCGCATGGCTTCCCGGACAGGAGGGCGGAGAGGCCGTCGCGGACATACTCTGCGGCCGTGTGAACCCTTCCGGCCGGCTTCCGTTCTCGCTGACGCGCAGCTACTGGGACAACGCCTCCGCCCGCGACTTCCCGGCATACACAGCCGCCGTACCGCAGCCCTATATGGGCTTCCAGGAGATATGGACTCCGTCCCGCAGCGGCCGCAACTACGACTTCACGGTCTATGAAGAGGGTACGTCCGTAGGCTACCGCCATCTGCTTGAGAAAGGCATCACGGCCGCCTACCCCTTCGGATTCGGGCTGAGCTACACGACTTTCAGCTACAGCGATTTTCACTTCCGCAGAGTTCCCGGAAAGGAAGCGGCGTCAAGCAAGAATCCTGAGCAATCCGGGCAAGCGCAAGACAACGCCGCACTGCCCTGCATCGAGGTCAGCTGCACCGTCACCAACACCGGCAAGACAGCCGGCAAGGAGGTCGTCCAGCTCTACGCCACTGCTCCTGACGGCAAATTCCGCGAACTGAAGTCCTTTCACAAGACCTCTCTGCTCAATCCGGGCGAGTCCGAGACGGTCAAACTGCAACTCACTACCGACGACCTCGCCGCCTACGACGAGACCACCGGTCAGAGAAAAGTCACCCGAGGCAAGTGGGTCTTCTCCCTCTGCACCGATGCCGAAACCGTGGTGCAGCACGCCTGCGTTTCGCTGTAGGACTTTCCACTGCCGACAAACCACCCTCGAAGCAAGATGCCGTCAGAATCTCTGGAGAAAATCTATCAGATTCTGCTCCCTCGTGAGATTCAGCTTCTTGCGGAGACGATAGCGAGTCATCTCGACGCTGCGGAAGGTCAGGTTCAGCAGCGGGGCGATTTCCTTCGACGACAGCCCCATCTTGAGGTATGCGCACAGCTTCTTGTCGCTGACGGTAAGCTCGGGGAACGTGTTGCCGAGGCGCGTCAGATATTCGTCATACACGATGTCGAAGTTCCTCTCAAACTTTTTCCAGTCGTCGTCATGGCGTATATTGCTGTCTATATTATCCCTCATCTCACCGATGACCCCTATGACCTTCTCCGTTTTCTCCCCCGACCGGAGCATTTTCTCCGCCCTGTTCAGACCCTCCTGAATGTCAATAAGTTCCTCATTCTTGCGGATGATGTTCATTGTTGACGTCGCGAGCTCGTTGGCCTTGTTCCGCAGGTCATTCTTCATCTGCTCCTCCTGCATCTCCCTTTCCTTTCTCCGCGAAATCTCCGCGATTCTGGCTTCATAGGCCTTGCGGACGAGGACATATAAACCGAAAATGAATGCTCCCAAGAGAATGATGTATATGGCGAAAGCCCATTTCGTCAGATACCACGGATATTTTATGTAGAAATCGACGGCCGTCTCGCTGCTCTGGCCGGTGAGGATGTTATATGCCCGTATCCTGAACTTGTGTGCGCCGTAGGGAAGCCTCGTGTATTCCTTTATGGAAGAGGCGCCGGAAAGCGACCAGCCGGAGTCATATCCTTCCATCATGCAGCTGTAGGTGATTGCCTCTTTCATCCTGTATTCAACCATCCTGTAGGAGAACCGCAGCGTGTTTTCGTCAGGAGCGAGCACGAGCCTTTCCGGGGAATCCGATGACAGGTTTTCAAAAACCGTCTTTTCCACAGAACCGCTCATTGATGTTATGTTCCTGATTATCAGAGGGGCGTTTTCGGCCTTCCTGTTCTTTATCATGTCCGTACTGATTATCGAGAACCCGTCCTCCGTGTTCAGAAGAATCTTTCCGTCGTCCATACAGAGCGTGCATTCGAATCCGAGCGGACGCTTTGATGCAAGATAGCGGACAGACAGGGAATCTATGCGATAGGCGCCGGAATTGTCCCTGTAGCCCAGGGCCTGAATCTTTCCGGAAGTGTAGAAATCATCTCCGTCGGGAGTTCTGAAAAGCCTCGTGGCAATTGGAGTGAAGCTGAACCTGGAATTAAGAGAGTCCACAGGCACGGCTTTCTGCAGATCGTTGTCGTAAGCATAGAAGCCGCCCTCTGTCGAGAAGAGAACTCTGCCGTCAACAATGTCCGGATAATTGTTGAAAGAAGTCGGAAATCCGTTCCTGTCGCTGAAATACTCGGTAAAAACGACTGCCGTGTAATCCGAGTCAAAGGATAGCCTGAACAGCCCCTTAACCCAATGAGCCAGCCACATTCTCCCGTCGGAATCGAAGCAGAACGCCTTGCTGGCATCATCAGCGCCGTCAATCCAATCTGAGAACGACCATCGCCCGGCATCGTTCTTCCTCAAGACGAAGAATTTGTCATAGCTGCTTCCGACAAGAAGACCCTCCCGCCCTTCCGGAGCCTCGAGTTTCCATGTCCCGTTGAGCGGGATATGACTCTCATGCCCGTCGGCATACAAAACATATATTCCCGAATCATGGCAGCAAAACAGAGTCCCGTCTTTCACCGAGAGGTTCCAGACCTGACTTATCCGTCGGTCGCACCGCCGGTATTCACTGCCTGAACGCAGAGGATATTCCGTCTCGAACAACCCCTGATTAGTGCCGAGATAAAGACGGTTCTTCCACACACATGACGCATATCCGGTCCCATAGATGTCATTGTCCCCGAACAGCCTGCGTTCCGCAGCCGACAGGTTTATGTATGATATGCCATTGTCAAGGCAAGCCCAAAGATTGTCTCCCGCGTCGAATCTGACCTTGAGCACGGTATTGTTTCCCAAACCCGAACGGGTGTTCAGACTGTACCACTCTCCGGTGCTGCCATTGCAGACAAAGACTCCTCCTGTAACAGTCCCGAAGGCTATGTTCCCGTTGCTTGCCGAGGCAGAATAGACCATACTCTCTTTCAGACCGGGAGAAAACGGATAGAGCCTTTCATCAAGTTTCCTCCCGTCAAGAACAAACACGCCGTATTGTCTCGTGACAAACGCAAGGCGCCCGTCCGCCGTCTTTAATATAGCGCAGACCCTCCGCTCACGGAGTTCTTCAGTGCCGGGAAGCGTCTCGAATTTTCCGCCCGCAAGCTTCATGCAGCCGCTTCCGCTGACATAGATGTACAGAATGCCGTCAATGACATTTGAACAATATATCCTGTCGTCAAACCCGTAGGTACGGACACTGTTGTTGTCCCCAAGAATATAGATATGCCGGTCGTCCTGAAAGAAGATCCGCCCGTCAAGGCGCCCGATGTTCCATATTTCCGTCGTAGTGATGCCCAGACTGTCCAAAAGGGACGTATAGACCAAACCATGTCCGTCTTCACCCATTCGAAGCACGCCCAATTCATTCGTGGAACCCGCATACACGGCATCTTCGCCCGGCTCATAATAAAGGGATCGGACATTCGTTCTGTTATGGTTTTTGAGCACAGCCCATTTCTCGGAATCGAAAACCAATATCCCGTCGTTATTTGCAAAGAATGCAATTCCGTCCTTATTGAAGACAACGTCCCAGTTTTGTGTGGCGGCATTATAGCTGTCTTTGCTGAAATTACGTATTGACGGGCTGTAGGCATATGCCATGCTCCCTATAAGCAGTGCAATCGCAGAAAGTACAGTACGGATGGATTTATTGTGGTTCATTTATGTATATTCCGGTTATCGGATGCAAATATATTCAATAAAAACCTACAAATCAATATTTTTACAGCACTGCCGATAACTGCATATATCCCCGCGAGCCGCTCTCTATGCTCCCGGGGACTTGTTGTTCATTATGACAACAGATTTTATTAACTTTGCAGGCTCAAAATGAGAGCATATATGCCCGGAGTCAGATGAAAATTGGAGCGAACATAGATTTGGGGGAGCAGCCGCTGTTCCTTGCGCCGATGGAGGACGTGACGGATCCGTCGTTCCGGTGGGTGTGCAAGGAATATGGGGCGGACATGATGTACACCGAGTTCATATCCTCCGACGGGCTGATACGCGACGCTCGGAAATCGCTGGAAAAACTGAAGACCTATGACTTCGAGGCGCCGATTGGCATACAGATTTATGGCAGCGTTCCGGAGGCGATGGTGGATGCGGCGGTGATGGCTGACAGGGCGACGGAACTCGTGGATACGCATGGGGCCGACGTCATTGACATAAACTTCGGATGTCCCGTGAGCAAGATTGCACGGCGCGGGGCCGGAAGCGGGATGATGAGGGAGCCGGACAAGATGGTTGAAATCACGCGGAGGGTCGTGGACGCGGTGAAAAAGCCCGTGACCGTGAAGACCCGGCTCGGGTGGGACGAGGACTCAAAGATTATCGTCGAACTCGCGGAGAGACTTCAGGACACGGGAATACAGGCGCTTACGATTCACGGACGCACGCGCTGCCAGATGTACAAGGGCGATGCGGACTGGACACTTATAGGCGAGGTGAAGAATAATCCGAGAATGCATATACCCATCATAGGCAACGGGGACATAAGGACGCCGCAGGACGCGAAGAATGCGTTTGACCGCTACGGCGTCGATGGAATAATGATAGGCCGCGCCACTTTCGGGCATCCGTGGATATTCCGGGAAATAAGGCACTATCTCCGGACCGGGGAGCTTCTTCCTCCGATGAGCGTCGCCGACAGGGTGGAGCTCGCGAAGCGACATCTCGCCAAGTCCATAGAAATCAAGGGGGAACACGTCGGAGTCATCGAAATGCGGCGGCATCTCTCCTGCTATTTTAAGGGGCTCCCGGACTTCAAGGAGACAAGGCTCAGGCTTGTGACGCTTTATGACATACCGGAGCTTTACTCGACTCTTGACCATGTGGCGGAGCGCTGGGGCGACCGGACGCCGGAGGCTTCATCAGTATATGACGAAAACATGTAACCGAAAAGACAAATATGATTGACAAGATTCTTCTGTTTCCATATTATCTCACTCTCAAGACGCGGCATTTTCTCTACGACCACGGGATTCGCAAGGTTCACGGGAGCGACGTTCCGTCGATAGGGATAGGCAACATTACGGTTGGCGGAACGGGGAAGACTCCGCATACTGAGATGATTATCAGAATGTTGCTCCGCAGCGAGAAGTGGGGAGGAAAGAATGTTGCGGTGCTGTCGAGGGGCTACAAAAGGAAGCTGAAGGGATTTCAGATTGTGGAGACAGACGGTTCGGCAAGGGATTTCGGGGACGAGCCGCTCCAGATAAAGAAGAAATTTCCGGGCATCACGGTGGCCGTCGATAAGGACAGGGTTGAGGGATGCCGAATTCTGTGCGACCCCAAGCCTTTCCTTGAGAGCAGGAAGTCCCGCAAGTGCAGGGCGAAGGAAATCACGCCGGCGGACATCCTGGTTCTGGACGACTGTTTCCAGTTCAGGGCGCTGAGGCCGGACTTGTCGATTGTGCTTATAGACTACAACAGGCCGACGTTCAAAGACAGCCTGCTGCCGCTCGGACGGCTTCGTGACCTTCCGGAGAGGGTTGCGGCGGCGGATGCGCTGATTGTGTCGAAATGCCCATGGGAAATCAACCCGTGGGAAATGGATAAATGGGCACTGTCGCTCGGCATCGAGAGGTACAATCAGAAGGACTGCTTCGGGTGGCGGACAGACAACGGCCGCAGGCAGTATCTGTTCTTCACGAAAATAGGCTATGACGAGGCCCTCCCGGTGTTTCCGGAGGGCAACAGCCGCTACCTCTACTCGAAGATGGCAGTGATGTTCAGCGGCATTGCGGACGACACGCCGTTCTCGGAACAGCTTCGCCTGAGCTACAAGCTTGTCGGACACCTCAAGTTCGCTGACCACCACAAGTTCACCAAGTCCGACGTCTCTTCCATCCGTTCCATAGCCTCCGCGCATCCCACATCTCTGATAATCACGACGGAAAAGGACTATCAGCGCATCCGCGACTGCAAGAATGTCCCGGAAGACCTGCGTCAGAGAATGTTCTACATGCCAATCCGCGCCCAGTTCCTCTCCGACGACGAGCGCACCGTCTTCGCGGGACTGATTAACGGGTTATGATGCTCCCATAAAATATTGGGGGATTTTGCACACAAATGCCCGAAAACATTCGGGGATTTCGCACAAAAGCAGCGTCAGTCAAGCCACTTTTTGAAGATTGCCGCAGAAAAGAGGCTCACGAACGCGTTCATCAGGACCGACACGCCGAGCAGGGCTACCAAAATCCACTGTACCGTTCCCCTCAACGCAGATTGAAGCTGCGCCTCGGTGTAGCCGAGGATGTTGTGAAGCGTGAACGCCTGCCCCGACTTCTCGAACTCATCGAGGTGGGATTCGGCGCTGCCGGCAAAAAGCTCCAGAGCCTTCAGGAAGGAGTTCGTCGAGACATAACCAGCAATGATGCCTCCTCCGCAATTCCTCGCGATTGTGCCTCGCAGCCCCCTGCCCTGCTCGACAATCTCACGGAGTTCCTCCTTGTCGAGCACCTCATTCCCTATTCCCGGATACATTGACTCCAGCCTGTTCTCCAGAAGTTCAGTTCCTCCTCTTAACGAGTCCGAGGCTGTCTTGGGGAGAAAGGCGACGCCGACGGAAATGAGAATGACGGCCGCCGTCATCAGACTGATTACAACCGTAAGTATTGTACGGGTCTGGCGGTCTTCAATTCTGTCGATGCAGAACCTGGCAGAAAGAAAGCATAAGGCGACGGCCAGCGCCGCCACTGATATGGTCAGAAAAACTATCATATGACTAACCTTAATAAATCTTCACCACAGTCCGCTGTCTCCGGCACGATTCCCTCAGGCGTCCCGGCAGAGGCTCGCGGAAACGCTTCAGCAGACGGCGGTATTCACCGCCTTGCCCGAGGTCCTTCAGAACGAGGATGACAAGAAGCCGCCCGCACGGAGCCTGGAGACAGTCCCTGAAACTGGAGGGAATGAGCTGCGGCGTGTTGCGCCGCATAAGAATGGAATATTTCCGTTTCTTTTCTTTCCATGACCGGAAAATCCTGATCGAATGACTCCAGCAGAAAAGACCGGCGGCCGCGCAAAGGGCACATGTCCACCAGTTAAAATGAATGAACGGCATCGACACAAAGCCAATCCCCCCGAAAAGGAGGAGAATGGCGTATGTGTTCAGAAAAAGAAACCTCGGAACCGTTGATATTCCGGATTCAGACATAGGAGACGGTTACTGTGCGGCTGATATCGCCCTATAGAATGCGTCCACAACTTTCTGCGCCTCGGACTCTTCGCTGACGGAAAGAAGGACGGACGTGCGCTGCGTGAAGGAGTCATAGTAGAGACTGTATGCCTGGCAGAAGCAGCCGAGGAACGTGCCTTCCTTTGTATATCCGACCTCCTTGACGCTGCTCGGCAGTACATATTTCACATTTTTGCCCGCATTGAGCACCCAGAGCGCCGTGAACTGAATGACCTCGACTACGCGCTTGTTCGTGATGACCACATAGCCTTTGCGCTTGTTTCCCAAGATTAGATTGATGAATTTCACCACCTGTCCCACCAGTTTTGCGAGAGGATTTGAACTGGCCGCCCAGAGCTCGGCTTCGAGTTCAACCACAACATTCTCCCCTTCGGTGAGAACGATGCCGGATTTTAATTTTTCCATACATTTAATCTTTGCCCCCCCCTATTGGTTAATCCATTTATGAGCGTCACAGTAAGGATGGGGAGCTCTTACCTCCCGGACGCCACCGCGTAACATAAAGAAACTATGCTTGAAAATTATCGGCAGATTCGAAGCTGCTTATTCCTTCCATGTTTCAGAACGGTCTCGATAGGTTTAAAATAAAGATGGTCAAGCCTCAGGGAGACAAATATAAATAAACATTCCGGGATATCAAAAGGAAACGGCTATTTTTTCATTATTTTTTCATTATTCCTGTGCCTTGATGCTCGCTTCGTGGATGGCGTTGAAGACGGTCTTGACGAAATCCTCGTCGAGCCCCCGCTCGCGGCCTTTGGCGCAGACATCGGCGAGTACGGCTTCCCAGCGGCCGGTCTGGAGAATGGCGATGTTGTTCTCGCGCTTGCTCGCCCCTATCCTGCGGCTTATTTCCATACGCTGGGCGAGGGCGTGGATTAGGTTCTCGTCGATGACGTCAATCTTCGCGCGGAGCTGGTTTATGGTCTCCTTGTAGGCGGAGTCAGAGGTGTCGGCATCGCGCACTATCAGCTGATTTTCAAGCATTTCCGCAAGCTCCGCCGGGGTGAGCTGCTGCTTTGCGTCGCTCAGGGCCACAGAAGGGTCGCAGTGACTCTCGACCATAAGTCCCTCCAGGCCAAGATCCATTGCGCGCTGGGAGATTTCGGTGATATATTCGCAGCTGCCGGCAAGGTGGCTCGGGTCACAGAAGAACGGAAGCTGCGGGCAGAGGCTGCGGAGTTCCACGACATACTGCCAGAGAGGGTCGTTGCGGTACTTGATTTTCTCCGATGTCGAAAAACCCCTGTGTATCACGCCAATCTTGTGTATTCCGGCACGGTTCAGCCGCTCAAGGGCGCCTATCCAGAGGTCGAGGTCGGGATTCACGGGATTCTTCACGAGCACGGGGATGTCCGTGTCGGCGAGTGCCTCGGCAATCTCCTGGACAAGGAACGGGTTGGCCGTCGTACGCGCTCCTATCCACACGAGGTCCACGCCATATTTCAGACAGTCAAACACATGCTTCTCGTTTGCCACCTCAGTAGCTATCTTCAGGCCGAGTTCGCGCTTTGCCCTCTGCATCCACTTCAGGCCCTGCGCACCGACACCCTCGAAACTGCCGGGATGCGTGCGAGGTTTCCATATCCCCGCACGATAGACATTTATCCCTATTTTCTTCAGCTGCGCGGCCGTCGTCATCACCTGTTCTTCAGTCTCCGCGCTGCATGGGCCGGCTATCACGCAAGGACGCGGCGGGAGATGGAACATACCCCATTCGTTCAGCGGGGCTATTTCGAGCTTCGGAGATTTTGCCATATCAGAAACTGTTTTTTTTGTTCAGTTATCTTGAACAGTTCTCTTTACCTTAATATCCTTTTGATTCTGTTCGCCTCGCCTATCAGCTCCCGTATTTTTTCCTCGTCCCCGGAAGATATGGCGTCGCGGAATTCATTCATCTTTTCGATATATGTGTCCATGACCTTCAGCACGTTGTCGCGGTTCTGTGATAGAATCGGAACCCACATGTCCGCGTTGCTCTTCGCAAGCCGCACCGTCGAGGAAAAGCCGCCTGACGCGAGGTCGAATATATGTTTTTCATCCTTCTCCTTGTCGAGAACCGTGAGGGCGAGGGCGAATGAAGTAACGTGCGATATATGAGAAACATACGCCGTGTGAACATCGTGTGCCGAGGCATCCGTCTCCGTAAGGCGCATATTCAGGCTGTCGTACAGCTTCTCTATCGTCTCCACGGCATCCGGGGCCGAATCGTCCCCATTACAGATGATGCATGCCCGGCCGTCAAAAAGCCCGGGCCGGGCGGCCCATGGACCGGAGTACTCCGTGCCGGCCATAGGATGCGTGGCGACATAGCGCCGGCGCATAGGGTGATTCTTCACGGCATCCACGAGGCCTGACTTCGTGGAGCACACGTCAATGACTATTTTTCGGCATTGCCCACCAGGGGATTTCACAACGGCATCGCTTCCACCGGCGGCACTTTTCGTTTCAATTTCGGAAAAGCGGTCGAGAACCTTCGGAAGCGTCTTCACTGCCGCACCGACAGGGACTGACAGGATGACGATGTCGCTTCTGTCAATACACTGTTCCAAATCCACAATCTCATCGGCAAGTCCTATCTTCAGCGCGGCCGAGGCATTCACCGGCTCGGCCTCAACGCCGAGAATCTCCGACGAGAAGCCGCGACGCCTCAGGTCAATCGCCATCGAGCCGCCGATGAGTCCAAGTCCAACCACTCCTATTGTCATATAGCCTCACACGTGTTTCTAAATTGCAAGTGCCGTCATCCGCCCCATCATGCAGCAAAATGAGAGACAGCATCGCCTATAATATACCTTTGATGAGCCGCAAAGCCTCGGTGAGCCTTTCTGCATTGGCACAGAGGGAGATGCGGATGCAGTCGCGCCCGTTGCGTCCGAAGATGCAGCCGGGAGTGACAAAAACACCGGTCTTGTAGAGAAGGTAGTCGGACACGAGTTCACCCCCTGTCTTCGCCACTCCATCCTCCGGGGCGCTCAGTTTCGAGCCTGCCGTCCGCGCAAGTTCCGCAGTTTCCTCCGCCTTGCCGAGCAGCGGACTGTCCCCCGGAACACGCCCCCAGACAAAGAGACCTGTGCCGTCGGCAGGATACTCCGCGCCGAGGAGATCCATGATTTCACAGGCAATCTTCCTGCGCTCGCGGTAGCCGGCGTTCAGCTGCTCGAACCATTCCTGTCCCTGCGAAAGAGCGGCCACGGCCGCCATCTGCATAGGCTTGAACATTCCCGAGTCCATCTGGGACTTGACCTTGAGCACCGCCGAAATCAGTTCCTGCGCCCCGGCGACCATCCCGATTCTCCAACCCGACATATTGTGCGACTTGCTGAGGGAATTCAGCTCGATGCAGCATTCCTTCGCCCGCGGAACCGCGAGTATTGAAAGCGGCCTGTCCGTGAGCACGAAACTATATGGGTTATCATTGACTATCAGGATGTCATGTTCGAGCCCGAACTTCACAATTCTCCGGTAGAGTTCCTCCGAAGCGGCCTTTCCGGTCGGCATAGACGGGTAGTTCGCCCACATCATCTTCACGCCGCTGAGGTCCATTCGCTCCAGAGCCTCGAAATCCGGACACCAGCTGTTCTCCGGCAGCAGGTCGTAGGTGAGGATTTCCGCTTCGACGAGTTCGAGGGCCGAGGTGTAGGTAGGATAGCCGGGGTCAGGGACAAGCACCTTGTCGCCCTTGTTGATGAACGCGAGGGCAAGCAGCAGGATTCCCTCCTTGGAGCCTGCAAGGGGCTGGATTTCGGTGGCGGGGTCGAGTTCCACGCCGTAGTAGCGGCGATACCAGGAAGCAAACGCTCCGCGAAGTTCCGGGAGACCCTTATAGTTCTGATAGACATGAGAATCTGTCTTATGGGCATAATCACAGAGCGCTTCAATTGCAGCGACAGGCGGCATCCTGTCCGGTGCTCCTATGCCGAGGCTGATTATCGGCTTCAGTCCGTTTTTCGCGCGCCACCCGTTCAGCGCCGCCAGTTCCTTGTTCTTGCGGGAGAAGTAATATTCCTTGACTACTTCTGTTCTCTTTGCAGGTCTTATCATGATTTTGGTTTCTTTTGGGTCTATATTCGATTTCATCGCCCTTTTCTGCGTTCGGCATAGCTCAAGCAAGCTTGGCCCTGCTCTCACTTATCGAAAAGATTCCTTTTTTCATCAGTCGTGTACGCCCGGTACACTCCCTCTTCAAAAAGAAATCTATCCTCCAAAATAAATCCGAAATCTCTCGGGACTTATTTGGGGGATTTATCTGCAAGACGCAAAAATAAGAACATTTGAGGATAATGCAAAAGGAATATGAATTATCTTTGCGACGGTTTTAGGATTTTGCGAAATGTGAAGATTTCCGGCTTCGCTGTATACTATAAATAGAATGATTATGCCGCTTTGGCTTTCGCTTGCTTTTTGTTCGGCTTTTCTGCTCGGACTCTATGACGTCTCCAAGAAGGAGGCGCTAAGGGACAATGCCGTGATTCCGGTGCTGTTCCTCAACACACTGTTCTCAACGGTCATTTTCCTGCCGTTTCTCATCGACTGCATCGGCGGCTTCGGATGGTTCGGGCAAGGGATGTTTGACATCACGTCCGCACGCGAGGCTCTCGAAAATCCGGCGCAGGCTCACCTGTTCATTCTCGGTAAGGCCGTCATCGTGCTGTCGTCGTGGATTTTCGGCTATTTCGGGCTTAAGCATCTGCCGATTACCATTGTGGGGCCGATTAACGCGACCCGGCCGGTCCTGGTGCTGCTCGGAGCGATGATTTTCTTCGGGGAGAGGCTGAATCTCTGGCAGTGGGCGGGCGTGCTGCTTGCCATCGTGTCGGTGTTCCTGCTCAGCCGGTCGAGCAAGAAGGAGTCGATTGACTTCGCGCACAACCGCTGGATTCTCTGCCTCTGCGTCTCAGTTCTGCTCGGCGCGGCAAGCGGACTCTACGACAAGTTCATCATGCGGCGGTTCGAACCGATCTTCGTGCAGACATGGTACAATCTCTACCAGTGCATAATAATGGGCACGCTCATGATGGTCCTGTGGTATCCGAAGCGCGGCTCGACGACGCCGTTCCACTGGAGCCGGGCAATCCCGGCAATCTCGGCGCTCATCTCGGCCGCCGACTTTGTCTATTACACGGCCCTCGCCCAGCCGGACTCGATGATTTCAATCATTTCGCTCGTCCGACGCGGAGCCGTCATCGTCTCTTTCCTCTGCGGCTGGCTCGTCTTCAAGGAGAGGAACCTGAAGGCGAAGGCCTTGGATTTAGGTCTAATTATACTCGGAATGGTATTTATCTATATAGGTTCACGGGGCGCATAAATACGGGGCGCATAAAAAGCGGATTGCCGCGTTGGGCGGCTTGATGAAATCCTCACCATCTAATAGACCCTTCCCGTCCCCTCGAAGGGGAAGAGGTGCTCCGTGCACACTATCGCACAAGGCTCTCGCTTCGTTGTTCTTCACACGACGCTGATGCGTCTTGTTGGCTGCTGCGGTTTCATCCGCGCCGCCCGCCTTGCACTCCATCTTTTTCTGCATCCCCTTTCGACTCAGCATCTTGAATTACATAGTTAAGAGCAGCGCGGACTCGTGAGGAAAGTTCCGGGAGGGAACAGTCGTTGAGGATTACTGCGTCTATCTCGGAGCGATGAGCCTCCGGAGACGACTGAAGACGGAGGCGGGACAGAACCTGTTTCCGGGTGCAGCGGTCGCGGGCCATCACGCGCTCAATCCGCAGTTCTTCCGGAGCATCCACCCAGATGCACTTGTCCCAGACCTTAGGGAAGTCCGGCTTGTCGAGCGCCGTGGCGGATTCAAAGACGACGATGTTCGAGGGAACCTGCGGCGTATTATCAGAGTAGACGCAGGTCAAGGAGGCGTTGGCAGACGCAGAAACAGACTTAGGGACAGGTTTTATCATCTTCCGCCACCTCCCGAAATCAGCGGCTAGCGCCGGAAAGACAATGTTTTCGACGGTCTTGAGCCCTGCGGCATCACTGAAAATCACCGCCGCCAGCGCCCGGCTGTCAAAACCGCCGTCCCCCCTGCGGAAACTCTGTCCGAGAGCAGCCTCAATCTCTGGAAGCAGGAAGGGCTTTCGCGCCCCCTCTGAGCCAAGATGCTCAGGCTCGGATTCCGCCCCGGAAGCCGTCGCCGTCCGCTCCGACGGAACCTCATAGAACCCCTTCACCGCAGAATCCGCGTCGTAGCAAGGCACGCCCATTCCCTCAAGAATCCGCCTCACCGCCGACTTCCCGCTCCCGATTCCACCGGTAAGCAATATGACCACAGTTTTATCCATTTCAAATGACATCCGGAGAAGACTCCGGCAACCTCTGATAGCCGTTCAGCCCAGCCGTACAAGCTCATGAGGCAGATTCCGCCACCGGAGCCGGCGCGGTCTCCTGTGCAGGAGCAGCCTGAGCCGGGCACTCTGTCTCGGCCTTCGGCTGCGGCCAAAACGGGCGGATGCTCTTCGGAAGGCAGAAATAGACTCCGATGAGGATGCCGAGGATGAATGCGATGCCGATGAGAGCCTTTTTCCACTTAGGCATCTTCTTTTCGGCGAACGGGTCGTTGCCGACGAAGACAGGCATCTTGGCCATGCCCGTGAGGGTCTGCCCGAAGCGGACATTGACAATCACCTTGGAGTTCACCGCCCATCCGTTGGCGTTGAGAATAGGCGCAAGATTGCGCTTGCGCAGGCTGAGCCAGGACATAATCATGGACGGGCCGGAGATGATGAGGATGATTCCGGCAATCGAGCCGACCATCCCCCAGAAACTGAGGCTGACAAAAGTCGTATATAGACCTCCGAGGAAAGTTCCTATTGAACCTAGGGCCATTCCTATCATAGCGAAGATGCCGGCAAACTTGGCGACGTCGAAAGGCTGTGCCGGAGCGGGAGCCGTGCCGGCGGCTGCAGAGGCTGCGACATTGGTTCCGGCGGACGAGATGTCCGCAGTGGCCTTTTCAAGCACCTTTGAGTCCTGCTTTGCCGCAATCTTGTTAATCTGCGTCTCGACGAAGTTCCCGATCTTCTTGTACGGAGACCAGAAGGCCTGACGGACGCTTATCGGGTTATCGACTATCTTCGTCACGACGGCGTCCCAGTCGTTGCCTGCGCGATCGTAGAATACGGCGTTGCAGCCGACCTTGAGATTGTTGATGTCGCCGTCGGTCATAACCGCAACGACGGTCATCTTGGAGGCGGTCTTCTTTGAAGTGCAGTCACAATAGAGCAGGAACATCCCGCTCGCCCCCGCCATCGTGCCCTGCCTGGCCATGTCGGTGACCTTTATGCAGAGGTCGCAGTTGCGCTGGTCGATGTAGAGCCGTCCTGCCTGAAAAACCGACGACATGGAATCCTCGGTGGAATAGAAGTCGGAGAACGTCACATAGTTGCGCAGAAGCGTGTAGAAGTCGCGGCAGAGATGCAGCAGCTTGCTGACCGTCTGAATCTCGTTCACCTCGCCTTCGAGAGCCTTGTCCTCGGCGACGAGCGCGTCGAGTTCGGCCTTGCGGTCCTCCTTGAGCAACGCGACGAGCCTGTCATACCCGAGGTCCTCAACCTCGGCCCCGGCCTTCGCGCCGCACCATGCCGTATAGGCGTCGAACTTGGAGAGAATCCCGTTCCACTGTTCTTCCGTGAGGCATTCCGCCGAAGGATAGTCTGCATTGACGACCAAAGCCTTGAACCTGTCAAAGACAGCCTTCCAGGCCGGGTTGATTCCCGTAAGCGGGAGATGCGCGTCGGCATTGACCTTGGCAAGCGGATAGGCCGCAATCTCATCCGTGCAGGCCGCCAGATCCCTGGAACTGATTTCGCCTATGCGCTCGGCGCTCACGTCAAGTACGGCGGTGCTGTCGGAGTTGAACGCCGCGAGCTTGCAGCGCATAAAGAAGTCCGCGACCTTTTCCTTCAGGGCCGTGCAGGCGGCAAGCGCGGCGGCGGTGTTGTCGCCATAAGGAAATATATCCTTAACTCCGGCATCCTTCCACGCCACATAGTCCGCCGCCGCCTTGTAGAACGCGGCAATCCTGTCAGCATCAACGCCCGGCTCGCCGCTGCGGTCCTGAAGCGGTCCGAACGAGGCGATGCATTCCCTTATTATGTTCTTGAGTTCCGCGTCATCAGTCGAATTTTCCGTGATTATGCCGTCACCGTTAAAACGTGTCTTAGCGAATATGGCGATGCTGTCGCTGACGTCGGCAATCGAAATCGTGTCCTTTGAAAGTCCGAGATTATCGAGAATCTGCCGTGCGCAGGCATACATCCTCGCGCCCTCGTCCGAGTCTCTGTTTATCGCCGAAAGCGAAAGCTCCGAAGGACGGCCGATGAGAACGTTCATGTCAGCGAGACGGGGTTTGAGCCAGCCGACCGCGGCGATTATCTCGTTCACCCGAATCTTCCCGTCGCCGTCGAGGTCAAGAAGCGCAAGCGTGTCATGATCCATTTCAAGTCCCGAAGCCGGACAGCTCAGCACGGTCCAGAGCTTCTGGTCAAGCTCGTCCAGATGGGAAATGTCATCGCCGGTGCTGATGTTCACACGCGTCACGCCCCCGAAAGTCGAGAACTTCCACTCATAATCGCCATTGGACTTCATCGTGCTCACCGACGAAATCCGCCTAATCTTCTTGTTCATCGTATATCTTCTTCACACACAACAAGAACCGGCATCATCGGTTCCCGAATAATTTTAAATCACTTCGCTTTCAGTCAATTTCCCGGATCTATCAAAGCTGAAAAAATGTATTTCAAAAATCCAGATAAACCAGATGAAAATGTATTTAAACAATCTGCCAAAGTTGCTGAAAGAGAGGGGATGCAAGGCGCACTGGGGATTTTAAACCGGAGCAACCTCTTGGTTGTGAGGATTTAAAATTCACATGCAACGCAGCAGGCCGCCTTTTAGGCACCCCGTCCCCGTCACACTGTCAGGATGTCCTTTTCCTTCGCAGCGACCAGCTCATCAATCTTTTTCACCCAGGAATCGGTGGCCTTCTGCACCTTGTCCTCGTAGTCCTTCTGCATATCCTCCGCGAGTCCTTCCTTCTGCGCCTTCTTCAGGGCCTCGATGGCGTCGCGGCGGGCGTTTCGCACGACAATCTTGGAGCTTTCCCCGGCAGCCTTCGCCTTCTTGATGAGTTCCTTGCGGCGCTCCTCGGTAAGAGGCGGCACGGTGCAGCGGATGGTCTCTCCGTTGTTGGACGGGGTGAGCCCGAGATTCGCGTCGATGATGGCCTTCTCGATCACAGGAATCATCTTCTTTTCCCACGGCTGGATGGCGAGGGTCTTGGCGTCCGGGGCGGTCACAGAAGCGACCTGCAGAACCGGAGTCATGGAGCCGTAGTAGTCAACCAGCACATTGGCGAAGATTGTCGGATTGGCCTTGCCTACCCTATAGGTCTTGAGGTCTTCTTCGAGGAACACCACCGCGTCCTCCATATTCATCTTTGCCTCTTCCAGGATTTCGTTTGCTTTTTCAATCATAGCTTATATTTGTTTGGAGTGTTTTTTCTGCACAAAGATCTCTCACTTCGTTCGAGATGACAATGTTGATGTCGTTCGAGATGACAAGGAATGGGAACTATATGTGAACAAGCGTTCCTATTTTTTCTCCGCTGACCAGCCCCAGAAGATTGCCCTTGCGGTTCATGTCGAACACGACAATAGGCATATTCCCCTCACGGCAGAGCGCGAACGCCGTCTGGTCCATGACCTTGAGGTGATCCTCCAGCGCCTTGTCAAAGGTAAGTTCGTCATATTTCACCGCCGTCGGGTCCTTTTCCGGATCCGCCGTATAGACCCCATCCACGCGGGTGCCCTTCAGGAGAGCGTCAGCCCTGATTTCAAGCGCACGGAGCGCTGCGCCGGAGTCAGTCGTGAAGAACGGGTTCCCGGTGCCTCCGGCAAGAAGAGCCACACCGCCCCTTTCAAGGACGGCAACGGCGTCATCCCTCATGTAATAGCGGGCCACCGGCATCATCGGCGTCGCCGTGAACACCTCCGCCTCAACGCCGGCAGAGCGAAGAGCCATGGCAAGACCGAGAGAGTTTATGACAGTCGCGAGCATGCCCATCTTGTCCCCGTTGACGCGGTCGAAACCCTTTCCCACGCCGCTCAGGCCCCGGAAGATGTTGCCCCCTCCGATGACAATCGCCACCTGAAGTCCGCCCTTCACGGCCTGCGCAATCTCATTAGCATATTCGGAAAGACACCTCTCGTCAATCCCCTTCCCCGCAGGTCCGCCGAGGCTCTCCCCGCTCAGTTTCAGCAAAACTCTTCTGTACATACTCTTTATGTGTTTTCCAACGGCATACACCGCCATTCAGTCTGCAAATATAGTTCAAATTCGTCATCAAACGAAAACAATTTTCCCGAATAATTACGAAGCTGTTTAAATTTTTCTTTCACTTATCTATGTGTTCGTTCTTTTGGTGTCTTTTGGGCCATATTTTTTCATTTTGCTCGTCATTTAGCACGCTAAACTCCTCTCAAAACGAAAAAATCCGGCACAAAAATACATCTCAAAATAACTGAACAAAAAATTTGAACAGCTTCTTTGAAAGTTGCAAGAAAGAATATATCTTTGCACCGCTAAACCAAGTTCGGGCATTCGGGCATTTGAAACTTGAATTATTGATTGGACATCTATGGCTAACATTTTTACATCATCAATCGGAAAGAAGCTCATAATGAGCATCTCCGGACTTTTCCTCATCGTCTTTCTCCTGCTTCACATGAGCATCAACCTCTTTGCCGTGATTGACCTCTTCACCGGAGAATACGGAGCCCCGGACGGACTTTTCCAGAAAGGCTGCGATTTCATGTCGCTTCCGATTGTGACGGTGATGGTTCCCGTGCTCGCGCTCGGCTTCGTCATCCACATCTTCTACGGCTGCTACCTCACCTGGACGAACCTCAAGGCCCGCGGAGGCTACTGCCGTTACGCCGTTTCAAGCAAGGCAAAGACAGACTCTTTCGCGTCAAGGAACATGATTGTCCTCGGAATCATCATTCTCGGATTCATCGCGTTCCACCTCACCCATTTCTGGGCGGATATGCAGCTGCAGCACTTCACCGGAGGCGAGGAATCAAATCCTTATGACCTTCTTGACGCCACTTTCGGACGATGGTGGATTACGGTTCTGTACCTCGTCTGGTTCGGAGCCATCTGGTTTCACCTCACGCACGGCTTCTGGAGCGCATTCCAGACCCTCGGATGGAACAATATGATATGGCTCAAGAGACTCAAGGTCATCGCCTATGTCTTCGCAACTCTGATTTTCCTCGGCTTCGCGACTGTCGCGGTTGCAGTATGCATCCACAATTACTGCCCTTGCCTCGCATAACGACGAAAACATAGAAATCGAAAGCGGTGACTCACACGGAGCCACCGCTTGTTTTTTACCCCGTTCCGCCGCCGGATGCGGGCGGAAAGACTTCCGAAAAACAAAACACATAAACCAAAGGCAAAATGAAACAGAAGAGATTTTTCTTGCAGGAGAACGAGATTCCGAAGCAATGGTACAACATTCAGGCGGATATGCCGCACAAGCCGCAGCCTATGCTCAACCCGGCGACGCACAAGCCCGTGACGGAGGACGAGATGGCGGCGCTGTTCTGCCGCGAGTGCGTGAGGCAGGAGATGAACATGACTGACAGATGGATTGAGATTCCCGAAAAGGTCCGGGAGTTCTACACCTACTACCGCTCCACCCCGCTTGTACGCGCCTACGGACTGGAAAAGGCGCTGGACACTCCGGCGCACATCTACTTCAAGAACGAGAGCGTAAGCCCCGTGGGCTCGCACAAGCTGAACTCGGCGCTGGCACAGGCCTACTACTGCAAGGAGGAGGGGGTTACAAACGTCACGACCGAGACGGGCGCAGGACAATGGGGAACTGCGCTATCCTATGCGGCAAGGCTGTTCGGGCTTGAGGCCGCCGTCTATCAGGTGAAGATTTCCTACGAGCAGAAGCCTTACCGCCGGTCGATGATGCAGCTTTTCGGGGCGCAGGTAACTCCGTCGCCGTCGATGTCAACCCGTGCGGGCAAGGACATACTGACGAAGAATCCGTACCATCAGGGCTCTCTCGGAACAGCCATCTCGGAGGCCGTGGAGCTTGCGATGACTACGCCGGAAAGGTGCAAATACACTCTCGGCTCGGTGATGAGCCATGTCGGGCTGCACCAGACGGTCATAGGGCTTGAGGCGGAGAAGCAGATGGAGATGGCCGGGGAATATCCTGACATCGTGATAGGATGCTTCGGCGGAGGGTCGAACTTCAGCGGCATCTCGTTCCCGTTCATGAGGCACAATTTCTTTGACGGAAAGAAGACGCGGTTCATAGCGGCCGAGCCGGCGAGCTGCCCGAAACTCAGCCACGGGAAGTTCGAGTATGACTTCGGGGACGAAAGCGGCCTGACCCCGCTGATTCCGATGTATTCCCTCGGGCATGACTTCATTCCGGCGAACATCCACGCGGGAGGCCTGCGCTATCACGGGGCCGGCGCGGTCGTGTCGCAGCTTCTCAGGGACGGTCTGATGGAGGCGACTGACATCCGGCAGCTTGACTCCTTCGCGGCGGGCGTGCTCTTTGCAAAGACCGAGGGGATTATCCCGGCTCCGGAGTCCTGTCATGCGATTGCGGCGACCATCGACGAGGCGGCCAAATGCAGGGAGGCCGGCGAGAGCAAGGTGATTCTGTTCAACCTTTCCGGGCACGGGCTCATCGACATGACGGCATACGACCAGTACCTGTCCGGCAATCTTGTCAACTACACCAAGTAATTTTTTTTCATTTCTTACGAATAGCCTTCTATTAAGAGGCCTACGGCTCAAGGCCGAAAACGGGAAACCCGTCGCTCATAAAAAAATCGCGCCGGGTTTTCCCGTTTTCTGCTGTCTTTCGCCTTCCGCACATATCTATGCAGTTTTGTCGTGCAAAGATAGAGCGTAATATATAAGTTCCTATATCTGTCTGGTCTTGGCGGCGAGCCAGGCGGCTTCTTCGGGTGTCATCCTCGGGGCAAGGCGGTCATAGACGGAAGCATTGTAGGCGTTGAGCCAGTCTCTTTCGTCGGCGGTCAGAAGTTCTGGAATGACCGCCGACGTGTCTATGTGACAGCAGGTCAGGGTCTCGAAGCGCAGCCATTCCCCAAACTCGTTGCAGCCGGTCAGGTTCACGTCAGGGATTCGGTCGGGAACGGTGAGGAGGACATTCTCATGACGGATTCCGTGCATTCCTGCGCGGTAGAGCCCCGGCTCGTTCGAGGTGACCATCCCCGGCAGCAGCGGCTGGGGATTGAAGTTCTGCCGGATGTCCTGAGGGCCTTCGTGGACGCCGAGATAGTAGCCTATGCCGTGTCCCGTGCCGTGACCGAAGTTGCGCCTTGCCCTCCAGAGCGGGCTGCGGGCAAGGGCGTCAATCTGACAGCCTGCCGTGCCTTTCGGGAACACGGCCATCGACAGGTCAATCATGCCCTTGAGCACGAGCGTGTAGTCCTCTTTCTCAAGCTCGGTGCAGACGCCCATCGGGACGGTGCGGGTGATGTCGGTCGTGCCTGTGAGGTACTGTCCGCCGGAATCCACGAGATAGAGTCCATGTCCCTCTACTGTTCTCGACCCTTTCACCGGCATCACATAGTGAGGAAGCGCGGCGGAAGGCCCGTAGGCCGAGATGTTTTCGAAGCTGTCGCCCCTGTAACCCGGTATGTCGGCACGCAGCGAGCTGAGCTTAACAGACGCATCCCATTCGCTGACCGGCTCCGCCTCTCCCCTCCCGGCGGCCGCGACATTCTCCTCAAGCCATTTGAGGAAGCGCTCAACTGCAAGACCGTCCTCGACAAAGGTCTCCCGGAGGCGTTCGATTTCAGTTTCCTCCTTCACAGCCTTGCGAAGAATCACGGGCGACTTCCCGAGTCGGAACTTTGAAGCGACATCCGATTCCGGGGAATATATGGACGAAAGGAAACTGAACAGCTGCCAGTTGAGTGACGCCGGATCGGCGAACAGAGATTCGTCCGAACCGATTTCGCCCAGAGCCGTCTCCACTGCCGCATAGTCCTCTATGCTCACGTCATCCGAGGCAATCTCCTCGAAACTGTCCGGAGTGTCACCGTCGTCATCATATCCGTCCTTCCGGACGAACCATCGTACATTCTCCTGAGAAACAAGAAGATAGGATATGACATAAGGATTATATTCGATGTCGTTTGCGCGGACGTTCAGAAGCCATGCAATCTCGTCGAGAGCCGTTACGAGAAAATTATCGACATCGTTGCGGAGCATCCACTTGCGCAGCCAGCCAATCTTCGCCCGACGGTCCTCTCCGCCGGAAATCTCAAGGTCGAGAGTCTGCACGGGAGTGACCGGAATGGCGGGTCTGTCGGTCCAGAGGGCATTCAGGAAATCGGGACGGGAAATTATTTCATAACGGAAATCATTGTCTGCGGTCGCCCCGGAAAGCGCGTCGTCGATTGCAAGCACCTCATCCGCGCTCCAGCACAGACCGTCGAGGACAAGGTTCAGTCTGCGCGGGCAGGCGCCGTCGCCGAGGTAATAGGACTGGACTGACGGGGCGCCGAGTATGTAATCGACATTCTCCGCGAGCCACCGAGGAATCGGCACGGCATCCGGGACACGCAGTTTGTGCAGTTCAACGCCCGTTCCGTCAAGCTGTTCGACGGCCTGGATGAAATAGCGGGTGTCCGTCCAGAGCCCGGCATGGCTGCGGGTCACGACGACGCTTGCCGCCTCTCCGGTGAATCCCGTCAGCCACTCCACCTGCTTCCAGCGCGCCGCCGGATATTCGCTGCAATGAGGATCCGAAGCTCCCACGAGCACCGCATCCCAACCGTTTTCCCTCATCATCGCCCTCAGCAGGGCAATTCTCTGAGCATAGACATTTTCCATAATGCACTGTGTATTAGAATACATTCACCACCAAATCGGAGATGATGTTGTCCGAAATGAAGAAATATTTCTCCGGAATCCTGTAGTATGGCTCCGGAAGTTCGGGGTTTCCGGCCGCCTCCCAGCCGCCGACCGGCACGAGATGCCCCGCTGCAACAGCCTTTCTGAGAGCCTGCCGGTCACACGCCTCCTCCAGTTCCGAAAGAAGGCAGCCCTCGGATGTCCTCAGCCCGAGCATCACGTTCTCAAGGGCAATCTGCTCGGGGGAAAGCGTCTCACTGCCGCGCAGCGCCTCAAGTTTGGCCTCGAAATTCCTGCGATGGCCACTTCCTGGTGCATAGGTGTCAAGGTACAGCGCCAAATCAGGCTTGTTCCAACTGCGCCGCCGTCCCCCGTCGGGAAGCGCCTCCAGCGAATGCGCCCCCGGGCCGAGCCCGACATAAGGCACATGACGCCAATAGGCCGAGTTGTGCCTTGCCTCATGACCCGGCTTCGCGAAATTGGAGATTTCGTAATGGTTATAGCCGAGATTGGCCATTTCCTCGCACAGAATGTTGTACTGGCACTCACAGGCCTCGTCTGAAAGCTCCCGGCACCGGCCGTCCTCAATCATTTTCTCAAGGGCGGAACCAGACTCGACGGAGAGCTGGTATGCAGACACGTGCACATTCCCGGACCTGCACCAGAAGCCGATTTCCCTGAGGGTCTTGCGCCAGGCATAATCCGACAGCAGCGGAGTATATCGCCCCGCGAACCTGCCGCCCTCGCGCCGCACGGCAGGCAGTCCGAACATCAGATCTATGCTGATGTCATCAATTCCCGAATGAAGGAAGGTGTCGAGAGCCCTCAGCGCGTTGTCCTCGTCGTGACGGCGGTTCATCCAGCGCAGTATCGGATTCTTTAGGGACTGAATGCCGATGCTCACGCGGGTAACTCCCCATTTCTTCATCACCTCGGGATATTCCGACTTGTACCATAGTCCCCTCGCGATGTCATCAGGGTTCACCTCCACCGTGAACTCGTCGAATCTCCTGACTCCGGCAGCCCTCTTCAGCGCCCTGACGAGCTTTACAAACAAATACGACGGCAACACCGATGGTGTACCGCCGCCGATATAGAGCGTGTTCACGTCCATTGTTCCCCTTATTTCCTGCTTCCTGCATTCGATTTCCTTCAGCAGGGCATCGATGTAGCGGCCATAGCACTCCGAGGTCTCAGAGTAGAATCCGCAGTAGGTGCAGAACGACCTGCAGAAAGGGATGTGGACGTAAATCATTTTTTCAACGGTTATCTGTATTCGCAGCCGGCGCTACCTGAGCATCAGCTCGGCGGTCCCGAGCGACGACTGCTCCGTGTAGGCCTCGACTGAATAGATGCCCTTGCTGCAGTCCTTGATGCCGTTCACATAGATCACGACATCCGTCTCGGCTCCCTGATAATCCACCTCACGGGAAGCGGAGCTTGCAAGGGTCTCGCCGCCGAATTCAAACGCGCGCTGCTCCGTGCCGGCAATCAGCACGCCGTCGGAATCCTTCACACGGATGTAAATCCGCACAGGCCCCTTAGGTGCAAGGTCGTTCTCGACGAGGCTCAGGCGAATCTGGAACTGCGCCACCCTGCTGCTGCGGTCGGTAGCCTTCCCGGAAGCGTTGTAGGCGGTGAGCGAAAGCCCGCGGGCCTTGATGACAGAGCCTGTAGCCACCTGTGAGGAGAGTGTCTCGACTGTCTTTGAAAGTTCCTCGGAGCGCCTCTTGCTCTCGGCGGCGTCGCGTCGCGCGGCTGCGGCGTCCGCAGTGAGCTTCTTGTTGAGCGTGTTGAGGGAGTCAATCTGAACGATGTAGTTCTTCATTATGCTCCTCAGTGTCCCGAGTTCCTTCTCGTACTGACGAATCTTCCTGCGGTTGGTCGCGTCGGTCTTCTTGATTCTCTCAATCAGCTGATTGACCTCCTCACGGGAGGAGTCCAGCTGCGAATTGATTGTGTCATAATCGGATGACAACGTCGCATAGTCGCTCTGAAGGGCGAGCATCTGCTCCGTCAGTTCCTGCTTTTCCTCCTGAAGCTCGCCCACGAGCGAAGACTTCTGAATCCAGATATACGCCAGGACGCCGGCCAGAATGACCGCCACCGCAACGAGGGCGTATGTCACTTTCTTAAGACTGTTCTGTTCCATGATAATTCCCGTTTTGTTGATACTACGTTTCGTGTTTTCGTAACAATTATGAGTGCGAATTTACGTAAAATATGCGAATTTGCGCTATATTTGCGGACGTCAGAAAAATATAAACCCATAAAATTTCATCTAAATGAAACCTGCCGTAAGATATATCATCCGGGCCGTCAAGTATTTCTGCTGGTTCGCAATTTTGTTCACACTGATTATCAGCGCACTCGCGTTCACAAAGTTCGTGCCCGCAGACAACGGGGTCGCGGGACTGTTCGTCCACGGCTGGAAGTCAGTCCTGGAAATCGCGGGAGTCTTCCTCGTTTTCTCTGCCCTGTACCCGAAATTCGGCTATCAGAAAAGACAGGTAAGCATCCCGGGAGAATGGAGCGAGGTCTCCGCCGAGGTGAAGGGATATTTCGCCGACAGAGGAGACTACCGCCTCGAAAGCGAAACGCCGGATAAGCTATGTTTCCGCGCCCGCCGCGCCGGAGTCAGAATCGCCCGCCTCTGGGAAGACCGCATCACCGTCACCCCAGTCTTCGGCGGCGTCGAACTCGAGGGCCCGGCGAAGGATTTGGCGCGCCTCGTCTCCCACATGGAATACAAACTTCGGGGCGAATAAAAAGCGGCCTGCGGCGTTGAACGGATTGATGAAATCCTCACAGCCGCCAAGGCTGCTGCGGTTTCATCTTCACCGTCCGCCTTGCATCCCATCCTTTTCTTCATCCCCTCTATCCAGGTCATTTCCGGATAACCCATCAGAAACGCACCTCCTGCCGGACATTTCAACACAGGTCTCCATTGTCATCTCGAACGAAAAATCATCCGTTCAGTTGTTTGGCGGCGGCTTCAAGGGAGGCGTAGAAATCCTCGCCGAAGAAGTGCGTTATGGGGGCCTTGAGGAACTGGTAGACACGGATTTTTCGGCGGCGGCCGGTGGTGAAGGCGTCGCGGCAGATGTCCCAGCGGTGGAGGTTCAGGGCTGTCATGCCGTTGGAGAGCGTGGAGACGCGAATCGGGTAGAGACGGCAGGAGATTGGCTTGCAGAAGTCGCCGTTGCCCTTGTTCCACTGTTCCTCAATGGCGCACAGGCAGCTGCCGTCAGGCTCGCGCCGGCAATAGGCACATTCCTCGGAGCCCGGGACAAGCGGAGTGACCAGGTCGCCGTCAATGTCAATTTCAAAGAAGCCCTTTTCATCCACGGCCCTGCGCCCATTCTCGGACATCGCCGGAGAGAAACGGTCGTAGTTCTTTTCAAGCGCAGGCAGTTCGCATTCAAGCAGCGGGGCCCCGCTGTCGCCTATCACACAGCATATCCCCTTGCACTTGGCATAGTCGCAGACAAAGTATTCGGTCAGGATTTCACCTGAGACGAGGACGTCGTCTATCTGAATTATCGAATTGTACTCATTCATTTTTGTCTATTTAGAAGATTTCTCGACTTCACTTCGTTCGATTGGCAAAAGCCATATCATTCCCCGCCTCATCTCACTCCAACCGAGATGACAGAGTCCCGAACGAAGTGAGGGGAACTTTGCACCGTCATTTCATCACGACATATTCCACCCGGCTGCCATTGACAAGACTTTTCAGCACATCGCCTACCTGAGGCGCGGTCACGGCATTCATCCTGTCGTTTATCTTCGTGCTGAAGTCACGGCCGTCCGCATAACGGACCACAAGCGCGTCCCTCCAGTACTCCGCCGCGGCGGCTTCGGCATCGTGCTCACCGTTCAGCCGTGCCTTATAGGCGTTCAGGACAGCCGCAGGCCGCTCAACCGACGGGACATCGGAAAGAGCAGAACGCAGGCGGGCAAGGACGGAGAGGATTTCTGTGTCGTCCAGACTGCCGTAGGCAAAGCCGTCCGCCGGAATCCGGTCGAGCGAGACCATCACGCTGAAGCGCTCCTGCGGATACATCAGAAACGAGGATGAGACCTTCACATGAAAGCCGGTCCCGACAAGGGCGTCATGCAGGCTGTCCTCAAGCAGGCAGACGGCAAGGCGTGAGGAGCAGAGGTTCGCGGCATTCATGGGAAGCGCCGTCGAGAGCAGCACGTCGATGCTTTCTTCAGAGCCGTTCCGGAAAGTCGTAGATTGCCCGGAGACCGGACTGAAGCGCACGCGGGGACGCTTTTCCGGCCGCGAAGTGACAGGGAACTCCCCGGCATACCACGCGAGCGCCTTCTGCAGTTCGGACGGCTCCATGTCCCCGGTAATAACAAGGAAACCGTTCCCGAGGTCTGAAAAGGCCTCGCCGAACAGGCGCTCGGCCTTGTGGACTGTCGCGGAGGTGAAATTCTCATACATCCTTATTCCGGAATAGGGATTGTCCGCACAGACAAGACTGTCAATCCCTGCAAGCCTCGCACCGCGGCCTCCTGCTGCAAGTTCACGGCTCACCGAAGCCGAGCGCATGAGTTCCGCCACGGCCGACGAGTCGGCGCAGCTCCCCCGGAACATCCCGACGAGTCCCTGAAGAAGGAGGCTCAGGCTCCGTGGAGTCGCGGTGCCTTTCAGCGTCGTGGAATAGAGGGAGACCTCGGCTTCGGCAGTGATGCCCGTGGCGGCCATGATGTCCTTCATGCTCCTGACGTCAATTCCCGGAAGCGTCCGGCATTTCAGCAGGTCCGGAAGGAACGCCGCCTCTCCGGGAACGAGCCCCCCGGCGGAGGCATAGCCCTTATCGACGTTCAGCGCCCAATGCAGCTTCTTGGTGCCGGGGACGCGCTTGTAGTAGGCCTTGAGGCCGTTCTGGAATGTCCAGACTTCGCCGCCGGACATGAGTTCCTTTCCGTTCCTCACCTTTGACTTCTTCTGCGACGGCCCGGGAAGCAGAAGCGTGTCGCGCAGTTCGAGCGCCCGTCCGGGAACGACCTTTCCGTCATTCCACCCGGCGCAGAATGCCTCGCAGCTGTCATCCGGAGAAAGCAGAGCCTCCGAAAAGGTCTTCATAAGCCGCAGCTGCAGCGTGTCAGGAAGCACCCTTGACTGGCAGAACCCGCAGAGCTGCGCATCAGTAGTGAGCGGAGCCCCATGGAGAAACGACGCCGAGCATATTTTCACATATTCGGAATTTTTCACTGAATTTGTCGACTTCCCGAGACATTTTTCACTATACAAAGCAGAGGAAAGGATTATGTCATCGACGTTCATCTCTCCCCTGTCAAGCGACCCGAGGACTTCCCCGAAACAGCGCATTGCGGAATCGGCATTCTCCCGTAGCGTAAAGAAAGACAGGTCTATGGACTCAAATCCGGAGACATCCGCGCTCGACACGTGCTCCGAGCGAATCTCCGCAAACGGAAGACTTTGTGCATTCAGCGCGTCCCGAAGCCTGCTTTCGGCAATGAAGCGGAACGTGTCCGACATCTTGTCAACAACGGCGAACTGCGGAGTGGGCATATATTCCCTCGGAATCCTCGGAAAATTGAAAGAAGCCGAAAGACGGCACACATTGCCCAGAGTATCTGCGGTCACCTCCGCCGTTCTCCGGGACTCCGCCATGCATTTCACTGCCGGGACAGTGTCGCGGGCGACGACGTTTTTGGGGGTCATCAGCGAGAATATCCCCATCTTCGAGACAAGTTCCTTTCCGCTGACGTCGCCGGAGACTATCACCGCCATGTTTTCAAGAGGGAAATGGAGACTGTCCCTCGTCGTCACGGCATTCGCGGAGAGTTCGTCGGCTATTCCGAAGACGGCGAGAAGCAGAGAATCGGCGATGGACGGGCTGCGCCCGAGCATGACATCCTCGAAACGGAATGTCACCGCATCGTCAGAACACTCGGCATATCCCGTCTCAGTCGGAGCCACGGCGTTGGATGACAGGAATTTCTGGAGACTCCTGTTCTGAAGCCTGCCCTGTGCCGAGAGTATTCCACGCGACACATCGGCATAATCCCGCGCGTCCGCAGAATGGCGATACACGAGGGCAAAGTCAGCGAACCCCTTTTCCGCAGGATTCGAGACGACATACCAGTTCATCCCATTCGGGAATGTCCCCATAACTATCTTTGAGTCAGCAGGCAGTTCATTCAGGCTCTGCGACATGACTGACGGAGCGCCGCAGATTGCAAGCAGCGCCACCGCAAGAAATAAGACTCGTGTATTCTTCATAATCCCAATCAATAACCGTCCGACAAAAGCGGTCTGCCGAACAGGTGTGAACCCATCTCGTGTACAAAGTTAGTGCAAATAGCAATAAACCGTGGCCAAATTGTACATTTTTAAGAAATATATGTTAAATTTGCAGTTCGTGCGTCCGGGGGACAGCGTCCGACGGGGACGGACATCCGGACGGGTTTGAAGTTTGAAACACGAAGATTAATTTTTAGTGATATGAAAAAGATTTTGCTTATCATTGCGACGGCTCTCGCCACTGCGGCCGCCGTTTCTGCGCAGGACATGGCGCAGGCCACTGAAACCTACAACAACGGGGCTATGGCCCTTCAGGCAGGGAACAACGCCGAGGCTCTTGACAATTTCAAGTCAGCTCTCACAATGGCCGAGGCCTGCGGAGAGGAAGGTGCGGACATCGTGAACAACTGCAAGGAATATATCCCGAAAATCATGTTCAGCATCGCCAAGGACTCAATCAAAGACGGCAACCTTGACAAGGGATTGGCTGAAATTGACGAGGCGGTCGCACTGGCAAAGGAATATGGCGTGACAGACGTTGTCGATGATGCGGAGACGCTTAAGCCGCAGGTACTCATGAACAAGGCCAACAACCTTCTCAACGCGAAGAATTTCGTTGGAGCCATTGCGGCCTACAACGAGATTCTGAAGGCGAATCCTTCCAACGGCACCGCACAGCTGCGTCTTGGAGTGGCCTACGCACAGGCAGGCGATCTGGCAAAGGCGGAGGAAGCCTACCTCGCGGCAGCGGCTAACGGTCAGGAAAAGGCGGCCAACAAGCAGCTTGCCAATATGTACCTGAGGGAGGCTCAGTCTGCCTTGAAGGGTCAGAAATATGCAGAGGCATACGACGCGGCAATGAAATCCAACGGTTATGTGGAGAGCGGGAACGCACTTTATTTTGCGGGCATGTCCGCTCAGAAGCTCGGCCAGGACGCCAAGGCTAACGAGGCCTTTGAGCAATTCCTCGCTGTAGCGCCGAACGACAAGAAGGCTGACGACATCAGGTGCACGCTGGCCGTTTCCTACCAGAAGGCCGGCGACAAGGCAAAGGCCATCGAATTTTATCAGAAGATTCTTACGAACCCGAAATATGCTGAAGTTGCCAAGGCTCAGATTGCGGCGCTTCAGAAATAACTTGCCCGGCGGCAGCGCGTTTTTCCGGAAATGAGGGAACTTGAACTGCTTGCTCCGGCAAGGAACATTGAAATCGGCATCGCGGCCATTGACTGCGGTGCCGATGCCGTTTATCTCGCCGGTCCGGCCTTCGGGGCAAGGCAGGCGGCAGGGAACAGCGTGGAGGATATCCGAAGGCTCTGCGAATATGCCCACAGGTTCGGCGCAAGGGTGTTCGTGACCCTCAACACCATCATTTTTGACAGCGAGCTTGAAGAGGCATTCGCGCTTGCCGTGCAGTTGCAGGAGGCGGGGGCGGACGCTCTGATTGTGCAGGACTTCGCGCTGCCCGCCTTTGAGATTGAGCATCCGCAGAGCCTGTCCATCCCGCTGCACGCCTCGACGCAGTGCTCAATCAGGACAGTCGGGCAGGCGCGGCGGATGGACGCTCTCGGATTTTCGAGGATTGTGCTTGAAAGGGAGCTGCCGATGGCGGCTGTCCGGGAAATATGCTCAGCCGTAAGCTGTGAGGTTGAGGCGTTCGTGCACGGGGCACTGTGCGTGTGCTACAGCGGAGAGTGCTATCTGTCGGAGATGCTGAGCGGAAGGAGCGCGAACAGGGGCGAGTGCGTGCAGGCGTGCAGGTCGAGATATGACCTTGTTAACGCCCACGGGGAGCCTGTCAGGTGGCCGAAGACGGACGGCAGATTCAGCGGCGTGCACAAGCCGCTGCCCGGGCAGGACGGATTCCGGGCGGAATGCAGGCCGGGACAGCCGGTCGCCATGAACAGGACGCTGCTGTCTCTGCGGGACCTGATGCTTCTGGAAAGGCTGCCGGAAATGGCCGAGGGCGGAGTGACCTCCTTCAAGATTGAGGGGAGGCTCAAGAACATCTCCTATGTCAGGAACATAGTGGCGGCCTACTCGCAGGCCCTTGACAGGCTCGTGGCGGCGAATCCCGACAAATACTGCCGCGCAGCGTTCGGGCACGCGGACTGCGGCTTCATTCCGGCTCCTGCCAAGAGCTTCAACCGAGGATTCACGCAGCTTTTCTTCGACGGCAGGCGCGGCCGGTGGGCCTGTCTTGATGCCGGAAAGGCACTCGGAGAGGAGGTCGGGACGGTTTCCTCCGTGTCACGCGCGGCGGTGGGGGGCATGAAGATATGCGTAAGTCCTCGCGTCCGGCCGGGTGACAGCCCGGTTTCCTGCGAGCAGGCTCAGAGCAATGCCGCCGCAGGCGACAGACCTGTTCATTGCAGGCAGCACTCAGGAAAAGCCGCCGCAGGCAGGGGGAATGTACTCCCTGAGTTTCACAACGGCGACGGGTTCTCATTCATAGGAAGGGACGGCAAGGAGACCGGTTTCCGGGCAGACATCTGTGACGGGAACGTGATTTTTTGCCGGGCTGTTGACGGACTCTCGCCCGGAACACCGCTCTACCGCAATCTTGACACGGCCTTTGAACGGGGACTCGAAAAGGGAGGCGTGCGGAGGATTACAGTCGGTCTGTCAGTGGAGATAAACGAGATTGAAGGTCCTGCGGCCTCACCACCCGGTGAGGGAAACGGTGTCGGGAATTTCCTGTTTCATGTCCGTGCCGTCAGCGAGGACGGACGCGAAGTGCAGCATGACACTGTCATTAAAGCTGAACCGGCGAGAAACAGGGAGCGTATGCTCGGCATGATTTCCGGTCAGCTGGACAAGGATGCGAGCATTTACAGTTTCGCTGTAAGTGACATCCGTTGCAATGGCAGAACAGCAGTCGGAAGCGGGACAGAAGGCGTCAGCCTTCCCATAATGGGCGCCGCGCAGCTCAACGCCATCCGCCGCGAGATTGCCGGGGAACTCGACGGGATGCCGTGCAAGGCAAGACCTCTGAACCGAGCCACAATCGGCGGCAGCCTCCCTGGCACACTGAAGTTTCCGGAGCGCATCAGCTACAAAAGTGACGTGGCCAACGGCCTCGCGGCCTCGCTCTACAGCCGTCTCGGAGCGGAGACGATAGAGCCGGCCTACGAAGCGCTGAACAGGAGGCTGCAAATCGGGAATACCGACGGAACGGCCTCGGCGGAGGGCAAACAGACGCAGGCCGACGGAAGAAACATAGAACTTATGCGCAGCAAATACTGCCTGCTCCACGAACTGGGGCTCTGCCGCAAGACTCCCGTCTACACCGCCCTCGCCGCCGCCAACGACATCCGCGAAGGTCTCTACCTCCGCAACAACGGCCGCCTCCTCCGCCTACATTTCGACTGCAAAAACTGCGAAATGATAATCTTGTCAAAATAACTTAGCCCAAAGGGGATGCAAGGCAACAGGTCAACAAGACGCATCAGCGTCGTGCGGAGAACAACGAAGTCGTGGCCTTGTGCGATAGTGTGCACGGAGCACAACTTCCCCTCCGAGGGGACGGGAGGGGTCAATTAGATGGTGAGGATTTCATCAAGCCGCCCAACGCCGCAGACCGCTTTTTCTGCGCCCCGTCAGTATTCGATGACCTCGAAGGTGATGTCAACGTCGCCGAAGTGGCCGACGAGGTTGCTGGTGGCGTCTATGTAGCGGCGGCTGAGCTGACCGCGCCAGACTATGTCGTCGCGGGAGTTGAACGGGAGGGAGATGTCAAATCCGTAGCTCTTGGACTTGATTTTGACCACTGCGGAACATTTCCACTGCTCGACGCGGCCTCCGTCGTCCTCGACAATCATAAACGCCACATGAGTCAGCTGCTCCGACCAGTCGGAAACTATCACAGTGTTGAACGGCAGAGCCTGCCCCTTCTGCTTCCGCTTTACCACAATCATGAAGTCAGTGACCATAGGGTTGTAGAGCTGCAGTTCGGCCTCTGTGGCGGCGCAGAAGTCGGAGACAGAGCCGGCCTTGATAAAAAATTCCGAGCCGCCGGCGAACCAGCAGTCATAATTGCGTTTCATGGTAAATTCCTTAAGGACGAGTGTCTTGAGCCCAGTGCCGCCGGCTTTGGTGGTTCCTGCCCCAAGCGGACTGTCTCCGGCATTGGTGATTCCTGCTTCCGGCGTGCCGTCTCCGGTTGCAAGTGAAAGCGGCGGAACGCAGTCCTGCCGAGCAATGCCCGGCCTCCTGCCGCCGACAATAAGCGCTCCTCCCCCGTTGTCCCATTCGGGGTGCTCGCGTCTCATTATCTCAAGCGAGGTGAAGCCGCAGTCCGAGTTGCGGTTCACCACCCAGACGGGATTCTTCTCGGCATAGTCCTCCGTCACGTCTATCTTCTCGACGCTCGTCTCCCCGAACTCATTCTTCAGGACGCGGTAGCCGATGTTGATTTCAGAGTCGTCTCCCGGATCGAAGGTGAAGACCGGCGAAGATTTCCCGTCCCAGTTCTCCGAATAGGGCCAGTAAATCTGAACGTCTGAAGACTCAAGGGCCGAGAGGTAGGCTTCGGCATCGTCCCCATAGGCGGAATCCCCGCCGGCCTTGGTGGCGACAGACGAGCGGACGTGCTCGCGAATCAGTTCGCGGAGCGGCCTTGAGAAGGCCTTGGAGACGGCTGCCGCCTTGGTCTGGGTGTCACCGACGCCCTTTCCGGGAGAGGAGAACAGATCCGACATCGTGTATTCCTCGTCATATCCGTTTCCCGACGAGGACTCCACTGCGGAGTGGACCTCCCGGAAATGCTCCGGCTCAAGCGGCAGTTCCGAGAGCATTTCGGCGACCACATCAAGCGCGACAGGACTTACCGCCGTTTCGGCGGGCTTTACATGAATCTCCTTTTCGCAGGAAAAAAGCACAGGCAGGGAAAGGATTCCCGCAATAAGTTTCAAACTCTTCATGGCAATAAATTTTATCGCCACAAAGAAACAACCAATTAGCCGTTGAATGAAATATTCAGCGGCTAATATGCAAAATCGGTCACAGAACAAGTCACATGGCCTTTTTATTACAATAAAATGCGAAAAGTTTGCGCAAACTTTTGGCGCGGCAGGAACCGGGGTCTTATGCCGGAAATGCCCTCCGAAGCATCTGCGGAACTATTTTCGGGCAAAGATGAAGCGCGGCTTTCCGAAACAGTCGCTGAAAGTTCCGTGTTCGGAAAAATCGCAAAAAATCGCTCCCGTCTCCTCCATAAGAGCCTCATTTCCCTCCAGAAACAACAGTCCTCCGGGAACGAGAAACCGCCTCGCCCAGTCACGGACGGCCTTGTAGAACTTCAGCGGGTTTTCATCAGGCACAAAGAGAGCAAGTGACGGCTCATGCTCAAGGACATTGCGCCGCATCAGAAGGCGCTCGCTCTCACGGACATAGGGAGGATTGGAGACAATGACATCGAACCCGCCGCAGTCACAGTCGAAAGAATCCGGTCCGCGGAGAACATCGTATTCCACAAATTCCGGATGCCGTGGGCAACAGACGCCCGCATTCCCGGCCGCAGGCAGGAGATTCTGAGCCTTCGCCACTTTCAAAGCCGCAGAAGATATATCGACGCCAACGACGCAGGAACCGGGGAGTTCAAGCGCGAGAGTCCACGCGATGCAGCCCGAACCGGTGCAAAGATCCAGAATACGCAGCGGGGAAAGCTCTGAAATACACTGGCGGGATGCCTCAGGAGGGTCGGGGACATCTGTCATAATGCATCCCGGTCTGTCGGGGAAGAGAATCCGCGCCCTTTCAATTACATCCCGGCACAACTGCTCTGTTTCGGGACGAGGAATCAGCACGTCCGGGGTCACGTCGAATCGCCTGCCGTAGAACTCAGTCCAGCCGACGATGTACTGAACCGGCTCACCCTCCGCGAGACGGCGTGCACAGCCGAGGAAAAGCTCGCAGTCACGCTCACTGATGTTCTGAAACGGGTCGGTAAGGACAGCGTACCGCTGAAGATGCAGGACAGACTCCAGAAGAATGTTGAGAAGGCTGTCGCGCTCGCGGGGGTCGGGATATTCGGATGACGTAAGCTCGCGTCCTTTATTATACAAGTCTTTCAGCCACATAGTTCGCGCAAAGATTTCCCGTTTCACTCGAAATGACAAAGACTAACGGCCTGTGTTGTCTATTATAGTGTTCAGGAAATCCGTCATCTCCAGGCCGGCGGAACGCACCATCTTCGGGACAAGGGATGCGGCGGTCATGCCGGGAATCGTGTTCATTTCAAGGAAATAGAGACCGTCCGAGGCGAGGATATAGTCCATCCTGACTACTCCCGAGCAGCCAATCCTGGCATATATCTTCCTCGAAGCCTCCTGAACCATGGCCGTGGTATCCGCATCAAGCGGAGCGGGGCATATCTCCTCGCTGAAACCGTTGTATTTCGCGTCGTAGTCGAAGAACTCACGGTCTGTGACAATCTCTATGACAGGGAGCGCGACCTCGGACTTCCCGTCGAAATAGACAGCGCAGGTGATTTCACGCCCGACAATCGCCTCCTCGGCGAGAACCATGCTGCTGTCCTCGAAGGCAAACGCTACCGCCCTGTCGAAATCCTCCGCAGTCTTGACCTTCGTCACCCCGAAGCTCGACCCCCCGTCGGTGGGCTTGACGAACATCGGAAGCCCGAGCCTTGCCACAGCCATGCCGGCCAGACCGTCAAGGCACTCTCCCTTGCGGATGAATATGTCCCTCGCAACTTTCACGAAATCGACGTCTTTCAGATAGTTCTTGCATGAAAACTTGTCGAAGGTGATGGCGGAGACGAACGCGCTGCAGCTGCTGAACGGGACGCGGAGCATTTCGAGATAGCCCTGCATCTGCCCGTTCTCCCCGGGGATGCCGTGCTGCATGATGTAGGCGTAGTCGAACTTGACCCTGACTCCGCCTATCACAGCGGAGAAATCGGTCTTGTCGACCTGCGGAGCCTCGTCGAACTCGACGCGCACGCCGCCCTTGGGACGCATCGCCACCACGGTCCACGAGCCGAAACGGGCGAAGATTTCATAGACGTCATACCTTGTCCCGTCAATCTGCGACGCCGTGAACTTTCCGCTGCGGCAGGACACTTCCCATTCAGATGAATCGCTGCCGTAAATCACGGCTATGCTTTTATAATTCTTCATATTCACTATTCAAAGTAGTAATCCTCTTCAGCCGCCTCCTGGGTCTCGACGGTCTTTTTCTCCCCCGGAGCCTTGGTCGCGAGCGCGTCGCAGCCGATGTTCATCACGACTCCCGACGGCGGAGTGAAGCGGTCCTCCTCGCTGATTCCGAGCGTCCCGTCCCGCAGGACCTTCTTCATGAAGATTCCCCAAATCGGCAGCGCCATGTTCGAGCCGCCTCCGAGCGCAGTCGAGCTGAAATGAATCTGACGATCCTCGCCCCCGACCCAAACGCCTGCCGTAACCGTAGGGGTGTAGCCGATGAACCAGCCGTCCGAGTTATCATTTGTAGTACCGGTCTTTCCTGCAATCTCGCCCTTCAGGCCATACTTTGCACGAAGCCTGATTCCAGTGCCGTGATCCACGACGGAGCGCATCATATCGACCATCTCATAGGCCGTATATTCGCTTATCGCCACCTTCTTGTGGTTCGTGAACTCACTGAGCGTGTTGCCGGTGTTGTCCTCAATGCGCGTCACAAAAAGAGGGGTGATTGCCATTCCCTTCGAAGGGAAGGTGTTATAGGCGGCAATCATGTCGTAAGGCATCTGGTCGGTCGAACCCACGCAGAGCGACTCAACCTCGTCGAGATGGCCGTTTATGCCCATCTTATGCATCATCTCCGCCATGGCGTGCGGGCCGTACTGCTTCATCAGATAGGCAGAAATGTTGTTCGAACTCTTCGTAAGTCCCCATTTCAGCGTCACCGTAAGCCCTATCCACTCGTCGCGGTCGGTGCTTCGCGGAGTCCAGGTGTCGTCCCCGACGACGAATGTCTGCGGAACGTTCACGACCTCGGTGCATGGGGTGAGGCCGTCCTGCATGGCAAGCGAATAGAGGAAGGGCTTGATGGTCGAACCGACCTGACGCTTGCCTTGACGCGCATTGTCGTACTTGAACCAGCGGTAGTTGGGGCCGCCGACATAAGCCTTGACAAACCCGGTGTTCGGCTCCACGGCGACGAACGCCGCACGGAGGAACGACTTGTAGTACTTTATGGAGTCGTCCGGAGTCATCAGCGTGTCTATGTACCCCTTCCCTTTCCAGGAGAAAACCCTCATCTGCGTCTTGACCCCGAAACTTTTCATAATCTCGGACTCCGACGCGCCGTCCTTCTTCATCATGCGGTAGCGGTCGCTCCAGCGGCGCGCCTGCTTCATCAGCCTGTCCCTTGTCGCGGCGTCCACATCCGAGGCGAACGGCGCATTGGGCTTACGCCTGAGCTCGCGGAAGAAAGCCGGCTGCAGGTCCTTCCCGAGATGCTCCGCAACCGCCTCCTCCGCATAGCGCTGCATATTCTTGTCTATGGTCGAGTAAATCCGCAGTCCGTCGCGGTAGAGGTCATACTTTGAACCGTCTGCCTTGCGGTTCTTGTCAAGCCAGCCGTAAAGCCCGTCGGTCTCCCAGCGGAGCGAGTCTGCGGCATAGTCCTCGGCATAGTAGTAGTCGCTCCGGAGGGGCCTGGACGCCTTCATGGTGCGTATGAGCATATCCTTGAAATACGGCCCAAGCCCGGCATTGTGGTCCATGACCTGATGGGAGGACACGTTAATCGGAATCTGCTGGAGCGAGTCGCACCGATCCTTAGTGAGATAGCCTGCCTTCTCCATCTGGGAAAGCACGAAGTTCCTGCGCTGCAGCGACTTGTCCGGATTGAGGACAGGATTGTAGCGCGTAGGCTTGTTCACCATCCCGACCAGAGTCGCGCTCTCCTCGACCGTCAGTTCGGACGGATTCTTCGCGAAGAACGTCCTCGACGCCGCCTTCACCCCGTAGGCATTGCTCCCGAAAAAGACGGCGTTCATGTACATGTCCATAATCTCGTCCTTGGTGTAGTTACGCTCCAGCTTTACCGCCGTAATCCACTCCTTCAGCTTAATCCAGACCATCCTGACCTTCGACCACCCCGGCACCTTGCTGCTCACGTCCGCCCTCGGGTAAAGGGTCTTGGCAAGCTGCTGGGTAATGGTGCTGCCTCCGCCCTGACTTGAGTCGCGGCCGAGAAGGGTCTTGAAGAACACGCGCCCGAGGCTCCAGAAATCAATCCCGGAATGGCTGTAGAAACGGGAGTCCTCAGTGGCCACCGCCGCCTGGACGAGGTAGGGCGACAGCTCGTCGTAGCTCACATAGAGACGGTTCTCGTCATGGATAGTCGTCAGGATGTCCCCGTTCGAGGCGATAATCTGCGTGGCAAGCTTGCTGTCAGGATTCTCCAGTTCCTCGAACGACGGGATGTCGGCGAACGCCCAGACGAGCAGAATCATCAGCGCGAGCAGACATATAGGCGCGAGAAACAGCCCCCAGAACCATCGCACTATCTTTTTTTTCGTATTTTCGGTCATATATCCGGATATATTCGTTTAACATCGTATCCCATACACATATCCCCGATTCGGGCATATTTTTTCGTACAAAGTCGCAAAATTAGTCAATAAATTTGGAAATATGGACGAATTGTCCGTTACTTTGCAGCCGCAAACGAATTTGCGGTATATATAAGGTATAAATTTAACGGATTACGATATGGCGGAAAATCTTGTAATTGTCGAGTCTCCGACGAAAGCGAAGAAGATTCAGGAATATTTGGGAAAGGAAAAATATGTCGTCAAGTCGAGCGAAGGGCACATCAGGGATCTGCACGACAATGAGCTTAGCGTGGATATAAAGGACGGCTTCAAGCCCGAATATGTGGTTCCGGCGGGTAAGCGCAAGCTGGTCTCGGAGCTGAAGAAGCTCGCCGCCGACTCGCGGACAGTCTGGCTCGCGTCCGATGCCGACCGAGAGGGGGAGGCCATATCGTGGCACCTCTACGAGACGCTCGGACTGAAGAAGGAGAACACGAGGAGAATCACGTTTCAGGAAATCACCAAGTCCGCCATACTCGACGCCGTGGAGAATCCGAGGGACATCGACATGGATCTCGTTGACGCGCAGCAGGCACGCCGCGTGCTCGACCGGCTGGTCGGGTTCGAGCTGTCGCCGGTGCTCTGGAGAAAGGTGCAGCCGAAGCTCTCCGCCGGCCGCGTGCAGTCCGTGGCGCTGAGGCTCATAGTCGATAGGGAAAGGGAGATTCAGGCGTTCGAGAGGGAGCGGTTCTACCGCATCGAGGCTCTTTTCCATCCGGAGAACACAGGCACGGGAACATTCCTCAAGGCCGTGCTGGACAGGAAGTTCGGCACGATGGAAGAGGCGCGGGAATTTCTCGGAAGATGCATCGGGGCGCAGTTCGCGGTGAGCGACATCGAGAACAAGGAAGGCACGCGCACGCCTGCGGCCCCGTTCACGACCTCGACACTCCAGCAGGAGGCCTCCCGCAAGCTGCACCTGCCCGTGAGCCAGACCATGAGGATTGCCCAGAACCTCTACGAGAGCGGACTCATCACCTATATGCGTACCGACTCCACCAACCTCTCCGGACTCGCGATAAACGCCGCGAAGGAATACATCTGCAGGGAATACGGGGATGAGTATTCCAAGGTGCGCAACTACAAGACCAAGTCCAAGGGCGCACAGGAAGCCCATGAGGCCATACGCCCGACCTACATAGACCGCGTCTCCATCGACGGCACGGCCCAGGAGAAGAAGCTCTATGAGCTCATCTGGAAGCGCACCGTGGCCTCACAGATGGCCGACGCCAAGACCCTCAAGACCGACGTGAGGCTCTCGTCCGACAAGACTGAAGGCAAGTTCACGGCGCAGGCCACGAAGATTCAGTTCGACGGATTCCTGCGGCTCTACATCGAGGGACGCGACGACGACCAGCAGCAGGACGACGACGAGATGCCCGTCATCCCGGACATCAGGGTCGGCGACAGGGTGCAGCAGGTGGAGATGACAGCCGAGTGCCGCTTCACAGCCGCGCCGCCTCGCTATTCCGAGGCGACCATCATCAAGAAAATCGAGGAACTCGGAATCGGCCGCCCATCGACCTACTCGACCATCGTGGGAACACTCACCCGCGCAAGGGGGTATGTCACAATCGGAGACAAGCCGGGCACGGAGGTCAAGGTCACCGACCTCAAGATGAGAGACGGGGTGATTTCGGCGATTGACCGCACGGAGACAGTTGGCGCGGAAAAGGGCAAGCTTCTTCCGCAGGACATCGGCGTCATCGTCACGGACTTCCTCGTGAAGAACTTCAGCGAAATCCTTGACTACAATTTCACGGCGAATGTGGAGAACGAGCTCGACGAGATTGCCGAAGGCGAGCTGAAATGGAATCGCGTGATAGGAGACTTCTACGCCCCGTTCCACAAGACCGTGGAGGAGTGCCTGCACAACGGTGAATACAGCCATGTCAGCCGCGAGCTCGGCACTGACCCTTCCGACGGACAGCCTCTCGTGGCGAAGTTCGGCAAGTTCGGCCCGTATGTCCAGAAGGGCGAGGGCGAAGGCCGCCAGTTCGCGAACCTCGCGCCGGGCCAGCTCATCGAGACCCTCACGCTTGAGGAGGCGCTCAAGCTCTTCCAGCTGCCGCGCACCGTCGGAGAGTACAAGGGAATCCCGATAATCTGCACCAAGGGACGCTTCGGCCCGTACCTCAAATACGGCGACCGCAATGTCTCCCTCCCCAAGAAATCCGACCCGCTCTCCATCACGCTCGACGAATGCAAGGCCATAATAGACGAGAGCGAAAACAAGAAGGCGAACGAAATCATAGCCGAGTTCAAGGACAGCGGAATCACCGTCATCAACGGCAACTACGGCCCGTACATCAAGTTCAGCGGCGGCAACTACAAGATTCCGCCCAAGACCGACGCGGCCAAGCTCACCGAAGCCGACTGCAAGTCCATCATCGAGACCACCGAGCCCACCGGCCGCAGGCGTTCCCGAGGACGGAAATAGGCATCAAGGAGAAGCACATCTATGAAAAAGCCGTCTGTCATTGTCCTTGCGCTGGCCGCAGTCGCGGCCTGTTGCGGATGCTCGTCAAGCCTGTCCCGTGAGTTCCGGATTCTGGAAAGCCGTGTCGATGAAAATCCGGACAGCGTGCTTGCAGCCATCGATTCGACAACGGCGGTCAGGAAGCTTGACAGGTCATCGTCCGCAAGGCTTGCCCTCGTCAGGTCAATGGCAATAGACAAGAGTTTCGGCACAGTAACTGCCGACGACATCCGCCCCGCAGCGGATTATTTCAGGATGCCTTGGCAGAGGAAGGAGAAAATGCTCACCCTTTTTTATCAGGGATGTGCCTGCTACAATGACGAGGACTACCCTCAGGCGACTGTTTATTACACAAAGGCGCAGAATATGGCTGAATCGCTCGGTGATGATATGTTCGCCGGTCTGGCTCTCCTTTCAAAGTCGTCGGCTTTCAGCAAGGACTACAATTACGAAGCTGAACTGGAATCCGCGCTGCTGGGGCATGAGTTCATCAGACACACCGGAAATCAGAGGAAGATCAACAGCAGCAAACTCACTGTCGGAGACGCATACTGCAACAGCGAAATGTATGACAGGGCGGAAGAGTTCTACCTCTCCGGACTGTCATGGTTCAAGGAAAAGAGAGACAGCTTCTACATCCCGCAGTTCCTGCTCTCCTATGCCAAATTTCAGATGATAAAACCGGACAAGGACCCGGCATGTGCAATCAAACTTTATACGGAGGCTCTCAACGAATATGAAGCCGGCCTGACTCCTGACGATTACGGAGTTCTTGCGTATGCGTATGCCAAAAAGGGAGATGTTCAAACCGCCGATGCCATCATCAATGGAATCAAATCATCCGACGGACCTTATCCCGAACATATGTCCTATTGGGAGTATTGCATAGCCCGGCAAAAAAGCGACAGCGGCAGGGCGCTCGAACTTCTGGAGCAGAGCGTCAACTATCAGGACAGCATATTAAGCCAACGCCTGAAAGAGAGTTCGCTCAAGTCACTGAATGCATTCCATGAGCAGGAGGCAGTCCGCACCAGACAATCAAACCTGACAATAACGCTTGTATCAATATCCCTGATTCTGTCCCTGATATGCGTAATTGTGCTCCTGATGATGCTGAAAAATCGAAAGATTCAAAAACTTGAAACAGAAAAGGAGGCAATCCTTTCAGTTACCGAAAATGAAAGAGACGAATTTTCCAGACTCAAGAAAAAACTATTCTACAGCGGAACATCAGAGTTCAGCATACTGAGGAAGCTATGTGACGACTATGTCATGCTTCAGGACGACAGGTCAAGAGAACAATTCGCCAAAGAAAGGATTGTTCCTCTGTTGAACAGCGTCAGAAACGAACGGGGAGAAAACAACGAGCTTGAGAAGCTGATAAATCTGGAGATGGACGGCCTCATGGCGAAGATTAGGGCTGACATGAAAAACTTTACGAATGACGACTTCAGACTGGTTTGCTATGTAATCGCCGGCTTCGACGCATCGCTGATTGCCCGCCTCATGGACAAAAGCAAAGGAGACGTATATTCCCGAAAGCATCGCCTGATACAAAGAATACTGTCATCAAACACCGAAAACAAAGAACTATACACAGCGGTGTTTTCCAAGTAACACGCTGCTACACAAAGAATTACCCGCCTTATTTAAAATCCATGGATTAACCTATTGGCTATCAATCAGTTAGAGTCAAATGTAAGACTTCCCTCTGACACTAAAACATAACAAGCAGTATATCAATTGGTTACAAACATCAATGTGTAATGAATTTCATCGCCATTCATGCATGAATATCAATTACATATCCCGAACTTTGCACCATTGACATAAAATTTACATCAATGAAAAAGTGCCTAATCATAATCGCATCAATTCTGATGCTTCCCACTTTGGGTCATGGAGTGGAATCTGCTGACGAGGATAAAATCCGAATAGCCCTGACACAAACCAAAGGCAGGCTAACTCGCAGTGTCGCTCAGACACCAGTAGAATGCTACTACATATCAGCATCAAACGAGATTGCCCTTGAATTTACAGAAGACCTCGGCAACGCAGAAATCAGAATTCAGAATCTTCTGTCCGGCGAAACGGTTCAAGTAACATTTAAATGGGGATATGACGAAGACTTGGTCATCAAGTCTCTCGAGAACAAGTGTCCCGTATTTATGTCTGCAATTGCGAAAGTGTTTAGCGGTCATGCTTGGGTAATAGATGGTTATATGAAGAGAAAACGTGTGGCTAGCACAGGAACCATAAGCGAAAGACAGACATTAGTTCATTGCAACTGGGGATGGAATGGAAACTGCAATGGTTATTTTACTTCAGGAGTATTCAAGACAAACGAAGCAAAAATAAGTGACGGATTTGGACAGACTGCCGACAATAAATATTGGCATGCATTTAACACCATAACATACGACAACCCAAACAAACGGGAAGAACAAAATGAATAGAACCAGACTGATAATCAGCTGTCGCTTGCTTATCTCCACATTGCTGCTGTGTGGTTGCGACGTGTATCATATGCAGTTATGTCCGTCCTATGTTTCATGCTATATGAACTTGAGGACGATAAGTCTGGAACAAGTTTCATTAGGTTCCACAAACTATATCATGATTCATCCGGGCAACGACATTCCTATATATTACTATCATCTGAACAGTTCCGGCAAAGAGAAAGAGGTATATGACAGGCTGTGCCGGAAACATGAGGATCTGAACTACAACAAATATCGCTCGCTTCCGCCCCATGACCTGCCTCCTGAAACATTTACTTATAACGACAAAGATTTTACCGCCTTAGAAATAGTCTCCGACAAAGACTATGATGCCGGACATCCCGCCGGAACGGACTTGGCGGACATCGTGCGCTTCATGTCATGGTCGCCATACAAGTTCATCCGGAGCGGCTATTCCAAGTATTATCATTTTAGTGCAGGAAGTCTTTCTGAATCATTCAAATGCATAATGCGGCATATCGGATACGACTGGCTCATGAATGATGCCACCTGCTATCCAATAGACAAGATTGTAAAAGACCTTCAAAAAGAGGATCTTATTCTTCTTGGGAATGACGGAGTGTGGAACATAGGCTTTCTGTATTTCGAATCACAACCTGCCGAGAGCGGAGAGCACACCATCACGGTGAAGATGACGACCGATGCCGGAGACATCCTTGAAGACAGGATTGTGATGTCTTTCGATTAGCTGCCAATTGCACGGGAGTCCCGGATTCCGTCAAATTTCAGCAAAGTTTCCCACGGTCTGCGAGTCATTATAGCTTCTAAAGGATATTTTTGCGGATAACCGCACTTTTATCCTGCAAAGGTACAAATATTTTAGATTGCAAAATTCCCCGGAAGCGGTTCACGCCGCTTCCGGGGAATTGCTGATTTCGGTCAGACAACAGACTACTGCTGTGGCGTAGTCTCCGTTTGTGCCGACTGGGTTACTTTCACGGACACCGCCGCAGGTATCGCGAGGTATCCCTCAGGTTTGTAAATCGCTGTTACGATTGCCGTACGTGGGCTTCCCGTCGTATTTTCTTTGCAATCGTACAGAACCTCATCTGTTGCTACATTATTCTCCGTAGACACCTTATGCCGGCAGGTAATCCAATCCGCCTTTTTTCCGTCTTCGTCCTTGTACTCAAATGCGACAACACTCTCGCCATAGAATTTATTGCCGTCATTCACCTCAACTTTTGCTCCGCCAATCTTCGCCTCGCACCAACCTAATGTGTAGCCGGTCACGCTGCCCGCATCTATTGCAGCATTCGGGAAATAACCATTATAGTTAACCTCAACAAGAGTTGAGCCGGCTTCCTTACGGGCCACGAAATTGCTTTCCAAATCTACAAATAGATTGGTAACCTGCCCGTTTTCAAAACTCAGCCTATCTGATTCCAGAATATACTCGGCTTTGTCAGTTGTTATCACATAACGAACACGATCCGTTTCTGTCTGGGGAGGAACCGCCATGTAGATTCCCTTGCCTTTCGTAGCAGCCTTTTCTGTCGCAGAAACAACGGACCGGGACGCGTCGTCAACCGACACCTGCACATACGATTTGTTGTAGCGTATCACAGTTTCTATTTCCGCCACATCGCCATACGTTGGAACGTCGTTGTTCAAACTTTTAACCGGTTGACCGAGATAGTTATAGCTGATTTGACCTGCTAATGTACGCCAATCGACGGAAGAGGTCATCTTGATTGACGCGACCTTTTCTCCAAAGTATTTCCCGGTTGAAGAATAGATGAGGAAACGACGTATGTTGCCGACAAGCTGCATCTTCGGACTTGCGGAAGTCCCGTCCACCGTGACATTTACTGCTTTGAGGAACAGATTGCCCTTATCGAGTTTCCCGAGAGTGGGTTGTTTCTGGTCGCCTTCGAAGCAGTAATTGAGGTCTCCGTAATCCTTAACCCCATAGAAGAACGAGACGTTCGAACTGCTTGCCGGAGCCTCTTCGAATGTGAATGTTGCAGCGCCCGTACTTTCGTCTATACTCATGCTTTTTGCATAGACAACTTTACCCTCGGTCGCTGAAGTGCCGACGACCATACGGAAGAGGGACACATCACCATCCTCCCACGACATTCCCTTTCCATCCTCGAATGTTGCCTTAGACTGTGGAGCGGCATCGGGATCAGATACGGCAAGTTTGTTATCTACAGTTACATAGAACGGCTTTGCTTCCACAAGGGGAGTTGACTGCTCTGCGGAAGGCTGTTCTTTCTGGCAAGCCATGAATGCGGATGAAATCACCGCAAGGGCCATTGTTGAATATAAAATTCTTTTCATAATCGTGCTTAAGTTAAAGATTATTCCCATGTTTGGTCATCTGCGGAATATGACCATCCGATGTTGACATCATTTGTTTCGTTTTGCCACCATTGTTTGCTGGCCGCAAAGCCATCTTCAACGCGAAGTGTCGTCATAGACACCAGCGGAGAAGTGTAGCTGATTCTTTTGTTTTTCATAATTTAGATTAAAAATGGTTAATAAGTAAGTATTGATTAAGAATTAGTTGCACTTAGCCAGATTATCTAAGGGCCTTGGTGTAGCCGGACTTCTTGAGGTAGGTTGCGCTTTCGCGGATGCTCCGCATAATGTCACCGGGGTAGGAGGACCTTTCAACCTCGATGATCACGGCCTTCGTCCCGGCGGTCTTCGCGTTGGCGAAGATTGCGTCGAAGCCGACCATTCCGCTCTGCCCGATCTCACGCTCATCCTTGATGTGCAGGAGCTTGAAGCGTCCGGGATATTTCTTGAAATAGTCGACCGGGCTTGAGTCACCGATGACCGTCCAGTAGACGTCCATCTCGAAGAAGACGTAGTCGGGATTAGTGTGCGCGAGCATATAATCGTACATCAACTCTCCCTCGACCTTAGAGAACTCGTGCGAGTGGTTGTGATAGCCGTACTCCATCCCCGCTTCGGAAACCATCTTCCCGACGGTGTTGAGATAGTCGCAATAGGTCTTCAGTTCGGCAAGGGTCTTCGGGACGCTGCTGCCGGAATTTTCGAAATACAGCCATGGAGTGACGATGTACTTCATCCCTGCCGTCTTGTGGGCGCGGATGCACTCTTCCCACCAGCGCAGGGTCTCCTCGCTCGGCTTTCCGGCCGCGAACTCCTCAACGGTGAGGTTTCTGAAAACATGAGCGGAAAGAGGCAAGAGGCCTGAGGCGGCACAGTCGGAGCGGAACTCCTCCGGAGTGACTCCATAAATTTTCCCGTCCGAGTAAGAAGCCGCCTCAACGCAGTTGTAGCCCATCTTGGCGAGCTGCTTAAAGATGGTCCCGTGATTGGCTTCATATTCCTCCGGTGTGTCGAACAGCTCCCTTGCGGAGTAGAGCTGGATGCCGACAAGCGGCTCCCCGGCCATCAGGTCGAAGCATCCGAGGACGAGCGCTGCGGACGCTGTAAGTATAGAAAGTACAGAACGTTTCATAATCGCAAGCAATTTATGCCATCGGCTTTATTCCATCACCTTCACGCGGATGTTGCGGAACCATACGTCGTCCCCATGGTCCTGAAAGCCGATGTAGCCCTCGTGGTTCGGGCCGCCGCAGTTGTTGAGGAGCTCATAGGCGAGCGGCCAGCCCTCAGGACTGAACTTGCTGTTCTTGAGCATGTCGGTCCACTGCTGTGTCCAGAGATGGTACTCAAGCACGTTCTCGCCGTTCTGGTAGTGGACGACTGTACCCTTATAGACCATGATGGCGCCGGTCTGCCACTCGCCGAAGCCGGTGAAGTTCTGCGGCTTAGCCGGGATCATGTCGTAGAGGGAAGCCGACTGACGGTTGCCGTCCTTGCCGAGAAGGGCGTCAGGGTGGGTCGCGTTGTCAAGCACCTGATATTCAGGGGCTGAGATGTAGATAGGCTGAACCTCAGTGTTGCCGTCCTTGTCCTTGGTAGTCACTTCCTGCGCGAGGTAGAAAACTCCGGAGTTGGTGCCCTTAGCCACCTTCCAGTCGAACTCAAGCCTGAAGTTCTTGAACTTGTGAGCGAAGATGAGGTCACCGCCCTCGCTGGTCTGACCCTCGCCGGTGCCTGAGCCTGTGAACTTGAGGCAGCCGTCCTCGATGGTCCAGCGCTGAGGAACACTGTCCTTCATGTAGCCTCTCCAGCCCTTGAGGGAGGCGCCGTCGAAGATTACATAGTATCCGTCCTTGTCCTGAGGATATTCGCCCAGGTCAACGCATGGCTTCTCGACTACCGTGTATTCCGGAACAGCCGGAGTCTCGGCGGTCTTTTCCTCAGCCTTCTTTGAATTGTTGTTGCAGGCGCACGATGACACCACCGCAACGGAGGCAGCAGCCGCTGCCGCGAAAAGAAATGTTCTTTTCATATCTATTGTCACTGATTTAATATTGTTGAAAATAAACTGCTTCAGCTTTGTCTTTTATCATCGGGCATCGATTTTTTGACGAAGCCGGTTATTTCTAAAAGTCTCTGCACAGCCCGGGCATAGGGATGCCCCCTGCCCGGCCATACAAATTCCTATTCCTGAGGCATCGGAGGAAGCTCGTAGCCGTGCTGATAGTTGTGTTTGATGAGCTCGGCCGCGAACTGGTTCGCATCCACCGGATCGGTGTAGGTGTTCTCGAATGTCGGGTGACCGTCGTGGATGGAGAAGCCGTCCTTGATCATGGACTTCACCGTCGCGTCGGCAGGGATGTTGGTGAATCTCATGTTCGCGCCGTCCCAGTCAAGCACCTGGTTGAGCCCCTGAAGACGGATTGCGAGCACTCCCATCACTACCATCTCGTTGAACGGACCCGCCTCGCTGAAGTCGGATGCCGCAGGCACGCGGACTGACGGATCCTCCTTGCAGGCACGAACCCAGTCCTGAACATGGTTGACAGTGAAGTCGTCACTGATAGAAGGAACCCGGCGAAGAAGCTTAGGAGCATCGGGAACCCTTCCGGAAACAAGGTATGGACGGGATCCGTAGCAGCCGCAGATGAGCGTGTCCTTCGTTCCGTGAAAAATCACGGCGCCGCCCCAGTAGTTCATGTCCACTCCGGCAGGAAGACCCTCAGGCCTGTCCGGAAGAAGACCGCCGTCGTACCAGTTGAGTTCAACCTCAGGCATCGCCACCTTAGGCATATTGTCGCGGGCAGGGAAGATGTACTTCACATGCTGCGCCGAAGGGCAGGACTCGCTGAGAAGCTTGGTCGAAGAGCCCTGTACATGAATCGGGTAGCCGAGGTTCAGGGCCTTGAACGGAGCGTGGAGGATGTGGCAGGCCATGTCACCGAGAGCGCCGGTGCCGAAGTCCCACCAGCCTCGGAAGTTCCACGGGGTGTAGATGGAATGGTACGGACGCATCGGGGCCGGGCCTATGAACGCATCCCAGTTGAGGGTTGAAGGCACGCTCATCTGCTCCGCCGGACGCTCAAGACCCTGAGGCCAGATTGGGCGGTCGGTGAAGGCGTCAACCTTGGTTACCTCGCCGATCTCGCCGTTCCAGATCCACTCGCAGGCAAGCCGCACGCCCTCATTGGACGCGCCCTGATTGCCCATCTGCGTGGCAACGCCGGCCTTGGCTGCAAGCTTGGTCAGAAGCCTGGACTCATAGACCGTGTGGGTGAGAGGCTTCTCGCAATAGACGTGCTTGCCGGCCGCAAGGGCCTCCGCACAGATGATTGCGTGGGTGTGGTCGGCGGTAGCGCACATGACGGCGTCACATTCCGGAAGCAGTTCCTTGAACATGACGCGGTAGTCGTTGTACTTCTTCGCCTTGGGATAGCGCTTGAAGACATGGTCGGCATATTTCCAGTCGACGTCGCACAGTCCTATGATGTCCTCTGTCTCGAGAGCCTGGAGCACGCTCGCTCCCCTTCCGCCGACGCCGACGGCGAGAATCTTGAGCTTCCTGTCAAGAGGCTTCTTTGGCTTCTTGCCGGCCTCGCTCTCGGAGTTGCCGGCAAAGAGGACATTCGGAGCGACGGCAAGACCGGCCGCAGCTGCGGCTCCGACCTTCAGAAATGTTCTTCTGGATAGTTCTTTAGACATAATCAAACAGTATTTGTGTTAATAAAAATCTCTGTGGTGTGGCTGCCTGTCAATCCGGACAGCCGGCGGATTCAGGATGACGAAGCCCCGGACTAACAGTGCTGACGGATAAGCCCGTAGCCTTCGGTCGCCGTACGTCTGCGCTCCCAGATCTGCTCCAGCTCCTCGTGGGTGCCCTTCATCGGGAGGTCGTGCGTCCGGGCATCGTCGAGCATCTTCCAGGCAAACTCCGACGCGATGGCGGCATCCCTGAGCGACGGAAGCCTCGGGTCTGTGGTCCCGTTCCGCAGGCAGTCGGCATAGACGTCGATGAGCTTGTCGATGTTCTTACCTCCGTACGGCCGCTCTATCCTCTCCGTGCGCGTGACCCCGTGGATGTCGACCACGGCCGTCTTGAAGTCGTGGCTCATGCGGGCTATGCCCTTCGTGCCGATGATGTCCGCATAGGAGTTGTGCGTCTGGTCCTTTGCCAGCTGGCCGTAGTTGTGTCCCTGCGTGATGTCGAAGACCACTCCGTTCTCGAATGTCCCGTGGGTCTGGAGCCACCACGGGTCCTTCCATTCCCAAAGGCGGATGGCCTGCGCGTGCCAGGTCTTGTACTCGCTGCCGGTGAGCCAGCGCGCGATGTCGATGTAGTGCATCCCGCAGTCGTGGAATGCCGGCCCCTCGAACTCGTGATGACCCTCCCCCGGTGACAGGCCGGGCGTCATGTGACAAAGGCGGACAATGGCAAGCTCGCCGAGTTCACCGGAGAGGATCACGTCCTTCAGTTCGTTGTAGTACCAGGAGTTACGCAGGTAAAGGTCAACCGTCGAAAGGAGTCCGGAGTTCTCCGTCTCCCTGACGACTTCCCACTCACGCTCTATGGTGTCGGCTATCGGCTTCTCCATTATTATGTTCTTCCCCGTCGCCACAGCCTTCCGCACACGGCCGAGCCGCGTGTCGGCAAGTGCGGTCAGGGCCACCACCTCCACCTCAGGGTCATTGAATATCTCGTCCTCATCCCTGGTTCTGACGACATCGGGAAACTTCTCTGCGGCAATGCCCAGAGAAGCATCGGAAACGTCGCAGATGTACTTCAAGTCCCATTTCTCGCTCTTTTGGAACTCGTCCGCGAAGAACCCGCCCATTCGTCCGTAACCGATAAGTCCGACCTTTATTTTCTTCATCATGATATAGTTAACGCCCACGTCTCCAGCACGGGCAAAAAGTAATCAGTTATTAGCCACAACGCAGAATCGGGCGTATTCCCCCGATTCCACGATGCTATAGACCGCAGAAACTTGCGTTTTATACTCATTGGCCGTATAAATTTTTCTCAGAAACTATTTCAGTCCTTCACGCACGGCTTCAATACTTCCACTCGCCCATCCAGTCCACGAGGAAGCGGTCACCCTCAAAGCGTATCGGAAGCCAGATGTAGCGGGAGTCGAGCAGATCGTCCGGATTCCATCTGTCACCTACATAGATGTACTGTTCCCGGCCTGAGAGCCTGATGTCCTTTGTCTCCCGAAGCTTGAGAATATAGGTGCTCTGGGAGCGGTAGGTCAGTTCCGCGCCCTCGCCCGCGCACGGGTTGCCGAGTTCCTTCCAAGGACCGAAAATGTTGTCGGCGACGGCCGTTCTCGCAGCATTCGGAGCCCAGCCGGAGCAGCCTGACATCATCAGATAGTATTTGCCGTCTTTCTTGAATATGGCCGGAGCCTCCATCGACCGTCCGGCAAACGCCCGCGCATACTTTCCCGTGTGGGCGGTGTAGTCGTCGGTGAGCTCCGCTATCTGGAGGGTGTAGTTCTCCTCCGAGGCATAGATGTGATAGGCCTTTCCGTCATCATCGACAAACACGGTCTGGTCACGCGCCATCTGCCCTCCGGAAAAGTCACGCTTGAAAAGCATCCCCTGTCTTATGCTCTCGATGTAAAGGTCCGTATCCACTTCCCAAAACACCGGGTCGCCCCAATCCTGTTCCTTCTGCCAGTCGTTTATGTCCAGCGCCCATTTGCCCGGATTCACCCTCCCGGAGCGAAGGAACCTGAACGGGCCGGCGGGGTTGTCGGCTGTCGCGACTCCGTATCTCGCCGCGGCATAGGCCTGCCCCTTGAGCTCAAGGTGGAACCACATGACGTATTTGCCTGTCTTTTCGTTATAGATGACCTTGGGACGCTCCAGAATGCAGCCGGACTCGATGTCGCTGCCCGAGCCGTCCGGATCCACCTTCAGCGCAAGCCCTTCGTCCTTCCAGTTGTAAAGGTCCGTGGAGGAGTAGCAGTGCACCCCATCAAGTGCCAGTCCGCTCTGATTCTTGTGTTCGCCGTACATCCAGTATTTTCCGTCACGGTAGAGCAGGCCGGCGCCGTGGGCATTGATGATTTTTCCTTCCGTGTCCGTCCATATTTCCCCGGGGCGGAACGATTCGTTGTCGACGGAGGCGTTCCTGTCAGCAGGCTCGAACCAGAGAAGACGGGAAAGAGGAACTTTGATGGTGTAGGTCTTCCCTCCCCTATAGATTTTGCCCTCGTCATCGCGCCATTTGCCTTCGGGAAGCTTCACCGTGCGGACGTCCTCCGCTGACATTACGGGAGCGACGAGGTATCTGTCCCCGAGCATGTACTGGTCTTTGCAGTCTTCGAAGCCCTGGCCCGGGAAGGAGTATTCCATGTGACGCACTATAGGCTCGCCGGTGATAGAGGCATTTCTTGCACAGGAGAGTATGTAATCCCCGAGCCGCTCGTGCCATTTGGCGTATTTGACGCATGTTTCGAGGTTCTCCTTGTTCAGAATCCGCCACGGGGCCACGGAGAACTGCATCATAGGCATCATCGAGTGTATCTGGCAGGAACGGACAATCAGCGACTGGTCGAATTCCTCCGGGTCGATGCCGAGGAAACTCTTGTATTCCCCGCCGCCGATCATGTCCGGGCAGGTGTAGGCATATCCGAGCAGGCCTGCGGCCGTCATCGAAGGCACGAGGCTCGCGACTCCCTCCCATGAGTATTTCTTGTCTCCAAGGCGCTGCACCAAAGGCATACCGCCCGCCTTCCACGAAGCGCGGAATTCGTTGTAGGGGAAATCGAGGCCGAGTCTTGACCAGAGACAAGTCTGGTCGTCGTCATAGGACTTGCCGTCAAAGACAGTGATCTTGTCTTCCTGATACTGATCGGGGTCTCCGGCGTCGAACTTGAAGCCGTCGATGCCGTAGTCCCGCTGCATTTTCTTGAGGACATCGCGAAGATGGGCGCAGGCCTCGGGGTTGCTCAGGTCGTAGCAGGCACTCGCTCCGTTCCACCATTCATGGATTGCCGGCATGTTGCTCCCTTTCCTTTTGGTCAGGTAGCCCTTGTCCATCAGGGACCTGTATTCCTCGCTGTCGGGGGACACGAACGGACTGACCCACAGCATCACCTTAAAGCCCATGGCGTGGAGTTCGTCCACCATTCCCTTGGGATCGGGAAACTTGTCCGGACGGAACTCAAAATTGCCGTAGTCCTTCTGCCAGTTGTCGTCGATCATCAGTATGCCGGCAGGAAAGCCGTTGCCGACAATGCCCCTTGCATATTCCAGAATGTCCGCCTGATTCTGGTCGTACATCAGTTCAATCCATGTGTTGTACTGCGGCTTCGAGAAGAACATGGCTGGTGGCAGTTTGCCGTCCGGCGCCAGATGCTTCCTTATTGCGGCAAGATAGGCCTCCCTCAGCGTGCTTCCGCCCGAGGCGAGCTCCACTGTTCCCCTTACGGCGTCAACGCGAAGCTTTCCGTCGTTCACCCGGAAACGGAACGGGCCGTCGCACCAGATGTAGCGCCCCCTGCTGGAGACAAGCAGCGGAGTTGTCTGGCTGTTAAAATTCTGCCATTGAAGGTCCGCGTCCACCGCGCTGTACGGCATCTTCTCTCCAAGTCCGCTCGCCCCTCCCCACCATTTCTCGCCGGGGAGGATGTCGATTTCCTTTACTTCCTGCGCCGCTGCGGCAATGGCAAGGCCGAGGGAGAGGATTATGAGTATTATTTTTTTCATTTCATGTCTGTGACGATGCTGATTATTTAGAAATCTTCAAAAATAACCTGCATTATGTTTCTAATAACAGCTCCTTGATTCCGCCGTTATGGAATCAAGGGGCTGTCGTAATTATAAAAATCCAATAAACAAGCGGCCCTTATTATTGCTCGCCAAGATCAATGTCGCGTTCAAGGGTGAAGTTGTCAAGGTAAATCCTCTGCTTGTCTTTATCTTTCCAGTTCCACCAGTTGAACAGGGTGCGGAATGACTGGCTTTGCTCCAGAATGGTCCGATTCCCGCCCTCGAAGTTCAGGTCCTTGAAATACACGGTTATCCTGTGCCACTGGCCTTTACGAAGGTCCTGCGAGCCGACTTCAACCTTAACGTTGCCGCTTTTCGTTCCCAGATAGAAACGGTACTCGTAGATGCCTTCGACGTCGGCCTCGTCAGACTCATAGTAAACATCAAATGACATGCGGTCCCAACGGGTAAGATCTATGTATTTGGTATTGTCCGAAACAGCGAATCCGCCTTCCCACCATTGGTTGACTCCACCATTGCCGTCCAAAGGATAATTCCAGATCACACATTTGCCGGAGGTGTTGATTCCGCTTGGATTAGGATTATCTACAATAGATGAAACCTCAGTGCCCGCCGCGAGTATTCCATCTGGTTTGAACGGATAGTCAACAGGGTTTTCATTGTCATAGGCAGGTATAAGACCTGCGTTCTCCATGTCAAGCAACAGCCAGGACTTTCCGCCCGGATCGGCGATAAGGTATGGGTTCGGCCTGTTCTTCTGGTTAATCACCATGGTCTTCTTGCCGCGGATACCCTCGCCCTTGAACTCGATGGATGCAGAGCGCGGAGATTCCTCATTATCGTATTCGTAAACTTTATAGACCTCAATATGGGTATATGGATCCGTCTCATCGGGCTGTGTCTCGGCATGCTTTATCCAATCCTTACCCGTCGTGCTCACAGTCTGGGTGTATGGGACATTTGCACGCACCTTGATCTGGATCATACCTCCGGCAGCAGGGTACTTGGACAGGTCTTCATCGGACGAGACCTCAAAGAATATGCTTGAAGCCTGCCTGATGCTCATTGTCCCGCTGTATTCCCCGGCGGTGAGTTTCAGCGTGGCCTCACGCGCTACTTGGCCTTCGTTCCGGGCTATGACCAAATCAAAGCTCGTCTCCCCGTCGGATTGTTCCTCCGCAGGACGCACCGAACACCAGCCTTCATCTTCCGAGAGATAGACCACGGAGGCTTTCCAACTGTAATTAGTCTTGAAGTTGAACGTCACTGTCTTCTGATGGTAGTCTACATCGACACCGTCTTTGAACTGCTTTGTGCTTTCCTCCGACATCTCGAAGTATCCGGCCACTTCGATGTCATCCTTGGCCGAGGGGCTGCATGACCCGGCGAACGCCACCAATGCAAGAGCTGCCACTCCAAGTCTCCAACCCGCAATGTTAAATCTTTTCATTTTCTATTTTTATTATGTGATTACTTAAGAATATATCCTTCACCGACTCCCTCAGGGTTCTTCAATGTCATTACCCCGTCAGGAGACACTTCTATGTCATCGACCTCGCCCCATTCCATGAACATGTCGTCCGTGTCGAAGGCACGCTTGCCTACGGCTGGAGGGAACACTATCTTTCCGTCAGCCTTGTTGAAGACAACGAAGATGCGCCCTGTCTCGTACTGCACCGCGGCATAGCCGTCCGGCGAGAGATAGGCTGTAGGAGAGGTGTAAATGCCTGTCTTTGAATCCCATTTGCGCTGGTCCAGAGGGGTGGCATTCTTGTTTTCCCAGATGGAAACGACCCTGATAAGTTTCAGCCTGTCAGGCACTTCCCTGATGCTCTGGTAGGAAGGCATGTCTCCCGTGCCACCGAAACGCGATTTCCAGAAGAAAGTCGAACCCACTGCGGCCGCATTTCCTGCAATGATTCTGTTGCGGTCTTCTCTCCATACGTCAGGAGTGGTGCATCCCAGCATGGAACGCAGCCGGGCCTCGGGCATATCCTTGAAAAGAGGGGAGTTGAAAATATTTTTGTCGTCAACAAACTGAATGTCGCCGCCTCCCATTCCGGAGCCTTCCTGTATCAAAAGATCCGGCATGAGTTCCTTGGCGTCGGGACGGTTCTCGACATCCTTTATCCAGTGAGAATAGATGCTCGTAGGCTCGAAAATGAATCTGGCTCCCGGCCATATTTTCCTTATCTCGCTGAAGAGCTTCTTGAAATAGGCCGCACGGCCTTCAACATAGGTGTCATAGTCGTAGTGCATGCCTTCGATCTTGGGCGGCTCGCCGTTATACTTGGCAGGAAGATCCACTCCGGCGAACGCCAGCCCGGGAATGTCCCATGCCACTCCTCCGAAAACAAAGCCCCTGTCTTTCCTCTCTGTTTCCCGGGCCTGCTCTATGCACTTTTCCACAATCCTGTCTATCACCCACTGCTTGCGCAAGTCGGCCATAAGTTCATAAAACTGGCCGCCGTTATGAATATATCCGGACACCAGGTTATCGGGAAATTTCGCATCCGGATCCCTCCATATCAGAGCCTCTTCCATTTCTTTCTGCAGAGACTCCGAGTATGTGGTTCCGGGCCAAATCTGGTAGTTGCTGCAGGCATACGGCTCCGGAGAGTCGAAGAAAAATTCCATGTCTGCTGCATTCTGGTCATACTCCATATCATCCATATACATTATGGCCTTATGGCGCAACTGTTTGGCGTACAAAAGATTGTCAGCTGCGGTTCCGTTCCAGTTTATTCCCCAGAGGTCATAGATGTAGGTGGTATCCACCTTATTGATATCCTGTTCCGGCCTTATGTCCACTTTGGGCAGAAGACCATCCGCCATGCTCTTGCCACAGGAGATGAACGCTCCCGCCGCCACGAGGCATGATGCTATGTATCCCGTAAGTTTCCTCTTGTTCATAATCTTATCGTATTTCATTTCCCATTACTCCGAAACTGTGGGCGTGAACTCCTCGAACGCGATGTCGTTGTCGCGGAACACCAATGTGTCCCTCACCGCATAGGTCTTGTCGGCAGAATTCACCTTGTAGTCCAGATAAAAGGCAATGCGTTTTTTGCCGCCCCACTCTTCAGTGTCCTTCACGAACTTGCCGTTGCCGCTGATGGCATTTTCGCTGCCCTCGTCGGCGGTTATCCTGACTGTATTGTCTTTTTCGTCAACATCTATAAGGGCACGGAACTTCAATGAGGACACGGCAAGGCGGTCCGTATAAAGCAGACGGTGCATCCCGCGCGTCTGAAGCAGCGGCCTGAAGTTGGTCTTTTCGATGTACCCGCCTTCCCAGCCATATCCTTTGCCTTCGGTCTCGCCTTCAACCTGCTCCATGCCCCGACGCAGGTAGGTGCCATGATAGGGGTTGACATATTTCACGGCGTAGATGGTGAAATTTTTAGGCTTCACGCTCCACTGGGTTGACTGACGTGGATCGGCGCCGCCCCATTTCTCTGTCCATGCCGGGAGTCCTGACGTAAGCGGCGTATATACACTCCCGACCAGCACTGAATCTGTAGTCGCCTTGGTTATGCGTATGGGCAGGGCATAGCAGTTCTGATATGAAAGAGGATCCTCGAAGAAGGCGTCTGTCAACTGGACAGTTACGCCGCCGCTGAAGTTGCCTTTCTCAATCACCATCTTGTCGGTGCCGAGAGGTTCATAATGGGTGGAAGGAAGCATCTTGAGATTGAACTTCTCCTTTGTCGTGGAGGACTCTCCCGAGAGTTTTTCTAGCAGATTCGGCTCCACCTCGAAATTTACGATGATGTCTTCCCTGTTGTCACGGGCCCCGCCCATGGCCGCCTGAATCTGAAACCTGTGGTTGTGATCGTTTGTCAGGTCATAGTACTCCGACTCGCCCAGCACTATGGTGCGCATAGGATACTGGAAGGCAAAGTACGTTGTCGTATATTCAAAATCCTCGAATTCCGGCAAACGGCTCTGGCAGGCGGTCATGGCCACACCGGCCGACAGGCACAGGAGGA
>ERZ808240.219-NODE-219-length-79077-cov-43.844752_pt1 | contig 79077 bp, 69 predicted proteins | sample MGYA00521084_ERZ808240 | MGnify/ENA primary metagenome ERZ808240 (study PRJEB31516, sample SAMN03275571) | gut metagenome | biome: mammalia-associated habitat; material: feces | host: Papio cynocephalus | place: Kenya | collected 2012-08-06 ...
ACCTTGAACGCTTCTTCGATACCGTGAGCCATAGCAAACTCATAGAAATCCTCAGCCGTACGATAAAAGACGGCAGAGTTGTCAGTCTTATACACAAATATCTCCGAAGTGGTGCAATGAACAAAGGTTTGTTTGAAGCGAGCGAGGAAGGAACTCCCCAAGGAGGACCGCTAAGTCCGTTGTTGAGTAACATCATGCTCAACGAATTGGATAAAGAACTTGAACGCAGAGGGCTTCCCTTTGTACGCTATGCAGATGACTCGATGATATTCTGCAAGTCCAAAAGGGCTGCAATGCGAGTGAAGGAGTCTATAACCCGATTTATAGAGAATACTCTATATCTCAAAGTCAACAAGGAAAAGACCGTAGTGTCGTATGTGCGCGGAGTGAAATATCTCGGCTACTCCTTTTATGTGATGAAAGGCAAATGCCAACTCACGGTGCATCCAAAGTCCCAAGCTAAGATGAAGTCAAGGTTGAAAGAACTGACAAGTCGCAGCAACGGATGGGGCTATGCCAGGAGAAAGCAAAAGCTGAAAGAATACATAAGAGGTTGGGTCGGCTATTATCACCTTGCCAATATGAAGCGTCTCTTGCTTGAAACAGACGAATGGTTAAGACGTAGAATACGCATGTGTATATGGAAAGCTTGGAAGAAAGTCAGGACAAGAGTGGCAAACCTCATAAGATGTGGTATTAATAAATACAAAGCATACGAATGGGGTAATACTCGTAAGGGCTATTGGCGAATAGCTGACAGCCCTATTCTAAAAAGGGCGATAGATAACAATAAACTACGCTCCGCAGGGTATGCTACTTTAATGGAGGCGTATCTCGAATGGTATCCAAAATAGGAACCGCCGTATGCGGAACCGCATGTACGGTGGTGTGAGAGGTCGGGAAACGAAAGTAGGAAGAAAACTGCTTCGTTTTCCTCCTACTCGATTCTATGATGGTTTGTAATGCCACCTCGTTTGGTTATATTGTCCGCTGTGGCTTCTCGCTTGCAAACGGCTCGCCCTCAAAGAGAACCTCAAAATCAAGCATGGCTAATTTGTCGAAGCCCTCTATAGTGTTTTCAGCCAACTGATGATAGTGTTCAATACCTCAGGGGACAGTGTTTCCTCTATCTGCTGATACTCTATGACGTTGCCTGTTTCGCAATGCTGGAAAAGGTGGTTGAGGCCGCTGAAGGCTTGGGTCTTATGGGCACAATGGGACAGTCCCGTTTCTATAGCTTGCAAGTTGGCGTCACATTCCACTTGGCAGTCTTTTGTGCCATTGAGTGCCAATACCGGGCACTTTATTTTGCCGAGGTCTTTGCGTATGTCCAAGTTCAGAAGATAACGGAAATATGGCGAGTCGCACTGCTTAATGGATTGTGTCAGGACAGGTTTCAACTCTTGTGGGACATTGCCAAAGTTGAGTTCGTCAAGTTTTTTTCCAGAAGCCAAATCTTCCAACATTTTTTGCACGGCTGCGCAATAGTTGTCAAGCGTTTCTTTGGGAAGTCCCATCATTTCCATGTTCTTGCGGTTTTGCGAAATGAGGGTTTCTTTACCCGACAGGACCATGCCTGCCAATGACACGACGAAGTCCGCTTTGTTCTCGGCTGCCAACATGAGGGCGATCGTGCCTCCCTCACTATGGCCCAAGATACCCACTTTCCCAAATCTCTTCCGCAATAGTTTCAGAGCCGCCTCTGCGTCCTGCTTGAAGTCAGCGGTGGTGAACAGGTCCATTTTGTATCCCTCAACGCCATACCCGCGGTCGTCATAGCGCAATGAGGCTATGCCCTGGCGTGCCAAGGCGTCAGCAATGACGGCAAAGGGTTTGTGGTCGACAAGTTCTTCGTCTCTGTTTTGCAGTCCGCTGCCGGTGACCATCAGTACCACTGGCGTTTTCTTGTCACAGTTGGCCGGTAGTGTCAGTGTGCCGCTAAAGGTGAAGCCGTCATTGTTAAATGACACTTGCTCTTCCTTGTAGGGATAGGGTGGGACAGGGGTTTGAGGTCGGCTTACCTGGTATACTCCTGGCGTCAACAAAAGAGGTAAGCTGAAGCCATTTTGACTGAAAGACCCGGTGATGGTCTGTCCCTTTTTCTGGCCCACATAGATGGCTCCAATTGCTGGCACTTTAATCTGTATGGTGCTATCGGTGCCAACGGACTTTTCGGCAGGGATACCCTTGGCTCCCTGTGAGGGAGAGTCAAAAGTGCAATTGTCAGCAGAGAAGTGGAATACCAATGGCAACTTGTTTCCTTGGAAGTTGAGTTCACCTTTCCATGCACCCTCTTGGCCGTAAGCGGTGTTGGCAGTCCAAGCTAACGCCGCAATGGACAATAACTTGATATACTTCATCTTTTTCTTATGTTTAAGGTTCATGCCACCCCGCATGCGCCCCGCGGTCGCTGTGCAGCGTGAGAATGGGAGAAAAGAGGAAAGGGCACCCCCCGATGCGCCTCTTCAGTCAATGACAATAATGCCGTTTTTGAAGTTACATCGGCGGGTGACCATTCGCTATCGTAAGGAGTGTGGACGTTTAGTCCAACAACGCCTTAAACTTGTCGTTGAGAATAGCCTTTGGGGCTGCGCCGACGAACTTGTCGACAAGCTGTCCGCCCTTAAAGAAGAGAATGGTGGGGATGTTGCGCACGCCAAATTCTGCGGCCACCTCGTCGTTCTCTTCCACATCGCACTTGCCTACGACAATCTTTCCATCGTAGTCTTGCGCTAACTCAGAGATGACCGGTGCTACCATACGGCATGGACCGCACCATGTGGCCCATAGGTCAACTACCAATGGCAATTCGCCATTCTTGTAAGTCTCGAAGTTTTCGTTTGTAATTTGTACTTCCATTGAATGTTATTGTTTAATGATAAATGTTTATCTGTTTGATGCTCAGACGATTTTAATCTTGAGGAAGAAGCTTCTCTGTGTTTAGAACTCGACAATTCTTGTGCCGTCTTCCTGTTCTGTGATGGTGACTTTGACAGCATCTCCGGGAAGAATCTCTTCAATGAGTTCGGGCCATTCCAAGAAGCATGGAGCTCCGCAGTAGAAGTAATCCTCATAACCCATGTCGTAGACCTCTTCGAGCTTCTTGATACGATAGAAGTCGAAGTGATAGATGGGACCACCCGTGACATTGGATTGGTACTCATTGACGATGGCAAACGTGGGTGATGTGATGATGTCGTCCACCCCCAGTTCCTCGCAGATGGCCTTGATGAAGGTAGTCTTTCCAGCCCCCATCTTTCCATAGAAGGCAAACACTGTTGACTTTCCCATGTTGGCGACAAACTCACGTGCCGTCTCTCGGATTGTGCTTAATGATCTGATAGTCAGTTTCATTGTATGATATTTAATTCATGTTTCTTATAGTGTGCATCTCTCATTGCTCAATTGACCGAATAGTCCAGACAGGCTCGCTGCTCCACATAATTGACAAGCTCCTTGCTGATCTCCACCTGTTGGGTGGACGACTTGAGCAAGATACTGGTGTTGTTCTCATCATCTTTGATATTGAAGAACAATTCGGTCTTTCCGCTCTTGTTGCCCAGTGTGGTCAGGATGTCGTTTACCATTGTCGCGTCGATGTCGTTCCCGTTCACATTGATAGTGAACCGGTTGATGCGATCAGCCTTAACCGTTTGCAGGTATTCGACATTTTCTATGTTGAGGTAATAGTTTTGGCTTGTTGCATAACGCTTTTCGCATTTTGCCGTGATGAAGACCGAGCAGCTTTCAGTGAGCATTCCGCTCCACTTGCCCCATTCCTCGCCAAAGAGCGCAATCTCTCCAGACCCTTCAAAATCCTCAATGGTCACGATGCCAAAAGGTTTTCCCATCTTGCTGAAACGTTGGTTGACACTGGTAACGATTCCACCGAAGGTTATCTCTTGGCGTGCCGCCAAAGCTTCGTAGTTGTCCTTGGCGACCTCCTTGCAGTGCGTGTTGCACATCTTGTGTAGAATCAGAGAATAGTCATCAAGCGGGTGAGCTGAAAGATAGATGCCCACCAGCTCCTTTTCCCGATTCAGCCTGTCGATGGCGCTCCATGGTTCAGCACTTGGCACAGCAGGCGTGGCAATGTCTACGTCGCTTGCCATGCCAAAGAGAGAGTTGGCCGCTTCCACCTTAAACTGTTGGTATTGTTTTCCGAAGCGTACCAAGGAGTCCAAGAACACCTCACCCTTGCTGTTAGGTGCCACATACTGTTCGCGCATCAAGCCAAAGCTGTCAAATGCGCCACTCAAGGCGAGGCTTTCAAATGATTTGCGGTTGACATCCTTTAGGCTTACACGCTCCGCAAAATCAAAGACGTCCTTAAAGGGACCATTGGTCAGCCTTTCTTGCACGATGGCGTCGGCTGCGCCACTGCCCATGCCGTTGATGGCCGATAGGCCAAAGCGGATGGCACCCTTGCTATTGACACCAAATCCCACGTAAGACTCGTTGACATCGGGCCCCAGGGTCTCGACGCCCATAGCCTTGCACTCCTCCATGAGTTTGGCAATCTCCGTTCGGATGGCAAAGCGACGCGTCATCAGGGCGGCCATGTATTCGGCGGGATAATGTGCCTTGAGGTAACCCGTTTGGTATGCTACCCACGAGTAGCAAGTGGCGTGAGATTTGTTGAAGGCATACGATGCAAACTTCTCCCAGTCTGACCATATCTTGTCCAATATTTTGGGGTCGTGCCCATTTTTCTTGCCGCCTTCGATAAATAGCGGGTGCATCTGGTCGACAATGGCCTTTTTCTTCTTGCCCATTGCCTTTCGGAGAGCGTCGCTCTGTCCACGCGTGAATCCAGCCAACTGCCGGCTGAGCAACATGACCTGCTCTTGGTAGACGGTGATGCCATACGTGTCCTTCAAGTATTTCTCCATGCAGGGAATGTCATAAGTGACCAGTTCCGGGTTGTGCTTCCTTCGGATGAAGTCGGGGATGTAGTCCATTGGCCCCGGACGATAGAGGGCGTTCATGGCGATGAGATCCTCAAACACTGTCGGATGCAATTCGCGGAGATATTTCTGCATGCCAGGCGACTCAAACTGGAACGTGCCGATGGTCCGTCCCTCTTGATAGAGCTTGTAGGTCAGTTCATCGTCGATGGGGATGTTGTCAATATCAATATCCTTGCCTGTTGTCTGCTTGATGACTTTGCAGGCTTCCTTCAATTCAGATAGGGTCTTCAGTCCCAGGAAGTCCATTTTAATCAAGCCGGTGCTCTCGATGACATGACCGTCGTATTGCGTGACGGCACACTTCAGGCTGGGAAAGTCTGGGTCGTCGGCGGTGGAGATGGGAACCCAGTCACTGATGGGATCCCGGCAGATGATGAACCCGCAGGCATGGATGCCGACACCCCTTATGGTGCCCTCCAACTGCTTGGCGTACTTGATTGTGTTGCGCTCCTTCGGATTGGGCGACACCTCGGCATCGCGCAATTCGGGTGTGCACTTGATGGCGTTTGTGAGGTTCATCTTCATGCCGTCAGGCAGGCGCTCGGGTATAGCCTTCTTCAAGGCATTGGTGCGGTCGAGAGGCAACTCTTCCACGCGGGCCACATCGGCTATAGAGTTCTTTGTGGCCATACTGGCATAGGTGATGATGTGCGCACAATTCTCATGCCCATACTTGTCCATCACCCAACGTAGCAGTTTGCCTCTTCCATCATCGTCAAAGTCGGTGTCGATATCCGGGAGGTTCACGCGGTCCGGGTTAAGGAAACGCTCGAACAGCAAGTCGTATTTGAGGGGGTCTATTCTGGTTATGCCCAAGCAATAGGCTACCACGGAGCCGGCAGCCGATCCACGTCCGGGTCCGACCCATACGCCCAAGTCATTGCGTGCGGCATTGATGAAGTCTTGCACGATGAGGAAGTAACCCGGAAAGCCCATCGTCTTCATCGTGTGGAGCTCAAACTTGATATGCTCACACACGTTGTCGGGCAATGGGTCGCCGTAGAGACGCTTGGCTCCCTCGTAGGCCAATTTGGCCAGATAGTCGGCCTCAAACTTGATGCGGTAGATCTTGTCGATGCCACCCAGGGCCTCAATTTTCTTGCGCCCCTCTTCGTCAGGCAGTGGGTTCTCACCGTTCTCGTCGCTAGTGAATTCCCTGTAAAGCTCTTCTTCCGTGTATTTCTTGCGCCACAGTTCTTCGGTGCCGAAACTCTCGGGTATGGGGAAGAATGGCATGATGGCGTTGTGGTCAATGCTGTAAATCTCCACCTTATTAAGTATGTCGAGCGTGTTGGAAAGTGCTTCTGGCACATCCGCGAACACCTCATTCATCTCGGCGCGTGTCTTAAACCACTCCTGCTTGGTGTAAAGCAAGCGGGTCGGGTCGTCGAGTTTTTTGTTGGTGGAAAGGCAAAGCAGGTGGTCATGGGCTTCAGCCGTGTCCTGGTCTTCAAAGTGGCAGTCGTTGGTGCAGACCACCTTGATGCCATACTCCTTGGCCAGCTCCAAGATGACCTTGTTGGCCCGTTGCTGCAGGGGGAAGGTCTCTCGGTTGGCGCGTTGGTTGGGGTCTTTCACTTCATGGCGCTGTATCTCCAGGTAGTAGTCCTCTCCGAAGACACGCCGATGCCATTCAATAGCCTCGCGGGCGCCGGCGATGTCTCCTTGCAAGATCTTCGCGGGCACCTCGCCAGCAATGCAGGCGGAGCACACTATCAGCCCTTCATGGAATTTTTCCAAGTCTTGCCGGTCTGTTCTTGGCTTGAAATAGAAACCGTCAGTCCAAGCTCGGCTGACCAACTTGATCAGGTTCTTGTAGCCCTGGTAATTTTTGGCGAGCACAATCAGGTGATATCCAGACTTGTCTCCGTCACTGGCACTCTTGTTTTCCTTGCGGTGATGAGCCACGTACATCTCGCAGCCGAAAATGGGCTTGAATGGCTCCAGCCCCTCCTTCTTCCGCTTCTTGTTGATCCCTGCGCAATAGTCGGCAAACTCTTTTATGCCATACATCACGCCGTGATCAGTGATAGCCATTCCCCTCATGCCGTCCTTGACAGCTTTGTCTACAAGATGTGGAATCTTGGATTGCCCGTCAAGGATGGAATAGTGTGTGTGGACATGTAAATGTATGAAATCTTCCATGAATATCCCTGTTTTGAGGCGTAAAGTTACCATTTAATGCCGACATGGCCAAAAGAAGCTCGCTAAAATTTGCCACATAAATAAAAAACACTTACCTTTGCAAGAAATAGTAAGACCTACCAAAAATGGGTAAGAGAATCAAGAAGTTAAAAAAAGTAAGAATACACCGTGAAGGAAGCAATACGCTTCTTTATAGTCTGATATTGATCATAGCTGTCGCAGCTGGGCTGTGGTATGGCTTTGACAGCAAATGGCCGTTCGGCATTTTCCTTGCCGTCTTTGGTGTGGTGTATGGCATTGTGCTCAATTTCTACCAGTGTCCCATTCGTTATTTTAATGAGGAAGATACGAGCAAGGTTGTCGTCGCACCTGCCGATGGCAAGGTCGTTGTCATCGAAGAGGTGGAAGAAAACCAATATTTCCATGAAAAACGGCTGATGGTTAGTATTTTCATGAGCCTGTTTAATGTGCATGCCAATTGGTTTCCTGTCGATGGCAAGGTGAAGTTTGTCCGCCACATGGACGGTAATTTCCACAAGGCCTGGCTTCCGAAGGCAAGCGAGGAGAATGAGCACGCTGATATCATGATTACCACGGAGGACGGCACCGATGTGTTGTGCCGCCAAATCGCAGGTGCTGTCGCCCGTCGCATAGTGACCTACGCCAAGGAGGGAGAGGATTGTTATATCGATGAGCACTTGGGATTCATCAAGTTGGGAAGCCGCGTGGACGTCTTCTTGCCCCTTGGGACGGAAGTCTGTGTAAAGATGGGGCAGAAGACCGTTGGCGACCAGACAGTCATAGCTAAGTTAAAATAAGACGATTCTTTTCGTTGGAACAAATAACAGATTGATTATGAGCATCAAGAAGCATATTCCCAACAGCATTACTTGCTGTAATCTCATCTCTGGTTGCATAGCTACTTGTTTCGCTTTCTTTCATGACCCGGAGCTGGCTTTGCTTTGGATTATCATCGGTGCGATTTTCGACTTTTTCGATGGCATGAGCGCGCGTGCGCTGCACGTCTCGTCGCCAATTGGGAAGGAATTGGACTCTTTGGCCGATGACATCACGTTTGGCGTCGCCCCCTCAACAATACTTTTCTCTCAACTGTTGGTGCTCGATACGCCACATTTCTTGGCCCCCATAGCTTCTTTCCTGCCCTTTGTGGCATATCTCATGGCGGCCTTCTCCGCATTGCGATTGGCTAAGTTCAACCTTGACGAAAGACAGTCCATGGGGTTCATAGGCATGCCTACACCCGCCAATGCGTTGTTTTGGGGATCGCTGATCATCAGTAGTCATGAGTGGCTTGAGAGCTTCAGCTATTCTTATCCTCTGCTGATTCTCTTGATGTTGCTCAGTAGTTGGCTGCTTATCTCAGAGATACCCATGTTTGCCTTGAAGTTCAAGCATTGGGGCTGGCAGGGCAACCAGCTCCGTTACGGTTTCGTCATTATTTCCGCCTTGGTTGTCATCGCAAACATTGTCCTTAGTGGATATGAGGGATTTCTCAAGGCTTGGTGGATTGTCATAGCACTGTATGTCCTTGTGTCTTGTGTTGCCTGGTTGTCCAAGGGTCAAGAGCAATTGTGACTTTGTGTTATGAGCAGTATTTTTTATTAGGCCTGCAAATCCCCTGCAGGCCTTTTCGTTTTCTTAGTTAATTAAGTTTGTTCGCTATGTTGTTAGGTTCCGTATCGTCATTGGCTCTGTTGCAGTTCGCATGTCTTTTGGTTTCGCTCTTGTTGTGCGTGATGCTCGTTGTGTCTCGCTTTCAGATAAAATGGCAATATCGGCGCTATGAGGTATCTCGTTGGCTTATCCTTGGAGCCATGTTGCTTCTTGCGGTCCATTTTGTCTTGCAGTTGGTTCTTGGCATTCGCGCCAAGAGTGACGAAGTGGGAGCGCTGGTGAACATCCTGTTTTATACTCCGATAGCGATAGTTGTCTCTTATGCCACTTTTAATGTCATATGTTTCCGTCAAGGTCGCCGCAGATATCAGTTGGTAGGAGGAATAGGATATGGTCTGGTCCTGGTGACCTTTGTCATTGGCCTGCTTGTCGAAAAGAGTTGGAACATTGGTCCATTCTTGTATGTGATGCTGTTTTTGTTTGGTTGTTGCCTGCTGTACTGCATTATGACGACAGCGGGAGAAATTCGACATCATCGCAAGATAATCGAAGAAGAGTCGGCCGTCGACCTGCTTCCTTATGACCGATACACTTGGGCCTGCTATTTACTCGTTGGTGCTTCCGTCTTGATGCTGGTTGGTGGGATTATTTGCCGCCCCCTCCTGTTTCTTGTTGCGCCGTTGATGCTCTTGTCATTGTTTGTGTTTGTGATGAGTTTCGTGGGTTATGGTTTTAACATTGTGCCGATAGATATCATCACGCATGATGAAGAAGAAGCGTCTGGCAAGGATAGCTCGTCATCCCAGCTTCGAGCCGTTCAAGAAGATGGCGCTGTGGGATTGCCTTCCGAGCGTATAGCATTCATAGGCGACGCGTTGCGGAAATGGTGTGATGGCGGCGGTTACAGGGAAAGCACAATCAATATGGGTTTGCTTTCCGAGCGGATATCCGTCTCGCGTAGCGAACTGAGCCTTTATTTTGAAAAGCACCTCAACAGTTCGTTCAGGATATGGCTGAGTGACATTCGTTTTCAGGCAGCCAAGCGCATGTTGCGGGATAAGCCCAATTATAGCAATGATGCCATATCCTCCGAATGTGGCTTTTCGTCACATGCGCATTTATACAAAGTATTTAAGATAAAAACCGGGCTCACTCCCGGTCAATGGAAAGAAAAGGAGTTTCATTCGTAGGAATGAAACTCCTTTTGGGTATAAATGAAACTCATTGTCATCTGAATGAAATGTGTTTTTGCAGAGAAATCAGTATCTTTGTCATCGTAAAAATTAATATTTATAGTGACAATGAAATGGTAGGGGCCTTGATCTCACCATTATCACATGATCATGAGACTGTTAACCTGATGATAGAGTATAGCTGATACTCGCTACTGTTTATTTATCCGTAATACAATAACGAAAATTGGAGGATAGATGCCGACTGGGGGGGGCATGTTATCCTCCATTTTTTATCCTTTTGAAATTGGGATATGAGTACTCGTCCGTCTTGTGCCAGTCTCAACAAATGTCGCTTAGGCTTCCGGCCCGTCGGGATTTCCAATGAACAAAAAGTTGTAATGGGGTCGTATAGGTCGTCCTAAAGTATAGTGGTCGTCGCCCTGTAGGCAATATGGACCAGGTTCACGTGCGACCCGTCTGGTGGGCTTTGTCTCTATTGTCTTCATTGCTGTTTTAAAAAAACTATGATAGCCTTACCAATTGTCGAAATGGCGCGCACTTTGAAGAAAACGGACAATGTATATAAAAAAACAGCGATTATTTTCAACATCAAAATATTTTGGCCGAAATACGCGAAAATACGGCACTTTTCGTAACGGTCTGATAATTAGATATTTGTAAAATTTCGGATTTTATTTGTCTTAAAAAGTAAACACTTTTCATCAAAGAATACCCTTTATCGCATTGCGATATACCCTTTATCATGACGCGATTAACGCTTAATCGCATCGCGATAAAGGGTATATTGCAACATAAAACACCCTTTATCGCAAAATTACCCCACGCGAATCTCGTAGCGACCGACGAAAAACGCCATTTTCGCGCTCTATTTCAACTACATTCCGCGACAAACTTTTCGACCAAAAATCATGACAGACCAAATATTCGTCATTCTTGTCGAAACAAGAATGTGAACAGTCTCCTCGCCCTACAGAAAGCGCAATGAAGTCCATTAAGCAATGAATTTGTCGCAAGCAAGGAGTGGGGCACCATTTATTTGCCACTATTTTCATTTCGGTATGTAAAAGTGCGTTTTTTCATTTTGTGTATTACAAAAATAATTGTATCTTTGCCAATGTTTATCAATTCTACAAAATGGACTGGATTATTAACCTCTTTACTACGACTGACAGTGTAGCGCATATAGCTTTGCTCTATGCTATTGTCATTTCCGTAGGAGTACTTTTGGGTAAGGTGAAGATTGGCGGCATCTCCTTAGGTGTCACCTTTGTGCTTTTTGCTGGCATCGTTGCTGGCCATGTGGGCTTCACGGCACCGACACCCATTTTGACGTTTATGCAAGATTTTGGCTTGATCCTTTTTGTCTTCTGTATTGGTCTTCAGGTAGGCCCAGGTTTCTTCGAAAGTTTCAAGCGTGGTGGAGTGACGCTCAATTTGCTGTCTACTGGTGCAATCATGCTCAATGTGCTTGTGATGTTCGCTTGCTATTACATTTTCTTCGACACGTCCGACCCCAACAATCTTCCCATGATGGTGGGCACCCTTTACGGAGCTGTGACCAATACGCCGGGATTGGGTGCGGCCAATGAAGCACTTGGCGCAGTGTTCGACAAGATGAGCCTGCCCCAGATAGCCAATGGTTATGCATGCGCTTATCCGCTGGGTGTGCTGGGTATCATCGGGGCCACAATAGCCATTCGCTTCCTGACACGCACGAAGTTGGCGGAAGAGGAGCAAAAATTGAGCGAGGCTGAGGCGGAGAACCCCAGTGCCAAGCCTAAGGGCATGACGTTGCAGGTGAGCAACGCTTATCTCGCAGGACGCAACTTGCAACAGATCTCCGAGTTTTTGAGTCGTGATATCGTCTGCACCCGTCTGCACCATGGTAACGAGATCATAACCCCGCGGCGCGATACGGTGTTCTCCGTGGGCGACCAGGTCAGGCTTGTGTGCGCAGAGGCTGATGCAGAGGCTATCAAGGCATTCATCGGTCCCGAGGTGGAGACGGAGTGGGACTTTGAGGATGACAAGACTCCGATGGTCTCGCGGCGAGTTGTGGTGACCAATCCTAAGATGAACGGAAAAACGCTCGGAAAGATGCATTTCTCCAGTGTCTATGGTGTGAACATCACGCGCATCACCCGCCAGGGCATGGATCTTTTTGCCAGTCGGAACCACCACTTCCATGTGGGAGATCGCATCATGGTGGTGGGACGTGAGGACAACGTGAACCGTGTGGCCGAGCTGATGGGCAATTCGGTGAAGCGCCTTGACGCACCTAACATAGCGACTATCTTTATCGGAGTGATCATCGGCATCCTGTTTGGCAGCATACCCTTCTCCATTCCAGGCATGCCAGTACCCTTGAAGCTTGGTATCGCTGGAGGACCGTTGATTATCGCCATTCTCATTGGCCGTTTTGGCTATCGCTTTAAGTTGGTAACCTATACGACGACCTCGGCCAACATGATGTTGCGTGAGATGGGATTGGTGCTGTTTTTGGCGAGTGTGGGCATCAAGGCTGGCGCCGGTTTTTGGGAAACAGTGGTGCAAGGAGACGGGTTGAAATACGTCTATACCGGTTTCCTGATTACGGTTATACCTATTCTTATTATAGGTACCATTGCCCGCATGAAGTTCAAGTTTAATTACTTTACCATCATGGGCATGATAGCCGGCACCTATACGGACCCACCTGCATTGGCTTATGCCAATGCGTCCTGCACCAAGGAAGCCCCCGCTGTGGGATATTCGACCGTTTATCCGTTGAGCATGTTCTTGAGGATCTTTACAGCTCAAATTGTTGTGTTGTTCTTCTGTGGGGGCTGAGGCTCACCCATGGAGGGACGGGCGATTCCGTAGAGAAGTGTAAAAGGAATATAATTAAAAAATCCGCGAACATTGGCTTTGTCGCATGGACAAGCTGATGTTCGCGGATCGCTTTTTGTGAGAGTTGCGAGTCATTATACCCGCATCTTCAATCGACCGTCAAAACCAATGATGATTTGCACCTGGAAACTGCTCATGTCGTCAGGCACTCCCAGCGAAGCCGCATAGTGAATGCCGTCCCTGTCAACCCTCTTGAACAGCAGGTCGTTTAGGATGGCTTGCTGGAGCAACGCCTTAGGCATGTAATCGGCAAACTGGTTCTTCCGGAAGTCGCGTGAGAACACCTTCGTGGCCCCATGATACACGTTTAGGTTCACAATATTATCGTAGTAGACATTGCCTACTTCCACGCCTTCGTCGTTGTAGGAGGTCTTCACCACCTTGTAAGTGGTGGGGTTCACCTGCACGTAGCAATGATAGCGCTCACCATTGTAGGTGACAACAGTGTCTCGACGGATGACTTGGTTTTGATTGAGCACTTGGGGTATCTCGTGGCGGAACGCATTGGCGTCGTCCGGATTGTCGCTCAACGTCAGACGGACTTCATCCCCATTTTGGTTTCTGAATACGAACAGGTGGCGCGTCTGCTTCACCACAGGATATTTCACCACATTAGCCCCGTGAAGCACGAGCGTGTCTCCAATGATTTGGAAATACACCGGCAAACTCGTCGTGTCCGGATAAAATATAGTGTCACCCTTCGCGCGGAATGCGACATTTTGCGCATCCTCATCCACCCAGATGCCTTGGAGCATCTTTTTGGCGGCGAGGTCTTCCTGTGGCTTGTCTGTCTTGTTGGGTTTGCTATTGCAGGCTGACATCAGCGCAGCGAAAGCAAGAACCAGTACTGTCAGTTTTTTCATTACCGATGATTTATGCAGTCAGCCTCCATTAGCGGCCTATGCAATGATATTCGAAACCAGCCTCGGACAATTCTTCTGAGTCGAAGATGTTGCGGCCGTCGATGATGAGTTTGCGGTTCATCGACCGTCCCACTACCTCCCAGCTGGGCAAGCGGAATTCTTTCCATTCCGTAAGCAACAACAGGGCATCGGCCTGCAGCGTGGCTTCGTACTTGTCGCGACAATAAATCACGTCGTCGCCGACTCGTCGCCGGCACTCGTCCATGGCTACTGGGTCGAAGGCGCGGATGATGCAGCCGGCTTCCTTCAACAGCCGAATCATAACCAAAGCTGTCGATTCGCGCATGTCATCGGTTTCGGGTTTGAAGGAGAGGCCCCACAAAGCTATAGTCTTGCCTTTCAGCGGTTCATTGGGGTAGGCCGCTTGCAACTTGCGGAAGAGAATTGATTTCTGTTTCTCGTTGACATGCTCCACCGCTTTGAGCACTTCCATAGAGTAGCCATTGTCGTCGGCAGTCTTGATGAGAGCCTTGACGTCTTTTGGGAAGCACGACCCGCCATAACCACAACCCGCATAAAGGAACTTGCGGCCGATGCGGGTGTCGCTGCCTATGCCCTGTCGGACCATGTTGACATCAGCGCCTACACACTCGCAGAGATTAGCGATGTCGTTCATAAATGAGATGCGTGTGGCTAGCATGGAGTTGGATGCATACTTCGTCATCTCAGCGCTGGGAATATCCATGAAGATAACCCTAAAGTTACTGATGAGGAAAGGCTTGTAAAGCTTTGTGAGCAAGGCTTTTGCCCGCTCGCTTTCTACACCGATTACCACGCGGTCCGGACTCATGAAGTCCTTGATGGCATTGCCCTCTTTCAGAAACTCGGGGTTGCTGGCCACATCAAATGGAATGTCAACACCGCGCTTGTCCAGTTCCTCTTGTATGGCCGATTTTACCTTGCGGGCTGTGCCTACGGGTACGGTGCTCTTGGTCACCACGACCATGTACTTGTTGAGGTTTTGACCAATGGTGCGCGCCACCTGCAACACATATTTCAAGTCGGCAGACCCGTCCTCATCGGGAGGTGTTCCGACAGCGGAGAAGACGAGCTCTTGCTCGTTGATCACGTCGGGAAGAGAGGATGTGAATTTCAGACGTCCCGCTTTCACGTTTTTTAGCACGAGCTCGTCAAGGCCTGGTTCGTAAATGGGTATCTCGCCCCGGTTGAGACGCTCGATCTTCTTCGTGTCCACGTCAACACAGGTCACTGTGACACCTGTGTCGGCAAAGCAGGCACCGCTGACCAAGCCGACATATCCTGTTCCTACAATGGCAATGTTCATAATGATCGTTTAAGGTTGGTTGTGCTTATTCGAATACTTCCGCATCACGGAGGCGAGGCGCCTTCAAGTCTTTCTCGCTGGTGATGACGTCTTTGGGGTCGATAGGCCACTGGATGTTAATGTCAGGGTCATTCCAGCAAATGCCTGCCTCATGCTGTGGCGCATAAACGTTGTCTACCTTGTAAGTGAAGACGGCCTCGTCGCTTAACACTAAGAAACCGTGGGCAAAGCCGCGCGGGATGAACAACTGGCGCTTGTTGTCTTCGGAAAGTTCCACCATAACGTGTTGGCGGTAGGTGGGGGACGACTTGCGGATGTCGACCGCTACGTCAAGGACGCGCCCCTTGATGACGCGCACGAGCTTGGCCTGCGAGTATTCTCCTTTTTGATAATGAAGTCCTCTAAGGACACCGTAACAAGACTTGGATTCGTTGTCTTGGATGAAGTGAGTGGGGCCTATATGTTCCTCAAACTCCTTTGCTTTCCATGCCTCGAAGAAATAACCGCGGCTGTCGTCAAACACCTTGGGTTCAATCACCCAAACTCCTTTGATTTCTGTTTCTTTATATTCCATTTTGTTAGAATAGTATGTATTTATGCCACAAAGATAATCATTTCATTTGAATTGAAATGTATTCTACAACAATATTATCCTTTTTTAATTTTTTTAGTGCGGCAACTTGTTTTTTACCGTATTTTTTCGTAATTTTGCAGTTGTGATTGAATTGGATAGACATCTTGAAATATTACTTTTGGGCAATGATTGCGTGATCGTTCCCGACTTCGGCGGGTTCATGGCGCATCATGTTGACGCTCGAAAAGATAGTGCGGATGGCATGTTGTTGCCGCCCGCACGCACTATCGGGTTCAATCCCAAGCTCACTATTAATGATTCCTTGTTGGCGCAGTCCTATGTGGAGTACTATGACATTAGTTACCCGGAGGCTTTGGTCCGTATTGGTGATGAAGTCAGGGAGTTGAAGCAGCATCTTGAAAATGATGGCAGCTATGAGCTGCATGGAGTAGGGGTGGTGTCGCTCAATGGGGAAGGGCATTATGTTTTCGAGCCCTGTGAGGCAGGTGTTCTCACTCCTTCGCTTTATGGACTCTCGGGATTTGAGATGCAGTCGCTGGCAGAATTGGAAGAAAAACGAGAGAAATCAAATGGCAATGAGTTGCGAGGCGCCAATCTTATGGATGACGCCCCCAAACGGCCGGAGGGTGCAGAAGGAATTCGTGAGCTTAACATCGTGGAGAATAACGGGCGCAATGTCATCGCGTTTTGGCGCACCATTGCGGCCGCATGTGTCGCGGCTTTGGCTTTCTTGTTGTATCCTTCTTCTTTGGACAACAATCGCCAGCTGCAGACTGCAGGTGCCATCAATGTTGACCTCTTGCAGCGTGTCTTGCCTCATACGGAGAAAGCGGGCGCCACTCCGGTTGCCAGAGCTGCGGGGGGCATGCAGCGGGACGCGAAGGTGGCCCGTGCGCAAGTTGGCGGTCAAGACCCCACTCGCGAGGACGAGGTGGGTTACGTTATTGTTCTTGCGAGTCGTGTTAGCCTGAACAACGCTGAGGCGTATGTGGGAAGTTTGACAAAGCGGGGGTACCCCGAGGCCAGGGTCGTCAGCAACAGTCGCGGCACGAAAGTTGTCTACGGGTTTTATCCGCAAAGGGAGGAGGCTAACCATGCGCTTAGGGATCTTCGTAAAAATGCGGAGTTCGCGGAAGCTTGGGTCATGAAACATTATCAGTAAACTGCTATGAAACATCTTCGTTGCCCTCAATGTCAGCATGTTATTTCCTTTGATGACTCGACTTGCGCTCCAGGACAAGTCGCGGTTTTAAGGTGCCCTTCATGTGGCAAGAAGTTTGGCGTGCGCATCAAGACCAAGGTTGACGATTCGCAAGAGGAACCGGCTAAGCAAGATGTTTCTGCGACGGAGGGGTGTGGAGAAATTGTTGTCATAGAAAACAATTATTGCTTCCGGCAGGTTTTCCCCTTGCACATGGGTGACAATCTTATTGGAAGGCAAAAAGAGAATTATATTGTGGACTGTCCCATCGAGAGTGGGGACTTGAACATCGATTATCGACATTGTGTCATAAGTGTGAGCCGTAAGAAGAATGGTCAACTCCAATATGTTTTACGTGACAAGCCGAGCAACAAAGGCACATTTGTGGATGGCATTCGGTTGGATCCGAAGGAACGGCGTGTTATAGAGGATGGAACTGTCTTTACGATAGGGTTAACCTCGGTCATGCTGAAACTTTCCTGATCTTTAGGAGATTCTATAATTTACCGTTACTAAAGGCTAAGGCCTTGAAGAACTACGTGTAGCCTAAAAGGGAATGTGCCTCAGCATTCGGTCATGTGATGTACCACTTTTGGATTCCGATTCCATGTGCTTACATTGAGAGAATCCATAACCTCCAAACTGGCAGTCACTTGAAGAAGTCGCAAATCATGAGGGATAAACTGTCTCTTTTAACAAAAAGTTAGCCGAAAATGGTTAATCAGCGAATGAATATGTAATTAGCCAAAAAAAATCTTGCTTTTCGTTGATTCTTTCTTTCATTTGAAAGAATTTATGTAAATTTGCAATGTTTAAAGGAGTAATTAATTGTCTCAAAATTCTAAGGGTAATGGAAGTTGCCATCATTAAATATAATGCAGGGAATATCTTTTCAGTGTTGAGTGCCTTGAAAAGACACGGCGTCGAGCCTATGTTGACCGATGATGCGGAACAGCTCGCAAAGGCTGATTGTGTCATTTTTCCAGGACAAGGCAATGCGCTGACGACGATGGCAGAGCTCAAGCGCCGTCATTTGGATGACGTCATACGTTCCTTAAAACAACCGGTCTTGGGAATTTGCGTGGGCATGCAGTTGCTTTGCAGTCATTCGGAGGAAGGTGACACGGACTGTTTGGGCGTTTTCCCTGTCAACGTGAAACGCTTTCGGCCTAAAGAACATGAGCAGAAGATTCCTGCTATGGGTTGGAATGCCCTTGAGGCGCTGTCTTCTCCTTTGATGAAAGGAGTGGAGGAAGGTGACTTCGTCTATTTCGTACATAGCTATTACGCTTCGGTTTGCCCTTTCACAATAGCACAGGCCGACTATATTCATCCCTATTCGGCCGCTCTCCATAAAGATAATTTCTGGGCCACCCAGTTTCATCCCGAGAAGAGTGGAAAGGTAGGAGAACTGATAATCAATAACTTTTTAACCCTGGCAAGATGAATATTCAACTGATACCCGCTATCGATATTCTTGGTGGAAAATGCGTCCGGCTGACTAAGGGAGACTACGACCAAAAGGTGGTCTATGATGACAATCCCGCCGATCAAGCCAGAAGGTTTGAGGATATGGGATTTAAACGTCTTCATGTAGTTGATTTGGATGGGGCTAAGTCTAAGCATATTGTCAATTCCAGAGTGCTGCGTGACATTACTTCCCATACGCGCATGGTTGTGGATTTTGGGGGTGGCATCAAGACAGATGAAGATATAGACATCGCCTTTCAGGCCGGAGCTGAGATGGTGACGGTGGGAAGCATCGCAGCCAGTAATCCGGATCTGTTCATGTCGTGGCTTCATCGGTATGGCGCCGATCGCCTAATCTTGGGAGCTGACACGCGTAATGGCGAGATCTCCATCAATGGATGGCGTGAAAACTCAGGGTTGGATCTCATACCTTTTTTGAGAAACTACGTAGATGAAGGAATAAAGAATGTGTTGTGCACGGAAATCTCTCGTGATGGGACTTTGGAAGGGCCGGCAGTCAACTTGTATAAGAATATAATGGAACATTATCCGCAGTTGCACTTGATAGCCAGTGGAGGAGTGGGATCTGCCGACGACATTATCGCATTGGAAAAGGCTGGCATCCCGGCTGTGGTCTTTGGCAAAGCCTGGTATGAAGGTCGCATTGACATGAAAAGATTGGGTTATGGAGAGTAAAGGCATTGCAAAACGAATTATCCCTTGTCTGGATGTCAAGAATGGCCAGACGGTCAAGGGAGTTAACTTCGTCAACTTGAGGGTGGCGGGTGACCCGGTCGAATTAGGCAAAGCTTATAGCGAAGCGGGAGCTGACGAACTGGTGTTCCTTGACATCACAGCCTCTTTGGAAGGTAGACGCACCTTCACGGATATGGTGACTAAGGTGGCTACCGAGATAAACATCCCGTTTACAGTTGGAGGTGGCATACATGAATTGGCTGATGTGGATAGACTTCTCTATGCTGGCGCCGACAAGGTGAGCCTCAACAGTGCAGCCATTCATGACCCATCGCTAATAGACAAAATCGCAGCGAAATATGGTTCGCAAGTCTGCGTCTGCGCCATTGACGCGCGGTTGGAGGAGAAAGGGTGGTCGTGCTATGTCAATGGGGGACACACGCCCACAGGCTTGGACCTTTTCGAATGGGCTCATGAAGCCGTAGACAGAGGAGCTGGAGAAATCCTTTTCACCAGTATGAATAACGACGGGGTAAAGCAAGGGTTCGCTGTCGAGGCGCTTGCCCAATTGTCAGATCAGCTCTCTGTGCCTGTCATAGCAAGTGGCGGAGCGGGTACAATGGAACATTTTCGCGACGCATTCACTGTAGGACATGCTGACGCCGCCCTTGCTGCCAGCGTTTTCCATTATGGGGAAATTGGCATCAGCGATTTGAAGCGATATCTGAAAGGTGAAGGAGTCAATGTAAGAATTTGAATAATCAGTAAGGAAAATGAATATAAATTTCGATAAAATGGGAGGCTTGGTCCCTGCAATCATTCAAGATGCAGTAACTCGGAAAGTGCTCATGCTGGGCTTTATGAACCAGGAGGCTTACCAAAAGACCATAGACACGAAGAAGGTTACTTTTTGGAGTCGCACACGTAATTGCCTTTGGACTAAGGGCGAGACGTCAGGCAACTTTCTTCATGTGGTTGACATCAAACTTGATTGTGACCAAGATACGCTATTGGTATCTGTGCATCCGCAAGGTCCCACTTGCCATTTGGGGACTGATACGTGTTGGGGAGAGGAAAACACCTTGAATCCTATCGTGTTTCTCTCAGATTTGCAGCGATTTATTGAAAAACGCCATCAGGACATGCCCGAGAACAGTTACACCACCAGCCTTTTCAAGAAGGGTGTCAATAAGATGGCGCAAAAGGTGGGGGAGGAGGCTGTGGAAACAGTTATCGAAGCTACCAACGGAACAAATGAAGGTCTCATTTATGAATCGTCGGACTTGCTCTACCATTTGATAGTCATGCTGACAGCCAAAGGCTTGAGCATTGAGGACGTGGCCAGTGAGTTGATTAGGCGGCATGACCCGAATTGGGACAAGGCAAGAAGAATGAAGAAAAGTAGCCAATCATAACATAATTTATCTATTGTGACTATGCTTATCGATTATCAGAATGTAAAGATATACCAACAAGACAAGCTTATCCTCGACCAGGTGAACTTTCATGTTGATGAGGGTGAGTTTGTTTATATAATAGGAAAGGTGGGGTCAGGAAAGAGTTCTTTGCTTAAGACCCTTTATTGTGAACTTGACGTTTACCAGGACGAGGCGGAGAAAACCGAGGTGTTGGGACGAAATATCTGTGCCATCAAGCGAAAGGATATTCCGGCTTTGCGCAAAGATATGGGCATTATTTTCCAAGATTTTAAGTTGCTGACTGACAGAAATGTATGGAAAAACCTTCAATTTGTGCTGAAGGCTACAGGATGGAAAAGTAAAACAGAGATTGCCCAGCGCATTGACGAGGTGCTGGCTGATGTGGGACTGGAAGATAAGAAAAACAGCATGCCTCATGAGCTGTCTGGCGGAGAGCAGCAGCGTATTGCCATAGCACGGGCTCTGCTCAACCATCCCAAAATCATCATTGCGGATGAACCAACAGGAAATCTTGACCCCGAGACGGCAAACAATATTGTGAAGTTGCTGAAGGACATCACGACAAAGGGCACGTCGGTAGTCATGTCAACACATAACATACCTATGTTGGACCGCTTCCCCGGTGTCGTTTACCGATGCGCTGACGGTAACATTCAAGATGTCACGAATTCATATAATAAACTGGACTTCACTGAAGAACAAGCCGATTGACGTGTGGCTTGCTATACAATAGAACAAAAACAACAACATAAAGCATACGACCATGAAAGTAATGAAATTTGGAGGCACTTCTGTTGGCAATGCCGAAAGAATGAAACATGTAGCCTCTCTGGTTACAGAATCTGGTGAGCCGACATTCGTTGTGCTCTCTGCCATGAGCGGTACTACCAACTCGCTTGTCGAGATTAGCAATTATCTTTATAAAAAGAATCCAGAGGGGGCCAATGAAGTAATCAACGCCTTGGAAAAGAAATATCTGCAGCATGTCGAAGAACTCTATTGCACAGAGGAATACAAGAAGGCAACTCGCGATTTCCTAACGGAAGAGTTCAATTACTTGCGTTCGTTCACCAAGGATTTGTTCACAAGTTTTGAGGAGAAGACCATCGTTGCCCAAGGAGAGATTATCTCCACAAACATGGTAACAAACTACTTGAAGGAATGTGGCGTGAAAGCGGTCTTACTCAGCGCCCTTGACTTCATGCGTACGGACAAGAATGCTGATCCCGATCCTCAATACATCAAGGAGAAGCTTCAAGCCACAATGCAAAAGAATGAAGGCTACCAAATCTATATCACCCAGGGATTTATCTGCAGAAACGCTTACGGAGAGGTGGACAACCTGCAGCGTGGCGGTTCGGATTACACGGCCTCTTTGATTGGAGCGGCACTTCCCGCTGAAGAAATCCAGATTTGGACTGATATCGATGGCATGCATAACAATGACCCACGTGTGGTGGACCACACGGAGGCTATCCACCAGTTGAATTTTGAGGAAGCGGCAGAGCTGGCTTATTTCGGAGCGAAGATTTTGCATCCCACATGTGTGCAACCTGCTAAGTTTGCGGGTATCCCTGTGAGATTGAAAAATACTATGGACCCGAAAGCCGAAGGCACAATTATCGATAACGTGCTGATCAGGGGAAAAATTAAGGCAGTGGCAGCTAAGGACAACATTACTGCCATTAAGATTAAGTCGTCGCGCATGCTTCTTGCTACGGGATTCCTTCGTAAGATTTTCGAGATTTTCGAGAGCTACCAGACTCCTATTGATATGCTTGCCACATCAGAGGTGGGCGTGTCGATGAGCATAGACAACCATGCTCATCTCAATGAGATCGTCGATGAACTCAAGAAGTATGGGACAGTCACGGTGGATACGAACATGTGCATCATTTGCGTGGTGGGTGACCTTGACTGGAGCAATTTAGGCTTTGAGACCATTGCTACCGACGCCATGCGCGACATTCCTGTTCGCATGATTAGTTATGGTGGAAGTAATTATAACATTTCTTTCTTGATTAAGGAATCTGACAAGAAGCGTGCTCTGCAAAGCCTGTCGGACACACTGTTCAAGTAGCATGAACAAAAAACAATCATACAAACACAATATATGAAAGGAATTTTTCCAATCAGCAAGATTCAGGATGTTAAGACGCCATTCTACTATTACGACACCGACTTATTGCGCAACACTCTTCAAGTGATACGAAGGGAGACGGAACGTCATGAGAATTTTGTCGTCCACTATGCGGTCAAGGCTAATGCCAACCCTAAGATTTTAAATATCATTCGCGAGGCTGGCCTTGGCGCTGACTGTGTCAGTGGTGGAGAGATAGAAGCGGCATTAAAGGCAGGCTTTCCTGCCAACAAGATCGTTTATGCAGGCGTGGGTAAGAGTGATTGGGAAATCAACTTAGGACTGGATTGTGGCATTTTTTGCTTCAATGTGGAAAGTGTTGCCGAACTTGAGGTTATCAACGAACTCGCATCCAAGAAAAATATGGTAGCCAAGGTGTGCCTTCGTATCAATCCTGATGTGGGGGCTCATACACACGCAAACATTACCACTGGACTGGCAGAGAATAAGTTCGGCATTGCAATGCAAGACATGTTGCCAACCATCAATGCCATCTCTGAAATGAAGAACATCCAGTTTAAGGGACTTCATTTTCACATTGGTAGTCAGATACTTGACATGGGTGACTTCGAGGCTCTGTGTAATAGAATCAACGAGTTGCAGGACCAACTTGACAAGTGCCATGTGCGAGTGGAGAATATCAATGTGGGAGGAGGGCTTGGAGTGAGCTATGATCACCCCAATCGTCTTCCTATTCCTGATTTTGCCGCGTATTTCTCCACTTTCGCTAACCATTTGTCTTTGCGTCCAGGCCAATCGCTTCATTTTGAGTTGGGGCGCTCTGTCGTGGCGCAGATGGGAACGCTCATCACCAAGGTGCTATATGTCAAGCAAGGTGCCACCAAGCAGTTTGCCATAGTCGATGCGGGCATGACAGACTTGATACGTCCGGCCTTGTACCAGGCTTATCACAAGATAGAAAACATCAGCAGTGATGGTCCCATCCACACATATGATGTTGTGGGGCCCATCTGCGAATCAAGCGATGTCTTTGGCAAGTCGGTGGATCTCAATGAGGCCCATCGCGGAGACTTGTTTGCCATCCGCTCAGCAGGAGCCTATGGTGAGATTATGGCAAGCCAGTACAACTGCCGGCCTTTGCCAAAAGGCTTTGTCACAGAAGACTTTTAAATGACGTAGAAGGCGAACTCGGATGATTTTATAGTCAAAAATGGTAATGGATAAGTTGTTTTCTGACGACATTGCAATCGTTTTGGGCATTGTCTGCTTCTTGCTGGCATGGGTGACACCCTTGTTCAGTCCTCTCTTCAGATGGAGATGGAGGACTGAAAAGGCTAAAGACGAGAATTTGCAGCCCGTTTCCATCATCATAGCCTCACATGATGATGCGATTCAATTGGAGAAGCATTTGCCCACAATACTCAAACAGGACTATCCTGTAGAGTATGAGGTGATAGTGGTCATCGAAAAAGGTGACCATGAGGTGGAGGATGTCTTGAAGAGGATCCAGTATAATCATGACCGGCAAGTCGATAAATCTCATTTGTATGTGACTTATATTCCAGAAACGTCGCGTTATATGAGCAGGAGAAAGCTTGCCATCACGCTTGGCGTGAAAGCGGCCAAGAACGAATGGCTGTTGCTGACCGACTCTGACTGTGAACCTGCTTCGTCTCAGTGGTTGGCAAATATGGCCCGCAACTGTGATGAGGACAAGTCGTTGGTCTTGGGTTATGCCAGTTGGGAAAAGGACACTCCCTCGTTCAAGCGTTATGAGCGCTTCTACCATTTTTGTTACTTGTTGCGAGAAAGCCGTGGGCAGGCCTATCGAACCAATTGTCCGAATCTCATGTTTCGAAAAAGCCAATTTATGGAACAAGAGGGCTATCTTGGCAATCTGAATCTGGTCAGGGGAGAGTATGACTTTTTGGTAAACAAGTTTGCGAAAACGGGAAATACGGCCGTGGAGATAGCCCCGGAAGCTTGGGTCATTCAGGATATGCCTACGAATAGAACATGGGGCAACGCTCATGTTTATTACATGGAGACACGTAAGTTGTTGCTTCGGAGTTTCTTACATCGCTTGGTGTTTGATGCTGATCAAGTCGAGATGCGTGTTTTCACCATGTTGGTGGTAGCCTCAATTGTATATTCAATGCTTACAGTCAATTGGGTCTTGCTGGGGCTTACGGTTGCCTGTGCCTTCATTGAGTTTCTGGTGCGATACTATATTGACCGAAGTGCTATCAAGCGGTTTGGTGAGAGATTGGCGTGGGCTGCATTTTATGATCGTCTTGTCATGTGGTCAAATGCGTTTTTCCTGTTGCGCCATAAATGCGCAGACCAATGGGATTTCACTACACACAAGCAATAAGTTGCCTTATGTCTTAGGTTTATGAGACGGATGAAGATACTTTACCATGTGACCCCGGAGGCAGATGCGTCACCTATCTATCACGAAATGGTAGCGCAATTGGCGCTATGTATGCAAGATCGGGCGGAGGTCGATGTGCCTGCCGCGCGCGATGGCTACGTGGTCCAATCGCTGGAAGGCTATGATATGGTACATGTCTTCGGTTGTTGGAACATGGGTGCCGCCCGCCTGCTGGCGAAAGCTTACCAAGACCATGTACCCACAGTGTATTCTCCTTTGGGAGGACTGCAGCCTTGGGTGGTCAAGCGCAGAAAATCATTCTTCACGATTTCCTCCCAACGGAACATGACGCGCAAGGCTTTGGCGGTGCATGTGTGCGGAAAGCTGGAGCGGGAAACATTTCTCTCGTTGAAATTGAACAATCGCGTTTCTCTTATCAAGAATCCAGTGTTGACCGCCAAAACATCATTTCCGGAGATGGCGTCGCTTATGTTTTCACTTTACCAAAAGGTCTGTGATACCTATGCACGTCTGCTGCTTGGCGCTACGTCATGTCAAGCTATTGGTGAACTTCTGGCGTTGGGCATCGATGAAACATTGCTGCGAGACAAGGTACGCATAGATAACATGCGCAACTTTGTTTCGGAGTTGAACGCTTCCGATTGGCGAAAGATTTACATCTACGCCACAGATGAGAGAATCATGGAGCCACTGCAGGTGGGGTTGGGACGTCTTCAAATGCCTGCTCCCGCCTGCGACGTGGATGCCATTGATCGTTTTGCGCATGACGCTCACTACGCGCAAGGAACTTTGCTGTCAAATAAGCTCTTGTCTCGCAATCCTTTGATCAAGAGTAAGCTTAATGACGTCATGGAGCCTAACGAGGGCAAGGAAAAAGACATTATCGTGCGTTTGTTCAACCTGAAATATGAGTTGGAACATCGCCAAGCCCCTTTGGCCCACTTGGCAGATGTGTATCAAGCCATACGTTTTACCGATGCCGATGAAGACCGTCTCAATGAGGTGGCGCGGTCAATGGGCATTCTTGATTTCTCTCAACGTCTCATGGCGGTCTTGCGGGAAACGCTGGGACTCACTGAGGGTTTTATGCCTTTTAAGGCTAAAGACGACAAGGTTGCCAAGACAATGACAAAAGACATTACAAAATTTAATTCCTATTGATATGAGCAAACTGTATGATGTGGAAAAGGATATACACTATTTGCAATTGTTGGCACACTCTTTCCCAACAATCGCGGAGGCAAGTACTGAAATTATCAACCTGCAAGCCATATTAAACCTACCGAAAGGCACGGAGCATTTCCTTGCCGACTTGCATGGCGAGTATGAAGCTTTCCAACATGTACTGAAAAACGCATCGGGCAACATCAAACGCAAGGTAAATGAATTGTTTGGAACCACGTTGCGTGAGAGCGAGAAGCGTGAACTTTGCACGCTCATCTATTACCCGGAGCAGAAACTGGAAATAGTGAAAGACGCAGAGCCTGATATCAACGATTGGTACCACATCACGCTCCATCATCTGGTAGCGGTATGCCGTGACGTCTCGAGCAAGTACACTCGCTCGAAGGTTCGCAAGTCGTTGCCATCCGATTTCTCATACATCATCCAGGAATTGCTCCATGAACGGACTGACGACACCGACAAAGCGGCATATGTGAATGTCATTGTGGACACCATCATTTCCACAGGGCGTGCTGACGATTTCATTATTGCCATCTCACATGTTATACAGCGTCTTGCCATAGATCAATTGCACATACTTGGTGACATCTATGATCGTGGTCCTGGCGCCCATAAAATTATGGACCTGCTCGACGGATACCATCATTGGGACATCACCTGGGGCAACCATGACATTCTCTGGATGGGTGCAGCCGCAGGCAACGATGCTTGTATGAGCAGCGTTATTCGCCTTTCGTTGCGCTACGCCAATCTTGCCACTCTTGAAGAAGGCTACGGCATTAATCTTTTGCCATTGGCCACCTTTGCGATGGAGGCTTATGCCGATGATCCATGCAGTGAGTTTCTACCCAAGTTGAATGGTGGCGCGCAACATCTTGATGAAAAGACCCAGCGCCTGACCGCCCAAATGCACAAAGCTATCACGGTCATACAGTTTAAACTTGAAGCGCAACTTTACGAACGTCATCCCGAATGGGGAATGCAGGACCGGGAGATGTTCAACTTAGTTGATTTCAACAAGAAGACCATCCGCTTGAAGGGTAAGGATTATGCGCTTACAAGTTGTAACTTCCCCACCATTAACCCTCAGCGTCCCAGTGAACTTACGTCTGAGGAAGCCGATTTGGTGAGCAAGCTCCATCATAGTTTTGCCGTGAGTGAGAAGTTTCACAAGCATGTCCGTGTCTTGTTGGCCCACGGGTGCATGTATGGCATTTTCAATAACAACTTGCTCTTCCACGCTTCAGTTCCGCTGAATGCAGATGGTTCTTTGAAGGAGGTGGAGATTTATCCGGGGCACCGTTGTTCTGGTCTATCTCTCATGAAAGATGTTGGACATTTGATCCGGCTTGCATTCCAGTCTGACGCCACACCCGACTTGAGAAACTATGCTATAGACTATTTTATGTATCTATGGTGTGGCCCAGACAGTCCTTTGTTCGACAAGTCCAAGATGGCTACTTTCGAGCGCTATTTTATCAATGATGCCGAGACCCATGAAGAGAAGAAGGGCAACTATTTCAAATTGCGTGATGACGAGAAGGTTTGCGATTGCATCATGGACGCTTTTGGCGTGACCGATCCCAATCGGCACATCATCAATGGTCACGTTCCTGTAAGGGTGGGGAAGGGCGAAAACCCTATCAAGGCCAATGGCAAACTGATGGTTATCGATGGCGGATTTTCGCAGGCCTACCACAAGGAGACTGGCATTGCTGGTTATACGCTGGTCTACCACAGTCGTGGCTTCCAGTTGGTGCAGCACGAGCCTTTCACAAGCACAGAGGATGCCATCTTGCGTGGCACAGACATTAAGTCGACCACGCAGATTGTGGAGATGTCTTCGCATCGAATGCTTGTGGCCGACACCGATAAAGGACAGGAACTGCGAGGGCAGGTGGATGACTTGGAGGAACTGCTTTTCGCTTATCGTCATGGTTTTATCAATGAGAGCGAGCGCAAAAAGTAGTCGGAAGTCATTCATAAACCTCAAAAATCATAAGGTGGGTTCTGCAAATTAGCTTTGTCAGATTTTGAGGTTTTTTTGAGGTTAGAGCGTTAGCGAGTGAGGAAGTATAGCTGGCTATACGACCGAGCGAGGTGGCGTCATGAGCCGGGAAAAGATCAAAAGAAGGCAAAACGTGGCCCTTCATAATTAATGTTTTTTATGGTGCTAATTTGTAGAATTCACCGTATGTGAAAGTTTGCTTGCAAGAAGCAAACTCTCACTTGTTTTTGTTTGACTAGCACATGTTTGTTGTCTAATGGGGACAAGTCTCTAACGAGCCCTGGTGGCGGGAATCGTCCAGCTATAGAGACAAGTGTGTCCATGGCGAAGCGGAACCTGAAAAAAAAGTCAGCGGCAAACTCCGCCCAACGCACAGAAGGGTTCATATCTCGAATGGCGCCCCAAATAGGAATCGCCATATGCGGAACCGCACGTTCGGTGGTGTGTGAGGTCGGTAAACACGAAAGTAGGGAAGAGACAGCTATGCTTACTGTTGTCCCCTAATCAATCATTTTTGCTTGTCTGGTTAGGCTTTCAACTGCAGTCGCAGGCAACACCACTCGCCTTTTTTCTTTCTGTCCGTTTCCTCCAACCCCAAAGAGTTAGCTTTGTCGAGTAGCAGGGGTATGTCCTCTTCGTAAAAGCCACTCATGACCAATTGGGCTTTGGAAGCCATCACCTCCACAAAAGCGTTCATGTCGTTCAGGAGAATGTTGCGGTTGATGTTGGCCAACACCACATCGAAAAGACCTGATATGTGAGTAAGTACCGAGGCATCTCCACACATCACCTGCATGTTGCCTACATTATTGAGATTGGTGTTGTCCTTGGCGTTGTCCGCGCTCCACTCATCGATGTCATAACCTACGACATCCTTGGCACCCAGTTTCGATGCGGCTATTCCTAAGATGCCTGTGCCGCATCCGCAATCGAGCACGCGTTTGTGCTCCATGCCAAGCTCTATCAGCGACTCGATCACCATTTGTGTGGTGTTATGCGTTCCCGTACCAAAAGCCTGCTTAGCCTTGATACCTATGAGCGTTTCGCCTTGGGCATGTGATGGCTGTCCGCGTCGGGCGTCGTAAACCATGACCTTTCCCTTGATGTCAATGGGCTCAAATCCCGTTTCTTCCCATTGCTCGTTCCAATCTTTGTCCTCGACATCTTCCAGTGAGTAAGTGATTTTTATGTCCTCCAGCGGTAATGTGGATAACGTATAGTCGAGTGAGCCTTGGTCGAACAGTTCTCTTTGTATGTAACCCTTGAGGCCATTGTCGGTGTCTTCGAAAGCTTCAAAGCCAATCTCGCCGCTGATATCTGCTATCAGGTCGCGAGCTATTTGCATAAGTGCCGTAGGCCCGGAAATTTTAAAGTCTGCAACTTTGTATTTCATGTTTTCATCTCTTTAATAATGCAAAATTAACAAAATAATAGGGAAAAACCTATCGCGGTTTAGGGTTTTTCCTTACTTTTGCATGCGGATTGGCTATATTTTTGTAGCGTGAAAAAGAAGATAACATAAAAGCAAACAGATATGAAAAAACATTTTTTTCTCTTAGCTTTTGCTGGGGCGTTTGCTCTTCAGTCTTTGGCGCAAAGCGATGATATGTATTTCTCGCCCAGTAAGTCGAAGGCCAAAGAGTTGCCTCAAGAGGCTCCGGCTTATTATGTCGGTAGCAACCGTAATGTGGATGAGTACAATCGTAGGGGGCATTTTGGCAGTTCCTATCAGCCTATAGGCACAGACTCCCTGGGCAACGATGTCTTCACTTTCCAAAAAGGGACGGGCGTCTATCCTGATTCCAGCTATGTTGACACCGTGTTTTACAATGGCGGTAATTCTGACTGGGTGTATGACGACTTTCCATACACGCGCCGGCTGAGCCGTTGGTATGGCTATTATGACCCTTGGCTTTATAGCTGCTGGGGAACTGGCATGTGGGGCTTCTACGATCCTTGGTATGATCCTTGGTTCGATCCATGGTACTATGGTTCCTATGTGGGTTGGTATAATCCTTGGTTCTACGGCTACCGTGGTTGGGGTTGGCCTTACTATGGTGGCTGGTACGGATGGGCATGGAACTATCCTTATTGGGGTGGTGGACACATCCGTTTCGATGGTGGTAACCCACGTGGATTGACAGGTAACCGCACTTGGAGTTATGGTGGATCCAATGGGGCAGGAACGATGCCCGGCAGGTTTACGAGAACATATGGAAACCAGGGAAATGGTGGTGCGCGTGGCAGTTACACGCCACGAAGCAATGGCAACCGCACATTTGGCTCACGCATCAACAACGGCACTTATCAGAACAATTCGCAGAATCGCACCTACATCCCCAATCGTCCGACTACCAACTTTGGTAACAGCACTCGTTCAACGAGTAGTTTTGGCGGTTCCATGGGAGGCGGTAACTTTGGCGGAGGCCACGCGGGCGGAGGCTTTGGCGGTGGTCATGTAGGAGGCGGCGGCGGTGGCCATTTTGGTGGCGGTCGTCGATAAGCGGACATACAGCGCTTGAAAATTATCTATAATTAAAACAGAATATAATCATGAAGAAATCAAAATATGGAGTCCTTGCCGTATTGGCCATGATGTCTATCCATCTTTCTGCGCAAGAGACATACCAGGATACAAAACTTGTGGACAATGAGCTTAATGGTTCTGCCCGATATGTGGGTATGGGCGGAGCTCTCGAGGCACTTGGCGCGGATATCTCAACCATTGGCAGCAACCCGGCTGGCGTGGGATTATTCCGCTCCAGCCAAGTGACCCTGTCGGGTGGCCTTGTCTCGCAAAGTGATGCCACGACTACGCCTTCCTTTGGAGGAATCAGTGCGCGCATTGACGGCAGCAAGACCAACGCCAGTTTTGACCAAATCGGATTGGTCTATTCCACACGTACTGGACAGCGAAGCTTCCTCAACTTTGCGTTCAACTATCACAAGAGCCGCAACTTCGACCAAATATTGACGGCTGGTGGTGTGCTGAACAATGCTTCTCAAAACAAGCTGACGGCGATGAAATACCCCTATGGAAGCGACTATAACTGGAATGCTGTGGACGCCAACTATGCTTCAATGTTGACCCCAATTATGAATGAAGAAAACAAACAGGTCGGTCTTGACTACCTGAATGGAACTGAGTATGTGTTCGGCCAGTATCAGAAGGGCTACATTGGAGAGTATGATTTTAATATCAGTGGCAACCTGAACGATCGTGTCTTCCTTGGATTGACTGTAGGCTTACGTGATGTGAACTACCGTACCAATAGCTATTATACCGAGAATCTCGAACAAGGTGCAACGGCGGAGTCGTGGGAGGACCTTCGCATTGATGGAACTGGATTTGATATCAAGGCGGGTGTTATTTTCCGACCAATCGAGAACTCTCCATTCCGGGTGGGTCTCTATGTCAATACGCCCACATGGTATGACCTCTCTCTCTCTTCGGCCAATGATGTGACGATGGCCGATGAGCAGGGCTCCAGCAAGAGCGGACAGAATGCTGACTATGACTATAAGGTATTCACTCCGTGGAAATTTGGAGTGAGCTTAGGGCACACGGTTGCCAATTGCCTCGCCTTGGGCGCCACCTATGAGTATTCTGATTATGGCGCCATCGACAACCGCGTGAATGATGGTGGATACTATGATTACTGGGGAAGTTACTATGAGGAAAGCTCCAGCGACCGTGTGATGAACAACCATACCAAAGCAACGCTGAAGGGCGTCAGTACTCTGAAACTCGGTTTGGAGTATAAGCCTATGCCGGAATTTTCCATCCGCTTGGGTTACAACCATCTTAGCCCTATGTTTAGTGACTTGGGTTATCGCGATGGAAGTCTTGAGAGTCCTGGAGCGGCTTATGCCACTTCAACAGATTACACCAATTGGAAGTCAACCAATCGTGTCACTGCAGGGCTCGGCTATCAAATGAAGAAGTTCTTCATTGATTTGGCTTATCAGTATAGCCAGACCAATGGTGTTTTCTTTCCTTTCATGAGTTATGTCGCTGACGATGCTTCTTCTGCGGACAATTGCATTGCAGAGGGTGTCAAGGTGAGTAACAAGCGTAATCAGTTGCTGCTGACATTGGGCTATCGCTTCTGATAGCGCCAGTTCATGCGGATAGTGATTCGGCGTGTGCCCCAATCCTTGCATAATGGTTAAGGATGGGGGCACACTCGTGCTTGGATATCATTTGGATAAAATGCCAGTAATCTGGCACAAGTACTAAGAGGTAAAGAATCGCATCGTATCGTATCATTTGCCTTAGTAGTTGCCGTTGTTCAAGCGTTCTTTTTCGCACACCATTTCCCGCCATGGCATAACAGATGTGGGCTTCATTCTGTGCGCTTTGATAAACGAAAGGGCATTTTTATACCCCATAGTATGCAACGATAAGAAGAAATGTTAACGAATTATAAAGCAAGGGGAATACTTGTTTGTTTCTAAAAAATGCGTTACCTTTGCAACGCTTTTAAAGTGAAGAGCATCCTTGACACAAGAAGGGTACCTTAGCTCAGGTGGTAGAGCAATGGACTGAAAATCCATGTGTCCTTGGTTCAACTCCAAGAGGTACCACTAAAAAGCCTGACTTTTCATCCTCGAAGAGTCAGGCTTTTTGTTTTCTGTCGTTAGATGCGTTGCACCTGTTTGACGCCCTTCACTGTTTTCAGCTTCTTGATGAGCGACTGCAAGCGTGTCGTGTCTTCCAATTGCACTACGAGATTTCCTGAGAACAAACCATCATGGCTGTCAATGTTGATGGCACGCATGAGAATCTTTTCCTCCTTGGATATGATGTTTGTGATGTTGGATATGATGCCTATGTCATCGTTTCCTATCACTCTGAGGGTGATGGCATATTGTGATGTGCCCTTTCCGCTCCATCTTGCGCGTACGACCCTGTAGCCGAAGCGTCTGCGCATCTCGGGTGCGTTGGGGCAGTCGGTGCGGTGAATCTTGATGCCACCGCCAGCTGTGACAAACCCAAAAATCTTGTCGCCGTAGATGGGGTGGCAACAAGGCGCCAACTGATAGTCAATGCCCTTCAGATTGCGGTCTATCGTAAGCACGTCGTCACTCTGATGTGCAAGTTCTTCTTCCGGATTTTCATATTCGAATTCTTCAGCAGAGCGCGCCTCGTGCTCCTTGCCATGATTCTCCTGGTGGTTGCGCAGCTCTACATATCTGTCGATAATTTCATTGGGATCGAGTTTCCCGTCAGCTACTTGTTTGTAGAAGTCAGATACCTCCTTAAATCCCATCTTCTTGATGAGATGGCCCATGATGCTCTCATCTATCTCGATTTTCTTGTTCTTGAACCTGCGCTCCAGTAGCTCCTTTGCAAACAGCCCGTCCTTTGCCTGTGTCTCTTTCAGGGCCAATCTGATTTTTGACCGGGCTTTGGTCGTAGTGGCTATGTTGAGCCAGTCCCTCTTGGGGGTTTGGTTGTTTTGGGTGATGATCTCCACGCTGTCGCCTGAATGTAGCTCCTCGCGCATCGGCACCACCTTCCCGTTGACACGCCCTCCCACACATTTGTTGCCAATTTTGGAATGGATGCGATAGGCGAAGTCGAGCACGGTGGCACCGGCCGGAAACTTAAACAGGTCGCCCTTAGGAGTGAAGACATACACCTCCTCGGGAGCGAGCGACATTTTGAATTGATCCATCACTTCCAGGTTGTCGCCAGCCTCCAATGCTGACCTGATGTTGGCCAACCACTCGTCCATCTGCCCTCCACTCTTGATGCCCTTGTAGCGCCAGTGTGCAGCCAGTCCGTGCTCGGCTATGTCATCCATGCGCTCCGTGCGTATTTGCACCTCCACCCATTTGTTTTCCGGTCCCAGCACGGTGATGTGTAGGCTTTCGTAGCCGTTCGACTTGGGAACAGACAGCCAATCGCGTAACCGTTTGGGATTAGGCTGATACATGTCCGTGACGATGGAATAAACTTGCCAACATTGTTGTTTCTCCATTTCGAGTGGGGAATCGAGGATGATGCGAATGGCAAACAGATCGTAGATGCCTTCAAATCCACACTTCTGTTTTTTCATCTTTTGCCAGATAGAGTGGATGGATTTGGTGCGGCCTTTCATGTGAAATTTCAGCCCTGCTGCCATGAGCTTATCCTGTATGGGACCGATGAAGCGCTCGATGTAGGCATCGCGTGACCGTTTTGTAGCATTCAGCTTGTCCTTGATGAGATAGTAGGCGTCATGCTCCAAGTATTTGAGAGACAAGTCTTCCAGTTCGCTTTTCAGCGTGTAGAGACCCAATTTGTGCGCCAATGGGGCATAGAGGTAGCTCGCCTCTTCTGACACCTCGTGGCGCGCGGCCTCTTGAGTGACGTCCCTGATTTGGCGCATGATGTTAACGCGATCAGCTATCATGATGAGAATGACGCGCATGTCCTCTGCAAAGCTCAATAGCAAGTTGCGGAAGTTCTCGCTTTCGATGACCGGATTCTTTTCATAGAGTTTTTGTATTTTAACCAGTCCTTTGACGATACGTTCCACACTGTCGCCAAATAGTGCTTTGACTTCCTCGTGGTCACTTTCGTCAGCTACACTGCCATAGAGTAATGTGGCAATCACTCCGTCTCGTCTCAACCCAATTTCGTCTACGGTGATAATGGCCGTTTGTAGGGCGGTGAGGATTGGATTGAGCCCGAAAACATCGCGGTGTACATGTCCTCCAAGTATGGCTTGGCGTATGTAATGGCGAATATTCTTCTCGTCGTTGTCTTCCAATGAGCTGCCGATGGCCTTACGGAGATGCTGGACGATTTGTACCGCTGTCCTGGCTTCCTCTGGTGTGAATATGAATTTCTCTTCCATGGGCATTTTGCTTGTTAGTGTGAATGTTTTTCGCTCTCTCAATGCAAAGTTATGAAAAAATGAAGATGAAGAGAAAAGGAAGTAACAAAAAATTGTTAACTTTGCACAATCGGCATCATGGCGCATCTGAAATATACGTCCTGCGTTTGGGTAGGGATCTGTGGTAACCGGGTGTGAAATGGTTAGCCCAAGAGAGAGTTTCATTTAAATAGATAGATTATCATGAGTAAGATAGCTTTGATTACAGGTGCAACGAGTGGAATAGGAGAAGCTTGTGCTCGTCGTTTTGCCCAGGGTGGTTATGATGTCATTCTCACGGCCCGTCGTAGCGATCAACTAGAACGGATAGCAAGCCGATTGTCAGAAGGAAACGCAAAGGTAATCACGTTGGCTTTTGATGTGCGTGATCGTGCTGCAACACGCGCCGCATTGGACAGCCTGCCTGAGGCATGGCGCGCGATAGACGTGTTGGTAAACAATGCGGGCTTAGCCCGGGGGCTTGAGCCCGCCTATGAAGGTGACTTTGACGACTGGGACCAGATGATAGATACCAATGTGAAGGGATTGCTTACGATGACCCGCCTTGTGGTGCCCGGCATGGTGAAACGAAACCATGGGCATGTGATTAACATAGGGTCGGTGGCAGGTGATGCTGCTTACGCTGGTGGTAATGTTTATTGTGCGACGAAGGCAGCGGTGAAAACCATCACGGACGGACTTCGGATTGACGTGGCCGACAGTTGTGTTCGTGTTACGAATGTGAAACCTGGCCTGGTTGAAACAAACTTCTCCAATGTCCGTTTTCATGGCGATAAGCAGCGGGCTCAGCATGTCTATGACGGCATTGAGCCCCTTACGGGAGACGACATCGCTGATGTGTGCTTCTATGCTGCGTCTGCCCCATCTCATGTGCAGATTGCCGAGGTGCTGGTGCTGGCTACCCATCAAGCCAGCGGATCGGTCATCAAGCGCAATGCCCACTAGGGTTCCCGTTGCTTGTTAACCAGGATAATTTTTTCCCTGTAGGCCAAGAGAATATTAAAAAATGCAAAGAAATATGCTTCTCCTTTGAAAGAAACAAATTTTTCCTTTGAGGGTATGAGCTATTTTATTATATTTGTCACTGATTATGGGCATTTTGTATATAGTACCCACCCCTGTGGGAAACATGGAGGATATGACGTTGCGGGCAATCCGCATCTTGAAGGAGGCCGATTTGGTGTTGGCTGAGGACACCCGTACGTCGAGTGTTCTGCTCAATCATTTCGACATTCACAACCGTCTGATGTCACACCATAAGTTCAATGAGCACGGCACATCTCCTGTCATCGTGAACAGACTGTTGGCAGGAGAGACTATCGCGCTGGTCAGCGATGCTGGCACGCCAGGTATCAGTGACCCAGGCTTCTATTTGGCGCGTGAGGCTGTCAAGGCAGGGGTCATCGTCCAAACCTTGCCGGGTGCAACTGCCTGTATTCCCGCTTTGGTGTCTTCAGGCCTGCCGTGTGATAGGTTTTGTTTCGAGGGATTTCTGCCGCAGAAAAAAGGCCGCCAAGCCCATCTCGAAGGGTTGAAGGGAGAGACACGCACCATGGTCTTCTATGAGTCGCCTTACCGGCTGGTGAAGACACTAAAGCAGTTTGCCGATACGTTTGGTAATGACCGACAGGTGAGTGTAGCCCGCGAGGTGTCGAAGGTGCATGAGGAACATGTGCGTGGTTCGCTCGAGGAGGTGATAGCCCATTTTGAAACACACGACCCCAAGGGTGAAATCGTGGTTGTACTGGCTGGTAATGGCGACCAAGATGTGGCAAAAGGAAAAGTCCCGAACCATGATAAGGATACTTCGGAAAAAAGCAATGAGGAGCTCTTGCACGAGATGCTCTATGGAAAAAAGAAAAGTTAAAATGTCTTGCCTCACCTAAAGCGAATGTATATGAGAACATTGTTGTTGACATCCGTTGTTGTGCTGCTGTGCGCCTGTATGGCAGGTTGTGGAGAGAAGCGTCCGCAACAGACCATTTACCAAAGAGTGGCGCCCAATGATTCGTTGGAGCAGATTATCGCCCAGCGTGACAATGAAATCAACGACATGATGGCTACGCTCAATGACATACAGATGTGCTTTAGGGAAATCAATGAAGCCGAAGACAAGGTGAACTTAGCTAAGGAGGGTGAAGGTGCTGACAAGACGCAGCAGATACGCGAAAACATTAAGTTCATATCAAGTCGAATGGATGAGAATCGGGCGTTGATAAAGAAGTTGCAGGATCAGTTGAGAACCAGCGGCTTCAAAGGTAATGAGATGAAAAAGGTCATCAACAATATGCTGGTTCAGCTTAAGGATAAGGATGTGCAATTGCAGCGACTGCGTGAGGAATTGGATGCCAAGGATATTCATATAGCGGAATTGGATGAGACCATCAATAATCTCAATACCAATGTGTCTGACTTGAAGAGCGAAACGGAGGAGAAGGCGCAGACTATCAATAGTCAAGACAAGTTGCTCAACTCGGCTTGGTTTGTGTTTGGTACGAAGAAAGAGCTGAAGGACCAACGGATCATTGTGGACGGAAAGGTGCTTCAGTCAAGTTTCAACCACAACTATTTTACAAAGATAGACATTCGTGTGACCAAGGAAATTAAACTCTACTCTAAGTCGGTTACTCTGCTTACTCCCCATCCTTTAGGCAGTTATTCGCTGCAGCGCGATGCTACGCGACAGTATGAATTGCGCATCACCAATCCGCAACAATTCTGGAGCACGAGCAAATACTTGGTTATGGTTGTCAAATGAGGCTGGTGGGCCCACGACTATCTTCTTGATTTGAAAAACGATTGCATTATACTTCGGCAATCGTCTTCGAGTACGCCTGAAGTAACGTTGCACTTGGGATGAAGTGCCTGGGGCGCAAATCTTAGGTAACCCCGTTTCTCTTCAGAAACGCCAAATACTACACGTCTTATCTGTGCCCAGCCGATGGCGCCGGCGCACATCACGCAAGGCTCCACTGTGACGTACAGCGTACAATCCGTTAGATACTTGCCGCCCATAAGGTTAGCGGCTGCCGTAATGGCTTGCATCTCGGCGTGGGCGGTCACGTCATGCAAAGTCTCGGTAAGGTTGTGAGCACGGGCGATGACCCGACTGTGGCAGACGATGACGGCGCCGATAGGGACTTCGCCTTCCTCCAAGGCTTGTTGGGCTTCGCAAAGGGCCAAACGCATGAAATGCTCGTCTGCCTGTTGTTGGTTGGTGAGTGACATAATGATGATTTTTTAGCAAAAGTACGAATTTTATTTTGATGAGTAATTGCTTTTTGCTATTTTTGCAAGGAAATCATCATTGACGATATGGCCGAACATAATGAATTGGGTAAATGGGGTGAAGAATACGCCGCCATTTACCTACAAAAACAAGGGTATACCATCATGGACCGCGACTGGAGATACGGTCGCAGCAAAAGTGATATAGATATCATCTGCAAGTCGCCCGACATGCGAACCGTGGTGTTTGTGGAGGTTAAGACTCGCTCGCATGAGGAAATCATGGCTCCGGAGGATGCTGTCAATGTACAGAAGGTGCGTAGGCTGGGCCGTGCGGCAGACCATTATGTGAAGACGTATAACATCGTTGAGGATCTGCGATTTGACATTTTCACCATCATTGGACGTAAAGACAGTAGTAACATTAAGATTAATCATATAGAAAATGCTTTCAATCCACTCCTTGTATAATAAGCTTGTCACCAGAGACAAGCCCAGAGACTATGTGCTGTATGAGGTGGACGAGACTGACAGCACCAACTTGCACGTGCGCATGTTGGCACAATCGCGAGAACCGGCTAAGGGGCTTGCCGAAGCGCCTGTAGTGGTGTTGTCAACCGATTACCAGACAGCAGGGCGTGGGCAAGGCTCAAATACATGGGAAAGCGAACGGGGGAAAAACCTATTGTTCTCCATCCTCATCCATCCGACGATGGTGCCGGTACAGAGACAGTTTTTGCTCTCGATGATGGGGGCCTTGGCCCTTAAGGAGGCATTGGGTGTCTATGTGAGTGAGGGTGTCACGCTGAAGTGGCCCAATGATATCTATTGGAAAGACCGGAAAATCAGTGGTACTCTTATCGAAACATCCCTTTCCGGAGGCCACATCAAAGACTGCGTGTTTGGGGTCGGTATCAATGTAAACCAAACATCCTTTTCATCAAATCTGCCCAATCCTGTTGCCTTGTGCCAAATTGTAGGCAGTGAGGTGGATAGGAAGCAATTGCTGGATGCCATTATGAAGTCGTTCGCCAAGTATTTCAGATTGTTGGAAGAGGGTGGTTACGCTGACATTTCGGCTCTATACCATGAGGCGTTGTATCGCAAGCATGGCTTCTTTACCTATAAGGGTAAGGATGGAACCTTTGAGGGGGCTGTTGTCGAGGTGGAAGACGATGGGCATTTGGTGTTGCGTGATCGCGAGGGACGTATTCACGAGTATACCCTCAAGGACATCCAGTACGTAATTTAATCTTTTTAAAAAAACATTTCACAGCATCTAATTTTATCAATAAATAAAACACTATGGCAAGATTCAATCGCATACTTCTTAAGTTGTCAGGCGAGAGCTTGATGGGAAATCAGAGTTATGGCATAGACCCAGAGCGCTTGGCCGATTACGCGCGCCAGATCAAGGAAATTCATGAGATGGGCATCCAAATAGGCATCGTCATTGGTGGCGGCAACATTTTCCGTGGTCTGTCGGGGTCCCAAAAAGGCTTCGATCGTGTGAAGGGTGATCAGATGGGCATGTGCGCAACGGTGATAAATTCGCTGGCTTTAAGTTCAGCTCTAGGTGCCATTGGCGTGAAGACCAAGGTCATGACAGCCATCAGGATGGAGCCCATAGGTGAGTTCTACAATAAGTGGAAGGCCATTGAGGCTCTTGAGAGTGGCTACATTTGCATTTTCTCAGCTGGAACGGGCAACCCTTATTTCACCACAGACACTGGCAGCTCGCTCCGCGGCATCGAGATTGAGGCGGATGTGATGCTGAAAGGCACGCGCGTGGATGGTGTCTATACGGCAGACCCGGAGAAGGACCCTTCTGCTGAGAAGTTTGCAAAGATCACTTACCAGGAGGTGCTGAAGCGCGGACTCAAGGTGATGGACCTCACGGCGATCTGTATGTGTCAGGACAATCACTTGCCAATTTATGTCTTCAACATGGATATCGTCGGCAATCTGAAGAAGGTGCTTGACGGCGAAGAGATAGGTACGTTGGTTTATTGAGAAACCGGAAAGCAAATAAAACTTCATGGGAACGGGAAACAAGTTGGCATTCCCGTTCTCTCTTATGTTTTTCGTAGTTCCGCTTGGCGGAGGTGAGACAAACAACAGTGAGTAAAAGGTTGGGCTTCTACACGTTAGTCGGCTTGCCAACTTGAAAGTCGAATGCCCTTGACCTTTTGTTAATTTCCATTTCAGAAGATATGAAACGAACCTGTATACTTTTCTTTTTGATCCTTTTGGGCTTGGCGACTGTCCAGGCGCAGAAGCGTGAGTTTCGAGGAGCTTGGATCCAAGCGGTGAATGGCCAGTTTGCAGGCATGTCACGCGACCAAATGCAAAAGGTGTTGACTTATCAGTTGGATGAACTGCAAAAAGATGGCGTGAATGCCATCATTTTTCAGGTCCGTCCTGAGTGTGATGCTCTCTATGCGAGCCAGCTGGAGCCTTGGAGCCGATTTCTTACTGGTCGCCAAGGGATGGCGCCGCGCCCCTATTGGGATCCATTGCAGTGGATGGTGGAGCAATGTCATAAGCGCAACATGGAAATTCATGCGTGGATCAACCCCTTCCGTGCTAAGACCAAAGGCACCGTTGCCTTAGCCTCCAACCATGTCGTGAGCCAACATCCTGAGCGATGCTTCGCTTATGATGGCCTGTATATTCTCAATCCCGCCTTTCAGGAAAATCGCGATTACATCTGCAAGGTGGCAGAGGATATCGTTTCCCGTTATGACATTGATGGATTTCATATTGACGATTACTTCTATCCCTATCCGGCCGCGGGCCAGGTTATCCCGGATCAACCGCAGTTTGAGTCTGACCGCCGAGGCTTTTCCAACATTGGTGATTGGCGACGTGACAATGTGAATTTGTTTATCAAGCAACTTTATGAGACCATTCATCATTGCAAGCCTTGGGTGAAGTTTGGTGTATCGCCTTTTGGCATCTACCGCAACCGTAAGTCGGATCCGGAGATGGGGTCGTTGACCAATGGACTGCAAAACTATGATGACCTCTATGCAGATGTGCTGAAATGGGTTAACAAAGGATGGGTTGATTATTGTGTGCCACAAATCTACTGGCAGATAGGTCATCCCTCTGCCGATTATGAGACGCTTATCAAATGGTGGGACAAGTATGCTTCCGCGCGCCCTCTGTTTATAGGGGAAGATGTGGAGCGCACTTGCAAATATCCGGACTTGATGAATGCGAAAAGCCATCAGATGGCAGCCAAGCATGCCTTGCACCAAGAGATGCGCCATGTCAAGGGGACGGTCCTATGGTATGCCAAGGCGGTCGTTGACAATGTAGGTAACTATGGCACAGTGCTTAGGACCAACTATTGGAGATATCCTGCCCTTCAGCCATTGATGCCTTTTATAGATGCTAAACGGCCGAAAGCGCCCCGCAAGGTGAAACCCGTCTGGACGCCCGGTGGTTACTTCTTGTTCTGGCAGGTGCCCAAGGGCAAGGACTGGGGCGACATCGCATCCAAGTTCGTCATTTATCGCTTTGCCAAAAATGAAAAGGTTAATCTGGAAGATCCCTCCAAGATTATAACGATTACTGACAAGACCATGTACCAATTGCCTTATCGCAGGGGGACTGATAAGTACACATATGTTGTGACTGCCCTTGACCGTTTGCAAAATGAGAGCAAAGCCAAGAAGGTGAAGGTAAAACTCTAAACGAACTTTGTTACCCAAAGGTTAAGAGCGATGGTACAATTGCGTGTTTGCAGTTGTTTCATCGCTCTTTTGTATTATGGTGTCATCTGCGTCGGAAGTCGTAGGATGACAGGTGTGATGAAGCCTTGTCAGTCTTCAAATAAGTCCTTGAAGAAGTGGTCGAGGTCTTGATCCAATCCTTCCATGAGGTCACCGCCCAGGATAATAGTTTCGTCATCAGCGACATAGAGCTCAGCGATGAAAGCCTTATCCTCGTCTTCCAACACAAAGCTGAATGGCTTCATGATACCCATCCTGTCTATTGCCTGATGGCACTTTTTCAATCCTTCGCGAAGAATGCGAACAACATTGTCGTAGAAGTGTTCGTCAGCATTGCTTATCCACTGTTCCACTACGCATCTCGTGATTTCGTGGTCGTCATCGTCGAAAGCGATGAGTTCGCCACTGTCTTGCGAAGCGCGCACATGAATGTCTGTCATGATGGTCGGTTCATCACAAGAAGGGAATTTTTCGGCAATCTTTCTCAAAAACCGATCTGTCTGAAGAGAAGTCTGCTCTGTAGCTTCCATAATGCTATACTAATTTGTTACGTTGCAAATATAGCACTTAATTGTTAATACGCAAAGAGATATGGCATTTTTTTGCATCAGATGTGAAATATAGGGGAAAACATTTGACCAATTGAAATTTTAATATTACTTTTGAATGCCAAATAGGTTTTATGCATGCGCAACAACATACAACACAAAGGAATAGTTGATGCTGTTTCGGACCGTATGGTTAAGGTACGCGTCACTCAGATGTCAGCATGTTCATCATGTTTGTTGTCCGGCCGTTGTCATTCAGCGGATGGCCGTGACAGGATTATAGAGGTTTCAGCAGACCATCCTGATGAGTATCACGTGGGCGACCACGTGATGGTATGTGCCGATGCCCGTGTTGGCCACCTTGCGGTTTTCTTGGGGTTCGGGGTGCCGTTGGTGCTGTTGGTGTGCTCGGTGATCCTGGGGCGCTTGGCGACAGGCAATGATGTCACTGCAGCCTTGGGCGGCTTGGCAGCACTCATACCTTATTTTGTTTTGCTGTACCTTTTGCGGCAAAAGGTTGGGCGCTTGTTTTCCTTTCGTTTAAGGAAAGTCATGAGCGCAGTAGATATATAGTAATAAACGAATACAAGAATCATTATGAATTTTATCTTGATGGCAGTGATCGCTTTGGGATCAATCGCGTTGATTGCGGCGATGGTTCTTTTTGTCGTGTCCAAGAAGTTTGCGGTGAAGGAGGATCCCCGCATAGGGCAAGTGCAAGAGTTGCTCCCTGGTGCCAATTGTGGTGGCTGTGGTTTTGCGGGGTGTTCCGGCATGGCGTCTGCTCTTGTGGCTGGAGCAGATCGAGGTGACATCTCCGAACTGAATTGTCCTGTCGGTGGACAGGTGGTTATGGAGCAAATCTCCAGTTTGCTGGGTATGGTTGTCTGCCAGAATGAGCCACGTGTGGCCGTCGTCCGTTGCAATGGTAGTTGTGAAAACAGGCCGCGCTTAGCAGTGTATGATGGTCTCCGCACTTGCGCGGCTATGAATGCTACGGGCGCGGGTGAGACAGCCTGCGGCTATGGATGCTTGGGCTGCGGCGATTGTGTTTCAGTTTGCAACTTTGGCGGGATACACATGAACAAGGAGACTGGGCTGCCCGAAGTTGATGAGGATGTGTGCACCGCATGTGGCGCTTGCGCCAGTGCTTGCCCACGCCACATCATAGAGCTCCGTAAGAAAGGGCCTAAAAGCAGGCGCGTCTTCGTGTCGTGTGTCAATCAAGACAAGGGGGCTGTGGCTCGTAAGGCGTGTCAGGCGGCCTGCATAGGCTGTGGCAAATGCCAGACGGTGTGCAAGTTTGAGGCCATCACGGTGACGAACAACCTGTCTTACATAGACGACAATAAGTGCCGGCTCTGTACAAAGTGCGTTGAGGCCTGTCCGACACATGCCATAGTGAAGATGAATTTTCCTGTTAGAAAGTCTGTTGTAATGAAACCAGTGGAGGAGAAAGCATGAAACTACATACATTTAGAATCGGAGGCGTTCATCCCGAAGAAAACAAGTTGACGGCTGATATGCCAGTCGTTGTTGCAGGTCTTCCTCAGATAGCCGTTTTCCCATTGTCGCAGCATATCGGGGCGCCAGCCAAACCTGTGGTGAGCCGAGGTGACAAGGTTAGGGTCGGCACGTTGTTGGCTGAAGCAGGAGGCTTTGTGTCGGCGCCCATCTATTCGTCTGTGTCTGGTACAGTGTCAAAAATTGATACTGTGATTGACGCCACCGGCTATCGAAAGCCAGCCATCTATGTTAACGTGGAAGGTGATGACTGGGAAGAGACCATAGACCGTACAGACACATTGGTACCTTTGTCGGCACATCCCGAATTGACACCAGAAGAAATTATTGGCCGCATCAAGTGCGCAGGGGTGACGGGCATGGGTGGCGCAGGCTTTCCCACGTTCATCAAGTTGACCCCTCCGCCGACAGCCAAAGCCGAGTGCGTCATCCTTAATGGAGTGGAGTGTGAACCCTACATCACTGCCGATTATCGCCTAATGATGGAGCATGCGGATGAGATTTTGGTTGGTCTTGATCTGCTTATGAAGGCGGTCGGAGTAGAGAGGGGGTATATAGGTATCGAGGAAAACAAGCCCGAAGCTATCGCGTTGCTAACTGAAAAGACAGCTGGTGACCCCCGTGTGACCGTGGTGCCCTTGAAGCAAAAATATCCCCAAGGAGGTGAGAAACAACTTGTGGATGCCGTCATCGGCCGGCAAGTTCCGGCGCCTCCCGCCATTCCCGTGAATGTGGGAGCTGTGGTGCAAAATGTGGGTACGGCGTTTGCGGTTTATCAAGCCGTCATGAAGCACAAGCCGCTCTTAGAGCGTTACACCACTGTAACGGGCAAATACATCAAGCATCCAGGCAACTTCCTTGTGAGGATAGGTACGCCATTCCGCCAACTGATCGAAGCCTGCGGCGGGTTGCCTGAAGGTGACAACAAAGTGATGGCGGGAGGCCCTATGATGGGCAAGGCGGTCATGAGCCTGGAGGTGCCTGTCTGCAAGGGTACCAATTCCATCACGGTGCTTACTGGAAACGATGCGCATCGCAAGCAAGTACAGCCCTGCATTCGTTGCGCTAAGTGTGTGGATGCATGCCCCATGGGACTTGAGCCCTATCTCTTGGCCACTTTGTCAAGTCTGAAAGAGTATGAGAGGTTGGAGCGGGAAGACGTGACCAGTTGCATATCATGCGGTTCGTGCCAGTTTACCTGTCCGTCTCATCGTCCGATACTTGACAACATTCTGCAAGGAAAGGCAGAGGTTATGCGGATAATCAAGGCGCGGGCCAACCGCAAATAAGTTGATCATTTAGTATATCATGAAAGCATAATATTATGGGAAAATTAATCGTTTCTCTGTCTCCTCATGACCATGGCCGTGATAGTGTGGAACGCAACATGCGAGGCGTGATGATAGCCTTGTTGCCGACCTTCTTGGTCTCGCTCTATTTCTTTGGCCTTGGTGCATTGGTGGTGTGCCTCACGAGTGTGGCGTCATGCATGTTTTTTGAGTGGGCAATCACTCGGTACTTGTTTCGCCGCCCTGCCACGTTGCGAGACGGTTCAGCCATGTTGACAGGCCTGTTGCTGGGGCTCAACCTTCCCAGCAACTTCCCCGTTTGGATGATTATCATCGGAGCATTGGTGGCCATCGGTGTCGGTAAGATGACTTTCGGGGGATTGGGCACCAACATTTTCAATCCAGCCCTTGTGGGGCGTTGCTTTTTGCTGGTCAGCTTCCCCGCTGCCATGACATCGTGGCCTGTTGCCGGACAGTTGACCTCCTACACCGATGCGGTGACGGCCGCCACCCCCTTGAGCGTCATGAAGACCGCCATCAAGACAGGTGACGCGCAAATGCTCGACCAGCTGCCCAGCGCCCTGGACAGCCTGTTGGGCAATATGAGCAACGGCATGGGGGCGGGCACCATGGGCGAAGTGTGCGCGCTGGCCTTGTTGTTGGGACTGGCTTACATGCTTTGTCGGCGCATCATCACCTGGCACATTCCTGTCTGCATCATCTTGTCGGTACTGGTGTTCAGTGGACTGTTGCATCTTGTCAATCCTGTTTACGCCAATCCCGTTGAAGTTATACTCAGTGGCGGTCTCCTGCTGGGAGCTATCTTTATGGCTACCGATTATGTCACGTCACCGATGACCCATCGTGGCCAAATCATCTACGGGGTGGCCATTGGCTTCCTGACGGTGGTCATCCGCAACTGGGGTAGCTATCCAGAAGGCATGTCGTTCGCCATCCTCATCATGAACGCTTTCACTCCGCTGATCAACTTTTACGTGAAGCCCAAGCGGTTTGGAGAAACAGTAGCGTTAAACAAGTCAAAATAGCAAGAAAGGTTATGAAAAAGATAAAATCGTCTTTGTCAAATATGCTGCTCGTCTTAGTGGGCTTTGCTGTGCTGACGGGTGCCTTGTTGGCGTGGGTCAATCATGCGACGGCGGGCCCCATTGCGGAAAAAGCCGACAAGACCCTGCAAGAAGGCATACAGAGTGTGATGCAGGCACAAAGGATCAAGGTGGCCCGCGCTGACACGGTCAAGCTGCTGAAGAACGGCAAGCAGACCGTTTTTGTGGTGCATCGTGTGGCTGATGTCACAGGCAAAAGATTGGGCGCGGCAGTGGAAAGCACGGTTCTGGGCTTTGGGGGTGAATTGAAGGTTCTTGTGGGCTTCGGTCCCGAGGGCCAAATATTGGGATACACAATCCTGCAAACGTCAGAAACACCTGGCTTGGGCATGAAGGCTGACAAGTGGTTTCAGAAAGACGGCAAAGGCAATGTCATAGGCAGACGTGTGGCGGACGGTGAGCTTGCGGTCAGTAAGGATGGAGGCGATGTGGATGCCATTACTGCCTCTACCATCACCAGCAGGGCCTTTCTGAAGGCAGTCAACCAGGCTTATGCCGCTTATGCCAATCCGGAGACCGATGGCAACAGTGGAGCAAGTAGTCAAATGAATAAATGATGTCGTATCATGAGCAAATATAAGATTATATGGAATGGGCTTATTAAGGAGAACCCGACCTTTGTATTGTTGTTGGGAATGTGCCCTACGTTGGCCACGACCACCAGTGCCGTCAATGGCCTGTCGATGGGATTGGCCACAATGGTGGTTTTGCTGTGTACCAACACCGTTATCTCATGTATTAAAAATATAACTCCCGATCAGGTGCACATACCAGTATTTATCGTTGTCATAGCGGCGTTTGTCACGTTGCTTCAGATGTTCATGTCTGCTTATGCACCCGACAGCATCAATAAGGCTCTAGGCATCTATATTCCGCTTATCGTGGTCAACTGCATCATCTTGGGGCGAGCCGAGAGCTTTGCTTGCAAGCATACTCCTTTGGAGAGCTTGTGTGATGGGGTGGGGATAGGTCTCGGATTTACGGTGGCCTTAACCCTGCTGGGAGCCGTCCGAGAGTTGTTGGGGGCTGGCGCGGTGTTTGGCGTGGTCCTTTTGCCTGAGACTACCAACATGCTTCTGTTCATCTTGCCTCCGGGAGCTTTTGTCACATTGGGTTATCTCATTGCGATATTCAACCGATTGAAATCGAAATGACGAATGTGGACTTGTGCTCTTTTTCATGCCATTAACTTGAAATTTACATTATGGAATACTTGCTTATCTTTGTCAGTGCGATATTTGTCAACAATATCATATTGAGCCAATTTCTTGGCATTTGTCCTTTTTTGGGCGTGTCGCGCAGGATTGACACGGCTTTAGGGATGGGGCTTGCTGTGGCCTTTGTGCTCACGCTGTCGACAGTAGTCACTTGGCTGGTGCAGACGCGCGTGCTCAACCCCTTGGGACTCCAATACTTGCAGACCATTGCCTTTATTCTTGTCATAGCCACGCTGGTACAGATGGTGGAGATCATTCTCAAGAAAGTTAGTCCGACGCTTTACCAGGCTCTCGGCATCTTCTTGCCACTGATTACTACCAACTGCGCCGTGTTGGGCGTGGCCATCCTGGTCATCCAGAAAAATTTTGATTTGCTTTCGAGCATTGTCTACGCGTTCTCTACCGCGTTGGGCTTCGCACTTGCCCTGACCGTCTTTGCCGGCATCAGGGAGCAATTGTCGCTTGTGCAGGTACCACGAGGCATGCGGGGAATGGCCATTGTGTTGGTGACGGCGGGACTTCTGTCTTTGGCCTTTATGGGTTTCTCGGGAGTGGATCTTGGACTTCGCCAGATGTTGGGAATGCAATAAGTGAAAATTAATGAGATTTTTCTGAGGTTTTTGAACACTTTCAAGAAAAGATTTCGTAACTTTGTCAACAGTAAGAGACAATTTATATAATACTATACCAGTCATGAAACAGACTATTCTTGTTACAGGTGGAACCGGATTTATCGGTTCTCACACTACAGTGGAATTGCAACAGGCAGGCTATAAGGTTGTCATCATTGATAACCTGTCTAACTCTAACGCCCAGGTGCTTGATGGCATCGAGAAAATCACGGGCGTTCGACCTGCATTTGAGAAGGTTGACTTGCGCGACAAGGCTGCAACAGAGGCTGTCTTCCAAAAGTATCCAGACATCGAGGGTATCATCCATTTCGCTGCCAGCAAGGCTGTTGGAGAGAGCGTCCAGAAACCTTTGCTCTATTATCGCAACAATATTGTTTCTTTGGTGAACTTGTTGGAGCTGATGCCGAAGTACAATGTGAAAGGTATCATCTTCTCGTCCAGTTGCACAGTCTATGGTCAGCCCAAGCCAGAGAACTTGCCTGTCACTGAGGCTGCTCCTCATCAGAAGGCCACTTCACCTTACGGCAACACCAAGGAGGTCAATGAGCAGATTATCTATGACTACATTCATAGTGGCGCTCCTATCAAGAGCATTGTCTTGAGATATTTCAATCCAATCGGTGCACACCCCACAGCCTTGATTGGTGAGTTGCCCAATGGTGTCCCTGCCAACTTGATTCCTTATGTCACCCAAACAGCTATGGGTATCCGCAAGGAACTGACCATCTTCGGCAATGATTATGATACGCCTGATGGCACCTGCATCCGCGACTATATCTATGTGGTTGACCTGGCGAAGGCTCATGTGGCTGCTATGCGTCGTGTGCTTGATGATGAGGATTCACCTGTCATCGACTACTTCAACATCGGTACGGGCCATGGTAATTCGACGCTTGAGATAGTGGAAACCTTCGAGAAGGCCACAGGTGTAAAACTCAACTGGAAGTACGGTCCTCGCCGTGAGGGAGACATTGAGAAGATTTGGGGTGACTGCAGTAAGGCCAATAAGGTTTTGGGCTGGTCAGCCAACACACCGCTTGAGGATGTGCTCGCTTCGGCTTGGAAGTGGCAGCAGAAATTGCGCGAGGATGGCGTCATGTAAGTTCATTCTCACGAAAAAGAAATAAAGGCGGAGGCTTGCCTCCGCATTTTTGTGTTTGTGTTGTTGTGAGGTCGCGACGTGAGTCGTGGCCTCATTTTGGTTGTATGAATCTTGAATGTACACGGTTAAGGGAATTATCAATAATACGGACAATGTATATAAAAAAACAGCGATTATTTTCGACGAAGAAATATTTTGGCCGAAATACGCGAAAATACGGCACTTTTTGTAATCGATTGATAATTAAGTATTTATAAAATACAAGAATTTATTCAACTTAAAAAGTAAATACTTTTCATCAAAGAATACCCTTTATCGCGTTGCGATATGCCCTTTATCATGACGCGATTAACGCTTAATCGCATTGCGATAAAGGGTATATCGCAACATAAAACACCCTTTATCGTAAAATTACCCCATGCAAATCTCGAAGCGACTGATGCAAAACACGATTTTTGCGCTCTATTTCAACTGATTTCCGTGATAAAGTTTTGTGCAATAAAATATGACAATATTTGAGGTCTACTTGCAACGGGCCGGATTGTTGAGTGCTGTGCATTCATAAGATATAGGTGGACAATTCCGCGAAATCGTCTATGATGGCATCCGCTCCCGCTTTTTCAAGGCTTTCTCTTGAACCATAACCATAACTTACCCCAATGCTCATGCATCCAGCGTTGCGCCCCATGGAAATATCGAAATGAGTGTCACCAATCACGACGGCATTTTCCGGATGAAGTTTGAAGTGCTGAAGTGTTTTGATGACAGGCTCCGGGTCGGGCTTGGCATGAGACACATTCTCAGCTGCAATGATATAAGTAATAATGTCGTCTATTCCAAATGATTTCATAAAAGCCTTAGCGGAATCTTGTCCTCTGCTTGTCGCAATAGTGCACGTTACGCTTGATGCATGGAGCTTTCGCAGGGTGCTTTCCACATGGGGAAATATCGATACGTGAATCTCTTGTTTTACCTGCTCAAATATTCTGCGATAAGTGATAGTGCATTCTTCTGCTTTAGAAGTGCCCATGGGGCATAGGATAGGAAACGCCTCGAGGAGTGGCAAGCCGATAGTCGCTGATATTTCAACATCTGTGCTTTGCGGAAGATGCATGGCATCGAAAGTTCTGTGAAATGTAGTCAATATGACAGGACGAGTATTGGCAATCGTTCCATCGAAATCAAAAATTGCTATTTTTTTCATTTGTGGTGTTTGCAAGGTGTATAATGTGAATAAGAAAGCCTTGCGCTTTTCACGATAAGTGAAGTGCAAGGCTTTATACGTGCAAGAGGAGTGCTGCTAGTCTTTTACCGGTATTTTGTCTATGCGGCGCTGATGGCGGCCACCCTCAAACGGGGTGTTGAAGAACTCATCCATAATCTTACGGGCCATGTCGTTGTCAATGAAACGGCCTGGCATAACCAAGACATTGGCGTCATTGTGCTGTCGGATAAGATGGGCAATTTCTGGAATCCAACATAGGCCAGCGCGTATGCTCTGGTGCTTGTTGAGGGTTATGGCAATGCCTTCTCCTGATCCGCATATTCCAATACCTGGATACACTTCACCGTTCTCAATGCCTTTGGCCAAAGCATGACCAAAGTCCGGATAGTCACAACTCTCTTCAGAAAAGGTTCCGTAGTCTTTATACGCAAAGCCTTTTTCGTCGAGGTATTGTTTGACAAACTGTTTTAAGGCAAAGCCAGCGTGGTCGCTGGCTAAGCCTACTGTCTTGATATCCATAGCGGATTTAACGGTTCAAAAATGCTTTGACCTGTTTGTAAACATTCTCACCTGTGTAACCCAACTTCTCGTCGAGCACCTTGTAGGGAGCGGAGAAGCCGAAGCTCTTCATACCGAAGATTTCGCTGTTGGGGCCAATGCCGACCAGTCCTTCGAGCGTGCAAGGAAGACCTGCTGTCATACCGAACTTCTTCACGTTGTAGGGAAGTACGCTCTCTTGATATTCCTTGGACTGACGACGGAACAGACCCTCTGAGGGAGCACTGACCACGCGCACCTTGATGCCGTCTTTGCGAAGCGCATCGCAACCAGCTTCCAAAGTGGAAACCTCTGAGCCACTGGCTACTAAGATGACATCCGGGTTTTCGTCTGAGCCAGCTACGATGTAGGCGCCCTTGCGTGCCTGCTCGTAATCATTGCCTGCAGGAAGCTTGGCTATGCCTTGGCGAGACAGGATGAGAGCGGAAGGTGTATCCATGTTTTCCATGGCCATGGCCCAGCAAACAGTAGTCTCGTCTGCGTCGGCAGGGCGGAAGACACGCACGCTGTCTTGCCCCTTGTGATTCTGAAGCTTCTCCATCAGCCGGATCTGTGCCTCCTGCTCAACAGGCTCATGGGTGGGGCCGTCTTCTCCTACGCGGAAGGCATCGTGCGTCCAAATGAACTTCACGGGGACACCCATCAAAGCGGCAATGCGAACGGCTGGCTTCATGTAGTCAGAGAATACAAAGAAAGTGCCCATGGCTGCGATGACACCTCCGTGCAGCATCATGCCGATGCACATGTCGGCCATAGTCAACTCGGCAACACCGGCCTGGAAGAAAGCGCCAGTGAAGTCTCCTTTCTGCAAGGAATGAGTCTGCTTCAAGAAACCATCTGTCTTGTCGGAGTTAGACAAGTCGGCAGAGGCGCATATCATATTGGGCACCTGCTTGGCGAGTTCTGCCAAACAAGCAGCTGAAGCAGCACGTGTGGCTGAACCCTCTTTCTGCTCTACCTTGCTCCAGTCTACCTTGGGAGCCTTGCCGCTGAACCACTCATCCATTTTCTCCTTAAGCTCGGGGTTTTGCTTGGCCCATTCAGCCTCGGCTGCCTTGCGATTGGCAACAATGGACTTCAACTCTTCAGCGCGATCTGCGTAGAGCTTCTTCACGTCATCGAAGATGACAAAAGGTTTCTCGGGGTCACCGCCCAAGTGCTTGATAGTGTTGATGTATGCTCCGTCTCCTAAAGGCGCTCCATGTGTCTTTACATTGTGCTCATAGCTGGTGCCGTCTGCTTTCAGGGCACCCTTACCCATGATGGTCTTGCCGATGATGAGGGTGGGGCGCTCTTGCTCTTGCTTGGCAGTGTCAAGGGCCTTGCGAATCTGGGCCACATCACTACCATTAATTTCGATGACATTCCAATTCCAGGCTCTGTATTTGGCGGCCGTGTCTTCCTTCATGACCTCGTTACATTCTGTGGACAACTGAATGTCATTGGAATCGTAGAACATGACCAGATTGTTGAGACCCAATACACCGGCAATACGGCCAACGCCTTGTGAAATTTCTTCTTCAACAGCACCGTCTGAAATGTAAGCGTAAATGGTGTGTTGCATCACAGTCTTACCGAGACGTGCCTCCAGGAATTTTTCGGCTACAGCCGCTCCGGCGGCCATGGCATGGCCTTGGCCCAGAGGGCCGCTGGAGTTCTCAATGCCACGGACTACGTCAAGCTCGGGATGTCCAGGGCAGGGAGAGCCCCATTGACGAAGCTGCTCTATCTCCTCCATCTTGAAACGGCCTTGCAATGTAAGTGCTGCGTAAAGCATCGGGCTCATGTGTCCGGGGTCAAGATAGAAACGGTCGCGTCCAGTCCATGTGGGATCGGTTGGGTCCCAAACCATGTACTCTGAGAAAAGGACATTAATGAAGTCTGCGCCACCCATAGCACCGCCCGGGTGTCCAGACTTGGCTTTCTCTACCATGGAAGCAGCCAAGATGCGGATGTTGTCGGCTGCATGGTTCATTACTTGAATGTCATTCATTGTTGTAATATTTATGTTTTGATTGTTTTAAATACTAAATACCCTTTGTTGCAAAATTACTATTTTAAATTTAGAACAACGATTGATTTGGCGGGTATTTTAGTGCTTAATGTATTTTTCTTTAATTTGGCGTCTTTGAAAGGCCGTGTCTTCACCACGTCAGGATGTTCAAAATCATTGTAGTCAGTTATATGGGGCGATGACAGAATTTCTCCATTGACATGGGCCACGTTACAACCTTCAAGACTGACGGATATGGTCTGTGCTTTATCTAAACTGGTGTTGGCCAATGCGAGGATGATGCTCCCATCTTTTTTCTGGGCTGCGGAAAGAGATATTGTGGGAATCTTGCAGGGTGTCATATGATACATGTGACCTCCGTCTACCTCCATAGAGTCCACCTTTACGTCCATTGGCAGGTAAGTGGCTTCTTGAAAACCGCGATACATCTTGAAGACATGGTAGGTCGGCGTGAGCACCATGTGCCCTGTCCCCTTGGTGTCGGTGAGAATCATCGACTGTAGTACGTTGACCACTTGGGCGATGTTAGCCATGCGTATGCGATCGGTGTGGCGCTGGAAGATGTTGAGAGTTAGGGCGGCGACCATGGCGTCGCGCATGGAATTTTGCTGGTAGAGATGACCTTTGACGGTACCTGGCTCTTCATCCCACCAGGTGCCCCATTCGTCAACCAAAAGGCCGATTTTTTTCTGTGGGTCTTTTTGGTCCATGATGGCTTCGTGCTTTTTGATCACGTTCTCGATTTGCAAAGCCTTTCCTATTGTCCAATAGTATTCTTGATCGTTAAATTTGAGTGCTGATCCCTTGTGATCGCTCCAGTCTTTCACCGTATAGTAGTGCAGTGAAAGGCCATTCATCCTTCCACCGACGTTGTCCATAAGTACCTTGGTCCAGTTGTAGTCATAATCACTGGCCCCAGAGGCAATTTTATAGAGCTTGTGGTTGTCGTAGTTGCGGCAATAGGTGGCATACCTTCTGTAAAGATCTGAATAGTATTCAGGACGCATGTTGCCACCGCATCCCCAACTTTCATTTCCCACACCAAGATACTTGACATTCCATGACTTTTCACGACCGTTTTTCCGACGTAAGTTGGCCATGGGCGTGTCGCCATCCGAAGTCATGTACTCAACCCATTTGGCCAATTCTTCTACGGTGCCTGAACCAACATTCCCGCTGATATAGGGTTCTGCGCCAAGCAGTTCACATAGGTTCAGAAACTCGTGGGTGCCAAAAGAATTGTCTTCAATGGTTCCTCCCCAATTATTGTTTTGCATTTTAGGTCGTTGCTCGCTTGGTCCGATGCCATCCGTCCAATGGTATTCGTCTGCAAAACAGCCGCCGGGCCAACGGAGAACAGGGACTTGAAGATCCTTGAGGGCTTGAAGCACATCAGTGCGATAGCCATCTGTGTTGGGAATGTTTGATTTTGGGCCAACCCAAAGTCCACCATAAATGCAACTTCCTAAATGTTCGGCAAATTGCCCGTAGATTTCCTTGTGTATCTTGTACTTGCCTTGATTTGCGTGAATGATGAAGGTGGCATCTTGAGCCGAAAGCGAATAGGCAATTCCTAACGCTATAACAATGGAGGACAACTTCTTAAGGGTCATAGTGCCAGTATAATGATGGTGAATGTTGACTTTGTGAGTTAGATGGAAGATAATCCGCAAATTCCATGTGCATGACTTTGTTCCGCATCTCTTATAGAGACGCGCCCCTTGTGTTTAATGGGCTTGGACCTATGTGCTGATGCATAGAATGATGCATGAAGAATCTACGGATTATCTTTCCTTCTGAATATTAGTCTTTGTTTTGGACTGCTGCTTGTTCTATGGCGAGTCCTTTCTTATAACTTTCTATATAAGTGTTGAAGCCTTCCACCTCTTCAGGGGCGGGCTTTACTTCCATGCCCTTGTTGCCTGCGAATACCTGCTGGTCAAGGAAGTCGGCAAGAGATTGATGCTTGTCGCTGTTCACAAGGTAAGACGCCAAGAGGGCCATGCCCCATGGACCGCCTTCTCCGGCAGTTTTCATGACAGAGATGGGTAGGTTGAGTGCTGCTGCCAGGATGCGTTGTCCCACTTCTGGTGTGGTGAAGAAACCGCCATGTCCCGTGATGCGGTCGACCTGAACTTTCTCATCCTTGAACAAGATGTCATTGCCAATTTTAAGCACGGCTACGGCACCATAGAGGTTGGCGCGCATGAAGTTGGCCAGAGAGAACACGTCATTGGGGGAACGCACAATCATTGGACGGCCTTCGTCAAGGCCTGTAACGGGTTCGCCGGAGAAGTAATTGTATGCCATCAGGCCACCACAATTGGGATCGCCCTTAAGGCTCACCTGGAAGAGCTTCGTGAACAATTGGTTCATGTCTACTGTCTGACCGGTCAACTCTTGGAACTGACGGAATATGTTCACCCAAGCATTGATGTCGCTGGTGCAGTTGTTGCAGTGTACCATGGCAACAGGAGCTCCATCAGGTGTTGTGACGATGTCGATGCTCTTGTATGGCTTGCTGAGGCTTTTCTCCAATACGATCATGGAGAAAGATGATGTTCCGCAACTGACATTTCCTGTGCGTTGGCGAACGGCATTTGTGGCTGCCATACCTGTTCCGGCGTCTCCTTCTGGCGGGCACATTGGAATGCCAGCTGTCAGGTGCCCTGTCGGGTCAAGCAGCTTGGCCCCTTCTTCGGTAAGGCATCCTGCGTCTTGACCTGCTACCAAAACCTTGGGCAGAATATCGCGGAGTTTCCAAGGATATCCTTTAGGGGCGATAAGTGTGTCAAACTTCTTGACCATCTTCTCGTCGTAGTCTTTCGTGTCGGGATCAATGGGCAACATACCTGATGCGTCTCCTATGCCAGTCACTCGTTCTCCTGTCAATTGCCAATGGATGTAGGCATCGAGGGTTGCGAGATAGTCGATATCCTTTACGTGGCTTTCGCCATCAATGATGCATTCATAAAGATGAGAAATGCTCCATCGAAGAGGAATGTTGAACTCGAAAAGTTCGGAAAGACGCGCTGCTGCTTTACCTGTGTTGGTGTTGCGCCATGTACGGAACGGCACAAGAATTTCCTGGTTCTTGTTGAATGCCATGTAACCATGCATCATGGCGCTGATGCCTATGGCTGCGAGCTTTTCCAGCTCAATGCCGTATTGCTTGTTCACATCTTCGCGAAGAGTTGCATAGCAATCTTGCAAGCCTTCCCAAATAGATTTGATGCTGTAGGTCCACAAGCCATTCTCCAGTTGGTTTTCCCATGTGTGTGATCCTTGCGCAATAGGGTTGTTTGCACCATCAATCAACACGGCCTTAATTCTTGTTGAGCCAAATTCGATGCCAAGAATAGCCTTGCCTTGTTGTATCGTGTCTTTTGCTGTCATGATTTCTTTAGGTTAATGCTTCTGTCATCAAGCTGCTTCTCGTTTGATGTGTTACCGTACGGCCGGTGAACAATTGCCTTGCGTTTGGGCAGCTAAGAGTAAGAAGTTTGGGTTAGAAATTAAAGGCTTTGAGCTTTAACCGCTGTGCTTGTCGCTTTGCCCTTATTTGTTGTGTCGCGGCACATTGGGCATGTGGGGTAGGCATACGCATTAAAACTCAAAGCCGTTATTGATTAGCGGAGAGCCTTGTTGAGCATGTAGTACATCTCGTTCCAACGGAGTTCCTTGCGGAATTGCTCATAGTCGGTATCCTTGTTGATGATGCATGCTTCAACGTCAAAGATCTCTGCGAAGTCGCGCCAGTACTCATCGGTCAAGCCGAATGAGAAGCAACTGTGGTGTGTGCCACCTGCATTCATCCAACAGCCCACTCCCACTTCGAATGTAGGCTCTGGAATCCAAAGGGCGGAAGCCACAGGCAACTTAGGCAGAGGCTTAGACTTGATGAGGTTTACATCGTTGGCAATAAGGCGGAAACGGTTGCCCATATCGACCACTGTCGTAGTGATGCCGTGTCCCTGCTTTGTGGTGAACACCAAGCGGGCTGTCTCGCTCTTACGTACACCGATACCCAGGAAATGCACTTCCAAACGAGGCTTCTCCTCCGAGATGTCCGGGTTGATTTCGAGCATGTGGCTCTCAAGGATGGAAGTATTGTCTCCGTCGAAGTTAAGTGTGTAGTCCTCAAGGAATGAGGTGCCTGCGTTCTCAAGCCCTTGGCTCATGAACCATGTGGTGCGATAGAGGCATGCGCTCTTCCAGTCGCCTTCTGCGCCAAAGCCGTAGCCGTCGTGCATGAGGCGCTGAGAAGCTAAGCCTGGAATTTGGTCAAAGCCATGTCCTGTCTCCTCGACATTCACATCGCCGAGGTCATCGAAATTGGTGGTGAAGCCTTTCGCGCCATAAGCCTTCAAAACGGCGCGGAGAGTAAGTTCCGCCTTGGCTGCATTCCAAATTTTCTTGTAGCCTAAAGAATTCTCGTCTTTGAGATTGTCTGCTACGACATACTCCTTGAAATAGACGTCGTGAACAAGAGCCGTGACATCCTCGTCTTTCACTTTGTCGAAGAAATCGAGAACGGTAGAGAACTGTACATAGTCCACATGATAGCCAAAGACTTGTTCAAATGCCACCTTGTCACCATCTGTCACAGCCACATTGTTCATCTGGTCGCCAAAGCGGATGATCAAGCAGTCTTGAGCGTCAGCTACACCAGCGCATACCCGCTCCCATACTGCGATGTGGTCTTGTGTCTTCTGGTCTTTCCAATAGCCAATGACTGTCTTGCGCGGCTTGCGCAGGCGTGACAGGATGTGGGCGTATTCGCGATCTCCATGAGCGCTCTGGTTGAGGTTCATGAAGTCCATATCCATTGTCTCATATGGAATCTTTTCGTTGTATTGTGTGTGGAGGTGGAGCAGGGGCTTGCGCAGAATTTGCATACCCTTGATCCACATCTTTGCGGGTGAGAAGGTGTGCATCCAGCAGATAACACCGACGCACTTCTCATCAACGTTGGCGCGACTCATCACGTCGGCCACCTCCTTGCTGGAGTTGGCTGTGCCCTTGTAGACCACCTTGATGGGAAGGCGTCCTGAGTTGTTCAGGCCATCAACCATCTCTTTGGAATGACCGTCAACTTGCTTCACGGCGTCGCCTCCATAAAGGAGTTGAGCACCTGTGACAAACCATACTTCAAAATTCTCAAATGCTTTGATCATAGTTGTTTAGTTTTAATTATTGGTTGGTTTTGTTATCTATGTATACCCGTGTTTTTCTCTTTAGGGAGAGTAACTGTCGGTTTAGTCCTTTTTCTTTTGTCCGTAGTATGCATTAGGGCCATGTTTGCGGCTGAAATGCTTTTCTACGAGTAAGGGATTCATAGTTGTCTTGGGATTGACAGAGAACGACACGAAGGCCATCTTTGCAACCTGCTCGGCTACAACGGCGTGATAAACAGCCTCATCAGCGTCTTTGCCCCACGTGAAAGGACCATGGTTCTTGACGAGCACGCCAGGCGTGTGAACATAGTTGATGCTGTCTTTTTTAAATTTGTTGACAATCACCACACCGGTGTTGTATTCATACTCAGCCATCATGTCCGCTGTCATGTCATCCGTGCAAGGAATGGCATCATGAAAATAGTCGGCATGAGTAGTTCCGATACTTGGAATGTCAAGTCCTGCCTGGGCCCACGCCGTGGCATAAGTGGAATGGGTGTGAACCACGCCGCCGATTTCAGGGAAGTTGCGATAGAGCACCAAGTGAGTGGGCGTGTCGCTTGAAGGATTGAGATCGCCTTCTACGACCTTACCCGTCTCAAGGTCAACCACTACCATGTCGCTGACCTTCATGGTGTCATAACTTACACCTGAAGGTTTGATGACAACCAGTCCTTTCTCACGGTCGATGCCTGATACATTGCCCCATGTGAAGAGCACCAAATTGTGTTTCACCAAGTCAAGATTAGCTCGGAATACTTTTTCTTTTAATTCTTCTAACATATTTTATTGTTTTACAGTTCTTGTCTGTGAATTATGTATTTTGTAGCACCTCCGACAGTTTTACAATCTGAAAGTAGGTGCATCGTTATAGGCTTGCTTATTGAAACGGTACAAGACTGCGCCTCGTTTAGACGTTTTTTTGTCAATATGTTCCGTTTTCTCAATAACATCAATTTGCTTGATGCGCTTTCTGAAATTTCTTTTGTCTATCTCGTGCCCAAGAATTGCTTCGTAGACGTGTTGCAGTTGAGTCAGTGTGAAGAGGTCAGGCAGGAGGTTGAAACTTAAAGGTTCTGTTTTGATACGCTGTCGCAACATAGTGACTGCATTGTCCACCATTTTGTTGTGGTCGGAGTACATCTTCGGCAATTTTTCCAAAGGCACCCATTCGAGCCCGTATTGTTGGAGGCGTTTATCGTCATAGTCCTTCACGTTGATTAGTGCGCAGTATGCAACAGAGATAACACGTTCACCAGGGTCACGGTCTATGGCACCATATGTCCTGGTTTGCTTCATGTACAAATGATCAAGGCCTGTGAGCTCGAAAAGCACCCTGTGAGCTGCTTCGTCTATGTTCTCGTTTGAATTTACAAAGCCACCATATAAGGACCACAGCCCTCGGCCTGGATCCATTTTTCTTTTTCCGATGAGGACCTCAAGTTGAAACCCGTCGAAGCCGAAGACTATACAGTCTACCGATACTAAAAAACGGGTATGCGCGTTGTAAAATCCTGCCATTCTGTGTTTTAAAATAATGTTGTTGTCTTCTACTATATAGTTGTCTTAGATGTAATCATTACAAGTTCTTTGGAAAATGAATTTCCGAAAGAAGCTTGTAATGATTAGTTTAGTTCTTAGTGTCGTTTACCAGAAGTACCAGTAGAACGCTGCGCAGAGGCCAATTACAACAAGTGAACCAACGACATCGAACGTGCTCCAGCTTTCGCGGATTGACTTTTTGAAATCAGACGTAAATGTGATAGCTTCCACTTGTTCTTTGCTTGGAGCAGGAGTGAAACAACTGACTACAATCATAAAGATGATGAGGAAGACAAGCAGCCAGCACTCGAATACGAGCCAGTTCGTTTGCCAGAACCATGTTGTCGCATTCCAGAAAGCACCGTCCATAGTAGCCTTGCCTGTATCAGTGATAACATTTGTGACAAGGCGGAGCATGCCAATGAGGAAGCCAACGATCATGGTGTATTCACCTGCTTTTGGAGTGATTTTCTTAAAGAATATACCCATAGCAAACACAGCGACCATTGCGGGGGCCAAGAGAGATTGTATTCCCTGGAGGTAATTGTACAGGGTGTCCATTTTCATCATGATAGGTAACCATGCGAAGCCCAAGACTACTACGACAACAGTTGCGATACGGCCAACGCGAACATAGTGGGCTTCAGACATTCCTTTCTTCAAAGGCTTGTAGAAATCCTCTGTGAAGAGGGTAGCGCAACTGTTGAAGAAGGCTGCCAGAGAAGCAACGAGGGCACAGATGAAACCAATGGTTACAATGCCCTTAACGCCTGCGGGAAGCACCGTCTTTACCATGAGGGCAAAAGCTGCGTCAGTGTTTGTCATGTTGATGACGCCCTTTTGGGCCAAAGCTGCGGCAATCATGCCCGGAATAAGGAACATAAAGCAAGGGAGTACCTTGAAGAAACCTGCGGCAATCGTGCCGCGGCGTGCGCGTCTCATGACATCCTCGTTTTTCTCACCAGGCACCTGTCCAAGCACACGCTGAACAATATGCTGGTCCGTGCACCAGTACCAGAATCCAATGATAGTAGCACCTATGAAAACGACGAATCCGGGATACTCTTGATACATGGAGTCGCCCTGTTCCCAGTGGAACATGTGTGTTGTGCCGTAACCATTGTTCAGCTTGCTGCAATAGTCCATCATGTCGGTCCAGCCTGCGGAAATACTGCCTCCGCCAAGTGTTGCCAAGCCGAGGAAGAGTACCAGGAATGAGCCAATGACAAGAATAGGAGTCTGGATGGTGGAAAGGGTCATTACGCCCTTCATGCCACCAAATACGGTGAATATTGTTGTGAGAATTATCAAGCCGATGGCTCCCACCCAAAAGTTCAGTCCCCATAGGAACTCAAAGAAGATACCGCCCGTCAAAGCCGTGACACTGACTTTGGTAAGTATGTAGGCGACGAGTGTGATGATCGAAAGCCACGAACCTGTACGCTTGGTGTAACGGAACTTGAGAAAGTCAGGCATGGTGATGATCTTGCCCATCTTGTTGATAAGTAACTGATAGAAGGGAACAAACAACCAGCCCAAGATAAGAATCATCCATCCTTGCATCTCCCAATGTGCCATGCCAACACCACTTTTAGCACCTGTTCCAGCCAGTCCTACGAGGTGCTCCGAACCAATGTTTGCGGCAAAGATTGCCATGCCGATGACATACCAAGGCTCGCCCTTGCCAAAGAGGTAAGCAGAAGAGTTTTCACCTTTTTGCGCTCTTCTGTCTTTAACAATCGCATGCCACACTGCCCATATTACACCAATGATTCCAATGGCGAGTACGGCCCAGTCAAGCCATACGAATTCATGTGAATTCCAATTCATTGTTCTTGTTAGTTAGATTTAGATATTGATAATGTTTAGTTGTCACTTAACCGAGAACTTGTAAACCAGATGGCTGTAATATTTCTCTCCCGGCTTCAAGTAAGGATTAGAGATTTCCCAACCCTTGGTCTTTGCCACAATCTTGGTTGGACTGTCTGGATATTTCTGACTTTCAAAGCAGACGCTCACGTGCTTCGGATACTTGATGCCATGCTTGCAGGCTATGCCCGTTCCCTGGAAGTTGCCCGTATAGACTTGAATGCCAGGCTCATTGGTGAACACCTCTAGCAAGATACCGGTCTTGGGAGAGTAGAGGCTTGCTGCCACCTGCGTGTCGTCGCCCTTACCGTCCTTGAATGTGTTCAAACACCAATTGTGGTCGTAGCCTGTCGCATTGCGAATCTGGTCATACGTGGTGTCAACGATGGTCTCGCTGATTGCGTGTGCCTTGCGGAAATCCATCGGTGTGCCTGTTACATCCTTGATTTCACCTGTTGGAATGTACTTAGCGTCAGAGGGAGTGAACTTATCTGCATTGATGTACATCACTTGATCAACGCCTTCTTGAGAGGGGTCGCCATTCAAGTTAAAGTAGGAGTGATTGGTCATGTTGATTACGGTCTCTTTGTCCGTAGTGGCTCCAAAGGTAATGTCAAGTGTGTTGTTGCTCTTCACCACATAAGTAGCTGTAGCCTTGACGGTTCCAGGAAATCCATTCTCGCCATCGGGTGCTGTAATGGCAAAGGTCACAGAGCTGTCGGTCTTCGACTGGATGTCGTACACTTTGTTTAACCATCCCGTGCTTCCACCACCGTGTAGGCAGTTGCCATTGTCGTTGGCACGCAGTTTGTATTCCTTGCCCTCTACGGTAATCTTGGAATCTTTAATGCGGTTGGCATAGCGGCCCACGCTTGATCCGTAGTCTGAAGGACTGTTGAGCGTGTCGGCATATTGCTTGATGTTGTCATAACCCAAAACTACATCAGTAGGCTTGCCATCCTTGTCGGGGACGCAGATGCTGACCACACGACCGCCATAGTTGGTGAGGCAAACCTCCATTCCATTGTTGTTTTTGATTGTCACCAGCTCTGTTTTCTTGCCGTTCAAAGTGGTGTCAAAGTCTGCGGGGTTAAGCCCTGAAACGGTTTCGCCTGTAGCCTTACCTCCGCCAGCACACGACGTCAAAGCAGCGACTGCCAGCCCTGCTCCTAACATCATATTCCTTAAGTTTTCCATACGTAAGTGTTGTTAGTTGATTGGTTCTTGTTATTTGCGGGTAAAGATACGATTTTTTCGCGAAAGTCGTGTCATTTTTCATCTGTTTTTTTTGATATAGGGTTATTTTTACACTTGTTGACATATGTCAAGTGGCAATTAGGATTTACATGATTGATCCTAGTCCTTGTTCGACATTCCTATTCAAGATAGGGTAGGGGCATAAAGAAACCCATTGCCGCAAAGGCAATGGGCTTAAAAGATAATTATCGAGAGCGCCTCTCGAAAGTATTGTTTGGTGATTAGCAAATCTTTCTTGAACCATCACCGATAACCACATTGATTACCTCAGGTTCATGACCATATTTCTCATTAAACTTCTGCTTAGCGTCAGCGATGAACTTGTCGTAGACCTCATCCTTGACAAGGTTAATGGTGCAGCCGCCAAAGCCACCACCCATGATGCGTGAGCCCGTCACGCCATTTTCCTTGGCGAGATCGTTGAGGTAATCGAGCTCTTCGCAACTCACCTCATACTCCTTGCTCAGACCGTAATGGGTCTCATACATCTTCTGGCCGACAGTCTCATAGTCACCCTTCTGCAGAGCCTCGCTGACTGCCAGCACGCGGTCTACCTCGCCCAATACGAAGTGAGCTCTCGTGTAATCTTCAGCGCTGACCTCAGGCTTTACTGCCTCCAGCTCATCCCAATTGGCATCGCGCAAAGTCTCAAACTTCTTGTCTGGGAAGTGGCTGCTGAGTGCTTTCACAACATTCTCGCAAGAGTTGCGTCGGTCATTGTAGGGAGAACCCTTCAACTCATGTTTCACCTTAGAGTTGAGCAGTACAAGCTTGTAGCCCTTAGGTTCCCAGGGGAAATATTCAAATTCGCGGCTACGGCAATCGAGACGCATCAGCTTGCCCTTCTGTCCGAAGACGGATGCGAACTGGTCCATGATGCCGCAGTTGACACCGATATACTTGTGCTCGGTAGCCTGTCCGGCCAATACCATATCCCATTTAGAAACCTTGTTGTCTCCAAACAGGTCGTTGAGCGCACAAGCGAAGCAACTCTCCAATGCTGCAGAAGAAGACATGCCTGCACCGAGTGGAACGTCACCCGCAAAGGCAGCGTTGAAAGGTTTGACATCCACGCCAAGAGCTCTCATTTCCTGTACGATGCCATAGATGTAACGAGCCCAAGTAGCTTTCGGTCCCTCAGGATCATCCACCTTGAAGTGAGCCATGTCCTTCAGGTCGATGGAGTAGATGTTGCAAGTCTGCTGGCCGTTGGGACGAACCTCAGCCATGATACCCTGTTCTACGGCACCCGGGAATACGAAACCTCCATTATAGTCGGTGTGCTCGCCAATGAGATTGATGCGGCCCGGTGAGTGGTAGATGTTACCAGTCTTTCCGTCGAAATGCTTGACGAAGCGACTTCTTACATATTCAATATCCATAGATGTAATTTTTAAAAAGTTATTAGATGCTTATTTGTTTTCCAGTCCAATCTTCGATCCCCAGTTGCAGAACCAAACAATGTAAAGATAGTAGACGAACATGAGGGCAATAGCATAACCTACACCAAGTGCAGGGTTGTCAACCAATCTGCCCATAAGTAAGGGAAGGGTAGCACCGCCGATTACACCCATGTTGATGATGCCTGTTGCAGCTTTCGTGTGTGGACCAAGATTCTGCAAACCTAGGTTGAAAATGAGGGGCCACATCACTGAATGGAACAGACCTGCTGCCAACATGCAATAGACAGCAGCCATGCCGTTTAAGGCGAAAGAGACTGCAACACACAAGGCGCCACAGCACAAGCAGATAGTAAGAAGATTCCGTGGTTCAAATTTGCTAAGAATACCTGCACCAACAAAACGACCAACCATCATGCCACCCCAATAAAGCCATAAGTAATCAGTGGCCTGTCCAAGTGAAGGATCTGCCTTAAAATAAGCGGGAAGCATTGAAGGAATTCCAATCTCTAGTCCCATATACATGAAAATACCTAAAGCGCCTAACCATACATGTGGATAAGCAAACACGCTGCTTTTATATTTCTTATGTTCACCAGCATCTTCGGCTTGTTTTGCCTCGTCAATCTTTGGCAATTTGAGGAAAATTAAAATAATACAGATTGCGAGCGTAAATATACCTAAACCTAAGAAGGGTGTTGGTACGTTTTCTGGTACTTTAGGCCTATCTGCAATGATTACGGTAGAAATGAACATTGGTGCTACCGTTGTTGCTACAGAATTAAGAGCCTGGCTGAGGGTCATGCGGAAAGCTCCTTTTTCAGGTGAACCGAGGACCATCACGTAAGGATTAGCCACATTCTGTAGCATTACCACGCCCATTGCCACGATAAACATACACGCAAGGAAGATCCAGTACACTTTGTCTGAACCTGCGCTGATTGCAGAATTTAAACCAAACGAGTTGATTACAAATCCTAAGCCAGCTACTGCCAAGCCCAATACTAGTGTCCCCTTGTAACCGATTTTGCTCATGAGCATAGCAAAAGGAATAGCTAATACGTAAGCACCATAAAATGCAGTGTTTACCAATTGGCCTTGTGTGTCGTTTAATTTAAATGCTTCTTTACAGAATTCAATCATGGAGTTGTTCATCGTTGTGATGAATCCGATGAGGAAGCACACGATGAAGACAACAATCAGCGCAAACGTGTAGTTGGGTCGCTGTGTTTGAAGGTTTTGATTCATAAATGTTATTGTCAGTTGTTTTTCATTCTCAAGTAGGGAGAAAGATGATACCAAAAAGAAATATCATCCTCCTCCCTTGCGATTCGTTAGCGAATGGCTTTATTTTTCCACACCAAATTTGTAAATGGTCTTTTGCTTGTACTGTTCGCCCGGGTTCAATACGACCTTAGGGAAGTAAGGTCTGTTGGGAGAATCGGGGAAGTGCTGTGCCTCGAAGCAAACAGCCGAGCGCTTCGGGAATGTGGCGCCACACTGTCCTTCCTTGCCGTCGGCCCAGTTGTCTGTGTACAACTGCACGCCAGGTTCTGTGGTATAGACCTCCATGGTCCGACCGCTTGTCGGCTCCAGAATTTTGGCTGCAAAAGTCAATTCGCCAAACTCTTTCTTGTTGAGCACGAAACAATGGTCATAACCCGCGCCATTCTTGATCTGCTCATTGTCGGCGTCGATGTCCTTGCCCAACTGTTTTGCAGTCCGGAAGTCGAACGGCGTGCCCTCCACCTTCAAGATTTCTCCTGTCGGGATAGATGTGGCGTCGATAGGAATGTAGAAGTCTGCGTTGATTTGGCAGACAACATTATCAATCGTAGGAGTGGGGTTGGCTATACCCGCCAACGAGAAGTATCCGTGATTGGTAAGGTTGATAATTGTCTTTTTGTTTGTGGTGGCGAGATACTCGATGATTAGCTCATCATCGTCGGTGAAAGTGTACTCAACTGACACTTTTACTTCTCCCGTGTAACCTTCTTCTCCATAAGGACTTACCAAATTGAGTGCCAGCGTGTGATCGCCCATTGGATGAGCCTCCCAAACGCGCTTGTTATATCCCTTCTTACCACCATGCAAATGATTCTTGCCATTGTTGACTGCCAGGTGATATTCCTTGCCGTTAAGGGTGAAGACACCATCGCAAATGCGGTTTCCGAAACGGCCAATCAAGGTTGACTTATAGGGGGAATCTGAGTTTTGCGCTCCTTCAATGCTGTCATAGCTTTGAATGACATTGGCCAACTCACCATTTTTATCTGGAACAAACACTCCGACAATGGCGCCACCATAGTTGGTGATGGCGACAACGTGGCCTTTGCTGTTCTTGAGGAAGAAGAGGTCAGTCTTCTTGCCATCTACGGTGGCTTGATAATTGGTTCTTTTCAAGCCGCCGAAGTTTTCTGTCTCAGTCGTGCTCATAATTTCTTCAAGTTTTTAGTTACTTTATCTATTTGCAAAGTAACTAAAAATAAACGATAATTGCAAGACAAAACACGAAAAATACGGCGGTCTTGGTGTTAAAAATCCTTTAATGACAACAGGTCGGCCACTACATAGCTTGATCCGCCTACAAAAACGAAATCATTTGTCCCTGCTTCATTCACGGCTTTGCGATATGCGTTTTCCACGTTACCACAGTCAGTTCCATGCAAATGATGCTGCGCTGCCAGTTGTGCCACTTGTCCCGAAGGAACAGCCCTTTTGGTGCTGGCTTGTGTCCAATAGTAAGTGGCATCTTTAGGCAGAAGTTCCATCACAGTATTGATATCCTTGTCGTCTACCATGCCAAACACGATGAGCTTCTTGTCGCAGTGTTGCGCTGCTATTTGGTGTGAGAGATAGTTCCATCCGCCTACGTTATGTCCCGTGTCGCAGATTACTAAAGGGTGTGTGCACAATCGTTGCCAACGTCCTTGCAAGCCTGTAGCCTCGCACACGTCCTCGAAACCACGCCTCACGTCCTCAGCTGTAATGGATAGTTCTGGGGCATGGCTGCCCAACATATCGATGGCCGCCAGAATGGTGTTGGCGTTCTTGGCCTGATACTCTCCTCCCAATTCACCATGCAACATTCCATAGTGGTCCGTCTGGTACTCAATACCGCCCTTGGCTGCCATGTGCCACCTTGCAACCTCTTTCTTTTGTTCGGCAAAAACCAATGGTGCTCCCTTTTCTTCAGCCTTTTTGAGAAAGACCGGCGCTGTCTCTTCCTGGGTCTCACCGATGACTACCGGAACAGCTTTTTTTATAATGCCCGCCTTTTCGCCTGCGATCTTGGCGAGGGTGTCACCCAAAAACTGGGTGTGGTCAAAACTGATGTTGGTAATGACGGATAGCACTGGTGTGATGATGTTGGTGCAGTCAAGACGTCCTCCGAGTCCCACTTCGATCACGGCCACATCGACTTTTTGCTCCTTGAAGTAAAGAAAAGCCAATGCGGTGGTCAACTCAAAGAATGACGGGTGAAGCGGCTCGAAAAATGCGCGATGCTCCTCCACAAAGTCAATGACACGTTGTTGGCTGATCATCTTGCCATTGACCTTGATGCGCTCCCTGAAATCCACAAGATGGGGTGACGTGTACAGCCCCACCTTGTAACCTGCCGCCTGGAGAATGGCGGCCAAAGTGTGCGAGCAGGAGCCCTTGCCGTTGGTGCCTGCCACATGGATGGTCCTGTAAGATTGGTGGGGATGTCCAAAGTGTTCATCAAGCACCAATGTGTTCTCCAATCCTTCCTTATAAGCAACAGCACCCACGTGTTCAAAGACGGGGGTGCTGTTATATAGATATTCTACGGTTTCTTGATAATTCATCCAAGCAACTAAACTAATCGAAACAATGTTTGAACATGTCGAATATACTCTTTTTCGTGGTTGTGTCTCCCTTGAAGTTTTCACTGTCTCTCAAGGCTTCCACAGCTTTTCTTTCCTCTTTTGTGAGTGTCTTTGGCACATATACGCTCATGTTCACGATGAGGTCTCCCGTTCCCGTTCCGTAGCCTTTGATGGCTGGCAGACCTTTGCCTCTCAACCTGACGCTCTTACCCGGCTGGGTTCCTGGCTCGATTTTCAGTGACACCTTGCTGCCGCTGATAGTTGGTATTTGCGCTTCACCACCCAGTGTGGCAGTTGGGAAGTCGAGTAACAGGTTGTAAATCAAGTCTTGCTTGTCGCGAGTGAACAGATCGTTTTTCTCTTCTTCCACCAACACTTGTATGTCGCCATTGACGCCATTGTGAGGGCCGGCATTGCCTTTCCCGCTCACGTTGACAACCATGCCTTCTTCGACGCCTGCAGGAATATCGATTTCTACGATTTCGTCACCTTTGACGACACCTGTTCCTTTACACTCGTGACATTTGTTCTTGATGATGGTGCCCTCGCCATGACAGGTCGGGCACTCCGATTGGGTCGTCATCATGCCAAACATGGAGCGCACGGTGCGATTGACTACGCCTGCCCCATGGCATGTCGGGCAGGTTTCTGGTCTGCTGCTTCCTTCAGCTCCAGATCCGTGGCAGACGGGGCAGACCACATCCTTTTTCACCTTAAACTTTTTGGTGACGCCCGAGGCAATGTCTTGCAAGGACAATCTGACTTTCAGGCGCAGGTCAGAACCTCGGTAGACGCGGTGCTGAGCACCTCCACCTCCACCGAATCCGCCGAATCCGCCGAATCCGCTGTGGCCCCCGAAAATGTCACCAAACATGGAAAAGATGTCATTCATGTCCATGCCGCCGCCGAAACCGCCGCCGAAACCACCTTGTGGCCCGTTGAATCCGAACTGGTCGTATTGTTGGCGCTTCTGCGGATCATGCAAGACATCGTAAGCTTCCGCAGCCTCCTTGAATTTCTCTTCCGCCACCTTGTCGCCAGGGTTGCGGTCAGGGTGATACTTGATGGCCAGCTTGCGGTATGCCCGCTTGATGCCGTCCTCACTTGCGTTTTTGTCCACGCCCAAAACCTCGTAGTAGTCTCTTTTCTCTGCCATTGTTTGATTGGAAATTGAGAGTCAATACCTTTTTTATATGGTGGACCTTATTGTCCGACTGCCACTTTGGCGTGGCGGATAACCTTGTCGTTCATGGTATAGCCCGTCTGAATGCAGTCGACGACCTTTCCTTTCTTGTCATCGCCCATTCCTGGTACCATGGCAACGGCCTCATGAAAATCGGTATCGAAATCCTTGTTCTCTGTCTCAATCTTCTTGACGCCCAATGTCTCCAGGCTCTTCACAAACTTGTTGAAGATGTTTTGTATGCCTTCCTTGATGGCCTTGGGGTCATCGCTCTTGTCAGCTATGGCGCGCTCAAAATCGTCGAGTACGGGAAGTATGGTTGCTATGGTTTTGGCGCCGCCGTTAAGGATCAGCTCGGCCTTTTCCTTCAAGGTTCGCTTCTTGTAGTTGTCAAACTCGGCCACTGTGCGCAAGTACTTGTCTTTCAGCTCTTCTATTTGCTGCTTTGCTTCGGCCAATTCGTCCTTTTTCTCATTCTTTTCGTCCTCGGCCGTTTCTTCGGCTTCCTTTTCGGTCGCCTCGTTGCTTGTGTCAGGCTGGTTTGTGGTCTTCTGCTGGTCGGTTTCGGGCTCAGCGCCTTCAACGTCTATTTTTCTCTTGGAATCTTTTGTCTCTTTCATGATTTGTGCATTTAGCTTTTTCCATGTGATATGCAAAAAGCGTGCCACATGGAAAAAGCTTAGGGTTTCATGGCAGTTCGCCAATCCTATTAAGCTTGATACATCTTCTCTTTCTGCTCCTTGATAGCCTCATCGTGTATGTACTCGTCATAAGGCATGAGCTTGTCAATGGTACCCTTGGGAGTCAGCTCAATGATGCGGTTGGCCACGGTTTCAATAAACTCATGGTCATGGCTGGAGAAGAGCACGTTGCCCTTGAAGCTCACTAGGTTGTTGTTGAATGCTTGGATGCTTTCCAGGTCGAGGTGATTGGTGGGTGTGTCGAGAATCAAGCAGTTGGCGTTCTGCAACTGCATGCGTGCAATCATGCATCGCATCTTCTCGCCACCCGAGAGGACGTTGACCTTTTTCTCCACCTCCTCTTGTCGGAAGAGCATTCGTCCGAGATAAGCCTTCATGGCGACCTCGTTGCCAGGGCCATACTGCGACAGCCAGTCTACCAGGTTCAAGTCGCTCTTGAAGAACTCGGTATTGTCGAGTGGGAGGTAGGCGGTGGTAATGGTGACGCCCCACTTGTATGTGCCGGCATCAGCCTGACGGTTGCCGTTGATGATCTCGAACAGGGCTGTCATAGCTTTGGGGTTATGGCTAAGGAAAACTACTTTTTGTCCCTTTTCCACATTGAAGTTGACGTTGTCGAAGAGCACGTTGCCCTCGTCGTCGAGCGCCTTGAGCCCTTGCACCTCAAGGATTTGGTTGCCAGGTTCTCTGTCCATCTGGAAGATGATGCCGGGATATTTACGGCTTGAGGGTCTGATTTCCTCCACATTGAGTTTTTCGAGCATTTTCTTGCGGCTGGTGGTCTGGCGGCTCTTTGCCACATTGGCAGAGAATCGACGGATAAACTCCTCCAGCTGCTTCTTCTTCTCCTCGGCCTTCAATTTTTGGTTTTGGGCTTGACGGAGGGCTAGCTGAGAACTCTCGTACCAGAAGCTGTAGTTTCCGGCAAAGACGGTCACCTTGCCGAAGTCGATATCGATGGTTTGCGTGCTGACCGAGTCAAGGAAGTGACGGTCGTGGCTGACGACGAGCACCGTCTGGTGTTCGTCGATCTCGCCCAGGTAGTTTTCCAACCATTCCACGGTATCGAGGTCCAAGTCATTGGTAGGCTCGTCGAGCAACAGGTTGTCAGGTTTGCCGAAAAGTGCTTTAGCCAGCATCACGCGCACCTTTTCATTGTTTGAAAGGGCGCTCATCTGCTTTTGGTGCGTTTCCTCTTTGACGCCCAGGTTTTGCAGCAGCTGTGCGGCGTTGCTTTCCGCCTCCCAGCCATTCATCTCAGCGAACTTCTCTTCCAGTTCGGCGGCGCGGTTACCATCCTCTTCGGTCATCTCGGCTTTGGAGTAGAGGGCCTCGCGCTCTTTCATGTTGCTCCACAGTGCCTCATAGCCCATGAGGACAGTATCCATCACGCTGTAAGCATCATACTTGAAGTGATCCTGCTCCAAGACAGACAATCGCTCACCAGGACCGAGTTCCACGGTTCCCTTGTTTGGCTCCAGGTCTCCGCTGATGGCGCGCAGCAGAGTAGACTTGCCAGCGCCATTAGCGCCTATGACACCATAGATGTTGCCACGGGTGAACTTGATGTTTACGTCCTTGTAAAGGACACGCTTGCCAAATTGTATGGCCAGATTTGTGAGAGTAATCATTGATTTTTTCGTAATGCGTTGTCACACGGGCAATTAGATTTCATTGCCGATATTCTTGCTGGTAACTGCTTCTAATGCCTAATGTGAGATAATGAATTTTGGTGCAAAGTTACTACAAAAAAATGAGAATTGGGCCGTTTCGCGGCCCAATTCTCATTTTCGTGTGACAAAAAGGATTGTAAATGTCGGTACGCCTTGTGTTATCCGAGATATTTCATCAAGATGCGCACGTTGCCGCTCTCGCGGAGCTTGGCTATGCTCTTCTCGCGTATTTGCCGCACGCGTTCACGGGTCAGTCCTAGTTGTGTGGCAATTTCTTCCAATCCCATCTCGTTGCAGCCAATGCCGAAACATTCGCGTATGATCGTCGTCTCGCGCTCGTTGAGCACACTTTCCAGTACGGTGTTGAGCTCTTGGGCCATGCTCTCATGGTCGACCATCTTGTCTGTACGGCTGTCGTCACCACTCGACATGATGTCGAGCATGGTGTTTTCCTCGCCTTCCTGGAAAGGCGCATCCACGCTGACGTGATGTCCGTCAGCCATCATGCTTTGCTGTATCTTGTCAGCGTCGACATTCGTAGCGTCAGACAGCTCCTGGATGCTAGGCTGACGCTCATGTTCCTGTTCGAAGCGATTGATCTCATGGGTGATCTTGCTGAGAGCCCCCACTTGGTTGAGCGGAAGACGCACGATGCGACTCTGCTCTGCGATGGCTTGCAGGATGCCTTGACGGATCCACCACACGGCGTAGGATATGAACTTGAAGCCACGCGTCTCGTCAAATTTTTGCGCAGCCTTGATCAGTCCGATGTTGCCTTCGTCTATTAGGTCGGTGAGTGATAGCCCTTGGTGTTGATATTGCTTGGCCACAGAGACCACAAAGCGCAAGTTGGCCGTGACGAGCTTTTCCTTGGCTCTTTCGCCTTCTCGACCGCCTTTCTTGATCTTCTGTGCCAGGGCTATTTCTTCATCGATAGAGATGAGTGGTGCTCGGCCAATTTCGACCAGGTACTTGTCCAAAGCTTCGCTTGCGCGATTGGTGATGCTCTTTTGAATTTTTAATTGCCTCATTATCTTTGTCTTAAGTGCGACGGCCTGCTTTCTTGATGTAAGGGCCGTTGCGAAAATTCCCAAATTATCGCAAATATAACAATAAATTCGTTACCTTATTATATATATAAACAATTTTTAGTGAAAAACGGAAGGTTTTTGGGGATTTTTAACATGTTGCGCTCGCAAAAGTCTTTATCTACGTTCTAATGTTGGTTTTGCACCATGTGTGACAAGAGCAGGAATGTTTGTAAAGTGTCATTCGTCATCAGAGAGAGATTTCTTTTTCAAGAAAGCGGACAATGTATATAAAAAAACAGCGGTTATTTGCGACGACAAAATATTTTGGCCGAAATACGCGAATTTTCGGCACTTTTCACAACTTGCTGATAATTAGCTGTTTACAAGATTTTGAATTTTATTAGGTTCAAAAAGTAAATACTTTTCATCAAAGAATACCCTTTATCGCGTTGCGATATGTGCTTAATCATGACGCGATTAACGCTTAATCGCATCGCGATAAAGGGTATATCGCAACATAAAACACCCTTTATCGTAAAATTACCCCATGCAAATCTCTGCGCGACCGACGAAAAACGCCATTTTCGCGCTCTATTTCAACCGTAATCCGTGACAGACTTTTGCACCAAAAATCAAGACAACACAACTAAGCTGTATTTTCGCTTTAACGAGCGTGAAGAAGCGCACACTTCTTTTAGGGGAGAGTCAATACGTGATGAGCGGGTACCCTGCAATTTGATCATAGTCATATTTTGGGTGCCAAGTGCTTGGGATGAACCGATTTTTTGTATCTTTGTGGCATGAAACAGTTGTCGTTAATTTTTTTGTTGCTACTTGGTATCGTCATGTCGTCTTCAGCCCAGTGCCATGAGGTGCTCGACGAGAATATTGCTTCGTTGCAGGTTGTAGTCAATGATGATTGGATGTCGTTGCCCGTTGTCACCTTAGGAGGGGATGATGTGCTTCATGTGGATTTTGACGAGTTGTCTCACGATTATCACCGCTACTGTTACAAGATCGAACACTGTGAAGCCGACTGGACTGTTTCCGAAGGTCTGTTGGTGAGCGACTATGTGGAGGGATTTGCCGATGGCAACACCATTGACGACTTGGAGGAGTCTCTCAATACCAATCAACTCTACACGCACTACCATCTCAGATTGCCCAATGAAAAATGTCGCTTGAAGATGAGTGGCAATTACAAGTTGACGGTCTATGACGAGAATCGTGACAACGAGCCCGTCTTGGCGGCATGTTTCATGGTGGTCGAGCCTAAGATGCGAGTTGACATGACGGTCACTACCGATACGGACCTCGGGGTAAATCGTCTTTATCAGCAAGTGGGCATGCATTTGAATTATGGCAGCGTGCGGGTCACCGATCCTGCTAATCAGGTGAAGACGGTAGTCTTGCAGAATGGGCGGTGGGGCAATGCGGTGGTTAACCCCAAGCCCCAGATGGTCAGTGTGGATGGCCTGGAGTGGTCACATTGTCGTGACCTTGTCTTCCAAGGCGGCAATGAGTATCGCAAGTTTGAAATGCTTGACGTGACCCACACTACCATGGGGCTGGAGTCGGTGGAGTGGGATGGCAGTCGCTATCACGCCAACCTGTGGACCGATGAGCCTCGCCCCAACTATGTCTATGACGAAGATGCCGACGGGGCGTTTCTCATCCGCAACTCAGACAATGTTGACGTGGACAACACCTGCGAGTACTTGCTGGTGCACTTCCAACTGAGATGTCCAAAGCTTTCGGGTGGGGTCTTCGTCAATGGAGCGTGGACGCAAGACCGTCTCTTGCCCAAATATCAAATGCATTGGAATGATGAGAGGCAACAGTATGAGGCGGAGGTGTGGCTCAAGCAGGGCTATTACAATTACCAATATCTGAACTTGCAGGCCGACGGAACCGTTGGCTTGGTGCCGTCGGAAGGAAGCTTCTATCAGACGGAGAATCAATATCAAGCCTTTGTCTATTTCCGGGCTCCGGGTGACCGTACAGATCGCCTGTTAGGGTATGGACGAGTGAAGCTGTCGAAGTAGGCCGAACCGATGATGCTTCACTTAATAATTCTAAAAATTGTGGCTGCATCCACACTTTCTTTTTAAAAAAGTAGTATCTTTGAAGTATGAACAAACGAATGAAACAGATATGCGCAGGGGTTATTCTCCTCTTGAGCGTGGCAATGCCTGGAAAGGCGCAGAAGAAAGGCGCCCGTGTGACGCGCCAAATGCCACGAGTGGAGACGGCAGGCCACAAGATGTTTAAGTCGATGTTGCCTGCCACGGCAAAGGTCATGTTCATTGATAGCATGGTCGTCTCGAAGGCGAACTTCCTGAAGCACCTGACAATCAGTAGTGAGGTGGGAACATTGTCATACAGGGAGAAACGAAAGGGTGGGGAAGGCCAACCTTTTGCGCAGTATGAAAATGCACTTGGTGACCGGCGGATATTTTCCGATGGCGATACGGTGGTCTCCAAGCTCTACTCGCAGACGTTGTTGGGCAAAGGATGGGACGTGCCCCAGCCGCTTTCAGGGATAGATTTTAACGACTACGAGGGAGCTGGTTTCCCCTTCTTGGCCAGTGATGGCGTAACGCTCTACTTTGCGGCCAAAGGACCTCACAGCATGGGAGGTTATGACCTGTTTATGACCACCTATGACAGTGATAAGGCCCAGTGGTATGAACCGCAGAACTACGGGTTGCCCTTTAACTCCACAGCCAATGATTATCTTTTGGCGGTGGACGACATCGACACGCTGGGGTGGTTGGTGAGCGACCGCTATCAGCACGCTGACAGTGTTTGCATTTACACCTTTGTGCCCACCTACCCTCGTAAGGACTTTCAGGAGGATGACCTCGACGATGCCCGTCTGACGCGTTATGCGGACATAACGTCCATTCGCGACACCTGGAAATTTGGCGACCGAAAGGCGGCTTTGGCACGCTTGGCGGCCATGAAGGCGACAGGCAAAGTGAAGGATGGGGCAGGCGAAATGCGCTTTGTGGTCAATGACAAGAGGGTGGTCACGGCGGCCTCCCAATTCAGGAAGGCGGAGAGCAAACGGCTCTATGCACAACTGCAGGAACTCGAGAAGTTGTCTGAGCAAACGGCGCAAACGCTGGCTGATCTGCGAAGAAAATATAGACAATCTCCCGCGTCACGCGAAGCCATCGGGAGTGAAATCCTAAAAATGGAAAAAGAGTCAGGTCAACAAGAGATGGATCGAAAAGGCTTGATTAAAAGAATCAGAAACTTGGAAAATCAATAATTATAAAAGCTACAACAATGAATAGGTATTTTGCTGAATCAGAGCTTGTTATCAATAGTGATGGCAGTATATTCCACCTGCATCTGCTCCCCGAGCAGTTGGCGGATAAAGTGATACTTGTTGGCGATCCCGGGCGTGTCAGTATGGTGGCCTCTCACTTCGATAATAACGAGTGCGAGGTCTCTAACCGTGAGTTTCATACCATAACCGGCACTTACCAAGGCAAGCGCATTACAGTCCTGTCGACGGGTATCGGATGTGATAACATCGACATAGTCATGAATGAACTGGACGCCTTGGCCAACATCGATTTCCATACGCGCACGGAGAAGACGACTCATCGCACGTTGGAGTTGGTTAGGGTTGGAACCTGTGGCGGACTGCAGCCAGAGACACCAGAGGGCACTTACGTCGCTTCGGTGAAGAGTATCGGGTTTGACGGACTGCTCAACTTCTACGCAGGACGTGATGAGGCTTCCGACCTGTCGATTGAGGATGCGTTCAAGAAAGCCGTAGGCTGGAACCTCAAAATGGGCAATCCCTATGTGGCCACAGCTTGTCCCGAACTCATCTGTCGCGTGGCGGCTGATGACATGGTCAGGGGCATCACGGTGGCTTGTGGTGGATTCTTTGGTCCGCAAGGTCGCCAACTTCGGTTGCCGTTGGCTGATCCGCAACTTAATGAAAAGATTGAGAGCTTCAACTATAACGGCCTGAAAGTAACCAACTTTGAGATGGAGTCATCGGCTTTGGCCGGATTGGCAACGCTCATGGGACACAAGGCCATGACGTGTTGTATGGTAATAGCCAACAGGCGCGCTAAGAGGATGGAAACAGACTATAAAGGTGACATTGACGGTCTCATTACCAAGGTGCTTGATAGAATCTGATAGAAGAGAACTTAGATGATATTAAACAACGAAACAATTTGCGCCATCGCCACTCGTGTGGGTGGCGCTTTGTCTGTCATTAGGGTGAGTGGAAGCCAAGCTCTTGCTTGTGTGGATAGCATCTTCGTCTCGCTATCGGGCAAGAAGTTGGTGCAGTGCTGTGCCAACACCTTGCATTATGGAACGGTCTATTCCCCTTGCAAGCACACTGGTGGTAATTTGCCGGTCGTGGGAGTTGAAGGCAAGTGTGCCATTGATGATGTGGTGGTGTCGCTGTGGCGAGCACCTCATTCCTATACGGGTGAAGATGTGGTGGAAATCAGTTGCCATGGCAGTGAGTATATCGCAAGCAATATTATCCAAGCTTTGATAGGTGCTGGTTGCAGGCAAGCGGGGCCGGGTGAGTTTACCATGCGTGCTTATCTCAATGGCAAAATGGACTTGTCTCAGGCGGAAGCGGTGGCTGATCTCATAGCTGCCAACAATAAGGCATCGCATGACTTGGCGGTCAGCCAGCTGAAAGGTCATTTCAGCTCCGAACTTGGGCAGTTGCGCGAACAGTTGCTCAAGCTAACAAGTCTCCTGGAACTGGAACTGGATTTCTCCGATCATGAAGATCTTGAGTTTGCTGATCGTTCGGAAATCAAGAGCTTGTCTGAGACCATCTGTGGAAAGCTGAAGAGCCTCACGGACAGTTTTGAGACTGGGCAAGCGCTGAAGCAAGGCATTCCTGTGGCCATTGTGGGCAAGACGAACGTGGGGAAATCCACACTTCTCAACTTGTTGTTGAATGAGGACAAGGCGATCGTGAGCGACATCGATGGCACGACACGCGACACGATTGATGGAACGGCTGTCATTAAGGGTGTCACATTCCGGTTTGTGGACACGGCTGGCATCCGCAAGACCGATGACGCGATAGAGAGAATAGGCATTGAGCGTGCTTATCAACAGATGGAGCGTGCTGCCATAATAGTCTGGATGATAGATGAAAAACCAACGCAAGAAGATGTCCACCTGTTCAAAAGTCATGCCCAAGGAAAGCCGGTGGTCATTGTGCATAACAAGGCCGATTTGTCGCCAGATATGTTGATGGACGGCGAACTGACTATAAGTGCCAAGGAAAACAGAAACGTGAATTTGCTAAAGGATAAGATTTTCGAAGTTGCTGGCATACCTGAAATTGACGAGAATACCATTATGGTGACCAATGCTCGCCATTACGAAGCATTGTCAAGCGCAACGGCCGATTTGCAGCGAGTGCTAGACGGTATGTCAATGGGGGTTCCCACAGATCTCCTGGCAGAAGATCTCCGTTTATGCCTCGCAGACCTTGCTGAAATCACTGGCGGCAAGATCACACCTCAAGAAACGCTTAACAACATATTCAAGAATTTCTGCATCGGCAAGTGATTGCCGATTACGAACCATCAACAAATCTCACATTCTATAGTTAAAGCGCTCACACCGAGCGCTTTTCTTGTTTGCGGTCAACAGAGTAACTATATATCGATACCTTTGGGATGGTTTGCTCCCATGTATAAGAATGAGAGGCAAGACTTTCATCCGTAAGACAGACATTGAAAAGATATTCGATGAAGCCAAGCCTTATCAAAAGCGACATAGACGCTTACTTTGCCAAGAAAGCCATGGACGCAAGCATCACGGAGTGGTATTCTGTGGCAGACATGAAAGACATGACCACTACTGCTGTCTATACTTTGTTTCCAACTTCAAGATACCCAAGAAGCACCCTTTAAATGAAGTTCCTTCGGGGAGCAAGCTCTGACAGATTTTCACTTTGATTTGATACACTCATCATACACCGCTAGCCCTTTCACTGTCAAAAGGTATTTCTGGCGAGGATGACGTGGTGAGTTTGGAAATTTCATTTTTACCAAGCCTTCTGTAATGGCTGGTGTAAGAGAGTATTCAAGGAAGTTGGGGCGGTTCTTCAAACCGACCGCCTCCATCATTTCCTTTACGCTTTTTTCATCTGTGCCAA
>ERZ808240.220-NODE-220-length-78984-cov-8.335149_pt1 | contig 78984 bp, 75 predicted proteins | sample MGYA00521084_ERZ808240 | MGnify/ENA primary metagenome ERZ808240 (study PRJEB31516, sample SAMN03275571) | gut metagenome | biome: mammalia-associated habitat; material: feces | host: Papio cynocephalus | place: Kenya | collected 2012-08-06 ...
TGATCCTGTGATCCCGGCGTTTTATCTTAGGTTAGTTGTTTTTCAACAGCCCCTTTTTCTTTTTTTTGAAACATTTTCCGATAAAAGTTCCTATAAGTGAGTGAGAGGGTGAGCGCCCTCTTGGCAGATTTAGCGGACTCAATCGATGATTGATAACCGTCTTTCGTGCGCGTATAATTTTGTGGCTTCGATGAAGGATAGAAGCGAAACACGCTCTTATGGGTGCCATATTAGGCATCCCGAAGACCGAAACTAGGAGGTGCTAACATGAAAAAGTACGAAATCATGTACATCCTTAACGCCACTCTTGAAGAAACGGCGCGCAAGGAAGAGGTGTCCAAGCTCCAAAGCATTCTTGAGAAAAACGGTGCGAAAGTTACCGATACCAAGGAATGGGGCGTCAAAGACTTAGCCTATCCGATCAAGAAACAAAGCAAAGGCTACTACGTTGTCCTTAAAGTCAGCGCGGAAGCCTCTTCGCTTAAAGAATTTGATCGTTTGGCCAAGCTCGACACGAACGTTATCCGTCACTTGATCACTGTCGACCAAGACTAATCTCGCCGATCAAGATATCGGAGGATCACAATTATGCTCAATCGCGTTATTCTCATTGGCCGCTTAACCCGCGACCCCGAAATCCGGAAGACCGCTTCTGGAACCGCTGTAACTTCCTTCACTTTAGCGGTAGACGACTCCTACAAAGGACCAAATGGCGAAAAGAACACTCTTTTCATCAATTGCAGCGTCTTTGGCGCTCGCGGTGAAAATGTTGCGAAATTCACCCGCAAAGGTTCTCTTGTCTCTGTGCAAGGCCGTCTCAATCAAAGAAAGTACACTCGCAAAACGGATAATGTCCAAGTGACAACCATTGAAGTTATCGCTGATGGCGTTGACTTCTTGGATCCGAAATCGCAAAACTCGAACGCTTCGGCGGAAGCCTCGCCAGTTGCTTCTCATCAAGAACCCGAGCCCGAAAGTGGAAACCTTGACTCGATTGATGTCGTCGATGATGATCTCCCGTTCTAATCGACGTCTAAATGAAAGGAACCGAAATACATGGCATTCAAAAAGATGAGACCTCGGAAAAAGGTCTGCTACTTCACCAAGAATCATGTGAAGTACATCGACTATAAGGATACGGAAACCCTTAGTCGTTTTATCTCCCCGGATGGAAAGATCCTTCCAAGGAGCCAAACCGGCACCAAGGCCCGTTATCAAAGAGAGCTTGCTCGCGCCATCAAAAATGCGCGCTTCATGGCTCTTCTTCCTGAAGTCGGACAAAAGAACGACTAAAAATGATGTTTGGAGGCTGAAAACAGCCTCCTTTTTTAATGCTCTACAAAAGCTTTTAACATTTTCTTTAAGAATATTTAAATTTAAGGCACAAACGCTTTATTGAAGATAAAAATACAAATTGTAAAATAAAGTTATCTTGCATAGGTTTGCACACGTGTGTTGGCAAACATAAAGGAGGAACTATGAAGTTAAATTCGAAAAAGATTCGTGTTCTGGCCGTCTCCGCGTTTATAAGCGCCGCGTTGTGTGGTGCTGGTTTTGCTTCCTATTCCGTGATGAACGCTCAAGATGCGGTTGTTGCGAAAGCGGAGGATTCTGTTGTTTATAGCTTAGAACCAACGAAGGGTGTCAATAGCGATTACACAAAAAATTGCGATATTACTATCGGGGGGATTACTTGGAATTTGAATGGTAATTCCACGGAGCTGCCTTGGAGGATAGGCGGAAAAAGCATAACGAAAGTGGATCGGTCGCTTTTTAGTAAGACGGCGATTAACGAGAACGTAACCAAAGTTGATCTTATTTTCGGAAGCGCAAGCTCTATCACAGTCAATTCACTTAAATTCACTGTGCATTCAACAGCCGCGGACGCAGAAAAGAACTTAAATCCTCTTTCGTCTACTGATCTTTCTTTTAAGGAGAACAGCACTATTTCCGTTGAAAGGCCGGCTGATGTCTCTTGGGAAGGTGTTTTTTATAGAATGACTTTCAATGTTACTGTTTCTGGCGACAGTAACAAGTCTGTTCAATTTAAAGGGGCAAAATTTTATGGTGCGGCCTCTATGAAACCGTTTGTTGAAGTGAATAACCCTTCCGCAGCTCTTAATTTGGGCGACAAAGGAACTTTTACTGCCACAGCGACTAACGCAACGAATCCTGTGATTACTTGGACTTCTTCGTCTTCAGATGTGTTAAAGATTGAAGAAGCGACTGGCGCTTACGAGGCTCTTAAAGTTGGAAGTGCGACCGTTACTGCTTCTATGACCGCCGATGATGTTACGACCCCTGTTACTGCTTCTTTCAAAGTTACAGTGAATTATGGTTTGGTCACTATCGCGAGAGCCAATGAAATAACTACCGCTCTTTCTGGAACTACGGTCACTTCTCCTTATGAACTCACCATTACTGGGTATATTGTCAATCTTAATGGCGATAACCAAGAAACAGGCAATGAGAGAATGATTGTTTTGTCGGATAAGAAAAAAGACGCTACGGATGGGAATAAAATCAATGTGTATGGAATTTACCCTAGTAACGCGCTAAGAAAAGAAGCTATATTAAACGGGATGGTCACAGTGACTGGGAAACCGGCGAAGTATAAAGGATCTGCTCAACTCGCTTCACCTTCTTGGACGGATTATAACGATGATGCTATCTCTTTCGCTAAAGAAGCCAATTCTTTGTTAGACGAAGAATGCGCCAACCGCGATGTCAAAGAGGAAACCTGGGCTACCATCAAAGCAAAATACGAAGCTCTTGATGAATACGCTAAAGCCAAGCTTTCGAAAGCGACCGCTGACGATGGCAATAGCGACATCAAGAATTTTGTCTCTCGATACGTAATCATCGTCAATGGCTATAAGTATGAAGATTTCATGTCTTCTTCAGCCGTTAAGGCAAAAGGCTACGCGTTTGGTATTTCTAGCAAGGAAAATGTTACCTACGCCTGGATTATCGGAGCTTCATTATTCGCAATACTTGCTGCAGGTTGCTTCGTCTTTCTTAAAAAGAAGAAACACGAATAACTAATTTTGTTTATTTTCCAATGCCTTTATTCTTGGTTTCTGCCTAGAATAAGGGCTTTTTTATTAAAGAAAGCGTTTTCAAATGAAATAGCTCTACTGGCTATTTATAATTCCGATGTGGTAAATCGATTGACTTTTAAATGCTGAGGATATCTTGTCGGTATTTTTAGTCTTTTGCTAGTGGAAGGAGCTATTTTATGAAAAAGAGTGGTCGTGTCTTGTTGCTCGGATTGTCCGCTTTCGCATGTATGGGATTAACCGGGGGCGTTTTAGCGCAAAAGGCTTTGGAGTCCCCCGCCCTTGTTAGAGCAGAGACGAGTTCCGCTAAGCTTGAGTTTATTAAAAAATGTGGAGGAAAGGGTGTAGACACTCAAAAGAACGAATGGATCATCACATCGGATGCCGCCGAAACTGATTTTGATACTCAACAAGGAAGGGGCATTCATTACGGAACGAATAAAAAGGAAGTTAGTTACATCAAAGCCACCTGCACGTCCATTATCGGAACAATATCTAAAATTGTCGTTAATTGCTCTGCCGCTGATGCCGGGAGTCCAAAAGTCAAAGCAGAGGTTGGCGGAGGTGCCTTCGGAAACGAACAAACCATTACCAATTCGAACGCCGCCTATACATTTGAGGGGAGCGCCTCTGGAGAGCTCGTTGTTACCGTCTTTAAAGATAAAACCCAAAAAGCGCTTTACCTTAAATCGATTGAGGTGTTCTTTTCTAGTGGTTCTGGATCGTCCTCAAGCTCTTCTTCATCTGAATCTAGTGAATCTTCTACGACATCTTCGTCTTCTTCTGCCGAATTAGCGACATTCAAGAAAGTGATGTCCAACGATGAACTTGTCGATGGCAGCTATCTTATTGTTTGTGACGAGAAAAATGCCATTTTCAACGGATCTCTTAATGCATTGGATGTTGCTAACAATTTCAAAACAGGAAATATTGATGGAAATTCCATTTCTCTTTCTTTGGAGGATGCTAAGAGTTGGTCTTTCTTTATTGACGAAGGGGAAAATGGTGATTATTCCATTAAATCATCCTCTGGCTTTTATATAGGCCAAACGAGCGATGCCAATGGTTTAAAAGCCGATGCATCTGCGATTTCTAATACTATCAGCATCAATGCCGATGGTGCCGATGTTGTAAGTGGTGGTGGTACCCATCTCCGCTATAACGCGGCCAGCAATCAAGAAAGATTCCGCTACTACAAATCTTCATCGTATAATTCACAAAAGGCGATTTCGCTTTATTTAGTTTCTTCAAACGAGTATCAACCCGCAAAAGAAGATTTAGAATTTGCTGAGGCTCTCCTAACCCTTCTTGAATGCGACGCAACAGGCAATACCGCCCCATCGAAAGACGATTGGAATGACATTGCGACCACCTATTTCGACTCTCTTTCTACCGAAGCCAAAGAATATTTCAAGAAAGCGGCTGCTAATTTAGAAGGATCGGACATCGAAAAAGCCATGGCTAAGTACGATTACATCATTGCCAAGTATGGAACGGACAACTATACGGATTACATTGGTCGTGGCGTTGAGAAAATCGCTCAATCGAGATCCCTCGTTGCAAGCGAAAAGGATAATAATATCCTAGCAATCGTCTCTATCTGCGTATTCGCTGGAACCGTCATCACGGCTGGATTACTCTTCGCCTTGAAGAAGAAAAAAGCCTAATACGCTTCTTTAGATTCCTTTTAAGCCCTTTTCTTTAGAAAGAATTGGGCTTTTTCTTTGCTCCGTATCCAAATGGGTTTTGCATTGATTTTTGTATTTTTTAATTTTCATCCGTTTTTGTTTTTTGGTTTCAAAATAAAGCTTCTTTTTCCCTTATAGGGGAAAAGGGTATAATGCTTTTGCTATGACGAAACTAATTTCAAAATTAAGAATCATCTTCTTTGCCTTATTCGCTATCGAAGCGATAGGTTGCCTTACGGTCTCTATCTTTTGGATCTTCAATCTTTTCGGCTTCCGTAGTTTAACGGAGAACCTTTTTATCTACATCGTTTGTTGCCTTGCGGTTTTCCTAGTGGTCGATGCCTTCTTCTATTGGTTTTCTATCGCCCATTTGCGTCGCGTTCGACAAAGGAACGATGAAGAAGCCGTCTCTCTTATCGGAAGCGATATTCAAGAAGCGTACAACTTCTCAAAAATCGGTCTTATCGTCATTGATGAGAACAACAAGATCATTTGGGCTAACAATCTCTTCCGTGACATGCTCCTTGATGTTATCGATATGGACGCATTCACCTTTCTTCCAGGCTTAAAGGAGCTTGTTGAAAGCCCCAATGGTCAAACGGTGAAGATTGATCTTAAAGACCGCAAATACGAAGTCCGTTATCTTTCTGCCCCAAGGCTCTTTGTTTTCAAAGACGTTACCGAGTATGAGAACATGGCTGCTTATTCCAAAGAGCAAGCTATCGTTCTAGGTCTAATCATCATCGACAATTTTAACGACGTTGCGTCGGATACCGATGAATCGGCGGATATTGTAAGCACGGTGCGTGGCATTATCACCGATTATTGCCGTGATTTCGGCGTTCTCTTGAGAAGGATAAAAAACGATACGTATTTTGCGGTTTGTAATTTCTCTTCCTTGGCAAAAATGGAGAAAGATCGTTTCTCTCTCTTGGATAAGGTTCGTGTTGCTCAAAGAGGGGAGGATGTTCCTTTAACGCTTTCGATTGGTTTCTCTCACGATTTCCCAGACATTTCAAAGCTTAATGAGATGGCCAGCGACGCCATCTCGGTAGCCTTAAGTCGTGGTGGTAATCAAGTTGTCGTTTCCCGTTATGGGCATGAGCTTGCTTTCTATGGCGGCAAGAGCGAGGCTGTCGAAGCGACTTCTCGAGTGAAAGTTCGCTCGGTCGCCGATAGCGTTAGCACCATCATCAAGCAAAGCTCCGATGTTCTTATCATGGGTCATAGCGACATGGATATGGACGCCCTTGGTTCAAGCTTAGGCATGATGGCCATATGCGATTGGTGTGGGAAACCAAGCAAGATCGTCTATTCTCCAAAGAAAGCGGAAAAGAAGACGCGTTTAGCTTTCCAAAGCGCTTTCTCTCGTGATGTTTACGAAAAGATGGTCATTTCCCCGGAAGACGCCGTTAACCAGGTGAAAGACTCGACTCTTGTGATTATCGTCGATGTGAGCGTGCCTGCTCTCACGATGGCTCCTAAACTTCTTGATGTCGCGACGAAGGTTTTGGTCATTGATCACCATAGACGAGGTGATAAATATCCAGAAAGACCGGTTCTATCTTACGTTGAGCCAAGTGCCGCCAGCGCTTCGGAGCTTATCGTCGAGATGATTCGCTATGCCACCGCTAACCCACGCATCGAGCTTAAGCCGAGCTATGCGACGATCATGCTTTCTGGCATCTTTATGGATTCGAATTATTTTAAATCCAACAAAACCGGCATGCGTACTTTCGAAGCGGCTGAAATCCTTAAGAGCTATGGGGCCGATAACTCGGTGGCCGATGATTATCTTAAGGAAGAATTTGAAGAGTATACTTTGGTTAACAAAATCATTAGCACCATCAAGACGCCTTATTATGGGGTCGTCTATTGCGTTTCCGATGACCATGACATCATCGAAAGAAGCACGCTTGCAAAAGTTTGTAACCAATTGATGCAACTTAAAGGCATCAATGCTTGCTTCGTTATTGGACGAACGGATGATAAAACCGTTCGTATGAGCGCACGAAGCGATGGCAGCATCAATGTTCAGACAATTTGTGAAAAGATGGGCGGCGGCGGACATTTTGCGATGGCGGCTACGGCGATGAGCGGGAATTCGAGCGATCCGCTTGTGAAGAATTTGCTCTCCGTTCTTGATAACTATCTCGATAGCGCTCGAACTGGACCAGTCGACGAGTAATAGGAGGAAGAATAGATGAAGATCATTTTAACTGCTGACGTTAAGGGCGTTGGCAAAAAAGGAGAAACCGTAAGCGTATCCGATGGCTACGCTTCGAATTACCTCATTCCAAGAAAGCTTGCTGTCATCTCGACTTCGAAGAGCCAAGTCCAACTTCAAAAGGACAACGCCGAAGAAGCTAAAAGACAAGCCGCTTTAAAAGAAGAAGCGGAAGAGCTTTCCAAGCGTCTAGAACACATTAATGTCGAATTTAAAGCGAAGGTCGGAAGCGATGGCAGGATGTTTGGGACCATCTCGCCAAAAGAAATTGAGGAAGGCTTAAAAGCTCAATGGGGCATTGCTATCGACAAAAGGAAGTTCATCGATAAATATCCCGCCAACGCGCTTGGGTATACGAGGCTTCGCATCGAGCTTTATAAAGGGAGCGCTGGCTCCGTTATTGGAACGGTTAACGTTCATATTTCTGAGGAAAAATAACGATGGCCAAGAAGGTTCTTACCTTGCCTTCTAACCTCGAAGCGGAAAGAACGGTTTTAGGAAGCATTCTCATCAGTGGCGAAACGGCTGCCACCGTTTTCTCTTCGCTTACGCCCGATGATTTTTCGGGTGTCGATAAACGAAACGTCTTGATCTTCCAAGCGATGGAAGAACTCGTGAAGCAAAACGAGGATATCGACATCGGCACCGTCATTAATGAGCTGGAAATATTGCACACGTTAGAAGATGCGGGGGGCGTGAACTATATCCGTTCTTTGGTGGAAGAACTTATTAGTGAGGACGACATCGACCACTACATCAAAATTCTAAAAAACCAAGCGGTTCTTAGGTCTTTTCTTTTTGAGCTTCAAAAGGCTCAAGAAGATTATATGGATGGCAAGGTGTCGGATATCGGCGATTTCATTGCTAACGAAACCAATCGTTTTTCGGAGATTGCCTCTCGAAGAAGCGTTGCGGATTTTAAGCCCGCTAAAGAGCTTGCCGAAGAAGTTCGTATCCTTATCGAGCAAGAAAGCCGTCGTGATAGCCATGGCTTAACAGGCGTTGATACAGGCTTTGAAAGGCTTAATTCCTTAACGCACGGTTGGCAAAAAGGAACGCTCAATATCTTGGCTGCTCGTCCTGCCGTTGGGAAAACCGCACTTGCGCTTAACTTAGCGGTCAATGCCGCTGAAAGCATGCATATGCCAGTCGCTATTTTCGAATGCGAAATGGCCGGAAGCGAAATGATGAAGCGAATCCTTAGCTCTCAGTCGATGGTCTATCTTGAAAATCTCTCCACGGGTTTTATGAACCAAAGAGAGAAAGAGAAGCTATCGAGTGCCATTGACGATGTGAAAAGGCTTCCTATTTTCTTCGACGACACTTCGAACATCAAATTGAACGATCTTATCGCCAAAGCGACAAAGCTAAAGAAGGAAAATCCTAATCTTTGCCTTATCGTCGTGGATTATATCGGTCTAGTGAGCGTCGATGGCGCCAAGTACGATAGCAGAACTTTGGAAGTCGGTAATGTCACCAAGGCGCTGAAGAAACTCGCCCGTGATTTGAAACTGGCTGTTATCGGTTTGGCTCAGCTAAACCGTAACGTGGATAACAACGTGAATCACGTCCCCATGCTTTCTAACCTTCGCGAATCTGGCTCCATTGAGCAAGACGCTGATATCGTTATGCTCATGTATCGTGGCGACTATTACGATAACCAAGGGCAGATCAAACCCAAGAAGGGTGAAGGAAATGGAAATGAAAGCGCGGGGAATTCTTCTTTCGGGAAACCTGGCAGCTTCTCTTCGAAGCTACAGTCGCAAGTGGATCAGCAAAACGCCAAAGGAGAGAACAAAGACTCCATTTCTGTCGTCAATGTGAACGTTGCTAAAAACCGTTCGGGGAGGATGGGAAACGTGACTCTTCTTTTTAGCAAGGCCTACCAACGTTTCGATTCCCCAAGCAAAGATTTTGAGGCTAATCAAGCAAAAGCCATGGGCTTAGAGCCTGATTTGGAATAATACAATGCTTTCTTTTATCAATATCGCCAGTGGATCAAAAGGGAATGCGACCCTTATTTACACCGAGGACACTTTGCTTCTTTTGGATATGGGCGTTCCTAAGAAGCGTTTATTCGAAGCTCTTAAGAAGATCGGCCGCAAATACGAAGATATCCAAGGCGTTCTCATTACCCATCCTCATAGCGATCACATCTGTTGTTTGGATAGGCTTCACGACCAATTTCCTGTCTTTGCTGGCTTAGGCGTCATTAAGGATGGTTTTCATGCTGTGGTGTTTCCTGGCGTCGCCTTTGACATTGGCTCTCTTCTTATCGTTCCTATCGAAGCGAGTCATGATTCTCCCTCTCCTTTGGGATACGTCTTTTGCAAAGGCACAAACCGCATCGTTTATTTAACGGATACGGGCGTTATGAAGGATGATGTCCTTCCTTATATTTCGAATTCCGAATATTACATCATCGAAAGCAACCACGACGAAGGGCTTCTTCTCCATTCGGGTAGGCCTAAAGCCCTCATTGATCGCATCATGAGCAACAAAGGTCACCTTTCGAATGAACAAAGCGCGCTCGCGATGACTTTGGCTGTCGGACCGAGAACAAAGAAGATTTATTTGGCTCATTTAAGCGAAGAATGCAACTCCCCGGAACTTGCTTTAGAGACTTATAGAAGCGTTTTTAGTAAGCAACATATAGACTTCAACGTGAAGGACATTGTGGTGCTTTCACAATACGAAATGACACTGGGCGGGGACAGTAAATGACCATTACCATCCATGTGATTGGTTCTTTGAAAGAAACGTACTGGAAGGAAGCCGAGAAGGAATATTTGAAGCGCCTTTCGCCCTATGCGAAAGTGGAGATAGTCGAACATCCAGACTATCCTTCGAAGGAGAAGGCATCCTTAAAGGAAATTGAAGCAACCAAAGACAAAGAAAGCGAAAAAGTCCTAGCAAAACTCCATTCAAATGATTTTGCGGTGCTTCTTGATTTAAATAAAAACGAATATGATTCGATTTCTTTCTCGAAAGCTATGGAAGAGTGGTTTCGAAAAGGAGGAAGCCATATTTCTTTTGTGATTGGCGGCTCCTATGGCTTAAGTGAAAAACTCCGAAAAAGAGGGAATGCCTTGTTGACTTTATCGAAGCTTACTTTCACTCATCAAATGACCAGGATTTTGCTCTTGGAGCAAATTTATCGCTCCTTTAAGATTCAAAACCACGAGCCTTATCACAAGTGATCGATTAAGCCGAAGTGAAGCATCGCTTTGGCCCAACCTCCGTTATCGATATCGTCGGTTATGAAATCGGCGACTTTTTTTACGTCATGCAAAGCGCCACCTACCGCGACGCCAGTGCCGGTAAACGCGAGCATTTCGATGTCGTTGTTGCCATCGCCTATGGAAAGGGCATTATCGACATTCCATCCATAATGCTCTAAGACAGCCATAATGCCTTTGGCCTTATCGCTATCTTGAGGCATGATGTCTACGGCGTAAGGATCCCAGCGTGCGGCTTTGCAATCCTTAAGGTGAGGGAGAAAGAGGGATTCGTCGAAACTATCGCAAAAAGCGATCATTTGATAGACCACTCGGTCGTAAGGGATGGGGAATTTTCGGGGTTGTGGGAAGCGCGTCCCATATTTGGCGTGCGCGTCGATAACGCGGTCATCGATGTAATTGATATGCCCTTCTTTTTCTTCGATGAGCGTGAGTCCGAATTTCAAACGGGTGCTGAACTTGATCATGGCGTTAACGACCTCGGGAGGAATCGGATACTTGTAGATCATCTCCTCTCCGATTTGGGCGCAAGCGCCATTCATCATGACGAGGCCATCGGGTTTGACGATGTCGAGGATGCCGCTTTTGCGGATGAGGTAGTAGTTGCGGCCGCTTGAAAGGAAAACCTTAATCCCTTTCGCTTGCATCGCTTTGATAGCGCGGATAGCGCTAGGCGGTACACGCTTTGTCTTATGGGAATAAAGAGTGCCGTCGATGTCGGTGAAGACGATTTTGATGTCTTTTTTCGAGTCGAGTTCCATCGGTTTCCTTTCTTCTTAAGTCTTATTGACTTATCATATTTGCGTTAACTCTATGCTTTACCCGGAATTTAATCAATACGAGTCCTTTGTCGATGATGAAAATCCTTTTGCAAACGCCTATCGCACAAAAGAAGGGCACATATTCTTTGTGGAACCGGGATTCTACGAGGGGCTTTTGGGGTATAAAGAAAGAAGGCCGGAGAGGTTCCAAGAGCTTTTGGCCGCCATCGAGGAGATCGTGAGGAAGAATGAAAAGGTGATTTTCACCTGGAATTTCGAATCGCCGTTTGTTCAAAAAGAAGGCTATATCTACCGGGAAATCATTGATATCGCGGATTCCTTGAAGATTTATGTCGAAGATAAGAGCCGTGGCAGCGATTATGGAGATTGAAGGCTTATGAATATTGGCGTCCTTGGATTGGGGTATGTCGGTCTAGCGAACGCGGCTGTTCTTTTAAAAGAAGGTCATCGGGTCGTCGGCTATGATATCAATGCCGACAAAGTGCGTTCGCTTACGGATGGCACCTATCCATTCGACGAAGGCATTTTAAGCGAAGTCTTCCAAAGGAAGGCCAATAAAGTCTTATTTACGACGGATATCAAGGAATTAAAGGATCTAGACGGCTATATCTTGTCTCTTCCAACCCCCGAAAAGGAAGATGGCTCCTGTAACACGGAATATATGGACGAAGCCATTCGAAACTTGCTTCCCCTTTTGCCTAAAGAAACGGTTTCTTATCTTATTATTCGAAGCACTGTTCCTTTGGGGTATGCCAAAAAACTCATGGAAAAAATCCAAAATCCTAAAATCCATGTCATATCCATGCCGGAATTCGTGAGGGAAGGCTCTACTTTTTATGACGAAGAAGATCCTGATCGTTTTGTTGTCGGCGTTAGCTCTAACGAAGATTTCGAGTTTATTCGCCGTTTGAGGAAGGTTGCTTACCGCAAGGGCGTTCCTTTTATTCCCATGAACAATTCATCGGCGGAACTAAGCAAGTACGCTTCAAACTCATTCTTGGCTTTGAAGATTTCCTATATCAATAGCCTTTCTTGGCTTGCTGATAAAACGGATGCGGATATTGGAGATGTTGCTCTTGGCATGGGAAGCGATAGGCGCATTGGCAAGGCCATGCTTGGGGCTGGCATTGGCTATGGTGGAAGTTGTTTTCCCAAAGACACGAAGGCGATGGTTTCTTTCGCAAAGGCATATGGCGTTTCCTTGCCTCTAGTAGAAGACACCATTCGCGTCAACGAAGAACAACCTAAGCTCTTCTTAAGCAAAGCGAAAGAATACTTAGAAGGTTTTAAGGGAAAGACGATCGCCATATTCGGTTTGGCGTATAAGAATGGTATTCATGATATTCGTAGCAGCCTTTCTAGTGTTATTATCGACTCTCTTTTGCAAGAAGGCGCTCTTCTTCGTTGCTATGACCCAAGTACTTATGCGATGAAGGCCATGAAAAAGAGATATCCCGATATTCGTTGCTTTAGCACCATGGGTCTTACCTTGGAAGAGGCGGACGCTTTAATGATATTGACGCAAGAACGAAAATTCTTGTCCTTAAAAGATGGTCCTTATCTATCGAACATGAAAGGTGACCTCATCTTTGATGGGAGGAATCTCTTTAAAGAGGAAGATTTCCCCCTTTATCGCTATCATTCCATCGGCGGAAAGTGAGAAAAGAAAAATAAAACCACCGCTGTTTCGCGGTGGTTTTTTCATATTTTTGAATTTCCTCAGTTTTGATATGGACGGAGTGATTTGGTCGACATCCACATGATTCTTAAACCGAATAGAAGCATAAAGAGGAACATGCCAAGGGTTTGGAACATCGGAATGAAGCCGAGGAGAGATAAGAGGGCGGGGCAGAAAGAAGCAAAGTAGGCGATCTTTTGTCCATCCCAGAAAGTATAGGTGCGGAAAGGATTGTTCTTGCCCCGCGTCATTAAGAACACCATAAGGCCAAGAAGGAAGGTCACGCCAACGTTAATGGCAAAACCGATACCGGTATATTGCCAACCAAGGGTGATTCTCGTATCGTCCCAACCGGCTGCAAAGACTTGCTTCCAACTATTAACGACTTCGGCACGGTATTCCGATTCTGAGATCTTTTTGTCTTGATAGACGTTTCCATAAAGATCTTCGCTTGCGAGGGCGGACAAGGATTTCCCAAGAAGACCCGAATTTTTGTAAGTGCAATAAATGGCTGATTTTGGGTTGGAGGTGGTTCCGCTGGGCTTTTTGGCGGCGTAGAAGCCTTCCGTTCCGAAGACGATGAAGTTTGTTTGATAGCTTTCGATATTTTCTTCGAAAGCTTCCTTGTTGGGGTCATCGCCCTTTAAAAGGATGCTCGTGACGAAAGTCGTTGGATTTGTTTCGTTACCAATCACATAAGCGGCGAAGTTGATGGCGTACTTTTCGATATAGGTTGGGATGGTAGGAGTCACGCTGGAAGAATCCGTTCCAGTCTCTCCTTCCTTTGCCGTTAATTTGACTTCTGTCGTTTTATAGACGTTGGCAAAATAGTCCAATGTCTGGTTTTCGCCCTTCCTATTGGTGACGCTTGTTTTAAGGGCATCCTTAAAAGCTTTTTCATTATTGTCTTTGTTATTTCCGTCAACTAAGAGAATCCCCTCTTCGGAAATCTTAAACGGAAGGTTCTTCTCGGCGATGGCTTTCGTGAAGCTTGTCAAACCGATTTCATAATCGTATTGAGGGGCGTCTAAGAAGCTCCCGCCGGACTTGCTAAAATAGGTCGCCATGGTCGGTACGACCGCTAAAACGCAAGAAAGGATAGCGACGCTGACAGGGAAATACCACTTTTTATGTCTTCCTTCGACGCAAGCGTCGTTGCTGAAAAGAGATAAAAGGAAGAATTTCACTTCCCTCCATATTTTTCCCCATATCGGGTTTTTTTGTTTTTTCTTAACTGCTTTTGCTTTTGTCATTTTTAGAGTTTTCCTTAATCAAAATGCATAGAAACTCTATAGCAAAACAGCTTGGAATACAAACTTTATATGGGGGCTCTTTTCTTTTAGAAAAGGCTTTTTTGATGAAATTCAAAGAGTAAAAGTTACTAAGGAACGAAAAGATTTAGTTGAATTCTCTCTTTTCTAGCGCTTATATTCTTAACGCTAAGCGACAAAGACTTAGCTTGCTCTTGGGGTCGTTCCGGTTTTGACGGAGGGCTATCTTACATAGACTGCAGTGGCGTGGTGAGCCATAACACCAACCAATAATAACTGACAACAGTTTTATCTTTGCGAAGAGCGCTCGTCGCGCTTCGTATGCCTGCGCTTAATTGAGTATCCTACGGGATTCCTAGCATCGATCTAGGAGCGACACGCCTCCCTTTGCCTTTGCGCCTTAGCGAAGAAGAGACGTCATAAGAAGACGCTAAGCGTTTGTTTGGCTGAAGCAAACGTCGAAAACACTAAGCCTCGCGTTGGGATCTTGTTCCTTTCTTCTCCTAAACGCCAAATTCAGAAAGGCTCTAAACTGTAGATGTCTTTGCGGGATGTTCTTCGGACAGGAGTTCGATTCTCCTCGACTCCACCATAAGAAAAGCATAGGTTTGATACAAATTGTGTCAGACCTTTTTTCTTTGCAAATAGGAGCGTTTATCCTTTCCGACAGCAATATTCAGAGCTTTGTAGAAGTGTCAAACGGCATTTTACGAGGCTCTTTTTCTTTTTTTGTATGTTGATACGGAATGATTTATGTTTTTTTTGATAAAGTCTCATTTTAGTCTCGACATTATTCCGCAGTTTACTTGATATTTTCTCAAAAAAGTCCTCACAATTTTCATTTCATTTAATAATTTGCGTGCAGGAATGAGAATATGAATATTGATTATCTTGCAACTACAATCAAATTAAGAGCAAGAGGCTTTGCTTATATAAGTTCTTTTTGCAAGATTTAGCGATTTTGTGCTCGTAACCCATTAACCATTCTCGTAAAAATGGCTACAATTTACGAGAAAGGAGTTAAAAATGAGAGAATTCGATTATAAAAGACTTGTAAATTGTAAATGGGATAGCGCCATCATCGAGTACCTTGTTAAAATTCACGAGATGAAAGGTAGACAAGAGTTATACCTTTCTCAAAAGAAATTGGAACTTGACAGACTTGTTGAAATCGCAAAGATTCAAAGCACGGAAGCTAGCAATGCGATTGAGGGTATCGGAACAACAAAAACAAGGTTAAAGCAACTGATTCTGCAAAAGACGACTCCGAGAAACCGAAACGAAAAAGAGATTGCTGGATATCGTGATGCACTTGCCACAATTCATGAAAGTTTTGAGTATATTCCGATAACTCCGAACTATATTTTGCAACTTCACAAAATATTGTATTCCCATAATAGTGAGGCGAATTTCGGAGGCCATTTTAAGAACTCACAGAATGAGATCTCTGCTATCGACAAAAATGGAAATAAGATAGTTTTGTTTATGCCACTCGATCCATTTGAAACACCGTTGGCGATTGAAAATCTTTGCAAAACGTTCAACGAAGCAATAGAAGAGGGAAGCGTGGACGCACTCTTGTTGATACCTATCTTTATACACGATTTTCTTTGCATTCATCCTTTTCGTGATGGCAACGGTAGAATGAGTAGACTTCTGACAACATTGTTCTTATATCGCTCGGGATACTTTGTTGGGAAGTATATATCCCTTGAAAGCAAAATTGCAAAATATAAGGATTTATATTACGACGCATTGTATGATAGCCAAATCGGTTGGCATGAAGGAAAAGACGATCCGGCTCCTTTCATAAAATATATGCTTATGACGATTCTTTCCGCATATAACGATTTTGAAGAAAGGCTAAGCCTTGTCAGTAAGAAGAGAACAGCGACAGAACTTGTAGAAAGTGCATTCAAAACTAAAATCGGAAAGCTTACGAAATCCGATATCGCGGAGCTTTGCCCGACCATTTCCGTTAGTGCGGTTGAAAAAGCAATAGCGGCCTTGATAAAGAATGAGAAAGTCAAAAAGTACGGTCAGGGCAAAAACACATTTTATGTGCTGCTAAAATAATTATTCTTGTAAAAATATAAGTAAATTACGATAAAAACAAAATAATGAGAGAAAACATTTGCCAATTGGCGAGTGTTTTTTTATGAAAAACAGGCGGATTTATGGATTATTCAAGAGAAAAACTAGAGGCAAACCTAAGGTTGAGGACAGAACAATGAGAAGTAACTATATCTTCTATATGGGCGGGTTTTCGGTTGGCGAAAATGTCAACGAAAGAAGTCTAATTCAAGACATGTGCTGGTATTTCGGAATTCTTGAAATCGAATGGAGTTCTAACGCCATCGGACAAATCATCTAAATGGAAGAAAAACACGGTTTATTTCATCCTCACTAACGAGAAATATAAAGGCGACGCTCTCTATCAGAAGAAATATGCCGCCGATTATATTGGGCATAGGATGGTGACAAACGGTGGTGAGGTGAACTGACACAGTATCATGTCGAGAATAAGCATCCTGCGATTATCGAGCGTGAGGTATGCGAAATGGTGCACAGGTCTATGCTTGGAGCCGTTTATTCGGGCAACTCGATATTCGCCTCGAAACTGATATACGGTTATTGCGGCAAGCCATATGGGAAGAAAAAGTGGCATTCGACAAGCAAATACGCAAAGCATATCTACCGATTTAACGCAAAATACAACAAAGGCCAAACGCAATGCAAATCTGAACCTCACCGGAGAAGATATAAAGGCATGGCTCATTAAGGCTTATAATTTCATGATATATTGGAATAACAGAAGTGATACAAGGTCACTTCTTTTTTTATTTTTCTTAAAAATGCCTTATTCATGGGATTTTTTGCCAATCGGTGGGGCACTCCATTGTAACTTCGCCCTATATGAGACAAATCCTAATAAAATGTTTCACATGGGGGATTTTTTGGTTATATACAAATCGCAACGTAGTAGATTATCTTGCCCTTCCCCGCATGAGCGCATTGATGCGAAGTTCTTTGTGTCAAAGGCAAAAAAAGCAAAAATAAACTTAATAAATATCCATATAGATGCTTCCTTTGATATAGAATTGTTTCGGTTTTTATAGAGCGATTAGAACGTTTAAAAGAGAGGGGAACTCTATGGCCTTCCAATATGAAGAAAAGAAAAAGGCGACGATCGATTTTAAGAAGCTTTTTGGCTCCGGCGATAAAAAGACGCCCATTCTACGCGAAATGTTTCGCATCTATAAATGGAAGTTCTTGCTTTCTCTTCTCATTTACATCATCAAAGACAGTCCTGTTTACATTGTTCCTCTTTGCACGTCAAATATTATCAATATTGCCGATGATGTCATCCACCAAAGCGCTCCCGAAAATTATTGGATGCTGATTCTTATCAATTCGCTTGTCATTTTGGGGCTTCTTGCTTTGAACATTCCTCTTCATACCGTTTATGCGAAGATTGTCGACAACATGATTCGAAATGCTTCCGCCGATCTTAGAGAGGCGGCCTCGAAAAAGCTTCAATCCCTTTCCCTTTCTTTTGGAAAGGAGATGGAAAGTGGCGAAGTGCAGTCGAAATTCATTCGGGATATCGATGGGGTGGAAGCTTATCTTTCGAATATCATTAAATCTTTGATTCCGGCGATTTTGACGGCGGTTGTCTCTTTCGGCATTGCTCTTTCCAAAAATTGGATGGTTGCGTGCTTTTTCTTGCTTGTCATTCCGGCAAACGTTCTTTTGACGGGCTTTTTCCGCAAAAAGATTGGCAAGAACTATCATGACTATCGCCTTTCGAACGAAGGTCTTAATAGGCGTTTTACCACCATGATGGAAATGCTCCCCGTCACGCGTTCACATGGCTTAGAAGAGAACGAAATTGCCGCGATGAACGATCGGGTGACTGACTTAAGGAAAAAAGGTCTTTCGGTGGATTACTCGATTGCGGTTTTTGGTTCCGCGATCTTTGTTCTTGGCGGCGTTTTGGGATTCGCTTGCCTTATCTTTTGCGTTTATTTGGCACTTGGTGGCTTCATTTTGATTGGCGATGTCGTTCTTTATCAATCCCTCTTTTCTGGCATCAACAGTCGAGTAAGCGCCATTGTCAACATCTTCCCGGCGTTAGCAAGCGGCAAAGAATCGCTTCGCTCTATTGGTGAGTTGATGCGAAAAGAAGAAATTCGCGACGATAAGGGAAAACTTCATCTTCGACCTCTTTTGGGAAAAGTAGACTTTGTGAACGTGAGCTTTCATTATCCCGATGATTCAAGAAACGCTTTAAGCGACTTCTCTCTTCATGTAAAACCGGGTGAATGCATCGCTTTCACGGGTCCTTCCGGAAGTGGCAAAACGACGGTGATGAATCTCATTATCGGCCTTCTTCATCCGACTTCCGGCAAGGTTCTTATCGATGATCACGACCTTGAAGACATCTCTTTGAAACACTATCACCATCACATTTCCGTCGTTCCCCAAAACCCCATTCTCTTCCATGGAACGATCAAAGAGAATATTACTTATGGCCTCAAACAATATACGGAAGAAGATGTAAAAAAAGCTCTTCATATCGCCAATTGCGATGAATTCATTCATAAGCTTCCCGACAAAGAGAACACCATCATCGAAGAACATGGTTCCAATCTAAGCGGTGGACAGAAACAACGTCTTACTATCGCCCGAGCCATCATACGAAATCCCTCCATCATCATTTTCGATGAAGCGACGAGCGCTCTTGACAACTTAAGTGAGCACGAGGTCCAAGAAGCTATTGCCGAAAGCATTAAAGGAAGGACGACGTTTATTGTCGCTCATCGTATCTCCACCATTCAAAATGCCGATCGCATTCTTTATATGGACCAAGGAAAGATCCTTGAAAGTGGAACTTACGAAGAATTGTTAGCGAAAAAAGGCGCATTCTATCGCTTAAAGAACATCGCTGAAGAAGAGCATAACGCCAAAACGATCAATACCTTGAAAACCCCAGACTAGATTCTAAACCGTATAAATTTTGTAAAAAGTTGATAGAAATGTTTTTTGTCCCTAGAGGGACTTCGCAATTAAGTCTAGAATAAGAAGCATGGAACACAAAAAACATAAAGAATCGAGTCTTCAGAATATGGAAAGACGTCGTAACCTCTTTTCGGTTATGACATATTGTTTGCAAAACGACGGCTGCTCGAAAAGAGAAATCTGCGAAGGCACAAATCTCAGTTGGGGTCTTGTTTCGAAAGTGACCAACGACTTGGAGAAAAGAGGCTTTTTGAAGGCAAGTTCCCACGAGAGGCTTCCAGGCGCAGGGAGAAACGCTTTCGGATATTGCGCAAGCGAAGAAAGGTATGTTTCTCTTGGCGTGAGCGCGGAGAAAAACCGCTTCGTTCTGTCGGTTGTTTCTTTGCGAAAGAACATCCTAAAAAGAATTGTTCTAGAGAAGGAACTTTCCTTGAAAGAGGAGGTTTTTGCAGCTCTTTTTTCGATAATTGATGACGCGGTGGCTTGGTCTAAAGAAGAAGGAAAGGAAATCCTTTCGATTGGGTTAAGCGTCCAAAGCTATGTAAATTCAAAAAAAGGTCAGATCCTTCATTTTCCAGGCATAAATGAGAATGAATGGAAGGATGTGGATGTCGTTTCGCCTTTAAAAGAGAAATATCATGTGCCAGTCTTCATGGAGCGAGACGGCGTTTGCCTTCTTTGCGAAGAGTATATCGATCATGGTGCAGAGGATAAGATCCTTGTTCTTCTCGATAACAGCATTTCCTTTGGCGTTTTCTTTGATGGCTCGATTGTTTCTGGTAGCAATTCTATGGATTTAGGCCATACTGTTTACGATTTGAGCCTTGATCCCAAGGAAGCGACTCTTACCTCTCTGGTGAGTGTGAAAGGCCTTCTTAATAAGCTTCAAATCAGTGAGAAAGAGCTTTTTGAGAATCCGGGGAAATACGCATCAACACTAAAGAGAGCGGGCCAATACCTCGGCCTTGCTCTTTATGACGTCTATCGTCTACAAGGAATATCGAACATCGTACTCGCCGGCAAGCTTTTGCTCTTAAAGGATTTTTTCTTGGAAGAGGCTAAAAAGACGATGAAACGTTATATGAAAAACGAAGCCTTCGAAGGGCTTCGTTTCACCTTTCTAGATAGCAATGACGGCTCCAGAGGCGCCGCTTGGTTTGCTCTTCAAAGCGGTCTTGAAGAATCTATCGGAAGAAGATAACTAACCGTTTGTGCCTGGTAGAATCTTTCGAACGCCATCCTCTCCTAAGTAATAACGGATGATTTCCATTCCAAAATCGATGGAATAGGCCATAGAATGGCCGGTGATGACATTTTCATCTTTGACGGCGGCGATATTGAGATAGTCGCCGTCTTTGCTTTGAAAACCTGGGAAGCAAGTGTATTTCTTCCCTTTTAATATACCAAGCTCTCCAAGGATGGATGGGGAGGCGCATATTGCGGACACCAACTTCCCTTCTTTAAAGAAACGAAGAAGAAGAGAACGCACTTTTTCGTCTTTCTTAAGATTTTCCATTCCTTCTTTGCCGCCTGGCAAAACGACGAAGTCGTAGTCTTTTTCATTCACCTCCATAAGCGTCTTATGAAGGAGAACAAAGACGTTATGGCTGGAACGAACTTCCTTTCGAGAGGTTAATGAAACAAGGTCCACTTGGATTTGGTGGGTTCTTTCTAAAACGTCTCTTGTGGCGATGGCTTCGGTATCTTCAAAGCCATCGGCTAAAATCATCATTCCTTTAATCATAGCTTTTATTGCTCCGCGACCACCTTGCCATCATGGTCATTATCGTCGTCTTTTCTCATCTTTCTTTTGAAAGTACGATGCAAGAGAAGGATGAATAAAGCTTCAAGGAAGCCAGAAACGAATAAGCCAACGCCACCAACGATCATAAGGATATTGGCACCCACCCCTTTGGAAAGGTCCAAGGCGATAACAAGGACCGATAAAGCAATCATGAGGATGCCATAAGCGAGATCGAGCCACCAATTCTTAACTGCCATCACTTTCAAGTCAAAGCTATAAGCGATTTCTAAGACGCCTTGGTAGATAAGGAAGAAAGCCGCGATGTAGAAGACCCAGGTCGTAAAAGCGTTTGGATCGGAAACGGCGATAGAACCAATAATCAAATTGAGAAGGCCCTGAAGCAAAAGCCAGGGGTTAAAGAAGGCAAAGCCGATAAGGCAACAGACGATATAGAAGGTGCCTATTACCAAGAAAACGGTTCCCAATGTATAAGCGAATATATCTACGGCAAAGGCGCTGAAAATGGCCATTAACACGCCTATGACCATCAACAAGATGGCGTTCATTAGCCTTCTGTTTCTTTCTTTTCCAAATACTTTCATTGGAAGACTCCTTTCATAAAACGAGGGTGATTTGCAGTTCTTTTACAAAATATGAACTTTATTTTCGTCCCATTTATCTTTCGGTTCGCCTGGCTCTTTTGCATATCCTATATGGATGGCGGCAAAAGGTTCTACGGTGTAAGGAATCTTTAGGGCTTTTCGTATGCCATTCATCCTTCCTTCGTCTGGCCAAACGGCGCACCAAACGCCGTCTAAGCCAAGTCCTTTGGCTGCTAAGAGGATGTTTTCGGTAGCCGCACCCGCGTCGCAATAGCCTAAACCATGAGCGATACCTTGTTCGGTTCTCTCTTGATTGATGGCGACAATGATCATAAGAGGCGAGTTAAAACGGCCATAGACAAGTACTTTTTTAGCTTCTTCTTGCGCTTCCTTGCTTTCGAGAACGTAGAATTCCCAAGGTTGCTTATTTATGGCGCTAGGGGCGCTCATACCCGCGCGAAGCAAGATTTCTATGTCCTCCTTTTTCACTGGTTTATCCAAAAATTCTCGCACGCTTCGTCTCTCTTTAATTGCTTCTAAGACATCCATAAAAAGACCTCCCTCAATGCACCCTAATTCTATAGCGTCTTTACCAAAAGTGTAGTGCAAAGACAATGGAAGAGCATTGTTCCCGATTCTTGCTTGTCTATCTTTTGCCAATTGAATGCATCCTTAATATTCTTCTATTGGCTTAGCTATTCGAAGCCGTTTTTGCTTGAATTCCCTTCCTTTTTTTGGATTTTGAACTACTTCAAAGTTACATTGAAGTAACATTGAAGTATAAATTGAAGTAACTTTGAAGTTTTTCGAAATTGGTTGTATGCGGCATATCGGGAACGCTTCTAAAAAGTATAAAAACAAACGCGATTGATCTTTCGACTTCTCTTTTTAAAAAAAGGGCGCCTTGCGGCGTCCCATTTCAATAATTATGACGAATAACCTTATTTTTTGAGGTTATAGAAGGCATCCATTCCTGGATAGATCGCATTCTCGCCAAGCTCTTCTTCGATACGGAGAAGTTGGTTGTATTTGCAAATGCGGTCCGTGCGAGACATGGAACCAGTCTTGATTTGTCCAGCGTTAAGGGCAACAACAAGGTCAGCAATGGTGGTGTCTTCGGTTTCGCCAGAACGGTGAGAAACAACGCAAGTCCAGCCATTGCGCATTGCTTTTTCGCAAGTGTCAAGCGTTTCGGTCAAAGAACCGATTTGGTTGACTTTGATAAGGACGCTGTTGGAGCAACCCATCTCAATGCCTTTCTCGACATAGATCTTGTTGGTGACAAAGAGATCGTCGCCAACGAGTTGGACTTTTTTGCCAAGGCGGGCGGTAAGCTTTTGCCAACCTTCCCAATCGTTTTCGCTGAGAGCGTCTTCGACGGTGATTAAAGGATACTTATCAACGAACTTTGCGATAAGATCGATCATCTCCTCGCTGGTGAGTTCGCCACCATGGCTGCGGTGGAGGACATATTTCTTCTTTTCGGCATCATAGAACTCAGAGCTTGCGACATCCATGCCGAGCATGATGTCTTTGCCAGGAACATATCCGGCTTTCTTGATGGCTTCGACGAGAACTTCAAGAGGTTCTTCGTTGCTCTTCATGCCATTAGGGGCAAAACCACCTTCGTCGCCAACAGCGGTGACATCGCCACGATCTTTGAGGATCTTCTTAAGAGCGTGGAAGGTTTCGGCGCCCATTTGGATGGCTTCATGGAAGCTTTTCGCGCCGACTGGCATGATCATGTATTCTTGGAAATCGACGGAGGAATCGGCGTGCTTGCCACCATTGATGACGTTCATCATTGGGACAGGGAGCTTTTTGGCATTTGGACCGCCAAGATAACGATAAAGAGGAATGCCGAGGTAGTCCGCAGCCGCTTTCGCGCAAGCAAGGGAAACACCGAGGATGGCGTTGGCGCCAAGTTTGCTCTTGGTTGGGGTGCCATCGAGTTTTATCATCGTTTCATCGATGTCAACTTGATTGATGACGTTTTTGCCTAAAAGGGCTGGGGCAATGATTTCGTTGACATTGTTAACGGCCTTTAAAACGCCAGCTCCGTTAAAAACTTTCTTATCGCCGTCACGAAGTTCGAGAGCTTCGCGTTCGCCAGTGCTTGCGCCACTAGGAACAGCGGCACGTCCGAAAGCGCCGCTTTCGGTAGTCACTTCGACTTCGACGGTTGGATTTCCACGGGAATCAATAATTTGACGCGCATGGATTTCTTCAATGAATGGCATTCTTAATTTCTCCTTTTGCAATTCACATTCACTTACTAGGTAAGCGGAATAATTATAGGCTATCTTTTTTATTCGAGACAACGTTTTGGATAAAAAGAAAAAGAAAGCGTATTCATTAATGAATAGGGGGTCTTTTGTTCTCCTATCGTTTTGGGCACTTTTATTGTTATAATGAGGCTAATATGAGTTATCAAAATTATTTGACAAAAGAGGCCTTCAAAGCGGCTTTCGGCGTAAAGCCTTCGAAAGCGAAGATGGATGGGGAGAAAGTTCTTTCCCTTGGCGAGTCTTCCCAAAAGGTTATTTCCTTTATTGAAGGAGATGAGCCGTTCGCTTTCATAAAACTCGGCGAAGCAGAACTCGCTTGCTTAAGCGATGCGGAAAGAATTAAAGAAAGAAGACGGAAGACGTTCGAAGAGAAAACGAGAATCGTCATGAAAGAAACCGCGGGCTATTACCCCACGACCGATAAACATCTATTGGAATATGCAAATCTCTATGAAACTCGCATGAAGAATGCGGATGGGATAGGGATACTGGGCTTAAGGAAAGAAGGATATTTTGTAAAAACCTATTCAAAATCCCATCTTTTGATGAATGGAGATGTCCTTAATCCGGTTCTTGGGAATTGGACTCCTTCCTTAAAAGGCAGGAAAATTCTCGTTATTTATCCTTTCATCGACGAAATTTCATTTCAATATGGAAGAAGAGAAAAAGTTTTCCAAAAAAATCCGCAAATCCTTCCTGAATTCGATTTGAAACTCCTTGCTTCGCCTATTACTATGGGGGATGAAACAGATTATCGTTTCCCCAGTTTCATGCGTGCTTTGGAGGAGATGGAGGCAAGAATTTCTCAGATTGATTTTGATCTTGCTTTGGTGGGGTGCGGCGCCTATGGCAGCCTTTTGACTCTCTACATCAAAAGCATTGGGAAGAAAGCGATTCAAACGGGTGGCTCCACCCAGCTTCTTTTTGGCATTTTGGGGAGTCGCTGGGAGAGTGCCCCTTATATCAAAGAACTCGAAAACGAATATTGGATTCGACCGGCCACAAAGCCGAAAGGTTTTGAAAAGGTCGCTGGTGGAGCGTATTGGTGATGGAAACAAAAAAGTCTTTTTTGGAATCGGTCCGGTCAATTGGAACCCATTCGCTTGTGGGTTATTTAGGGATACTTGTTATTGGCTTACTCGCTCTTAATGTTGGCGGATATCGCAATCAAACAACTACGACGATATTGTTTGGTCTTCTCTTTGCTCTTGCTGTCTTCTTGGTTCTTGATAAAGAAGGAAAGGAAGACAAAAAGAAAACAAAAGTCCTTCTTTTGACTCTTTTGCCTCTTGGCGTCTTTTTCTTGTTCAGTCTTTGTTCTCTCTTTTGGCTTTCGATGGGATTTGGCAATGTCGCCATTAACGCGATTTCCATACTCGGTCTTATAGGTGCTTTCCTTTTTGGAATGGAAATAAAAAAAGATCCCAAAATGCCTAAGCACATTCTTCTTTACACCATTCTTTGCGGTCTCTCTCTTTATTGCTTCATGAACCTTATGGCCTCTTTGTCGCAATATGGCTTCTTTTATTTGATCCGTTATAAAGACGCCGTTTATTTCTATGACGGCGTTCGTTATAGGATCGCCGAAGAGATGGCTATTATCGATGGGTTTTCCTTGGCTTTTGTCTCGCCTTATTTTGGAAGCCTTGCTCCCTTTGTTTTAGGTTCCAGCCTTCTTTCGCTTTTCTTCATTAAACCCAAAGAAGAGAAAGTTCTCTTTTTCTTTATCCTTATTGCCGGCCTTATCGGCTTTTTAAGCGTGCTTCTTGTTTTTAATTACTATGCCTTAATCGCTTTCGTTCCTCTTTTGTTGATAACTTTGCTCGTGCGCTTTCTCAAAGGATCCGAAAGGGTGCCATTATGGGAGAAGATCGCTTACTTTTCGTGTCTTCTTCTAGTAGCCGTTCTTGTTCTCTTTATTGTGGTTACGGCAGCCAAAGGAGACAACGTCTATGAGTCGAGCAAAGCGCTCTCGAAGGTTTTCAATAATGGGAAACTCTTAAAAGGCATCAATAGAACCATAAATGCTGTATTTATGGACGGCCTTTTCTCTCAAAGGGCGTTCTTTGGCATGCCCGTTTATGATATCCATGGATTTAAAGAGATCGGCTCTTCGACTATTCTCTCGAGTAGCGATTGGGGCAATGAATCCCTTTATTGGACGTCCTTTAACTTGCACACTTTCGAATTCAACGCTCTTATGGAGACAGGCATTCTCGGTTTCCTTGGCTTATGCGTGTTTTTATCCTTCCTCTTTCCACTCCTTAGACGTTACATAAGAGAAGGTGGAGACATCAAGGGCTCTCGATACTTCTTCATGATGTTTGTTTTCTCTTTCTTCTTTTATGAGACTTTCTTTTGCGATTCCCTGCCCTTCAAAGGCGTCTCCAATTATGTTTCTCCTCTTACTTTGAATCCTCTTTTCTTGCTTGTCTTAGCTTCTTTGGGAGAGGCTTATTCTCCTAGCCCTTCTCTCTTGGCTCGTTTCCAGAAAAGAAAGGAAGAAACCCATGCATAACAAAAAAATCAAAAAGTATTTACCCCTTCTTTTTCTTCCCTTTCTCGCTTCATGCGCAAAAACAAACGAGACTTATCGCGAAGGCGATTATGAGATTGGATCTTTTACCGATTATTTCTTCATGAATCACGACGAAGTCGGCGCTAAGAAAGGCCATCTCAAAAAAGAGATTACTCTGACAAGCGACTCCTATTGGAATGGCACAAACAATGGAGTCGGAAGCGTCACTTATACCCCCTATGTTTATAAAGTGGCCTATACGGGTGGCAATGATAGCATTAACGGCCTCAATCTCGTTCCTGGCTGGGAAGTTCTTATGGCGGAAGGGGAGCAAGAAGATGGTTTCGTTTGGTATTGGCGCGATTATTTCGTCTCTCTTTCACCTAAGATTCTCGATGAAGGGTCGAAAGAGATTTCCACTTCGCCAGAAGAATTCGACTATTATTCGAGCGACCCTTCGATTGTCGTATGGAACGGCACCCATCTCGAAATAAAAGGAGAAGGGGAAACGACTTTAAAAGTAACGTGGAATTATCTTACGAGCGTGGCCTCTATTGTCGTTAAAGCTCCTTATGGGACTCGTACTGGCGTTAATAACGGCGCTCCCGAACTCTTTGAAGCTACCGTCAAGGATGAAAATGGAAAGAATAAAAACGTCTCGTTGAATAGCATGTACGATTGGGTTCCGGGATATAAAGATCTAGGCGATGACGATTTCTTTAAGAAGAATCCTTCTTTCGGCCGTTATTATTCTATGGGGCGGGTCGACGATTCCTTTAAGAATGGCTATTTAAGCAAACTCTATAATGGCCAACTCTATTGCGATGGCTATCATTCCTTGGCTTTTGTCTGCTTGGAGAATAATGGTTTCACAAATCTCTATAGCAAAGAGATGAAAGAGGGCGATTATTTCCTGATGAGCTTCCGAGGCGGAAGCGACTATGTCGGCGGAAGAGGGCATAATCAGAATGAACCGAGGATAAGCGCTTTCGATTTAAGCGTGGATTTCTATTATCGAAATGGAAACAAATACGATTATGTGACAGTGAAGTGCAAACAAACGATAACGGAGACGGATCACGGTGGAGAAGGCACTACCATTTTTGGATTCCGTTTCTCTGATGTTGGCTTAGATCCTCAAGGTATCAGTGGCATTGGCATTCATTACGATAATTTCGAAGATCGTTTTAGCAATTGCACTGGGAAAATAGCGAGCGAAATGCCAAAAACGACGGACTACCAATTCGGCTTGCTTCTTTATGAAGTGATGTTTCCGAATTCTTCTTGGAACTAATTCGTTTTGATTTCTTTAGTGATATCGAGCCATTTCCCTTGCTCAAAATCAACCTCATCATCGTCGAAAATAAGAGTTCCTTTGGCAGGGGTAAAAGTCATTTCGCCAAAGTAGATTTTGCCATCGATATCGTAAAGATCGACTCTTACAAAAGGAAAGGGCTCGGCGAGTTTTTCCGCAATACGAGCCATTTCTGCAAGGTTATTTGGCTTTTTTAATGGATAATCCGCCTTTTGCCACCCATTGAATTGAGCCCCATCGCAAGGGGTCCAATCGATGTAATAGTGGTTATAACGGATATCCTTTCCTCGCCCCGTTACGACATAAAGGTAACGCGCTTTGCCATTATAGACGTGTATTTTGTATTCGGCTGGTAAGGCGTCTTTCTCTCCTATATATTGTTCCACCAAAATCCTTGGCTTTATTTTGCTATAGTGGGGCTCGGTTGTCTTCTCGCCATAATCGCTTCGAAGCCATTTATGAAATTTCTTTTTTGCCTTCTCTTGATCCCAATGGGATTTATCTTTGACGATCTCGTTCCATCCCGAAGCGTGTGTGCACTTCAAAACAAAGCTGTTGGGGAATGTCTCAAAAGGGATTTCTTCAAAAGAATCGTAGACGCCTAAGGAAGGAATAAGAAGGTTTTCGTATCCTTTTTCTTTTAAGTACTCCCTTGCGCCATCGCGCGAAGCTAAGCGAGAGACTTCGTCCATTTTCGGATATACGAAAAGGCGAAGGTATTGAAGCTTTTCCGTGTAACGGAGAGGATTCTTCAAATTGAGCTTATGGTGGGTGATGTATTTATATTGGAATTTTACATAGGAAACGGGGGAAAGAAATTGGATGGGTTTTCTAACGAGTGTCGCTAAAAACCGTTTCCCCTTATTTTCGTGAAGTCGTTTCGCTAACATTGCAACCACAATTATAACCGTTTTTAAGTGGAGGAAGGAGCAAATCAAAATCTTCTTCTTCTTTGAGTTTAGGAATAAAATAAAGAAGCGATGCGAATTTTATTAATTTCCCAATACTATTATCCCGAATCTTTTCCAAGCACTTTGATTGCCGAAGAGCTCGCCAAGAGGGGACATACGGTCGATGTTCTCACTGGAAAACCCAATTATGGCTTCAAAGAGCCTCCGAAAGAGTACGATTCTATCGATAATGAAACCCGTAATGGCGTGAACATCCATCGCGTGAAACTCCATAAAAGAAAAAAAGGGATTCTTTCCTTTGTTTTTAACTATCTCTCTTTTTGGGTCAATTCCAAACGGTTTCTAAGGAAATGCGACGCTCCATACGATTTGGTGTACGGCTTTAATTTTTCGCCGATATTGTCTTTGGAAGGAGTGCGTGTTTTCAAAAAAAGAAGAAATATTCCTTATGTTATCCACGTTTTTGACTTATGGCCCGAAAGCGTGCTTGCCACTGGCATTACGAAAAAAGGATCCTTGCTCTACAAATACCTCTTTCGTCTTTCTAAGAGAATCTATGACGAAGCCGATCTGTTTTTTCTTTCCTCTCCGGGTTTTAAAGACTATTTCGAAAAGGTTTTAGGAATTGAAAAGCCTTCTGTTCTCGTTTATCAGCCGATTGAAGAGATCAACCGAGAATTCCCTAACCCCTTCCAGGAAGGGGAGAAGCCTTTGGTCTATTGCGGAAATATCGGAAGAGTGCAAAATTTAGCCCCTTTTATCGCCGCTTTTTCTTTGCTTGAAAAGGAAACTCCTTATCGTTTCTACATCATTGGCGAAGGAAGCGAAAAAGAAAAGATGGAAGCGTTCGTCCATGCTCTTAAGCTAGAAGATAAAGTTTTTTTCTTGGGGCACCTCTCTCAAGATGAAGCGTCGCCTTATAAGAGAAACGCTTTTATGAATGTCGTTTCGCTAGAACAAGGGGACGATTATGTTTCTATGACAATACCGACAAAACTTCTTTCCTCTTTGGAAGATGGGAGGCCGATTTTGGCTTCTATCGGGAAAGGAGGCGCCGATATGCTTCTAAAAGCCCAAGGTTCTTTCTTAATCGAGCCGAACAAAGAAAGCGTCTTGGACGCTCTTAAAAAAGCTCAAATGCTTGATGAAACGGCTCTTTTCGAGATGGGTGAAAGAAATCGTAGATATTATCAAGAAAATCTCTCTTTCAAGAAGCTTATGGACAATATTGAAAGCAATCTTATTCGGGAAGCGAATCCAGCAAAGAAGTAATCTTCTGGTTGAAGGAGCTCTCTCCATAAAGGGAGAGGAATTTTTGTTTTTGAAAAGGGTCTAACAAAGGGATGGAAGAAAGACCATTCCGTTTTAAATTCTCGAAGAAAATCGAAAAATCATCGGCATTACCCTCTCCAATCCACATAATGTCATTGGGGAAATTCTTTTCGAAGAAGGTGTTTTTGGTGGAGATGACGCGATTTGCGTTAGCGATGTATTCGAACATTTTGGAAGGAATGCTTTCGGCGTCGAGCTTCTTCGAAAAAGGACGAGGATTGATAACGGCATAGGCGCCCTTTTGATAAGCGGCATTTTCTTCTTTGGTCACCTGTCCTAAGAAACGAACGTTTTTGGAGATGGGAAGCTTTTCTTTTCGATGTCCGGCGATATAGAGATCTAGGTTTTCGAGGTTCGCCTTTTGAAAGGCTTCGATGAGTAGTTTTACGCCATACTTCTCTAAAAGGGTTCCGCCGAAATAAAAGTAGGGTCTTTCGCTTTGATAAGGCTTGCTCTTGCTAGGGATGGCTAAACCTTCGATGATTTCATGAGGTTTTTCTTTTAGCCCATAGATTCCAAGAAGTTTTGAGGTAAGGGAGATGGCTCCCTCGGAAGAACGAACTAAAGAAATCAATGTTCTTGCCTTATGGATACTCATCGATGTGATATTGAAGGGATTATCTGTTAAAAAGGCGAAACGAGGGACTTCTAATATCTTTTTGGCATAGCTGCTCATACGGGAAAGAGCTTCGTTTAAGGGGTCATAGATGATGGCGCTAAAATCTTTTGGAAGTGCTTTGATTTCTTCTTTGAGCTCCTGAAGCGCCAGAATCTTTTGGATGATGTTCCTTGGATGCTCGATATAGATATGCGTCGGATTGTCGATTGGTCTTATGGACTTTGTTTCAAAAGGAACAAGCGTCAAAGCGAGTACCTCATATTCTTTCTTGAGGGCGCTAATGGCATTGGAATGGAAGTTTTGATTCGAGGGGTTGGAGATGGGGTAGCCGTGTTCAAGGTAATAATCGTAATCCTTCTCCTCGAGGGCGGTGGTTAGATAAAGAATCTTTTTCATTTGGAAAGGATCCTTTCAAAGAAGGAAAGATGGGTCAAAGCCATTTTTTCCAAAGTGTTTTCCTTGGCAACCCGAATGGCTTCTAGGCGCATCGAAAAAGGAATTTCTTTTTCCAAAATAGCGACAAAGTCGTTCTTATCTCTCAAAGGGAAAACATAACCGTCTTCGCCATTCTTGATGAGGTGCTTTGCGGCATTCGAGCAATCGCTTCCCAAAACAGGGCATCCCTGGGAAAGAGACTCGTTCACAACATGTCCATAGATGTCCTCTTTGGTAAGAAAAAGCGACATTTCCGAAACGCTGAAATAGTCGAGTATCTTCTCCTTTGATTGGAAGGGCAAAAGATGGACGTTCTTGAGGCTTTTTTCTTTTGTGATTTCGGAATATGCTTCCTTCAATGGCCCTTCCCCGATAAGGAAAAGCTCTTTCTCTTTAGAGACATGAGTCCAAATCTCGGAAAGCAGGAAGGAGATGTTCTTACGTTCGATAAAGGCTCCGACAGCAATATAGATAGGCTTGGCTGGAAGGCCAAGCTTCTTTTTTCTTTCTTCTTTCTCCTCCTTGCTTAAAGGTTTTTCCAATATTTCTTTTTCAAAAAGGGTGCTATAAGGGAAAAGGGCGATGGCATCTTTAGCTCCTCCATAATGGAGGAGATACTCTTCGCTTTCCAGATCAGGGCACAAATAATTGTTTGCCCCGCCGATCATTTTGGTTTTGAGCTTTCTTTTCCAGAAGGATTCTTTCTTTGGCACTATTCCGCCATTTATCGCGAAAACATAGGTGATTTTTCGTTTTTTAAGGTAACGAATAGCTTTCATTTCGGTGAAAGAAGACCATCCGTTGATGACGATGATGTCATAGGTTCTATCTCTTAAGAAAGGTAGAAAGCCCGAAGCGATGTTGTTGTGGGATCCTAAAGAGATGCTCTTTAGAAAAACAGGCTTAAAGTGAGTTGCCTTACTATGGTAAAAAAGACGATTGCGGTCGCTTTCGGAAGCTCTTTCGAATAGCACCGTTAAATTCGTTTTCTTCCCAAGCTCATTAAAGAAGTCCACTTTATAAGGGGCTGGATGGTTAAAAAGCCACAAAATCTTCATTTTCAAAGGCAATTATAAACCTCTTTCGGAATTTCTTTTATAATGAAAAACGATGTTAAGCGATTGGAAAGATTTTTTTGACTCGATCAAAGACAAGCCGTATGCGAAGTCGCTTCACGGATTTTTGGACAAAGAATACGAAAATTTCACCATTTATCCTCCTCGCGATATGCTTTTTCAGGCCTTCAAATTAACGAATCCCGACTCTTTAAAGGTCGTTATCATTGGGCAAGATCCTTATTCCAATCCCGGTCAGGCGATGGGGCTTTCCTTTAGCGTTCCTCGGGGTTTGGATCTTCCACCCAGCCTTAGGAATATCTACAAAGAGATTGAGAAAGACATTGGCATCTCTATGAACTTTGAAAATGGGGATTTAACGCCTTGGGCTTTGCAAGGAGCGTTACTCTTAAACGCTTATCTTTCCGTTCGCGCTGGCAAGCCCCTTTCTCATAAATGCAAGGAATACGATTCTTTTATGGCGGCAGTCTTAAGCTATTTGGATACCATCCCTCACCCGATGGTCTTCATGCTTTGGGGGAATTTTGCCAAGCGCTATGCTACCTTCGTTCATAATCCTAAACACCTCATATTAAAAGCATCCCACCCTTCCCCTTTGGCTCTTAGCCATGGTGGATGGTTTGGGATGCATCTCTTTTCAAAAGCGAATGATTTCCTTATTGAAAACGGTTTAGATCCTATGAATTGGAAGATTTCTTAACTTTCGTTCTTAAATCCCAAATTCCTATGCCGAGGGGAATAAGGAAAAAGATAGAGAAGAGGAGAGGCTTTGCTAGCGAGACACCCTCTTGTCCGTTTGAAATAGCAACTCCCAGAAAATAGAAGAATCCGATTGCGCCAATAGACATCAAAAGGAAAGGGAAATAGCAAGGATTTTCGGTTTTTTTCTTGAGAGCAAAAAGAAGGCAATAAAGACCATAGGCGCCAAGGAAAAGAAAAATAATGGAAAGGACAAGAAGATCTCTATTTCCACCGGCGATACTGGCGCCATATTCATCGCCGGAAGTGGCTTTGATAGCGCTTATAATGTAATAAACGAGAAAACATATGCCACCATAAAAACCGCTTAATGTGAGCGCGATTGCTTTTTTCATTGCTTTACCTCCACACTTTCTTTCTCATTGTCGCTAACTTCCAAAAACTTTGGATATTTCCAAGCGACAAGAGCCATTATCCCACCCGAAAGAACGATGCATGGCAACATATAGGCCATGTTATAGAGAAGCGAATAAACCCATTTATTTAGGAAGGAAAGCCCCCAAGCGAAGGCGCTTGGATCATCGCCCCAAAATAAAACGCCTGAGAGATAGTGGGAAAGAAATTTCAATAAGCCACCTAAGAAGCAACCAACGACGACAAGAGAGACTCTCGCGCCCGCGCATTCTTTCTTCTTTTGAAAAAGAGAAGCGAAGAATCCGGCGAAACCGGCTAAAGGATAGGCGATCCAATAATCAAGCGCGACTTGTAAAAAAGCTTTCCACCATTCGCCCGCGATAGCGTAAAACCCATCGGCCAAATCAAGTAAGCCCATGATAAGTCCAGTAAGGATGCCCGCTACTGGGCCTCTTCGAAAGGAAACGATAAAGACGGCGACAAGGGCGATGCCGATGGATCCGCCGCTTGGGAAAAGCGGCGCGCTATAAGCGCCGGCACAAAGATCAAGCACATAGCCAATCGCGGCGAAAATGGCGATTTCGGCGATGACTTTGATATTGAACAAGGATTTCATAAAAACCTCCTTTTTAAATAAAAAATCCGCTTTGCCAGCGGAAAAAGGAAAACTTTAAGAGTCGTTCCTACGCTAGCATTACCTAGTTCAGGTATCGGGGTCGTTACTCTTTCGTAACCTCTCAGCGCCTTATAGGGCTCCCCCAGTCTTTTGGACCGAGTTGTATAATAGCACGTTTTCTGGTTGGGATATTAAGAATTCGCTTCTTTTTTCGTTTCAATCACCAAGAGCTTTCCTTTTTCTAGGAGCAAGCTTCCTTCTTTGGCGACGAGTTCATTGGATAAGCCAAGCGCATCTTCTTTTGCCAAAACCTTTTCTTTAAGAGGATATTGGAATCCTTCCAAAGTGAGGATGGCTTCTTCTATCGGAAAAAAGGAATAGTAGGCGTCTTTCCTTTTAAAGAGGTAAGGGGTTTTTCGGGCAGAAAGGCTATAGATATTTGAATTTTCATCCACAAAACAGACCTTTTCGTCTTTTAACAACAAGAACATGTTGGCAATAAAATGTTCGATTCTCTTCCCTTGGATGGCTCCGAGAAGGATGATTTGATCTCCTTTGTCTTTGTATCTTTCGTAGGCGTGCGCGGTATCGCTCTCATCCTTCATGGGATTTAATTTCGTTATCTTTCCCGCATATTTCTCAATGTCTTGGTATTCCTTTTCGTCTACCGAATCAAAATCGCCTACTGCTTCATCAAAGAAGAGGCCTTCGCTGGCTAAAAGATAAGCGCCCTTATCAATTCCGATAATGTAAGAGTCTTTTTCGGTGAGATATTGTCTAAGGCGATTCATTCCTTTGCCTATCACAAGGTAGGCAATTTTCCTCTTTTCCTGTTCCATAATTCTTTTTAAGTATTCCTCTTCTTTGTGCTATAGTGCAATGGCAAAGGAGCGTTATTCATATGGAAGAAAAAGAAAACGCCGTAAAAGTGGAAGAAACGAAAGAAGACGTTTCTCAAGAAGCCGCGAAGGAGACTTCAAACGTCCCCGAAAGCGATTTTGCTGACGAAATTAAAAAACCAGAGCCCCAGCCGGAACCGGTGAAAGAAGAACCGCAAAAAGAAGAAGGGGTAGAGCTCTATTGCGAAAAAGAAGAAACCAATCCAACCCCTTCCCAAGAAACGCCAACGGAAGAAAAGGAAAGCCAAAAGGAAGTCGATACGAAGGATGCCAAAAAGGGAAAGCCTTCTCCGGTTGTTTATCAATATGACGACGATAATCTTCGTGCCATCGAAGACGCGCGACTCGCCTTTAGCAAAGATTATAAAAAGAGCAATCTTTGGAAGTGGATTGTCACTATTATTTGTCTCGTGGTCATCGTTGCCGGTTGGCTTGTGACGACCATTCCTGAAGTCAACAAAGCCTTCTCTTCCGTGAATGAGAACTTGCCAACTATCTTCACCCTTATACTCGTTGGGCTTTCCTTGGTGGCCCTTTTGGTTTTTAGCAGCATCTTCAAAAAAGACATCGACAAGAAGATGAAAACGTATTTCACCAAATTCTATGAATACCAAAACGCTTATATCTTCCCTGAAAGCTGCGAGAATCTCAAAGGAAGCGTAGAGTCCAAACTCGACGAATCAAAACTAAAAGAATGCGGGATTTACAAGGATATTGCAAAAATAGGAAGTCGCGCCTGTTATGAATTCGATTACGAAGGACACCATATCGTGATGAGTGATGCGGCTGCGCAAACGCAAGATAAAAAGGCTCTTCGCACGGTCTTTGTGGGGAAGTTTGCTTATTTCAAGAATGACTATGTTGGCGAAGACATTCTTATCTATTTCAAAGGCAACAAGCGAGCCTTGCCACCTACGAACTTGGCCGGGCGCAATCTTTATAAGGATTCGAAGACGATGGTCATTTATGGCCCTGTCTCGGCTCGTAAGATTTTGACCCATGACGTCCAAATGGCCTTAGCCAAATTCGACACCAACAAAACTTTTGTCGATATGGCCATTTCGATCAAGGAAGGCATGACCTATATTGCTATGGGCTTCGAGGATGATTTAATGGTTTTGCCTCTTGAGAAACCCTTTAATCCCAATCCTACGAAGGAGGCTAAAAAAGATATTTCGGAGGTACTTGAACTTATTAGCGCTTTCGACGGAAAAGAAAACCTCTAATAATCATTAGCATTTTCCAAGGCTATCTTCGGATGGCCTTTTTTCTATAAAGGTGTTCCCAGTCTTGAAAAGCCTTTTTCCCCAAACTATAGTTTTTCTAACGATATGAAACCCTTGCTTATCTCATTTTAAGGAGACGTTCTTTCTTTTTATGGGCTTTAGCAAAGAAATGAAGGAGCGATTATGAACTTAGCTCGAAACTATGAAGGGAACAAGGTCCCTAAATTCACCAGGCTATTTTACCCATGGAGCACTTTGTTTCGTGACATGTGCTATACATTGGTAGGCACTTTCTTACTGCAATATACCTACACTTCGGGTGTCTTGAGCTCTAACCTTGCCACATATCAAACCCAAATGCATATCATCACGATTGCCATGATGGTTTGTCTTATTTGGGATGGCCTTAACGATCCCATTATGGGTTTCCTTGTTGAAAAATTTCATTTTAAACTCGGCAAGTTTAGGCCATGGATATTGATTGGCGCTATTGGAAACGCGTTGGCGGTTATCTTGCTTTTCACTGTTCGTTTCGAAGGGACGGATGGTTGGGGATATGTGGCCGCAATGATTGTTTTCTATGTTCTTTGGGATACTTTCTTCACGATGAACGACATCGGTTATTGGTCCATGCTCCCCTCCCTTACTAACGACCCAAAGGAAAGAGCGAAACTGACGACCAATGTTTCTATTGCGGCCTCTATTGGCACCGTTTTAATGAACGTTATTTGTTTTATTGGGCCTTCTTCCTTTGGCATTGGCGCAGCCGATGCTTATAAAATCATCGCTATTGGCGCAGCCATCCTTTTCCTCCTTTCGCAAGCTGCCGTTTTCTTCTTTTGCCAAGAGAGAAAAAGAGATGTGGTGCAGGAAGATGTTTCGAGCAAATCTCACTTCCTCGATCTTTTCAAAGTCGTTTGGCGCAACAAGCAACTTCTTTATGTGGTCGTTGGCCTTGCCCTTTACTACTTCGCTTCATTTATCTTAACGGGTATTGGACAGAACTATTTCTACATGGTCTTTGGCTATGCTTCAGGAGGATATGTCGCCGTTGCTGTGAGCGCTTTCTATATCCTTGGAACCGTTTTGGCCCAGGTGTTTTATCCGATGTTGGCCAAGCGTTTTAAGAAACAGACTCTTTTGACGGCGACTTTTGGAATTATTACTTTAGGCTACATCGCTTTCTTTTTCTTGGCTTTCCCTCTTTTCGGCGATCATCCTTTGGCTTATAGCACGCCCTTGCCAAGCGATGCTTCCGGGGCGGCGGATGGAACGAATCTTCTGTCCTTCCTTTTTGGTGGCGCCTTGTGGCTTGCCTACATTCCTGCCATTTTCTTCTTTGCGGCTTCTGGCCTTTATTACCTTGTCATCCTTGTTATGTTTCAAGATGCCATCGACTATAACGAATGGAAATACGGGGAAAGAAAGGAATCCATTTGCTTTGCTTGGCGTCCTTTGGACGTTAAATTAGCTTCCGGTCTTAACATCGGTTTAAGGAATTTGGTTTTCTTGGCCACCGGGACCATGTCCTTTATCAATGTCATTAGCAACATGGAGGGATTAAAGAACGGAAGCGCTTTTGGGGCAGATGCGAAGGGCGAATACATGGTCGATGGCGTTACTAACACTTTTAATGGCTTCTTAGAGCAAGCTCGCAATGAAATTGCCCCAAAGCAACTCGTTCTCTTCGGCGTTATCGTCATCGTTGTCATCGTTTTAGCTTATACCGCTTCCTATTTGTCCCTTCATTTCGGCTTTAAAGTGGATGAAAAGATGGAAGAGAAGATCGTCAAAGAGCTTGAGGAGAGACACGCGCTCCACGAAAAGGAAGTGAAAATAGAAACCGTTGAGGAAATTGAAAAATCCGAAATGATTTCCTAACTTTCTTTCTGTTTTTAGGTAATCTTTTTTTGATATTGAAAGGTTCAAATACGCTCTTTCCATTCGAAAGGGGTGTGGGAGAAGCGCAAAATGGTTTATAGTAATGTCGAGGTGTCGATTCGTTTGAACGACCCGCCTGGATGCTAGTATGAACACGAACCGCTTTTTCAAATGGATTCAAGTGCAAGCTTATAAGCACGACGGCCTTATTCATCGCGAATGGTCGCCGGCTTATTTGGTGATGGAAACGGAAGATTATTGGGCTTTGGCTTCCCGTGCTTCTTTGGTGACGGAAAACGATGGTCGACGATGGATGACCAAAGAACCTGCGATCTTCATTCTTTTTAAAAATCGTTGGATGAACGTTATTGCCATGATGAAAAATAAGGGAGATGGAATCACTTATTACGCCAACGTGGCAAGTCCTACTATCTTAGATCAAGGTTTCCTCCGCTATATCGATTACGATTTGGACCTTAAGCTCTTTCCGGATGAAGCCATTAAAGAACTCGACGAACAAGAGTTTGAAAGACATGTCCTAACTTATGGGTATCCGAACGATTTGACCCATGCCATCCGGAAGTCCTTTTTCGAAATCAAAACAATGATGAGAAACAGATCCTTTCCATTTAATGACGAAGAGATTCACGCCCTCTTCCAAAAGTTCTTGGATGAGAACCATCCCTTTATTCCGAAAGACGATTCCAAAAAGCCTTTGAATTGAGGATGGCGTCCGCTTCTTGAAAGCCGGGCATCATTCTTTTCTTTTTGCTTTTATCGAAACAAACATCACCTGCGGCAAAGATGCCGGGTAGTGCTTCGTAGTTGTGGTCTACGAGTATCCCGAATCCCTCTTTTGTCAAGGGAAGCCCAAAAGTGGAAGGGAGTGGGATTTGGCCATAGTTGACGAGAATATAGTCGCAGGATATTGTTTCTTCTTTGCTCGTTATGACGTTTTGAATCCTAACAGAAGAAAGATGCCCATCCGCCAAAGCGATGCTTTTAGGAACGTATGGAAGATGAAGGGTGATGGGGCACCCTTCGATTGTTTTCTGATCGCCACGGAATTCCATTCTTCGATGAACCAGATGCGTTTCTTTGGCGATTCGAGAAATGTCGCGCGCCCAATCTAAGGCGCTATCTCCGCCTCCGAAAATAACGACTTTCTTCTCTTTGAGCGAAAGAGGTTCTTTAAGGTCATAAAGAATTTCCTTGCAGTCTTTCTCTTTGTCGACGCCAAGAGGGCGGGGCGTGCTTTCGCCAAGGCCCGTGGCGATGATAACGTTTTTGGCTTCGTAGATATTGAAAGCGGTTTTAACGATGATATTTTGATTTTTTCTTTTTATTTCCAAAACTTTTTCGTTTCGATGGACCCTATTTCTATCGACTCTTTCCTGAAGCTTAGCAATGATTTCGCGCGCTTGGCATTCACCAAAGAAAGGAACGTCGACGACCATTTTTTTAGGATAAAGACGGGTTACTTGTCCACCCACTTCGGAATCGCTTTCGAAAAGAAGGTAATCTTTCTTTTTTTCTTCGAGTTTCCCACCGATATAGAGGCCTACAGGACCTGCTCCAATAATGGCGACTTCAATGTTCTTCATAACGCTAGAATGTTAACACACCGAGAATTATAATTTGCATGCTTTTGGAGGGAAGGGAATGGAATATACATTTACATCTTGTTCCAAAGAAGAAACAAAGAGACTTGGCTCTTTTTTGTCTTCTCTTTTTGAAAGGGGGGACGTCGTTCTGCTAAAGGGCGATCTAGGAGCTGGAAAAACGACTTTCGTCAGTGGCGTTGGCGAAGGTTTGAAAACGGAAGAGGAAGTCATCTCTCCCACCTTCAATATCATGAAGTGCTACTTTAAGGGCCGTATTCCCATGTATCACATCGATGCTTATCGGCTGGAAAACCAAAACATCGAGCTGGGCTTAGAAGAATTCATCGAAGGCGATGGCGTTTGCCTTATTGAGTGGCCGGACTTTATTAAGCCCCTTTTGCCTGATTGTGCGTTAACTTTGACACTTCGAAACAAAGGAGACGATCTTCGCGAAATAACGCTTCTTGGAGAGGGAAAACACTTCGAAGAAATCGTTTCCAAAGTGAAGGAGAAATTTCATGATTAGCGTCCTCATTGACACATCCAATCGAAACCTTTCTGTGGCTCTTGCTCAGGATGGGAAGGTCCTAGATTCGGTGGAATACGATGCTTGGCAAAAGCAAAGCGAATTCTTAGTAGCCGAATTGGATAAGCTTTGCAAGAAAAACCATATCGACCCCAAAGCCATCGGTGAGGTTGTAGCGGCTAAAGGCCCTGGTTCCTATACGGGCGTAAGGATTGCCATAAGTGTTGCGAAAGTAATGGCCTTTGCGCTTTCTATTCCTTTGTACCTTGTCTCGAGCCTGGAAGATATGAAAGATGAAGGGAAACCCAGCATCTGTCTTATGAACGCCAGAAGCAAACGTTCTTATATTGGCGTATACGAAGGAGAGAATGCGCTTGTCTTAGACACTATTTGGGATAACGAAGCCGTTCTTAAATATATCTCGGAGCATCCTCGTTATTCCATTATGGGGGATGTTTCCTATTTGGGTCTTGAAGGGAAGAAGCCAAATCTCTTTAAGAACCTCCTTCTAGGGGATAAGGACAAGTATCGCGTTTCCAACGTCTTGGAAGCCAAGCCCGTCTATCTAAAGGACCTTTGCTAATGGCGGCAACAATTCGAAAAATCGAAAAAGAGGAAGCAGAAGCCGTCTTTTCTTTAGAGAAAGAGTGCTTTTCCTCGCCTTGGCCGCTTGCTGAGATAGAGTATGAGCTTTGCGAAAATCCTTGTTCCATTCTCTTAGGCGTGTATGACGAAGGAAAGCTTGTGGGTTATCTGGATTTCATGATTACGTTTGATAGCGCGACTATTAACCGAATTTGCGTCTCCAAAAGGGAGCAAAGAAAAGGTTTTGCTTCTCTCCTTCTAAAGAAAATGGAGGAGATATGCAAAAGCCAAGAAGAACGGGTTGAGTTTATCACTCTTGAAGTGCGTAAAGGCAACTTCGCGGCCATCGCTCTCTATAAGAAAGAGGGCTATGACGAAATCACGGTGAAGAAGATGTATTACGATGATGGCGAAGACGCCATTTACATGATGAGGAGTTTGTTATGAGTCGAATCTTAGCGATCGAAAGCAGTTGCGATGAAACTGCCGTTGCCATTTTGGATGGCGAGGAACTTTTGGCCAATGTCGTTTCAAGCCAAGTGGCGGTACATGCCAAATATGGGGGTGTTATGCCAGAAGTCGCTTCCAGGCTTCATACCGAAAATATCGACGTGTGCTTGAAAGAAGCGATAGAGACATCGGGTCTTCGATTTGAGGATATGGACGCTTTCGCGGTAACAAGAGGACCGGGCCTTATCGGTTGTCTTCATATCGGCCTTCAAGCGGCCAAAACTCTCGCCTTCCTTTATAACAAACCTCTTATCCCTGTTCATCATTTAGCCGGACACATTTATGCCAATGCCTATGTGGGTGAATTCAAGTATCCCCTTTTGTGCGTTGTTGTGAGTGGTGGCAATACCGAGCTTGTCCTTATGAAGAGGCCGATGGATTTTGAGATTGTCGGCGAAACCAAAGATGATGCCGTCGGTGAATGCTATGACAAAGTTGCCCGCGTCTTAGGCATGCCTTATCCAGGTGGGCTCCCGATGGATTTGGCCGCCAAGAAAGGGAAACACACATATCATTTGCCAGTGCCTCTTTCCAAGGAAGAGAGCCTCGACTTCTCTTATTCCGGTCTTAAGACAAGCGTCATCAATTTGGTGAATTCTCTCCATATGAAAGGAGAGGAAGTGAATGTGAATGACATGGCGAAGTCTTTTCAAGACGTTGCTATCGGCATGATAGTCGATAAAGCCATGATGGCGGCAACCCGTTATAACGTCAAACAAGTTGTCTTAGCTGGTGGGGTGAGCGCGAATAGCTATCTTCGCGAACAAATGAAAAATCACCTTGAAGGAACGGCGATCGATCTTATCATTCCTCCTTTGTGGTGTACGACGGACAATGCGGCCATGATTGCGAAAGTGGCAAGCTACCTTTATGAAGAAAAAGTCTTTGCTCCTTTAACGCTTGGCGTTGATCCCAATTGGCGTATATCTGATTATCGGAAGTTCTAAAAAACAAAAATCACTGCAAAAACGAGATATTTTTGTGATGAAACGTCTTTTCCTTCTCTTTTGCCACTATCAAAAAGGAAGTCTTGTCTTTTAAGACAAAAGGACGTGACATATAATCAAGCTTGTTCTTTGCTTATAAGCAAAAAGGAAGGTCCTTATGGAAGAGAAAGCAATACGTTTAAGAGAACTCTTCTCTCGTCCTCTAAAAGAATTAGAGAAGCTTCAAGGCATTTTCATTGAAGGCTGGGTTCGCACTAACAGAAATAATGGCAAATTTGGGTTTTTGCATGTTCACGATGGGACGTGTTTCAAAAACGTTCAAGTCGTTTATGATGGGAAGCTTTCGAATTACGAGGAAGTATCTCGTTACCGTTTGGGGACCGCTCTTCGCGTGAAGGGCGACGTCGTTTTAACGCCCAATATGCCTCAACCTTTTGAAATACACGCCAAAGAGGTGGTTCTTTTGGGCGCCGTGAGCGAGGATTACCCCCTTCAAAAGAAGAAGACGTCGCTTGAATTCCTTCGCGACGAAGCCTATTTAAGGCCTAGAACGAATACTTTCGACGCCCTTTATCGCGTTCGTAGCGTTCTTGCGATGGCCATTCACACCTTCTTTCAAGATAGGAATTTCGTCTATGTCCATACGCCTATCATTACCGCCAATGATGCCGAAGGAGCAGGGCAAGTCTTTACCGTCACTACGGATTCCAAAGACCCTATCAATGACTTCTTTGGACGTCGCGCTTCTTTGACGGTGAGTGGTCAACTTCATGTCGAAGCCTTTGCGCTTGCTTTCCGGAATGTGTATACCTTTGGACCCACCTTCCGTGCCGAAAAGAGCAACACGCCACGCCACGCGAGCGAATTCTGGATGATTGAGCCAGAAATCGCTTTTGCGGATCTCGAAGACGATATGAACCTCATCGAGGATCTTATTAAATATTGCATAAACTATGTGCTTGAGAAGTGCCCAGATGAGATGAATTTCTTCAATACGTGGATTGACAAGACGGTGCTAGAAAAACTCGAGAAAGTCCGCAATAGCACTTTTAAGAGAATGGAATACACCGAAGGTATTGCCTTATTGAAGAAAGCCGTTATGGAAGGCCATAAATTCGAGAACAACAATATCGAATGGGGAATGGATCTTCAAAGCGAGCACGAACGTTATTTGACCGAGCAAGTGGTCAAAGGGCCTGTCTTCCTTATCAATTACCCCAAAGAAATCAAAGCGTTCTATATGCGTCTTAATGACGACAATAAAACCGTTGCGGCTTGCGATTTGCTTGTGCCTGGCGAAGGCGAAATCGTCGGTGGAAGCCAACGCGAAGAACGTTATGAACTTCTTAAGGCGAAAATGGATGAAATCGGCAACACCAAAGGACTTGAATGGTATTTGAACCTCCGCAAGTATGGTGGGTGCAAACACGCTGGATTCGGGCTTGGTTTTGATCGATTCTTAATGTATATCACAGGTGTTGGCAATATTCGTGATACGGAACCTTACCCAAGAACCTCGAATGCCTTAAAATACTAGTTATGGAACACTTAACGACAGATCTGCCGAAGGTAGAGCCTTCTTCGCCTGAGGAAAAAGAAAGAAAGAATCGTTCCAGGAAAAGGATTTTCTGGACGATTGTGGTTATCGATGCCTTACTTGCGGCGTTGGTGCTTTACGAAATTCTAGAAATGTTTCTTTAGTTGTGACATCAAAAAAGTCTTGGCTTCTTAAGGTCAAGACTTTTCTTTTTTTATTGTTGAGGTGGAGGAACGCTGGAATTCGCGCTATTTTTGACATCGTCAAAGAAGTTAAAACCATCTAAGCTCTTCTCAAAGACGCTGTGGGTGCGTTTATTAAGGAGCAAAGCGCGTGCAATATAAGCTTGGCAAGTAACGAGATAATACACAATCGCGGTAAGCCACAAAGGAACGAGAAGGTAGGATGCCCAATAGTCATTGACCCATGTCGGCTTAGAAATGACATCGGGCCATTTTGCTAATAAGGTGACGCCAAAGACCGTTACGAAGTTTTCTTCGTCCCCCCAATCGAATTGATAAAAAAGGGAAGAGAAGTTTGCCCAGCAATCCTCCCCCCAACGTTTTGTGACTAAGTTATAGACGATAAAGAAAAGAAGACTTGCTAAAGCGATTAAAACCGCTGGCGAACTTTGCCTCCAAAAAAGCGCTCTATTTTTGGCTCGTCCATATTTCGCGAGTTGCTCTGGGGTCTGAATGACACGATATATGACGGCATCATGGATTTCGTAATCCATTCTTTTAGACATCCTTTCGGTGACAAAGCGGAGAAGCATCCCTAAGGCGCCCAAAAGCAAGAAGACGACCAACGCAACGACAAGCAAAGCGATGAGGAGTCTTCTATCGGAGTCGTTGAGCGTGATGCCAACAAGGATATTCATTGGTTATGCCCTCCATCTATTTTAGAAGCGTCTTCTATGTAAGAGGGTTCTGCCTTATTTGCAAAAGAATTCATATCGATGAAATTTTGAGGGGTAATCTTTGCGTTTAGTTGGGTATTTGCAGTGTTATTTTGATAATTACCGTTTAAAGAGGATTGCTCTAAAGACTCGTTTTGGCTTAGCTTTTGATCCTTTTGGTAGTAGTTTTGCTGAATATAAACGTGGGTGGGACTTGGTGGCGCTTGAGGAATCTTTGTCTCTTCTTTTGGAATGTCGTTTTCGATCGTGATTTGAAGGTTCTTTTTCTTAATCGCATCCACTTTAAGATCTTCTGGAAGCTTTGGAAGTCCTTTTTCGCCCTTAAAGAAACGGATGAGGTTATGAATAAGCTCGATGCAGTAGACGATTAAAAGGTAAACGGCAAAAAGAGCCAAAACCAAAAGGAAGAAAGGCAAAAGGATGATTGTTACGAGACCGAGGCCGAAGTTTTTAAGAAATTTCATCATTTTCCCTTCTTTTTAATAGGTTAGAGAAGAGGGCGATAAAATCAAGCGGCAGTGTAAAGAGACTATAGAGCAATATGCCTTCTTGATAATGATTAAGAAGCGCTGTCCTAAGGAAGAAAAGAAGGAGAAGCGAAATTCCCCCAAGAAGGTAAATCCACCATCGCTTTTCCTTCAAAAGAAGAGAAACGCTTACGATGGCGAAATAGATGGAAAACACTAGGAAAAGAGATCCGAATAGGAGATTAAAATAGCCAATGGACATCGTTAGGAAGACCGAACAAAGGCCCAGAATAGGAAGCGTTGTTTTAGGGAAGGAGAAGCATTTCGTTTCGGGCAAAGTAAGGCGCATCGCCAAAAGACCAACGAGGAAGTTTGTCAAGGACGTTTGTAAAAATGATACGGTGAGTAATAAGGATGGAATCAAAGCGTCGATTCTCGAAGTTCTTTCCACTTTAAAAAGCTTCAAAAAAGTATCGATTGGGTCGAGGCCAAAAGCGTTTCGGAGCAAAAAGACGGCGAGATAGTTAAGCCCCATTTGAAGAAGGGAGACGAGCACGATGATAAGCTCGTCTTGAACCTTCCTTTTTAGGAGCATTCCAAAGAAGGAACCCGTCAAGATAGAAGGAATCACCGAGAAAAGGATTTCCCCAACATTGAAATAGGAAACTCCGAGGCAAAGCAAAGAAGAGCCGATGGCAAAGCTGAAGACGTAAGTAGGCAAGCAAAGCGTTCCTACAAGCGCTGAGAAAAGGGGCAGAAAAATAGCGAAAGGAATGCTTAAAGAAGGAAAAAAAGCAATTAGAAGCGATAAAACGCAGTATAAGGCGGCGATAATGGAGGCGAAAGCAATGTTCTCCGAAGGCTTTGTCTTGAGGTTTAAATACCGCATAGAAACATTATCCTTTTCTTTCTTCGCTTTCTCCATGATTTTAGTGATATACAAAATGTGCGTATTCAAACAAACAATCGGCAAAGGCTATAATATTGGTGGTTTGTAAAAGAAAATGTATTGTCCAAATTGCGGAAAAGAAATTAGCGATGGAACAAGGTTTTGCCCTTATTGCGGAGCCTCGCTTCTCCCTCAGACCGAAGTTGTCTATAAACCCGTTTATCCTCCTCACGATGACGGAGCGGTTTGGAAGGGGGTCGTTCTCGTTCTCCTTTTTGGTGTCGTTGGCCTTGTTTTGGTATATGTTCTTTGTGGCGATCAAAGCGAAACCAAACGCGGCGCTTGGATTTGCCTAGGCGTTGTTGCGGCGATCTCCATTTTGATTCCTTTGATTATTTTGGCAATCGTGTTTGGCTTTCGTGTATGGCCTTGATTTTAATGCGTTGTTTTCGGGTGTTTGCCCTCCATTCCTAAAAACCCTCTTCTATATCTATAGAAGGAAGGGCCGTTTCGCGCTATCCTAATGGGGCTATGCCAAACTACGAATCACTACTTAATGAAAGACAGCTTGAGGCTGTTACAACGCATTCTCAATTTGTCCGTATCGTCGCTGGTGCGGGAAGTGGAAAAACGAGGGTTTTAACCTATCGTATTTCTTATCTCATTAGCGATATGAAAGTGGATCCCTCGAGGATTTTAGCTATCGCTTTCACGAACAAAGTCGCCAACGAAATGAAGCAACGCGCTTCAAAACTTGTGTTTGATATTTTAGGAAGGATGCCCATCCTTTCGATTTCAACATTCCATTCTTTTTGCGCTCGATTCTTAAGGGAAGAACATAAAGCGTTTTCCTACCCTCCCGGCTTCACGATTTTTGATGAGGATGATCAAAAGCAACTCTTTGGAAACGTCGCTTCAGAACTCGGATACAAAAAGAAGGACCCCTTCACGAAAGAGGCCTCGCGTTATGTGAATTCTCAAAAAACACGCGGGATTTACCCGGAAAACATCAATATTTCGAAAGAAAGCTTTAAAGATGAAAAGAAGTTTGTTGAATTTTATTTGATGTACGAGCAAGCGAAAGCCGCTTGTAATGCTCTCGATTTTGATGACCTTTTGCTTTACACCATTCGAATTCTTGAAAATAGACCGGATATCCGAGCGAAATGGGCAGGCCGCTTTGACCATATTTTGGTCGATGAGTTTCAGGATACGAACGATGTTCAGTTTCGCTTGATGCGTCTTCTTACAAAACCCGATACCAGCGTTTATGTCGTGGGCGATCCCGATCAGACTATTTACACTTGGCGGGGTGCGAATCAATCTCTTATCTTGAATTTCGACAAAACCTATCCCGGTGCCAAGACTATCATTCTCAATGAGAACTATCGTTCCACAAAAAAGATCCTTGCAGCCGCTAACAAGCTCATCGCTTATAACAAGAAGAGGGTTGCTAAAGACCTTTATACGAACGGTCTTGATGGAGAAGACATCGTCACGAATTGCCAGCCTAAAAGCGAAGATGAAGCCGCTTGGGTGGCAAAACGCATATACGATATTGCCAATCAGAATAAAGATGCCAACGGTGAGCCGAATTACCGGAACATTGCTATACTCTATCGCTCTTCCTATATGACGCGCTCTTTTGAAATGGCTTTGAAGAACCGTCGTATTCCTTACCGCATTTATGGTGGGCTTCGCTTCTATGAACGTATGGAAGTAAAAGATATGCTCGCTTATTTCACTTTGTTGGTGAACCCTTTGGATAACATCGCTTTTGAGCGTGTCATCAATGTTCCCTCTCGCGGTATTGGAGCATCCAGCATCGACCGCATTCGCCAAAACTCGAAAGCAAACAATCTTTGCGAATACGAGTATTTAAAACAAGTCACTAAAGGAAATCTTGAAAGTGCTCTCCCATCGCGCGTTATCAATGCCGCCAAAGAATTCATCGGCATTCTCGAAGAGACGAAAAACGATCTTCGCGAAAATGTGGAAATTTATAGCAGCACTCTCCGTAAAATGGCCGAGCGTCTTGGCTATTTCGATTACATCACCGAAGAAGAAGACCCCGAAGAAGACCGAGTATCAAACGTTAACGCGTTGTTCGATGATATCACCAACTATATTAGCGATAACCCCGATAGCACTTTTGAAGAATATCTCCAAAACGTCGCTTTATTGTCGGGTCAAGACGATATTAACGATGGCAATTACGTCTCTTTGATGACGATACACGTTGCTAAAGGTTTGGAATTCGACTATGTCTTCCTCATTTGCTTTAACCAAGGTTCTTTCCCTAGCCAAAGAAGCATGGACGAGAGTGGCAAAGATGGCGAAGAGGAAGAAAGACGCTTGGCCTACGTTGCCTTTACAAGAGCCAAGAAGAAACTCTTTGTCTCTTGCAATAGCGGTTATAGTTTCGCCACCGATAGTTCAGCGACCCCATCCATGTTCTTCAAAGAAGCCGGCCTTTCTTTGCCAGTCGGTGAAGGTTATTACTCTCGTCCTTCTTGGAAGCCGTCCTTCGCTTATGGCAAAAAGAACGACGATTCTTTCTTTAACGACGGGAAGGCGTTTGATCCCTTTGAGGACGAAAGAAAAGCGCCGAATAAACCTCATGAAACCTACACGAAACCCCTTACGAATGGCATTACGGATTGGATGGTGGGAGACCGCGTTCACCACGAAAAGTTTGGCGAAGGCGATGTCGTCGGAGTCCCTGATAAAAATATTATCGTCGTCAATTTTGATACGTGTGGCAAAAAGACTTTGCTTAGCACGCATCCAATGATTACTCGCATTCATCGAAAAGGAGGAGTGGCATGAACGTTATCGAAGCCTCTAAGAGGGTTGAGGAGCTAACGAAACTTCTTGATCGCTATAACTACGAGTACTACGTTCTTAACCAATCGAGCGTTTCGGATGCCGAGTTCGATCGGCTTATGAACGAGCTGAAAATGCTCGAAAACGAATACCCACAACTGAAGAGCAAGAATTCTCCAACGGTCCGAGTAGGTGGGCAAGCTCAAAGCGAATTTAAAAAAATCCCCCACAAAAGGCTCATGCTTTCGCTTGGAAACGTTTATAACGAAGACGAAATGTCCGCCTGGGAAAGGAAAGTCCGCTTAAGCTTAAATAAACCCCAAGTGGATTATGTTGGCGAAGTGAAAATCGATGGTCTCGGCATGTCTTTAATCTATGAAGGCGGTGAGCTTCAATATGCCGTTACAAGAGGCGATGGCGTGATGGGAGAAGATGTCACGGCTAATGTCAAAACGATTGGCTCGATTCCTCTTCGCGTGAATGAGCGACGTTCTTTCGAAGTGCGTGGCGAAGTTTATATGCCGAAGTCTTCTTTGGAAAACTGCAATCGTGAGCGGCGTTTGGCGGGCGAGCCGGAATTCGCTAATTGCCGAAACGCGGCAGCTGGCGCAATTCGGAATCTCGATCCGAAGGTAGCCGCTTCGAGGAAGCTTGACGCATTTTGGTATTATCTTGTGAATGCTCGAGAACTTGGCATTCATAAGCACCATGAAGCTCTTTCTTTCTTGGATTCTCTTGGGTTCCGTACAAACCGTGAGCGGCGATTGCTTCATAACATCGACGACATTTTGGTCTATATGGGCGATTATGCCAAAAAACGTCCTTCTTTGGACTATGACATCGATGGTCTTGTTATTAAAGTTGATAACATCGACGATTATGATGTTTTGGGATATACGGCTAAGGAGCCCAAATGGGCTATTGCATATAAGTTTCCGCCAGAGGAAGTTACGACGAAACTTTTGGATATTGTTCTTACCATTGGGAGAACGGGACGCGTGACTCCAAACGCTATTCTAGAGCCTGTTCGAGTAGCTGGAAGCACTGTGCAAAGAGCGACCTTAAATAACGAAGACTTCATTGAAGAAAAAGGACTTATGATCGGTGACATTGTCTCTCTTCATAAAGCGGCTGACGTCATTCCAGAGGTAACTGGGCCCGTTATTTCTAGACGGGATGGATCGGAACGTCCTTGGGTTATGCCATTGAACTGCCCTGTGTGCGGCCATCCTCTTAGCAAAGTTAAAGGCCTTCATTATTGCTTAAACCCAGACTGCGATTCGCGAAAAATCGAAGGCATGATACATTTTGCTTCTCGCAATGCTATGGATATAGATACGATGGGCCCGAATGTAGTCGAGGAATTCTTTGCCGAAGGTTTCTTGCACGATATTCCAGATATCTATAAGCTCAGCGATCACGCTTCCGAAATCAAAGCGCTTGATGGTTGGAGCGACCGTTCGATGAATATGCTTCTTGACGGCATTGAAGCGAGCAAAAAGCAATCTTTGGAACGCCTTTTGTTCGGCTTAGGCATCAAAGAGGTCGGGGAAAAGATGGCGAAGGTTTTGGCCAAGCGTTTCAAAACCCTTGACGCACTAATGGAAACCAAAGAGGAGGAACTTTTGAAAATCGAGGACGTGGGTCCGGTAGCGGCCTCCTCCATTCGTTCTTTTTTCGAAGATCCTAAGAAGATTGAAGAGATTAACGAGCTTAAAGAACTCGGCGTCAATATGAGCTACCTAGGGAAAGATACCATCGATGTGAATAGCTTTTTCTACGGGAAGACCATCGTTTTAACGGGAACTTTAACCAAATACTCTCGCGAAGAAATGACAGACATTCTCGAAGGCATTGGTGCCAAATGCGCAGGAAGCGTTTCGAAGAAAACCGATCTTGTTATTGCTGGTCCTGGAGCCGGTTCCAAATTGCAAAAGGCGAATGAATTAGGCATCCAAGTCATCGACGAAGAGACGGCCCTTAATCACTTAAGCAAGACCGGCTTATAAAAAAGCGATTCAAAAATTTCTTTTTGACCCTATCTCTAAGTGAGGTGGGGTTTTTGGTATTCGTGTGTAAAAGATGTGGCAACAAGGATCCTCGACTTATCGGAAGAAAGAAGGATGGCTCTTTCTATTGTCGCGCTTGCGTGTCTTATTATGGAAAGGAAGTGACAAAGACTCCTAGGGTAAAAAAGAAGGCGAGCTATTACTTGCCTTTTCAATTATCTAAGGAGCAAACGGCAATCTCTAGGAAAGTCATCGAGAACTACCAGAAAGGGATAGACACTTTGATTTATGCCGTTTGCGGTTCTGGAAAAACCGAAATCTCCTATGGGGTCATTGCTTATGCCGTAAGCCATGGGGGACGCGTTGCTTTTGCTCTTCCTAGAAGAGATGTCGTTCTTGAAATCTATTATCGTTTAAAAGAAGCGTTTCAAGGCAATAAAGTGGTGGCGGTGTTCGGTGGGCACCATGAAGAATTGGAAGGAGATATCGTCATATTAACGACCCACCAACTCTATCGTTACCCTGCTTATTTTGACCTTATTGTAATGGATGAAATTGATGCGTTCCCATATAAATGCAACGACGTTTTGCATGGATTTTTCAAAAATTCACTTGTTGGACACTCTCTTTTGATGAGCGCGACGCCAAGTCAGAAAATCCTTAGCGAATACCAAAAAGAAGGACATGATATTCTGGAATTAAAAACACGTTTCCATAAGAAGCCAATCCCTGTTCCTAAGGTTATTAAAGTACCATTGACGTTTCAATTTTTTAAACTCCTTTTCTTATTAAAAAGGTATCGAAAAGAAAAGAAGCCGGTTTTTGTTTTTGCCCCGACTATAGCGGAGGCCGAAACATTATTTGCTCGATTAAGAGTCTTTCTAAGAAAAGGCGATCTTTTACATTCGAAAGTGGAAGGACGGGAAGAAAAGCTAAAGAGCATCAAGAATGGAAAACTCGATTATCTGGTCGCCACTAGCGTTTTAGAAAGGGGAGTAACTGTGAAAAATCTTCAGGTTCTTATCTATCATGCGGACTTTGAGAGTATCTATGATGAGGCGACGCTCATCCAGATCGCAGGTCGGGCGGGACGCAAAAAAGATGCCCCCGATGGAGATGTCTATTTCTTTGCTTCAAGGAGCACTAAAAGCATCGAAGGAGCTATTCATGAAATCAGAGAATGTAACCGCTCTTTGTAAATGCTGCCTTAAACCGATGGTGTCCGATACCATTCCTTCGATTCTTTCTGCTTATCCGATTTGTTCTAAATGCTTTCATAAAATGAATCCGAAATTACGGAAAAGAACGCTTGGAAAGTGGAAGGGGTTTTGCCTTTATCCCTATAACGAAATGCTTCGCAAACTCATTTATGATTTCAAAGGTTGTGGGGACTATGAACTCAAGAGCGTTTTCCTTTGCCATTATAAAATCGTACTTCGTCTTTTATATTGGGACTATGTCCTTGTCCCGGCGCCAAGTGCCAATAGCCATAATCTTCGGAGGGGCTACAATCACGTTACGGAGATTTTTGGAGAAATTGGTTTGCCTTTAGTTGAGGCCCTTTCCAAAACAAAGGATATCAAGCAAAGCGATTTACATTTCCAACAACGGCAGAAGATCGGCGACATATTAGAACTCAAAGAAGGCGTCTTTCTAAAGGGAAAGAAAGTTTTATTTGTCGACGATATCTTAACCAGCGGCAGCACTGCGAAAGCGTGTATGCGGTTAATCGAAGAGGCTGGTGCCAGAAAAGTACGTTTTCTTATTCTTGCCGAGACGCAGAATAAAAAAATTAAAAAGCGAAAAAACATAATCAAAACCCCTTTCTTTTTGACTGACATTCGAAAGCGGCTTCCTTTGGACAAACGAGAGTGATTTCCCTCGATTGCTTACCATTTATGGTAATGGTATCATTTTTAAGCGTATTTTTAGGAGCGAACAGTGGCAAACATTATTGAAAAGATTTTCCATCTTGAACGTCGCGAACTTAATCGTTACGAGAGAGAAGCGGAACAAGTCATGGCCTATGACGAAGCCATGAGCAAATTAACGGATGATGAATTAAAAGCGAAAACCGTTGAATTCAAAAAGAAGATTCAAGAAGGCGCAACGCTTGATAGCATCAAGTACGAAGCTTTTGCGGTAGCCCGCGAAGCGGCTTGGCGCGTCCTCCATCAGAAGCCTTTCAAAGTTCAGATTGTCGGTTCTCTCGTCTTGAACAATGGCGATGTTGCTGAAATGAAAACGGGCGAAGGAAAGACTCTCACCGCGACTATGGCCGTCTATTTGAACGCCTTAAGCGGGAAGGGCGTCCACGTTGTTACCGTTAACGAATACCTTGCTTCCCGTGATGCTGAATGGATGGGGCAGATTTATCGTTGGCTCGGCTTAACTGTTGGCGTGAATCTTGCTTCCAAAAACGCCGCCGAGAAGCGTGCCGCTTACGCTTGCGACATTACTTACACCACGAACTCCGAACTCGGTTTTGACTATTTAAGAGACAATATGGCCCCAAATCTCGAGGGACGTGTCCTTCGTGGTTTAAATTTTGCGATCGTCGACGAAGCGGACTCCATCCTTATCGATGAATCTAGAACGCCTCTTATCATTTCCGGCGGACAAAGAAGCCTCGCATCGCAATATTTGGTTGCCGATCGCTTTGTTAAATATCTTAAGAAAGACGTGGATTTTACGATTGATGTCAAAGACAAAGCGGCCTCTTTAACCGACTCTGGCAACGAAAAAGCGGAACAAATGTTCGGCATTAAGAACCTTTATGATCCCGAAAACGAAGATCTCATTCACCGCATTCACCAAGCTCTTAAAGCCAACTACATCATGTCGCGCGATGTCGAGTACATGGTGGATAAGAATCGTCAAATTCAACTTATCGATCAATTCACCGGCCGTGTGATGCCTGGGCGTGAATATAACGACGGTCTTCAACAAGCTATCCAAGCAAAGGAAGGCGTTGAAATTAAACAAGAGACGGTCGTTCTTGCAACCATTACTTATCAGAACTTCTTCCGTCTTTACACGAAGCTTTCCGGTATGACGGGTACTGCTAAAACCGAAGAAGAGGAATTTGCGACGATTTATAACATGAAAGTCGTTTGCATTCCAACTAATAGACCCGTTCAACGTATCGACGATACCGATTTGATTTTCGGCACCCACGAAGCGAAGTTAAACGCACTGGTAAAGGCCGTCAAAGAACGTCATGAGAAAGGCCAGCCGATTCTTATTGGTACGGTGAGCGTTGAATCGAACGAAGAGATTAGCGCTCTTCTTACGAAAGCGGGTATTCCTCATGAAGTATTAAATGCGAAAAACCAAGCCCGTGAAGCGGAAATCATCTCTCATGCCGGCGAAAAAGGCGCCGTGACTCTAGCGACAAACATGGCTGGACGTGGCACGGATATTAAACTCGGCGAAGGCGTTCGCGAGCTTGGCGGCCTTTGCGTCTTTGGCACGGAAAGGCATGAATCCCGCCGCATTGATAACCAGCTCCGCGGCCGTAGCGGACGTCAAGGCGATCCTGGCTATTCGCGTTTCTTCATTTCCTTCGACGACGATCTTATGAGAAGATTCGCGCCCGAAAACCTTCGCAAAATGTTCACCGAATCCTTGGAAGACGAAGCTTACGAGAACCGCATGCTCACCAATGCCGTTACCAATGCTCAAAAACAAATCGAAGGAAGGAACTTTGATATTCGAAAGAACTTAAAGGACTACGACGATGTCTTAGCGAAGCAAAGAGACATCATTTACAAAAAACGTGACGCCATCTTAATGGCCAGCGATATCGTGGATCTCATTCATGATTTCTTCAAAACGACGGGCCTTTATTTAGCCAAGAAGGCTATCGATGATTCCAATGCCGAGGGCATTATTAGTGGCGAGGCCTTAAAGAAGATTGTAGAGCCTCGTTTCTTGCCTGCAGGTTCGATTAACGCCTCCGCTTATGACGGCGCGCCTTTCGAAGAGGCTGGCGAAGATCTTGGCGAGCTTCTTTACGATACTTATCTCCAAAAGAGAAAGACTTGGCCAAGCGCGGACGCCGATATGGCAGAGCGTCAGATCTCACTTCATACGATTGACCAGAATTGGCAAGGCCATATCGATACTATGTCTCATCTTCGCGAAGGCATCTCTCTTCGTAGCTACGCTCAAACAAATCCTCTCCAAGATTATGTCAACGAGGGGTATGACCTTTTCAAAGAGATGAATGAAAAGGTAGCCGTTGATACCACCTTCAACCTTCTAAACGTCCGTTTGGTGAGAAAAGAGCCGGAAGAAGAAAAGAAACCGGATGTCGTAAACGAAGAAAAACCGGAAGAAGAAAAGAAATAAAATAGAAAAGGAATAAAATGAAAGAGCTTATCGAATTAAAACAAGAAGCCCAAAGCATCGGACGACTTGTCTCGCAGCTCGGTGATTCTCTTTGACCTCACGAAGCTCAAAGGAATTATTTCCGAATGCGAGAAGGAACAAGACCAGCCTGGTTTTTGGGATGACCAAAGAGCCGCTTTAGCAGTCGTCAATAAACTAAAAGACGCAAAAAATACAGTGGAATCCTATGAGGAAATCACTTCTTCTTTCAAAGATTTAGAAAGCCTTTTGGAAGACCCTGATGCTGCGAGCTTAGATATGCGGTTGCTTTTGGAAGAGACGGAAAAAGATTTGCAAAAAAACATAAAATCCCTGCGAAACCTTCTTCTTTTTCGCGGAGAATACGATGATCTCAATGTGATGATGGAATTTCATCCTGGTGCTGGTGGCACGGAAGCGATGGATTGGGCCGATATGCTTCTTAGGATGTATGGGCGCTATGCCGAGCGCCATGGATTCGGTTGGCAAGTGCTATCCTATGAACCCGGGGAAGAGGCGGGGTGCAAAAGCGCGACCGTTCGTGTTAACGGACCTCATGCCTATGGTCTTTTGAAAGGGGAAAAAGGGGTACACCGTTTGGTGAGGATTTCTCCTTTTGATGCCAACGCCAGACGTCATACGAGCTTTGCGAGCATCAACGTCGTCCCTGAATTCGGAAAGGTGAGCGACGTTGAAATTGACCCAAAGGATCTTCGCGTCGACACTTTCCGAAGCGGTGGTGCTGGTGGCCAGAACGTCAACAAGGTTTCCAGCGCCGTTCGTATTACGCATATACCTACTGGCATTGTCGTTCAATGCGAAATCGAACGTTCGCAACTCATGAATAAAGCCACTTGTATGGAAATGCTTACGGATAAGCTCATGCAAAGGAAACTCGAGGAACGCGATGCCAAGATGAAGTCTATCGTCGGAGAACAAAAAAACATTGAATGGGGAAGCCAAATCCGTTCTTATGTGTTTTGCCCGTACACGCTCGTAAAAGATAATCGGACTGGATATGAAACTAGCGACGTGGCTGGAGTCATGGATGGCGAAATCGATGGCCTCCTTTATAGCTATCTTGAAATGCTTTCACGGGAAGGGAAGGCTTCTTAATGGATAAAGCCTCTCACTCTTTTGAACTTGTTTCGCCTTTTAAACCTACTGGCGACCAACCAGAGGCTATCGCTAAAATTCTCAAAGGAGTTTCCGAAGGGAAGCGAATGCAGGTGATTTTAGGCGCTACGGGAACGGGCAAAACTTTTACGGACGCCAACATCGTTGCCGCTCTTAATAGGCCTACGCTTGTTTTAGTTCATAACAAGACCTTGGCTTCGCAGCTTTATGGCGAATTCAAAGAACTTTTCCCAAAGAATCGCGTGGAATATTTCGTTTCGAATTTCGATTTTTATCAGCCAGAGGCTTATATTCCAAAAACCGACACGTACATCGCCAAAGATGCCATGATGAACGACGAAATCGAGCAACTTCGAACAAGCGCCGTCAATTCTATCTTAGAACGGAGAGACACGATTGTAGTCGCCTCTGTCGCCGCTATCTATGGCTTAGCTGATCCGGAAGAGTATAGCGGCCTTGTTTTCGAAGTCCGTGTTGGCGAGACTCTTGATAGAAACGTCTTTTTCGAACGGCTTATAGAAGCCCAATATCGTCGAAATAATTTTGATTTGGCGCCAGGCAATTTCAGGGTTCATGGCGATATCATCGATATTTGCCCCATGATGAATACGGATTACTATCTTCGAATTGATTGCTTTGGCGATGATGTGGAAGACATACTTACTATCGATAAGCTTTCGGGAGAGATCAAAGGACATTATAAGACTTTCCCGATTTACCCAGCCTATGACCACGCAAGCAGCAAAAGAAGGATTCAGGAAGCTTGCGTCTCCATTAAAGAAGAGCTTCAAGAGCGATTGGAGTTTTTTAAAAAAGAAGGGAAGCTCCTTGAAGCGGAACGCCTTGAGATGCGGACAAGACAAGATATCGAGAGCCTCTTGGAATTTGGCCGTTGTCCTGGCATCGAAAACTATTCTCGACATATCGACAAACGTAAACTGGGGCAAAGACCATGGTGTTTGATGGACTATTTTCCGAAAGATTATTTGCTTTTGGTCGATGAATCCCATGTCACATTCCCCCAAATCCGGGGAATGTACTTTGGCGACCGATCACGAAAAGAGACGCTTGTGGAATATGGGTTCCGTTTGCCTAGCGCTTTAGATAATAGGCCTTTGAATTTTAATGAGTTCGAAGGGCTTATGGCAAAGAATGTCATTTGCACCAGCGCTACTCCGGGTCCTTACGAGCTTGAGAAAGCCAATAACGAAGTGGTGGAACAAATCATCCGTCCGACGGGTTTGCTTGATCCTATTATCGAAGTCCGGCCGCCGCTTGGACAAATCGACGATATCCTTAACGAAATAAGAGAGCGAATTAAGAAAAACGAGAGGGTGATGATCGTCACTTTGACCATCCGAATGGCCGAGGACCTCACTTCCTACTTAAAAGGGGAAGGCATTAAAGTAACGTATCTTCAAAACGAAACGAAGACCTTGGAAAGAACGGAGATCATCTATCAGCTTCGAAAGGGCAAATACGATGTTTTGGTCGGTATTAATCTATTAAGGGAAGGCTTAGATATTCCTGAGGTTTCTCTTATTTGCATCCTTGATGCCGATAAAGAAGGCTTCTTAAGGAGCACGACTTCTCTTATTCAGATTACGGGACGGGCGGCACGCAATGCCAATGGCAAAGTCATCATGTATGCTGATTCCGTTACCAAATCGATGAAAGAATGCATCGAGGAGACGGAAAGACGGCGCAAAATTCAAGCGGCTTATAACGCTGAGAATGGTATTATTCCAACGACAATCATCAAAGAGATTCGTCCTCCTCTTTCCAATAAAGGAGAAGAGCAATCCCCTGTGGGCAAGGTTGATAAAAAGTCCTCCCGCACGCAAATCGAAAACGAAATCAAAAGGCTCGACAAAGAAATGCGGGAGGCTGCGAAGAATTATGATTTCGAAAGGGCGGCGATGCTGCGGGACGCTATGTTTGAATTAAAGGCAGGATTAGGAAAATGAAGAATTACAAAGTATATTTGCTCGATTTCGATGGTACGCTCGTGGATTCTTTTGAATCTATCGTGGAACCCTATACCGAAGCCTTTAAGAAAATTGGCATCGATTTTAAAAGAGAAGATGTGGAGGACGCCATTCATCATGCTCTAAGCCAAACGCTCGAAAAGTATCATGTGCAAGACCCTCAAAAACTTCGTCAATTTTTAGAGACTTTCTCTTATTATTTCGAAACGGAAGAAAATATAAAAAAAGTAAAAATCTTTGCAGAAGTGCCATCCTTTTTAGAAAGAGGAAGGCAAAAAGGCGTTCTTTTCGGGGTGGTGAGCGGTAATTCTGTCGATCACATAAAACGCGTTTTAGCCTTGTTTCAAATCGATCAGTACTTCTCTTTCTATGTTGGCGGAGAAAAAAATCGCCGACCTAAACCCTACCCCGATCCTCTTTATGCCGCTTTTGAATATGTGAAGGGTTTCTCTAAGAGCGATATCGTATATGTTGGCGACTCTCTCCAAGACATTGAATGCGCCAAAAATGCGGGCATCGACGGCATTCTTCTAGAGAGAAGGGGAGAATATCCAGACGTTGCGGCCACCAAGATCCATACTTTGAACGATCTCTTTTAAATAAAAGAGACTTCGAATTCTCTCATTGCGAATAGGCTTGACATAGTCTAAAGTAAATAGGCGCATTTTGGCGTGGAGTTTGCTCATGAATTGGTACGACATTATCTTTATCATCGTTGCCCTCATCGTTATCGTCTTATCCCTTCTTCAAGGTGGTAAATCGGAAGGCGCTTCTGGCGCTATTACGGGCGGTGGCCTCAATGTTTTTGCTAAAACGAAAGAAAGAGGAAGCGAAAAAGTCGTTAGTTGGCTCACTTTTGGTTTTGCTGTCCTTTTCCTTTTCTTAGCGCTTCTCATCATGGTTTTGAATTCCAAAGGCTCTTCGACGAGTTCAGACGCCTCTTCGAGCGAAGCCAGCGCATCCGCTTTAGCGACTCTTCGTCTTTTCTTCTGACTCACTTTCAATATTTAGGGGCCCATGGGCCTAGGAGGGTCTATGGATATTCGGGAATACGTTCGCTTAGCGAAAGAAGATATAAAAGAACAAATCCGAGCAATCGGAAGAACTCCCATCCTTTCGATAATCACCGTTGGCGAAGATCCGGCAAGCCAAGCCTATGTTCGCGGCAAGAAAAAAGATGCCGCGGAAGTGGGTATCGAAGCCCGTCATATCGTTTTTCCTGCAAACGTTTCTGAGGAAGAGCTCCTTTCCTCCATAAAAGAACAAAATAACGATCCTGCCGTTGATGGCATTATTGTGCAACTTCCTGTTCCGAAACAGATTTCCGAAGCCAAGATTAACCAAACGATATCTCCCGAAAAAGACGTCGATGGATTCACTCCTCTTTCGTCCTTTAAGCCTTGCACCCCCAAAGGAATTATCGATTATCTCTCTTTCCTTCATTTTGATTTCGAAGGAAAGAACGCCGTTGTCATTGGCCGAAGCGAGATTGTAGGGAAACCTATGGCCAAGATGCTTTTGGCGAAGAATATGAATGTGACCGTCCTTCATAGTAAGACGAAGGAAGAGGATAAAGCATTCTATCTTGCCCATGCGGATCTAATCGTTGTCGCAACCGGAAGACGGAATATAGTCGATTCTCGTTACATATTCAAGGAAAGCGCGTACGTTATCGATGTCGGCATCAATCGGGATGAAGCAAATCACCTTCATGGCGATTGTGAGCCAAACCTCCCTGTTGCTCTCCAAACGCCTGTTCCCGGTGGCGTTGGTTTGCTGACGAGGCTTGCTTTGTTGACCAATCTCCTAGAAGCTTCAAAACGATAATTCGAATCCTAGGGACAAGATGAAAAATAGGTCGCCATAAAGCGACCTATTTTCTATTCGAAAGATAATTGGTACAGGTTTTGCTATTCCTTTTCCGTTTTTTCGTCTTTCTTTTCTTCGATGGCTTTCGGTTCGTCTTTGTTTTCGATGACTTCGTTATCCTTTGCTTCAATAACGACATCGGCTTCTTTAATTGCGTTCTTCGCTTCTTTGACAATGTTCTTTGCTTCGTGAGCGACTTTGATGGCACGGATAGTTATCGTCACCAACATTATGGCCGCAATAACAAGGATAACGCCTAAGACGATTAGGACCACAGCCGCCATGACGTCTTCTTTTTGCAAGTAGATGATACAAGTGATGCCAAGAGCAATGAGGACTGCCGCGAAAGCAAACTCAAGGATCGGAAGATAGGTCTTATACAGCTTGCTTACAAGCGAGGCGATAGCAAAGATAATAAGCGATAAGGCTGCAACTAAGAGAAGCACGCCAAAGAAAATCCCGAGGAATCGAGAGATGAAGGTGATGACGTTTGATAAGAGCCTTTCACCATACATCGTCACTAAGGCGATGCCACCAGCCAATTCAATGCTTCCGCCAACCACAAGATCGTAAGACATCTTTTCTTTTAATTCGGCTTTGATCATGGCCTCAAGATGATTGGCGGCAAAGATTGGCATGAAGTTCGCGACGATTTTAAGCACCCCGCCGATGATGAGGAAAATGCCCACAACATTGAGCATCGTGCTCATAGCGTCCGTAAGTTTTGCGACATCGCCGCTCGCTTGGCAAACGAAAACGATTGCGAGTATGCCTAAAATAAGCATTAAGGCCGCTTCGGCAAAGTTCCATGTTGACCAGATGATTCCGCCTTTCTCAAACGAGAGGAGCTTATTTTTCTCTTTCTTTTCGATTTCTTTTTCTTCCATAAGAAATCCTCCTTACTAAGGAAAATATAGAACTTTTTGGAGTGATATCGTTATTCAAAACGTGATATTTGTCAAAAAAGCATGTTTCCGATCTCTAAAGCTTCGATGTCGATGAGTCTCGAAAAGGGAATTTCTCTTTCGCCGACAAAGATTTCTTTTTTGTAATGGTCGATGACATCGATTGTCCCTTCGGTTTCGTAGATGTAGCCGTCCTCATAGTAAGTGGCAATCACTTCTTCGTTTTGATAGCTTCTTAGCAACGCATCGATTTTTTCCGCCCTTTCTTCGGATATCAGAGGCTTTTCTTTCTTTCCTTGCTCATAAAGGGTTTTGGCGATGAAGTCGCTTTGACGGTCTAGCGATTTATACGCCGCCCATTTCATCATTCCTCTGTCTTTCATTCCCGGTGTCCTCCTATTTGTTCATGTCTTTTTTTAACGGTGCTTTCCTTCAATAAGGAAGAAGCCCTTAGCACGCTATTGCGTCCATAGATTCTATGAATGGCATCAATTGTTTTTTGCAGTTCCAATCTTTCCGCTTGTTCATCGCTTTCTTCGAAGAGGCTTAGCTGCACGGATCCTTCGTCTTTTTTGAGTTTTCCATAAGAGATTCCAATTCCTTGGATAAGACCTTCATGAGCCCCACTTAGGATGGCTCTTTTAATGGCACGAAAGAGAAGCTCGCTATCAGAAGTTGGAAAAGGAAGGGTTTCTTGGTGAGAATAAGCTATGTCATCACGATAGCCAATCCAAACGTGAACAAGACTGGTTTGGCATTTTTCTCCTCGGAGCCTTTCCGACAAGTCGTCGTTCATTTCCTTGAAAAGCAAGAAGCAACTGTCCAAGGAACGAGCCGTGATTAAGGTTTGCCCAAGTGAGAAAGAGGTGTCTTGAGGGACATATGGCTTACGAATATCGCTTTCATCGATACCCTGCGCCAACGATTTCAATTGTAGGCCTAGAATCCCGAAAGCGCTTAATAAGAGGCTATCGTCGGCTTTGGCAAGGCTTTCCATGTCTCTTATTCCTATTGAAGCGAGCCTTCTTTCCGTTTGAGTTCCGATTCCCCATATCTTGCTAATGGGCTTTATCTTCCAGAGTTTCGTGGGGACGTCTTCTAGATTCCAATGCGCTTGGTAAGGAGGCTTCTTTTTTCCTTCTTGGTCCAAAGCGATTTTCGCTAAAAAAGGATTGGGACCGATGCCGGCTGTGGCCGTTAATCCATATTTTTCGTAAATTCTCTTTTGAATTTCGGCAACAAATTTTTTGGGACTTGCCTTGGCTAGCGAAAGATATGGGCCGATATTCAAGAAAGCCTCGTCGATGGAATAGACGTGGATGTCTTGATACGCAACAAATTCGAGGAACGTGGCTAATATTTTCGACGATAACTCCAAGTAATAGGACATACGCGGCGTGGCATAAATCAAACCTGGAACATTTGGCAAATCCCTTTTTCGACATACGTTAGGAACGCCATATTTTGCTTTGAGGTAAGGAGAAGAACTCATAACGATAGAAGAATCGCTTCTATAGGGATCGCAACAAACAAGCGGCGTTTTAAAGGGATCGAGATGGCGAGAAACGCATTCGCAAGAGGCGTAAAAACTTTTTAGATCGATAATCGCAATTGTTCTTTCCATGGCTTGCAATATTAAGCCCAAAAAATTGGCAACAAAAAAGGCTTGATTTTTGGATGCATAGAGAAGAACAAAAGAAGATGGGAAAAACTTTACAAAATAGGGGAAAATAAGCCTAATTCAATTAAAATATGCCAAAAATAGTCGATGACATCGAAGGGCGGACGGTTCCCTTTTTATGGCAATGGGCGATACTAGACCAAAATAATCAGCGTTTCATCTTATCAATTTCCATTTCTTTACGGTTTCTTCGATTTTTGTCGAGATGCTTTTTATGTTTTAGATATTTATCCGTTTTTTCAATAAAGAGAAGAAACGGCGTTTAAAAGAGGTCCTTCAAGGCCAAGCGAGCAAAAATATCTTCCTTGCCTTCTTGGAGGGCTCTTTCTATAATTATTCGGCGTTGGGGCTGTAGCTCAGCTGGGAGAGCGCGTCGTTCGCAACGATGAGGTCGCGGGTTCAAACCCCGTTAGCTCCACCAACAAAGTATAAAATTTCCTCCGCGGCGGAGGATTTTTTCTTTTTGGTTTTGGTTTTTTATTTTGACTAAGGATGCCTCCGTTAAGAATGATGGCCTCGGCAAAAGCTTGTTTTTCTAAGCCTCACTTTCACGAAGATCATAAATCATGATTGTCTTAAAATTTCAAAAGAGGTGGCTTTTTGTTGGTTATTTTTGAATTTTTAAAATAGCAATTCCTTTTTTTATTCGAATCCTTCTCTATTCGTTTCGTCATCGAAAGATGAAGTTTTTCGAACAAACAAAACATCAATGCGCATGTTGCGGAAATCGACTCTCGGATGGAAAAGGCATTGATGAGATAAAAACAAGAAGCCATTCTGAAGCGTACTTCATTGGCGGACCTTTGAAATTAGGCGAAAGGAGATTTCTTAACCAATCATTTTTTCATGTTGGCTTTTTTCCACGATTTGATTTCGTTTAACCTAGCTTTGTATTTGGCTTCGAGCCCTTGTTCGGTTGGCATATAGTAGGTCTTGTCTTTTAGACTGTCTGGCAAACACTGCATGGCCGCCATTTTCTCTTTGGTGTCGTGAGCGTACACATATCCTTCCCCATAACCGAGTTCCTTCATAAGTTTGGTAGGGGCGTTTCTTATGTTCATTGGAACGGGTTCATCGATTTGCTTTAGTGCATCTTCTTTGGCTGAATTATAGGCAAGCTCCATGGCGTTGCTTTTTGGCGACATTGCCATATAGATGACCGCTTCCGTAAGACAAACGGAGCATTCAGGCATGCCGATGTCATGGCAAGCTTCATAAGCGCTTACGGCGACCCCAAGGGCCTTAGGATCTGCTAATCCTACGTCTTCTGAAGCAAAACGTACGACTCTCCTAGCAACATAAAGGGGATCTTCTCCCGCTTCCAGCATCCTGGCGAGCCAATAAACGGCAGCATCAGGATCGCTGTTGCGCATGGATTTATGGAGAGCACTGATGATATTGTAATGCTCCTCGCCTTTTTTATCGTATAAAAGGGACTTTTTGCTCGTTACTTGTTCAATAAGCGTTTTATCGACTTGAATCACACCATTCTTGCGAGGGCTGTTAAGAAGAGTCATTTCCAATGTGTTCAAAGCGTTTCGCGCATCGCCATTGGAAAAGTTCGCAATGAGCTCCAGACATTCTTTATTGATGCTTATCTTCTCCTCGCCAAAGCCTTCTGGAGAATGAATCGCCCTTTCAAGGAGAGAAACAACGTCATCGTTGGAAAGAGATTTCAAAACGAAGACCTTGCAACGGCTTAACAAGGCGTTATTGATCTCAAAAGATGGATTTTCCGTTGTGGCACCGATAAGAATGATGGACCCTTTTTCGACATAGGGCAAAAATGCATCTTGCTGAGCTTTATTGAAACGATGGATTTCATCGACGAAAAGAATTGTTTTAGTTCCGAAAATACGATTCTTGTCCGCTTGTTCCATCACCGTTTTGATTTCTTTGATGCCGCTTGTGACGGCACTGAAAGTGATGAATTCCGCTTTCGTTTGCTTTGCGATAATGCTGGCCAGCGTTGTTTTTCCAACGCCTGGCGGACCCCAAAAAATCATCGAGGGAATCTGATCGCTTTCAATGAGTTTTTTCAAAATCATCCCATCGCCGACGAGTTGCTTTTGGCCGACGAATTCATCTAAGGTTCTCGGACGGAGGCGTTCAGCGAGTGGTTCGGAAGGTCCTTTGAAAAAAGAAAGTTGTCCGTTCATGCAATTGCTATTGTAGAACAATACAAAGCAAATAGGGCAATCATTCTTGTCCTAAAACTCGTTTATGCCGTAAACTATTTTTAGAAACAGGGGATCTTATGGAAACAAAGGACTACGCTTCTTTTATTTCGCCGAAAAGACGAAGCGTCTCTACGCCAAGAGCATTGGTAAAAGATGGCCAAGCCTGCTTTGGAACTTTTGATAAGGAGTTCGAGGTTTTCAACATACTGGATTGCAAAAAGCCAACAGCGGCGCCAGATCTCATTAAGAAGATGCGTCTTACCTTATGGGAGGCGGTGGAAGTTCGTTTTCCTGGCGGATATTTGGTTGCTGGCGTAAGCGATATGGGTCTTTTTGGGGTTGATTTTGATGTCGTTTATTTAGAGAAAACGAATGAGACGCTTGATTTATCGACAATCACCGCAAGAAAGAATGTGCGTATTGCCGAGAACCTTTTGCAAGGACATATCACCGAGGCGAAGACTGCTATCAGCGGCCTTCGTTTTGAAAATTATTTTGAAGACAAAAAAGCCTCAATCGAAGGACATCATTTTTCTAAAAATCATAAAATCCTCTACAAATTCCGCTTAAAAGGGCTTTCATTGCCTTCAAATGTTTCTATTCCCTTCGGGCAAAATAGACCTCTTGTCACCGAAAAGCTTTTCTTTAAGGCCGACGGATTCATCGAAATCGATGGCATCCGTTATAATCTTAACGAAGAGAGTACGGCCATTGTCGATGATCATCGTGCCTATTACCCCTATGTGAGTCATTACGATTGGCTCACCTTTATGGGAAAAGACGAAAATGGAGATTTTTTTGCTTTTAACCTTACGGAAAATCAATCGACGAATCCCCACGATTATAACGAAAATCTTATTTGGCTACCGAATAGAACTTCCTTGCTTCCGCCTGTTACATTTTTCAAAACAGGGAAGGCGTCGCGATTTCATGATGGGAAGGAGAAGTTCCTTTCCTGGCATATCGTCGATCGATATGGGATGGTTGATTTGGAATATCAAATTACATCCACTTATGCCAATAGGGCGAACGCCTTAGTGGCAAGCATTCAGTATTTTGTGACTTTTGGAAGGCTAAATGGTTTTGTTCTTGAAGAAGATGGAACGAAACATGAATTCAAGGATGCTTTAGCGGTTGGCGAAGATAAGTCGCTTCGACTTTAGCTTCTTTTCTCTCTTTTTCTTTTAACTCGGTTATAATCTCGGTATGGATTTTTCAGGCTGGGAAAAACTTTCTTTGCTCGATTTCGATGAGCATATTAGCACAACTCTTTTTGTCGCTGGCTGTGATTTCCGTTGTCCTTTTTGTCACAATTCCTCCTTGGTCCTTGCGCCTGGTAAGGCACCTCGGATTCCTTGGCAAGAAATAATGAATTATCTTTCCAAAAGAAAAGGCATTTTGGATGCTGTTTGCATAAGCGGTGGCGAACCCACGATGATGGAAGACTTGAAGGAAAAGATAGGAGACATCAAATCGCTTGGTTATGAGGTGAAACTGGATACTAATGGCTCTCGTCCAGAAGTTCTGCAAGATCTTCTTGATAAGAAGCTTATCGATTACGTGGCAATGGATATTAAAAATTCGAAGGAAAAATACGCGATGACCTCTGGTGTTTTGCTGGAACTTTCAAAAGTAGAAAAGTCCATTGATATCTTAAAATCATCGCAAATTCCATTTGAATTTAGAACGACAGCCATTTTGGAATATCATAGCCTTCGTGACTTTGAAGAAATCGGGAAATGGATAAAAGGAGCTCCGAAGTATTTTATTCAACGCTACATCGATAACGAAAATTGCATTCGTCATGGTCTTCACGAACTTCCAAAAGAAAAAGCCTTGGAAGCCAAGGCTCTCTTGGAAAAAAACATCGGATTCGTCGATCTTAGAGGGTATTCGGTTTAAGCGATGAAAGATAAGTTCCCGCGGCCAAGGATGCGATTGCTCCATCGTTACAAGCGGTCGTGAGCTGTCGCACTTTTTTTACGCGGCAATCCCCAGCAGCGAAAAGGCCAGGCGTTTTTGTTTCCATGGCATCGTTTGTGACGATGAATCCTTTTTCCAGGTCGATGAGATTCTGGAATCTTTCATTATCTGGAACTTGGCCGATGGCAATGAAGCAACCATTCGTTTCTATTCTTTTTTGTTCTTTCGTGATGGTGTCTTCGAAGAGAACGCCTTTAAGACGTTCTTCGCCATAGAATTCAAGGGAATTGAGATTGTGAGAGACGAAGACGTTTTTTTGAGCTTGGAGTGCTTCGACGAGGACTTTATCGCCAAAGAAACGATCAAAGAGCGTCACAACATCGACTCGCGAGGAAGTTTTTGCCAACATAAGGGCGTATTGGAGGGCGCTATTGCCATCGCCAATAACCATCGTTTTTTCTCCAGTGTAGAAGGCCCCATCGCAGACGGCGCAATAGCTGACGCCCTTTCCTAAGAACTCCTTCTCGCCTTTGATGCCAAGTGCACGGTGCTTGACGCCAGTAGCAAGAATCACGCTTTTGGCGAAGTAGGAATCAAATTGCCCTTGAATGATGAATATTCCGTCTTTCTTTTGAAGGCTCAATATCTCGTCCATTTCGATATTGGTACCAAGATCGGAAATTTGCTCGAACATGCGGTTGGAAAGCTCAAGTCCCGATATGCTCTGAATGGTGGGGAAGTTTTCGACTTTTGGAGAATCGGCGATTTGGCCACCAAACGCGTTTTTCTCAACAAGCGTTACTTGATAACCAGCTCTACTAGCATAAAGGGCCGCGGTCATTGCCGCGGCTCCTCCGCCGATAATAAGGATATCGGACACCATTATTTAGTTTCCCTTCACGCTTTGAATATAGCCACGAATTTGGGAAGCGTCGTCATAGACATCGTAGCTTTCGCCATTAGGGACAAGAAGCGTTGGCGCTTTCGTAATGCCATAAGCGATAGTCAGATCTTTGTTCTTAATGGCATCGACGTTCTTATAAGCGATACCCGCCTTTTCAAGCATCATTTTCGCCATCTTGCAATTGGGGCAAGTTGGGGAAGTGAATAACATGATTTCAGTTACTTTCGGAGCTTCCTGGGCTTCTTTCTCACATTCGCAAGTATCTTCGTGCTTTGTTATCTTTTCGTCGAGGTCGATGTTGTAGGTTTGACGGTCTTTGAATTCTTGGAGTTTGCCATCGTTCCAGTTTTTAACTGGACGATAGTAACCGGTGATACGGCTATAGACTTCTGTTTCTTTGCCGCAATGTGGGCACTTCCAAACTTCACCAGCCAAATAGCCGTGCTCGCGGCAAATGGAATAGGTCGGGCTCATGGTGTAGTAAGGAAGCTTGTAGTTTTCGGCAATTTTACGCACGAGCTTCATGCAACTCTCCCAATTCGGCAAGCGTTGCCCAAGGAAAGCGTGGAAGACGGTGCCGGAAGTATAAAGCGTTTGGAATTTATCTTCGATATCTAAAGCGGTGAAGATGTCATTGGTATAGCCAACTGGCAAATGAGAGCTATTGGTGTAATAAGGAACTTCGCCCGCTTTACCGGCTGTGATAATGTCCGGATAACGCTCACGATCGTGCTTAGCAAGTCTAAAAGCAGTGCTTTCGGCAGGTGTAGCTTCCAGGTTAAAGAGATCGCCATATCTTTCTTGATAGTCGCTTAAACGCGTTCTCATGTGATTAAGCACTTCAACGGTGAAGTTTTGCGCTTCTTCGTGAGTAAGGTCTTCTTTGATCCAGCGGGCATTGAGGCAAGCTTCGTTCATGCCGACAAGGCCGATGGTGCTAAAGTGGTTGGAGAAGCTGCCAAGATAGTGCTTGGTGTACGGATAAAGTCCAGCTTCAAGAAGCTTGGTGATGGTTTTTCTCTTAACATCCAAGGAACGAGCTGCAACGTCCATCATATGGTCGAGGCGATTGAAGAAATCGCTCTTATCGGTCGCTAAATAAGCGATGCGAGGCATGTTGATGGTGACGACGCCGATAGAGCCAGTGCTTTCGCCGCTTCCAAAGAATCCGCCGCTCTTTTTGCGAAGTTCACGGAGGTCAAGACGCAAACGGCAACACATTGAACGAACGTCGCTTGGCTTCATGTCGCTATTGATGTAGTTGCTGAAGTATGGGGTGCCATATTTCGCAGTCATCGTGAAGAGAAGCTTGTTGTTTTCGTTTTCGCTCCAATCGAAGTCTTTTGTGATGGAGTAAGTCGGAATTGGGTATTGGAAACCGCGCCCATTGGCATCGCCTTCGATCATCACTTCGATGAAAGCGCGATTGACCATGTCCATTTCCTTTTTGCAATCGCCATAGGTGAAATCCATTTCCTTGCCACCGACGATGGCGGGGAGGTTTTTCAAATCCTCTGGAACGGTCCAGTCGAGCGTGATGTTGGTAAATGGTGCTTGTGTGCCCCAACGGGATGGGGTATTCACGCCGAATATAAAGGATTGGACGGCTTGCTTGACTTGTTTATAGGTGAGATTGTCTGCCTTCACAAAAGGAGCGAGATAGGTATCAAAAGAGGAGAAGGCTTGCGCACCGGCCCATTCGTTTTGCATGATGCCAAGGAAGTTCACCATTTGGTTGCTCAAAGTCATAAGGTGCTTGGCTGGCGATGAGGTAATCTTGCCAGGAACGCCTCCTAAACCTTGTTGAATGAGTTGCTTTAAAGACCAGCCTGCGCAATAGCCAGTAAGCATGCTTAGGTCATGGATATGGATGTCGGCATTGCGGTGGGCATCGGCAATTTCTTTATCGTAGATTTGGCTTAACCAATAGTTCGCTGTGACAGCGCCACTGTTGGAAAGGATAAGGCCACCTACGGAATAAGTGACGGTGCTATTCTCTTTAACTCGCCAATCGCTTACCTTCAAATAGCCATCGACTACCGAGGCGTAGTCAAGTTCGGTTTTGCGAATATCGCGGAGTTCTGCATGTTTTTTTCGATAATCCATATAGCTACGTGCGACATCCACGTAACCTGCTTGGATAAGAACGATTTCAACGGAGTCTTGAATATCTTCAACGGCGACGATGTCTTTAACGACTTTTCTATTGAAATCGGCGGTAACGCGTAAGGATAAGATTTCGAGCATATCCTTCGTGCAAGATTTGTGCTCCGCTAAAAACGCTCTTTCGATCGCGTTCTCGATTTTCTTAAGATCGAACTCGACGATAGAGCCATCTCTCTTTTTGACTTTAATCATAACTTTCCTACCTCTTTTTTTCGTTGCGGGCCATTAAAAATACCCAATTTTGGGGATTGACCTTCTTTATGGTTTCCCGCCCCTTGCTCGAACAATATTAAGGAAGGCGAAATCTTTTTCAATCGAAATGCTTTCCGAATGTTGAAAGAAAATGAATGAAAATGCTTTCAATATTTTCCATTCTATATAAAACGTTCGATGCATTGTTCACTTTTACAGCGCTTGTTTAACTTCAATAGGCAAATTTTCGGTTTTAATACACTGTATAAAAAGAACCTGAAAATATAGATATAAACACATTTTCAATAGATGCTTAATTTCTCTTGTTTTTCTCGTTGACGCTCTTTCGGCTTCTTTTTTTCGAATTCTTTCCGTCATTTGAAAATGTGTAACAAATATCCTTAATTATTAGTATCTATCTATGTTTTTTTATAGATTGGAAACTTGTTTTCAATTGCTTTCAAGAACTATTTTCTTTGACTTTTTTGCCGAAGAAACGAAATTGTTTTTTAATTTTTTCTTTTTTTGCTTTCGTCTCAAAAAATGCGTGTCTATTATTGTTCTAGCATTACGGAGGTTTTTTATTTTATGAAGAAAAATAAGGGTGCTAAAAAAACCAAGACTCTTTGGAAGGAATTTAAATCCTTTATCAGCCGGGGAAACGTCGTTGATATGGCGGTTGGCGTTATCATGGGCAGTGCTTTCGGGGCGATTGTCACTGCTTTCACGAACATCTTGCTAAGCGTTTGCACTTGGGGTGTTCCAGGAGGCCTTAAGGGTCTTGTCACCGTTTTGCCTGCTGCTAACGCCACTCAGGCAGGAATTGAAGGCATCGGACAAAAATTTGATGTTTCCGAACTCCAAGAAATGACTGCTATCTATGCTGGGACGAAGGGAGTGGAAGTGAATGATGGAAACTATGCCGCCCTTGAGAGTGCTTTAACTTCGAAATACACCCTCCATGGCAGCACCTATTTCTATAATGGCAGCTCTCTTATTGACTGGGGCTCATTCATCAATGCGATCATTTCTTTCCTCATCATCGCTTTGACTCTTTTCACTATTTTAAAAGTCTACAATTGGAGCAAGCAAAAGCGACTTGCTTTGCAAGCTAAGATGCAAGAGGAGTACTTCGTTAAGCATCCAGAAGAAAGACCTGCGCCAGTTGAGCCAGGGAAACCTGCCCCGACGGAAGTCGAGCTTCTCTCTCAAATTCGTGACGAACTCAAAGCCCTTCACTCCGAAGAGAAAGAACAAAAGTAGTAGCGAGGCCGCTTCGAGCGGCCTTTTAAAATAGATGAAGCATTACTTATTTGAAGGAATCGAAAACTTTCGCGATGTGGGCGGGTACGAAACGCCTTATGGCGAGACGCAGTATGGCGTACTTTTTCGTTCTGGACGTTTAACGGATGCCACGCCGAACGATATTCAGAAAATCAAAAGTCTGGGCATTAAAACGATTATTGATCTAAGAAGCGACGACGATAAGAAAAACCACCCTTCGAGGACGTTCCGTGATCCTTCTTTTAAAACGATACTCCTTCCCGTTAACGGGAATGGGAGGGTTCCTGCCAATCGCCTTGACCAAATTGAAAGCTATATGGAGATGCTTTCTGATGCTCCTAAAGCGAAAGCGATTTTCGATGCCATTCTCTATTGTGAAAAGCCTGCTCTTTTGCATTGCAACGCGGGAAAAGATCGGACGGGTATGTTCATTGCTCTTATCTTACTTGCTAACGGCGTTTCTTTCGAAGATGTTAACGCGGACTATCTTTTGTCTTTTCCTCTCGTTCCGAAATTAACGGCACATACGAAGAAATACCATTCGGATTTTTCTCCGATTATTTATACGCCTTCTTTAGGATTTCTAGATAGAGTCATGGTACGTTTTTATAAAAAATATGAGAGTTTTGAAGGGTATTTTAAAAAAATAGGTTTTGATAAATCGGAATATTCTCTCCTTTGCTCTTTGCTTGGGAAACAAGAACGGAGTTTTGGGGCAGTCGTCTTTAAGGGACAAGATATTCTTCTTGAACATATGCGATATGGGCATTATTCCTTGCCGAAAGGCCATATTGAGAAAGAGGACAAGGATGGTCTTGCTTGCGCTCGTCGAGAAATAAAAGAAGAATGCGGCATTGACGTTTCTATCAAGAATCCCGACGAAACGTTCTCGATCGTCTACTCGCCTTTTTACGGCATTTCAAAACGCGTCACTTTCTTTATTGCTGAGTACGCCGAGGGAAAGCTAAAGCCGCAAAAGGAAGAAGTTTCGGATCTTCGCTTTGCTTCAAAAGAGGAAGCGTTTCAAAAACTGACCTTTCAATCAGACAAGGATGTTCTTGCTTGGGCACTCAAGGAAAAGAAGATTAGTTGATTTTAGAAACGATTTGAGCGGCATAGGAGCCGGCAACATTGATTTTCGTTGTCGCTTCAATGCCGGTTAAAAAGGCATTGCTATTGACTTCGCAAAGGATAGGTTCTTTGTCTAGGCCTTCTAAGATATCAATTCCACAATAATCAAGGTCTAAGAGGGTGGCCGCCTTTTCGGCCATTTGAGCATAAGAAGGAGGCAAAATAGCTTTTTCTCCGTGTCCCTTTTGAGCGATGTTACTTCTCCAATCGTTTTTATTGACGCGCTTCATGGCGGCCTTAACGACTCCGCCAATCACGATCACTCGATAGTCGAAGCCTTTGCTAGAGGCAATGAATTCTTGATAAAGACGTGGGTTTTGATAGTGATTTTTCTCAAATTCGATGAGTTCTTCATGTTTTCGAATGAGGAAAACATTCTTCCCCAGACTTCCGAAATTTTCTTTTGCGACAAAGGGGAAAGAAAGCTCTGTTTCAAGGTTTTGGATAAATTCATCGGATATGATGGCACTGTAATTGAGAGGAGCGGTTATGGTTTTAGGCATCTTGATCCCATGATCCGCAAGCGCTAGATGCGTAAGCATTTTGTCATCGCATAAGCGGATGGAATTGGCAGAATTGAAAAGCTTATAGCCAAGTTTCTCTAGCAAGAACGAAACATAGAGATCTTTATCGAGATATAAAACGAAGGAATAGTTTCCAAGACGAGAACGCGCGTTTCCCTCGCTATCGATATAAGTCAAGATTTCCGCGTTTGTCTTCCTCTCTAAAAGAATATCGTAACGAAGAAGCTCCTCTTTCATTCGTTTATAAAAATAAAGGGGACCTTCCGTCTGGACATAGGCATTTAAGAGGCAAAGGGCTTTTTTCATTGCGAGAATTATAGCGAATCCCGCTCTTTAGGGATAGGGGACACTTTCTTATGCGTCTTAATTATGGTAGAATTATGTCATGTCTAAAATTCAACCAATTACCTCCCTTAGGGATACAGCCAAGCTCGAAGAAGATTTAAAGGCGAACGATGGCGTTCTTCACATCACCAAGAACGGCTATAGCGATTTGGTGATTCTCTCTCCGGAAGTCTATGAAGAGCTTGTTAGAAATGGGAAAAACCCCTCTTCTTTTTCTTTTCAGAAAGAAAAGAATGGAGATTTGACCTCTTTTTCGCCCAATTCGAATCCTTCCGATCCTTTTGGCTTTGTGCGTGTTCGCGCCACTTCGACTTATGTTCATGTTTCGTCGCCTTTAGAAAACGTGGAAGGCATCATTGAAGCGATAGAAAAGGCCGCTTCGGACAAAGTTCATGTTCTTGTTCTTCCAGAGCTTTCCATCAGTGGCTACACCTGTGGGGATCTTTTCCGGAATGGAGCCCTTCTAAAAAATTCCCTAGAAGCCATTCGAAAAATCCTAAAGGAAACGAAAGAACAAGATATTTTGTTTACTCTTGGCGCTCCGTTTTTTAAAGGAAATAAGCTTTATAATTGCGCATTCGTTTGTTTTAAAGGGAAGGTCTTAGGAATAGTACCTAAAAAGAATCTTCCGAATTATTCTGAATTCTATGAGGCGAGGCACTTCGCCTCTTGGGAAACCTCGAATTCCAGCGTCTCTTTGTTTGGGGAAACTGTTCCTTTTGGCAATCGCTTGCTCTTTAAAGATGAATGCTATGAAAATCTCACCATAGGCGTGGAAATATGTGAGGATCTTTGGGTACCGAACCCTCCTTCGACGGAACTCGCTCTAAATGGGGCGACGCTCATTTTAAATTTAAGCGCCTCCAATGAGGTCGTAGGGAAAGCTAAATATCGAAAGGATCTTATTTCGATGACGAGTGCCCGACTCTTTGCCGCCTACGCTTATAGCGATGCGGGTGCTGGGGAAAGTACCACGGATGTCGTGTTCGCATCCCATAATCTTATTGCGGAAAATGGGAAAGTCCTTGCAGAAACCCCATTATTTGAGATGAAGTCGGCAACTGCTGATATTGATCTTGAAAAGATTGTCTCTGAGCGAATTCGAATGACGACATATCCATCTTCCAATGACGAAAGCTACGCAGTTATTGGCTTTTCTTTGCCAATCCTTAGACCTCAAAAAGTTCTTCGTGAATATCGGCGAAACCCATTTTTGCCAAAAGAAGGCGCTTTTGATGAAGAGAGAGTTCGCACGATTTTGCTTATCCAAGCAGAAGGTCTCATTAAGCGTCTAGAAACGGTACGTCAAAAAAAGGTTTTGGTGGGCCTATCGGGCGGCTTGGATTCAACCCTGGCGCTTCTTGTGGCAACGGTTGCTTTCGATCGTCTTGGCTATGATCGCAAAGGCATTAAAGCAGTGACCCTTCCTGCTTTTGGCACTTCCAAAAGAACGCACGATAACGCGCTTCTTTTATCGAAAGAACTGGGTGTTGAATTTGAAGAAATCAATCTTAAAAAGACGCTTCTATCTCACTTTGACGATATTCATCACGATCCCAATAACCATAATGTGACCTATGAAAATGCCCAAGCCCGTGAAAGAACTCAAGTCCTTATGGATATTGCCAACGATGAGAATTCTTTGATGCTAGGAACAGGTGATTTAAGCGAACTTTGTTTGGGTTGGACTACTTATAATGGCGATCATATGTCGATGTATGGCGTGAACGCTTCGATTCCGAAAACGCTTGTCCGTTATCTCTGCGAAGGCTATGCCAAAATTCATCCTGAAGCGGCCCCTTCTCTCAATGATATTATCGATACGCCCATCAGTCCTGAGCTCCTTCCTCTTGATCAAAAAGGAAAGATACAACAGCAAACTGAAGATGTTGTCGGTCCTTATGAAGTAGTGGACTTTATCATCTATCATTTCCTGCGATACGGCTATCGTCCTAGCAAAGTCTATTTTTTGCTTTGCCAAGCTTATGGAGAAAAATACGGAAAAGAGCAATTGAAAGGCTGGCTTTCTTCCTTTTTCTCCCGCTTTTGGAGAAACCAGTTCAAGCGCTCTTGCCTTCCTGATGGCGCAAAAGTGGGGACGGTTGCTATTTCACCGCGCGGCGATTGGCGTATGCCGAGCGACGCTTCAGTGAAAGATTATTTAGACGAAATAGAAAAACTTTAAAATTCTTTTAAAAAGCCTAACTTCATCCTATTATTTCGTTATAGGATTCGTTTTTGGAAAAAGGGCATCAAAAGCTATGAAAAAGAACAAAGAGAAACAGATAGAGGCAAATGAAACTCCTTTGTCTTTAGCCGAAGAGGCGGAGAACATTGAAAAGGAAGAAGCGTTGAAGAAAGAGAAACGGAAAAAGAGCCATGGACTCGAGATTCTCCGCTTCATCGTTGTTGGCATTCTTTGCACGGCGATTGATTTCTTCTCGCAATTCGCTTTGATGAAATGGGCTTTCCCCTCTCTTATCGAACAAGGCGCATGGGGGGAATACCTCTCTTGGGGTCTAAGCGTTACAATCGCGTTTATCATTGCCAACGTTATTAATTTTGTCTTCTCGAGGCTTTGGGTCTATCAAAACGTCGATAAAAACATCAATACCAAATCGGCCAGCGCTTTCTTTGCCTATCTTGGCTTAGGAGCAGGTGGATGGCTTATCGGACTCGGCCTTCAAGAACTTGGAGTTTGGGTTTGCAATATTTCTTTTGCCAATATCAAAATTACCTACGATTTCACCCAAGTAAGTTTTGGAAATCTCTTTGAAGAAGGAGGGCTTGCCTTTTGGGCTTTCTGCATCATCTTTGCGATTAAAACGATTGTGACGATGATCTATAACTATTTGACTCGTAAACTCATTATCTTCAAGGAGCCAAAGAAGGAAGTGGAGCCTTTTGAAAAGCCCTCTACCGATGAGCCTCTCGTGGTTACTGCTTCCAAAGAAGAAGAGCCTCAAAAGGAGGAACGGCCACATTTTACTACCAAAGCGTCCTTTACTCGCATTCTTCACGAAGAAATGGAAACCATGTTTGGCAAGCCTTACTACAAAACATATACTAGCGATGCTCGTCGTTTGATTCATGAAGAGCTTGAGGCGTTCGAAAGAGAACACCCCACGACGAAAACCACCGATCAAAAATAGATACCTCCTTGGAACCACCCGCACCTCCTGGGTGGTTTTTCTTTTGGAAAGAAACCATTAAAATACTTTTATGCGTATTGGAATTTTAGGCAGTGGGCCTAGCGCTCTCTATACCGCTCTCCTTATTAAGAGGAGAAAGCCAGGTTGTTCGATAGACATATTCGATAAAGAAGAAAAGCTCGCCAAAAAACTTCGAGCCACGGGAAACGGACATGCCAACGTGATGCCTAAAGATTCTTTTTGCCTAAGAGCCTATAACGACCCTTCTTTTATGACTCCTCTTTTAAATAGATATGACTTGCCTCGTCGGATAGAAGCTTTTCTGGAGATGGGGGTATTCCTTCGCGAAAAAGATGGACTCGGCTATTATCCCGCTTCCGATAACGCCAATCAGTTTGCAAGCTTTCTTGTGACGGGCGCAGAAGAAAAAGGCGTTTGTTTTTATCCCGGAGTCTTTATTGAAGATTATAAGAGGAAGGGGAACGCTTATTGCTTTGAGACATCGATTGGAACGAAGGGACCTTATGACATTTTGCTTTTATCGCCTGGCGGTAAAAGCGGCAAGAACCTTGGAAGCGACGGATCTTTTGTGTCTACCCTTAAAAAGCACGGCTATAAATTCCAAGATTTCCTTCCTGGCCTTTGTCCAATCTATGTTTCGGACAGGGATTTGCCAAGCTTGATGGGGATTCGACATGACGCCTTTCTCTCTCTTTGGCATGATGAAAAGCGCTTTTTCCATGAACGCGGGGAAATTCTCTATAAGGATGATGGCCTTTCTGGCATCGTTATCATGAATGCTTCAAGCGTTCTTGCTAGAAACCCAGGGATGAAGAATGTCCGCGTGGAGCTCGATTTGTTTCCAGATCTTTCCTTGGGGGAACTTGAAGGGGAAATTAAAACAATCGAAAAAGAAAGGAATCGAGATTTCCTGGATTCTTTCCTGGTCTTTCCTCTTTCAAAGCACATTTGGAATAGGGCTAAAAGGATTGTAGGCATGGAAACGGAAGCCTCCCTTGCCGTAACTATGAAGTCTCTTTCATATCCCTATTTGGGTAACTACCCTTTTCCTTCTTCCCAAGTGAGCGTCGGTGGTTTAGAACTCCATCAAATAGAAGAAACATTCGAGTCAAAAATTGAAAAAAACGTGTATTTTGCTGGTGAAATTTTGAATATCGATGGCTTATGCGGAGGATATAACCTCTTATTTGATTTGCTTTGCGCGATGAGGATAAGCGACTCTTTATGAAGTATCTTTTGTCCAACGTTAAAATCCCTCTTTCCGCGAAGGAAGAAACTCTTCCGGAGGCCATCGCCAAAAAAATCGGCCTTTCCCCTAAGAGTTTTTCTTTTGAAATCGTCCGACGTTCCATCGATGCTAGAAAGCAAGAAGGATATTGGGTTTATCGCGTTCTTCTCGAAAGCAAGAAACCTCTTTTCTCGAAAGATGCAGCGCCTTACCTTCCAGAAGCGCCTCTTCTCATCGAGAAGAAGCATTGGTCATATCGTCCTGTCGTCATTGGTTTTGGCCCAGCGGGTTTATTTGCTTCTCTTGTTCTCGCAAGAAGCGGTGCAAAGCCGATTATTTTGGAGAGAGGCAAAAACGTCGATGAACGGAAAAAAGATATTGAAAGGCTTCGGAATAATGGCGTTTTTGATCCAAACAGCAACGTTTCTTATGGTGAAGGTGGGGCTGGGACTTTTAGCGATGGGAAACTTAATACTGGCGTGAAAAGTCCGTTTGCTCATTTTGTTCTTGAGGAATTCGTGAAGCATGGTGCTCCTAAAGCTATTCTTATTGATGCGAAACCTCATATCGGCAGCGATTTATTGCCTCAAATCATGACGTCTTTTCGCAAAGAGCTTCTATCCTTAGGCGCGGATATTCTCTTTTCTTCTCAACTTATGGATTTAGAAGAAAAAAGAAACGGGCTCCTTTTGAAATACAAAGGCGAGGATGGACTTCTTCATTCTCTTGATACAAAAACTTGTTTTTTGGCTTATGGACATAGCCCTTTCGATACGGCGAAGATGCTTCAAAAAAGAGGATTGGCTTTCGTTCCCAAAGATTATTCGATTGGAGTGCGCTTGGAAGTGCACCAAAAGGATATTGATGTTTCAAATTATCACGAAAACTATGGCAAAACCCCTTTGCCTTCCTCTTCCTTTCAATCCGTTATTCATCTATCGAACGGCCGTTCCCTCTATTCTTTTTGCATGTGCCCGGGCGGTGAGGTCGTGAATTCTTCAAGCGACGTTGGGACGGTTGTGACCAACGGCATGAGCGAAAACGCAAGAAACAAGGAAAATGGTAATGCGGCCATGCTTGTTTCGCTTCGGGTGGAAGATTATTTCAAAGGGGATATGTTAGATGGCTATCGATATCGAGAATATTTCGAAAAGAAAGCCTTCAAGAGGGAAAAGCCATACTTCGCCCCAATTTCAAGGCTAAGAGACTTTTTGGATGACCGCGTCAATTCCCATATCGGAAGCGTTTCCCCTTCCTATAGGCCCGGTTTTTATTTTTCGGATTTTAAGGATTGCCTTCCCTCCTTTGCGCTTCATTCTTTAAAAGAGGGACTCCTGTCTCTTATGGAGTTACAGCCTTTTTACAAAAATGACGACATTATTCTTACGGGTGTCGAAACGAGAAGCTCTTCGCCCGTTCGCATTCCCAGAAACGAAAATTATGAAAGCAACATCCATGGTTTATATCCCATCGGGGAGGGTGCTTCTTTTGCTGGAGGCATTACTTCGGCGGCCATTGACGGGGTCAAGGTAGCGCTCAAAGTTCTCGATGGTTTGTCGATTTGACTTGTTAGCGTTCCAATTTTGTAGGTGAAGGCGTTCCATCAACGAAGTCCCGATAAGC
>ERZ808240.221-NODE-221-length-78865-cov-41.079343_pt1 | contig 78865 bp, 68 predicted proteins | sample MGYA00521084_ERZ808240 | MGnify/ENA primary metagenome ERZ808240 (study PRJEB31516, sample SAMN03275571) | gut metagenome | biome: mammalia-associated habitat; material: feces | host: Papio cynocephalus | place: Kenya | collected 2012-08-06 ...
ATATAAATAAATATATATATAAATATAAAAATATTATTAACAATTCTTTGCTTTTAATCCTCGCTTCGTCTCTCGCCTTAGAAAAATCTCTTGGCAAGACACACTCTCGGCAAAAAACATCTCGCAACAATGTTGAAGGAGAAAAGTGAAAGTGGGGGAAGCGGAAAATTGGACTGTCAGTGTCAGCGTCAGAAAGCAACCTGTTTCTTGACTTATCGCAAATATCCCTTAAAATATGTAATTATCACACGTTGAAATTTGGTGGTTTCAAATATTCTTTGTATTTTTGCGCCATATTTCAAGGGTCGGGTAAAAGCGGCTCGGTAAGTGGAACTCAATAGTAGGTAAAACTCTATTCAAAATATCAATAGTCAATGGCTGAAACAAAGAAAATCAAGACAGCTTTGGTGTCTGTCTTCCACAAGGATGGCTTGGACGAGTTGCTCGCCAAGTTGAACGAAGAGGGTGTTAAGTTCCTGAGCACTGGTGGTACTCAGAAGTTCATCGAGTCCCTCGGTTATGAATGTCAGAAAGTTGAGGATGTCACCACATACCCATCTATCCTCGGTGGTCGTGTGAAGACTCTTCACCCTAAAATATTTGGAGGCATCTTGGCTCGCCGCGACAACGAGGGCGACCAGAAGCAGATGGAGGAATACGAGATTCCAGCCATCGACCTCGTCATCGTCGACCTCTATCCATTCGAGCAGACCGTGGCGAGCGGTGCGAGCGACGCCGACATCATCGAGAAGATCGACATAGGTGGCATCTCTTTGATTCGTGCCGGGGCCAAGAACTTCAAGGACGTGGTCATCGTGCCAAGCAAGGCTGAGTACAGCGTGCTCCTCGACATCCTCAAGAAGAAGGGAGCCGAGACCGACATCGAGGATCGCAAGATGTTTGCAGAGCGGGCCTTCAGCGTAAGCTCTCGTTACGACACTGCCATCCACGCTTGGTTTGCCAAGTAATCTTGCCTGAGGAGTAATCCGATGGAACTACTCTCAAGCCTATAAGATAATCTTCCGAGATGCTTTTGCTTCAATGAAAGAAAGGCATCTCGGATAGTGTCTTTAAAGGAGATTGAATTTTTTAAGCTTAAAAATATTAGTATTACATTTTATAAAAGGAAAATGGGATTTTTTTCATTTATTCAGGAAATCGCAATGGACTTGGGCACCGCCAACACCATCATTATCAGCGATGACAAGATCGTGGTGGACGAACCTTCGGTCGTGGCCCTCGACCGCCGCACCGACAAGATGATTGCCGTGGGCGAGAAGGCGAAGATGATGTACGAGAAGACTCATGATAACATTCGTACAATCCGTCCTTTGCGCGATGGCGTTATCGCCGACTTTACTGCCTGCGAGCAGATGATGCGTGGACTCATCAAGATGGTTCACACCGGAAGCCGTCTGTTCTCACCTTCACTCCGCATGGTTATCGGTGTGCCTTCTGGCTCTACCGAGGTTGAGCTTCGTGCCGTGCGCGACTCTGCCGAGCATGCCGACGGTCGTGACGTTTACTTGATTTTCGAGCCTATGGCTGCCGCTATCGGTATTGGTATCGACGTGGAGGCACCAGAGGGCAACATGATAGTTGATATAGGTGGTGGTTCTACCGAAATCGCCGTGATTTCTCTCGGTGGTATAGTGTCCAACAACTCCATTCGTACTGCTGGCGACGACCTCACAGCCGATATCCAGGAGTACATGAGCCGTCAGCACAACGTGAAGGTTTCTGAGCGCATGGCCGAGCGTATCAAGATTCACGTGGGCTCTGCCCTGACCGACCTGGGCGAAGAGGCTCCCGAGGACTTCATCGTGCACGGCCCAAACCGCATCACGGCGCTGCCCATGGAAGTGCCCGTGTGCTATCAGGAGATAGCCCAGTGCCTGGACAAGACGGTGGCAAAGATAGAGAACGCCGTGCTCTCCGCACTGGAGAACACCCCTCCCGAGCTCTATGCCGACATCGTGAAGAATGGCATCTGGCTCTCTGGTGGTGGAGCCTTGCTCCGTGGCCTCGACAGACGTCTCACAGCCAAGATCAACATTCCTTTCCACATCGCCGAGGATCCGTTGCACAGCGTGGCCAAGGGCGCGGGCATCGCCTTGAAGAACGTGGACCGCTTCTCGTTCCTGATGAGGTAAGCGGATGTCTGACTCTCGGAATCCTATATAGCATAATATGCACAACCTTATAGAGTTTCTGGCGAAGCACAACCATTGGTTTGTATTCTTTGTGCTTGAGGTGGCGAGCATGGTGTTGCTCTTCAGGTACAATAGTTACCAGGGCAGCGTGTGGTTCTCGTCGGCCAATGCCGTGGCGGGCAAGATGTACGAGTGGGACTCGGCGGTGGAGAGCTATTTCTCGCTTTCGAGCGTCAACAGCCAGCTCACCCAGCGCAATGCCTACCTGGAGCAGCAGATAAGGTTGCTCGACGACAGCATAGCCAGCCTCACCCACAGCAAGGATTCGGCCGTGGCGCGCTTGTCGGGCATGGCGCCGTTCCAGGGATGCAGGCTCTTTCCCGCCAAGGTCGTGGCCAACATGGTGAACAGGTACGACAACCTCGTCACCATAGACAAGGGCTCAGCCGACGGGGTGAAGCGAGATATGGGCGTGGTTTGCGGCTTGGGCGTGGTGGGCATCGTCTACCTGGTGTCGAAGCATTACAGCATCGTCATCCCCGTGCTCAACAGCCGCTCCAACATCAGCTGCACCATACAGCGCAGGGGCTATTTCGGCTATTTGCGATGGCGGGGAGGCTCCTCGCAGTTGGCTTATCTCGAAGACGTGCCGAGGCACGCCCACTTCAAGTTGGGCGACAATGTGGTGACGAGTGGATATTCATCCGTCTTTCCTCCAGGAGTAATGGTGGGGAAGGTGTTGCATGTGTTCAATTCGGCCGATGGCCTGTCGTATCGTGTGCAGGTAAGGCTTTCCACCGACTTCGCCCGCTTGCGCGACGTGTGCCTTGTCGACGATTCGGCATTGCAGGAGCGCGTCGACTTGATGCGGGCCGCCCAGGATTCAATCAAGCCGCAGTAGCTGCGTGCGCGCTGCCGTTTCGCAGAGACGGGAACTGATTTTCTTTTAAAAAGACAACACTTTTTCAATTCTTTTTGAAAAATGAGTATAGATATAGTTAAGCGATGGGGAGTGTTCTTCGCCCTTCTGGTGGTGCAAGGACTGGTGTGTAACCACATACACCTGTTCCATTGCGCCACGCCGCTTCTGTACATCATGTTCGTGCTCCACTTTCGTCGCAACACGCCCCGCTGGCAAGTGTTGCTGTGGAGCTTCGCCCTGGGGCTGGGTGTCGATGTATTCGCCAACACTCCAGGCGTGGCGGCGGGCTCCATGACGGCGATAGCTCTCTTGCAGCCTTATCTGCTCGAGCTGTTCCTGCCCCGCGACAGCTCCGACGATTTGCTTCCAGGCGTGCGTACGCTTGGAAGCGCTTACTTTTGGTATTCGCTCGCCATCGTGGTGATTTATTGCCTGCTCTTTTTCACGCTCGAAACCTTCAATTTCTTTAATTGGTTGCAGTGGCTGGAATGCATCGTGGGCAGTGCGGCTCTCACCTATGTGTTGCTGATGGCCATCGAGAACGTGCACAAGTAGAGTTAGGGGCTTGCCCCTCCTTCGCCTTCTCTCTTCGCCCCCCGTGGAACAAGCACATGGAATGATGATATGTAATATATATAAAGGTGGTACATAGGATTGAGAGAGCAAGGGTAAATGATATAAATAGGTATTATGATCGATTATAATCTTGAGAAACGTAAGTTTGTGATAGGTGGAGTGGCCATAGGAATCGTGACCATTTACATCATTCGGCTCTTTGCGTTGCAGATTATGAGCGACGACTATAAGAAAAACGCCGACAGCAACGCCTTCCTCAAGCAGGTGGAATTTCCGTCGCGTGGCGCAATCTACGACAGAAACGGCAAGCTGATGGTGTACAACCAGCCGTCTTACGACATCATGGTGGTGATGAACGAGGAGAGCGGAAGACTCGACACGATGGACTTCTGCAACTCGCTTGGCATCAGCAAGGAGTTTTTCATACAACGCATGAACGACATCAAGGATCGTTCCAAGAACCCGGGGTATTCCCGATACACCCAGCAGCTCTTCATGGGGCAGCTGTCCGACAAGGAGTTCAGTGTGTTCCAGGAAAAGATGTTCCGCTTCCCGGGCTTCTATGTGCAGAAGCGAAGCATACGTGAATACGCCTACCCCTATGCCGCCCATGTGCTCGGAGATGTGGGCGAGGTGTCGGAGAGCGACATAGAGGACGACAGCTATTACCAGCCTGGCGACTACATAGGCAAGCTCGGCGTGGAGAAATACTACGAGAAACAGCTCAGGGGGGAGAAGGGCATCAAGATAAAGCTTCGCGATGCCCACGGGCGAATACAGGGAAGCTACCAGCATGGCAAGTTCGACCGCCGCCCAGTGGCGGGCAAAGACCTCACGTTGGGCATCGACCTGAACCTGCAGGCTCTTGGAGAGAGGCTCCTGCAGGGCAAGATAGGCAGCATCGTGGCCATCGACCCACGCACGGGAGAGGTGCTTGCCATGGTGTCGTCGCCGTCTTACGACCCGCGTAAGTTGGTGGGCAAGATGCGCGGCAAGATGCACCGATATCTTTCGCACGACCCTTGGAAACCGCTGCTCAACCGAAGCATCATGGGACAGTATCCACCAGGCTCCACCTTCAAGACCACCCAGGCTCTGACTTATCTCACCGAAGGAATCATCACGCCGAGCACGGCTTTCCCCTGCCATCATGGATTCTCTTACAAGGGGCTTCACGTGGGATGCCACGGGCACCCTTCGCCCATTGCGCTCGTGGATGCCATCAGCACTTCCTGCAACGGTTATTTCTGCTGGGGACTCTATTACATGATGAGCAACAGGCGCAAGTATCCTAACGTGCAAGTGGCGATGAACACCTGGCGCGACTATATGAAGAGCATGGGCTTCGGATACAAGCTTGGCATCGACCTGCCAGGCGAGAAACGAGGGTTGATTCCCAATGCGGAATTCTACGACAAGGCTTACCACGGCTCGTGGAACGGACTGACCATCATCAGCATCTCCATCGGGCAGGGAGAGGTGAACCTCACCCCGCTGCAGATAGCCAACCTGGGAGCCACCATTGCCAACAGGGGATATTATTATGCGCCCCACGTGGTGCGCAAGGTGGAGGGCGAGCCGCTCGACCCCCTCTACACTCGCCGGCACTATACGATGGCTTCGAGAAAGGCATACAACTATGTGGTGGCGGGTATGCGCAGCTCGGCGCTGAAGGGAACGTGCAGGATGCTTGCGCGTTACGACTTCGAGCCTTGCGGCAAGACGGGAACGGCGCAGAACCGCGGCCACGACCACTCCGTGTTCATGGGCTTTGCGCCCATGAACAATCCAAAGATTGCCATCGCCGTATATGTGGAGAATGGAGGATGGGGAGCCGACTATGGCGTTCCTATTGGCGGACTCATGATGGAGCAATACATCAAGGGCAAGCTGTCGCCGGCCTCGGAGTCTCAGGCAGCACAGATGCAGGCAAGGAGAATCGCCTATGGCTCAAGCAGCAGGTAAATGGGCGGAAAAATCGTGTGGTGGCTTTCCTTGCCGGCCAACGGAAGCGACCGCCTCTTCAAAGACTTGTGAAAATTCCGAACTCGCTAAAACTTGAATAAGTAACATGGTTCAAACAGACAACAGACAACAAGGCGTGCTTCGTTCGCTCGACTGGTGGACGGTAGGCATCTATCTGGCGCTTCTCGCCTTTGGATGGATAAGCGTATGTGGCGCCAGCTATACCTATGGCGACAATGATATTTTCAGCCTTGACTCTCGTTCGGGGATGCAGATTATCTGGATAGGAACCTCGATCATGCTTGGCTTGGTCATCTTGTTGCTCGACGACAGGTTCTACGACACCTTTTCGTATGTCATCTATGCGGCCTTGGTGTTGCTGCTATTTGCCACGATCTTCAACCCGCATAGCATCAAGGGGTCGCGGTCGTGGCTTGTGCTCGGTCCGTTGCGACTGCAGCCTGCCGAGTTCGCCAAGTTTGCCACGGCACTTGCCATTTCCAAATTCATGTCGAGCTATGGCTTTAATATCCATCGCATGAAGGACTTTTGTGTGGCAGCCTTTATCATTGTCTTGCCGATGATATGCATCGTGGGACAGCGGGAAACAGGGTCGGCCCTCGTTTATTCAGCCTTTTTCCTCATGTTCTATCGTGAGGGAATGCCTGGTGGCGTTCTCTTCACTGCCGTTGCCATGGTGCTTTATTTCGTGGTAGGAGTGAAGTACGAAAATGTGATGATGTGGGATGGACAAACGTCGGTGGGCGAGTTTGTGGTGCTTCTGCTTGTGCAAGTCTTCTCGGCAGGCATGGTGGGCACTTATGTCCATAACGGGCGGCAAACTTTGCAGATGCTTCTCTATGCCGTGGGCATAACATTGGGATGCCTGCTGTTCTCGGTTTATGTCATTCCTTTCGATGTAACCTATGTCCAACTTGGCGTAAGTTTGCTTCTTATAGGTTTTCTTCTTTATCAGGGCTTGGCCTCTCGCATCAGAAATTATTATGTCATAGCCGTCTTCGCCTTGGGCTCCTTGGCATTCTTCTATTCGGCCGACTATGTGCTCAACAATGTGATGGAACCTCACCAACGTGTGCGTATCAATGTACTTTTGGGACTGGAGGAAGACTTGGCTGGCGCTGGTTATAATGTGCACCAAAGTGAGATAGCGATAGGTTCGGGAGGCCTGCAGGGAAAAGGCTTCCTCAATGGCACGCAGACCAAACTGAAATTCGTGCCCGAGCAGGACACCGACTTCATCTTCTGTACCGTGGGCGAGGAGGAAGGATTCTTGGGCTCTGCAGGTGTGTTGCTGCTTTTCCTGGCTTTGATAATCAGGCTGATCATTCTTGCCGAGCGACAACCTTTTAAGTTTGGGCGTGTGTATGGTTATTGTGTGCTCAGTATCTTCCTCTTCCATTTGTTTATCAATGTAGGTATGGTGTTGGGGCTCACACCTGTCATAGGTATTCCTCTCCCGTTCTTCAGTTACGGTGGGTCGTCGCTCTGGGGTTTTACCATTCTTCTCTTTATCTTCCTCAGAATCGATGCGGGGAGAAACTTGGCGAGCGCGTGAGGGAGCAACAGGATAATATAAGAAATCGAAAAAGGGCAAAAGCGAATGTTACATTCTGCTTTTGCCCTTTGGCATCATGGATGTCGCGCTTGTCTTATTCTCCCATGCGGTTCATCTTGATTCCGATGTCGCTGATGCCAGGAAGAATCTCTCGCTTCATGTTGTGCTTGACAGTGATGTGGATGGAGTCGCCGGATGTGAAGTCGTAGGTGTTGATGGGGAAGTTGTATTGATAAAAACTGATGCCTTGCCCCTTGGTGGCTCCGCTCTTGTCTATCAAGTCGCATTGTATGGTGTCCGATTTCTCAACTTTCCTGACGTTTTGAACTTTGGCTTTCGGAAAGATGCTTTGTTCTACGATAAGCGTCAGCCCCATGAAAGGGTAGTTTCCAGTCACCCTGAGTCCCAGCTGTTGCTCGTACGTGCCTGATGCCTTCAACGGCGGGATGTCGAACGAGAGCACGTCGTTCTTCTCCCACCCTGTGATAGGGGTATGCTCGTATTGGTCGTACACCAAAGTTTCGCTGCACGAGTGGAAGAGCATCACAGCCCCCATGATAATACTTATGTTATAGCCCCGTCGCTTCATTTCATGTCTTGCTCTAAGTTTTGTTTCCCTTCCGTGGCTTTGTTGTCGCAAAACACAGGAAGGACCGTTCTGTTATTCTTTGTTTGGAGCCTTGCTCTCTCCGCCCTTGTTGGCTTTTTCTTTATTGGCTTTAGCCTTGTTGACCTCTTCCTTGTTGTTTTCTCCCATTTGTGGGCGAGGACGGTTGTTGTTTCGTCTGCGATTGTTCTGCTGGCGATTTTGGCGGTTTTCGTCCAGTTGTTTGTCGTCGGCACGGTTTTCACCTTGCTGGCGGTTCTCTCCCTGTACGGTTCGCTTCCGGTTGTTTTGGCGGTTGTTGTTCTTCTTTTTCTTCTTCGCCTTGTCAAAACGGCTCAAGTCAGCCTCTGCCAAGAGGTCGCTCGACTTGGGGGCTGGTTTTGCCTTGCCATTCTCGATGAGGCTCAGCGGTTTTTCGCCGTCCTTGTTCATCTTGATGATTTCCCATGCACGTTCGGAGCTGATGGTCTCCAGGTTGGAGGCCAAGTTCTTGTCGGTGGAGTAGGTGATGAGACCAGACAAGATGTCTACCTTGAACTGGTGGTATTCGCTGTCGGCTGTCTGCAGGAGCGCATCCTTCGGAGGCAGCTTCTTGCTGGCTTCCACATAGTTGTCTACCTCGTAGTTAAGACAGCATTTGAGTTTGGCGCACATGCCAGCCAACTTCTGTGGGTTGAGCGAGATGTCCTGGAAACGGGCTGCGTTGGTGCCTACGCTCACAAAGTTTTTCATCCAGGTGGCGCAACACAGCTCTCGTCCGCACGGTCCTGTTCCTCCGATGCGTCCTGCTTCCTGTCGCGCGCCAATCTGCTTCATCTCGATGCGCACATGGAAAGTTTCAGCCAACACCTTGATAAGCTGGCGGAAGTCAACTCGCTCGTCGGCTATGTAGTAGAAGATGGCCTTGTTGCCGTCCCCTTGGTACTCCACATCGCCAATCTTCATCTTCAGTCCCAAGTCTTTGGCTATTTGCCGGCTCTGTATCATTGTGCCGTGCTCGCGGCTCTTGGCCTCTTCCCACTTCTCGATGTCAACGGGCTTGGCTATGCGGTAGATGCGTTTGATGTCGTCGGCGGAGCGCAGGTTGGCTTTCTTTATTTGCAGTTTCACGAGTCTCCCCGTCAGGGTCACCACACCAATGTCGTGTCCAGGGGTGGCTTCCACGGCTACTACGTCGCCCTTCTTCAGGTCCAGGTTGTTCACGTTGTGGTAGTATCCCTTGCGTGTATTCTTGAATTGCACTTCCACGAGATCGGTGCTCTCGGCGTTGCCTGGTACGTCGGCGAGCCAGTCGTATGTGTTCAATTGGTGGTCTTGTCGACCTACAGCGCATTTGCATAATCCTCGGTCGCAACCATTGAACATTCTGAATTTCATATTCTTGTAGTCCACGATGCTTCTATTTTTTATTATTCTAAGTGTTGTATATGTTATGTTGTTTGTATATATTGTAAGGCTTGCGCCTTTTGTCGTTTTTGTCGTTTTTGTCGTTTTGTTTCCTCTTATTTTCTGATAAGCATGACGATGATGTTCAGCACCATGTCGAAGAAGATAATCTTGGCGTTTGCGTTCTGGTTTATCATCGCCTTGCATTCTTCGAATAGGTGGAATATGTCGATGATGTTGGCCTCGTTGATGAAGCGGGCGAAGTTCTTGGCAAAGTTCTCCTCTTCCTGCGTCATATAGACGAGCTCTTGCTGATGGAAGTTGTACATGAAGCTCTCCCTGAGCATATGCGTGAAGTAGTCGAGCATGCGCTTCTGCTTCTCTCGGTTGAACGCCGCCACTACATCGCACCATTTCTTCAGGTCGTGTATCTTGCGCATGTATGCCAATCGCATCAACATGATGAAGAGGTCGAGGAACTGTTGGTTCTCGTTGCCAGCATCCAGTTCCTCGAGTGCCTTGTTCCAGCTGCCGTTGGCGATTCTCGCCATACGGTGTGCTGTTTCCTTGTCGAGACCTCGTCGCTCTATGAGTGCCTGCTCGAGTTCCAGAGCGCCTATCTTCTTGAAGTCGATGCGTTGTGTGCGGCTTCTGATGGTTTCGAGCAACAGCTCGGGCTGTTCGCTTACCAGAAGGAAAAGGGTTTGTTTTGGAGGCTCCTCCAAGAGCTTCAGCATCTTGTTGGCACATTGTATGTTCATGCGCTCGGGCAACCATATAAGGCTGATTTTATAACCTCCCTGGCTTGACATCAGGCTTATGTTATGACTGATGGCTTCACTCTCTTCCACCGTGATGATGGCTTGCTTGTTGCCGTCTTTTTCGCTGCTTGTCTTGCCCATTCGACTTATCCAATCGTTGATTTGCGGATAGGAAGCCTCGCTGAGCAACATTTCCCGCCATTCCCTTGCGAAGTCGAGGCTCACGGGTGCATGGTCGCCCATGCTGGCAAGCTTGATGGTAGGGTAGGTGAAGTGTAGGTCGGGATGTTCCCATTTGCGAAGCATGGAGGTGGCGCGCCTGGTCTGTGGAGATTCATCTTCTGCATCCTCCCTTTCCCCCAGCAGGTAGCTGGAAAAGGCAAGCGCCATGGCCAATTTGCCACAGCCTTGCGGACCGCAGAAGAGCAGGGCGTGGGGCACACGGTGTTCTGCCACCATCTGCATCAGACGGCTTTTCACGTCCTGCTGTCCTATTACTTCGCTGAATTTCATCTATATACTTTAATCGTTGTTTGTTCAAAACAGAATCTTAGCTATCTGCTTCACGCTTTCTACTGCCGATACTGTGAAGAAATGCACATGCCTGTAGCCATGCTCAAAGAGGTCTTTCACCTGGGCCGTCGTCCACTCTATGCCGAGCTCTTTTGCATCTTCGTCGGTCTTGCACTTCAGAACCTCTTGGGCCAGTTCTTCCGGAATGTCGCAATGGAAGGTCTTGGGCACCATGGTAAGTTGCGAGAGCTTGGCGAAAGGCTTGATGGCAGGAACGATGGGTATTGTAATTCCCTTCTTGCGGGCTTTCTCCACAAATTCATAGAATTTCTGGTTGTCGTAGAAAAGTTGGGTTACGGCATAAGATGCGCCAAGATTTTGTTTCTCCTTCAGGTGCAGGAGGTCTTGCTCCAAGTTGGGAGCCTCCTCGTGCTTCTCAGGATAGCAGGCTACTCCGCAGTAGAATTTCTCGCCAGGGTGCTTGATGGGTGTTCCGTCCATGAAGAATCCCTCGTTGAACTGTTTTATCTGTTTCAACAGATCGGTGGCATGGGCATGCCCATTGGGAGTAGGGGTGAACTGCCGGTCTTCCTTGGCCTTGTCGCCACGGAGCACGAGCACGTTGGAGATTCCTAAGAATTGCAGGTCGAGCAACTCGTACTCGATGTCTTCCTTCGATGCACCGCTGCAGATGATGTGTGGGATGACAGGAATGTCGTATTTGTTCTGTATGGCTCCTGCGATGGCTATAGTGCCAGGACGTCTACGCACGCACTGGCGGGTCAGCAGCCCATTGTCCAGTTCCTTGTACACATACTCACTGTGGTGAGTGGTGATGTTGATGAATCGTGGGGCGAATTCCTGCAGACCGTCGATGGTGCGGAACAAGGCCTCCGTTCCATTACCCTTGAGTGGGGGCAAAACCTCGAAAGAAAAGCCTTTCTTCTGTCCTTCCTTATTTAGAAAATCTGCTATGTTCATGTTGTGTAAAGTCTAATTTGGTTGCAAATTTACGAAAAAAGTTGGGGAAATAGGCAGATTATATGCAATATTTAATGAGAAAATGCGTATTAATAGAGTATTAATGTAACAAAACCTAATAAAAAATGGAACAAACTCAACAAGGCTCTAAGGCCTATCTTATCTCAATCGTGATGGTCGCCGTGCTCGGCGGCTTGCTTTTCGGTTACGATACCGCAGTGATATCGGGTGCCGAAAAAGGTTTGCAGGCATTCTTCAATGGTGCCGGTGATTTCGAATATTCCGATGTCATGCACGGATTCACTTCCTCAAGCGCATTGATAGGATGTATTATCGGTAGTTCGTTGTCTGGACTCTTCGCCAGCAATTTCGGTCGTAAGCGTTCGCTTATTTTCGCGGGCATTTGCTTCTTCCTCTCAGCTTGGGGGTCGATGGAGCCTGAAAGTTATATCCTTCCTCATGGACAAGCCGACTGGACTTTGCTTGTCGTGTTCAACTTCTATCGCGTGCTTGGAGGCATCGGTGTGGGAATGGCTTCTGCCATTTGCCCTATGTATATTGGCGAGATAGCACCAAGTAATGTGCGTGGTATGTTGGTTAGCTGGAACCAGTTTGCCATTATCTTTGGCCAGTTGGTGGTGTATTTTGTCAACTTTTTGATTATGGGTTCTCATGCCAACCCTATCTATGATGCCGCCGGTGCCATTGCCAACATGGTGGATGCTCAGTGGACTATCGAGACGGGTTGGCGTTATATGTTTGGTAGCGAGATGGTGCCTGCGGGCTTGTTTACTATCCTGATTTGTTTTGTACCAGAAACGCCTCGATATCTTGTCATGGTGGGGCAGGACGACAAGGCCTTGGGTGTTCTTTCCAGGATTAATGGTTCGGAAAAAGCTCGAGAGATCATCCATGATATCAAGAATACTGTAACCGAGAAAACCGAGAAGCTCTTCTCTTATGGCTTCATGTGCATCTTCGTGGGCGTTATGCTTTCTGTGTTCCAGCAGGCAGTCGGTATTAATGCGGTGCTTTACTATGCGCCTCGCATCTTCCAGGATATGGGGATGGGCAACCCAATGGTTCAGACAGTCATCATGGGTGTTGTCAACATATCGTTCACACTTGTTGCGGTGTTTACTGTAGAGAAGTTGGGTCGCAAACCTCTGCTCATCTGGGGATCTATCGGGATGGCTGTAGGTGCGATAGGAGTTGCTCTTACCTTTGGAAATGATGCCTTGAGTACCGTCACCATGGTTAGCATCATGGTCTATAGTGCCAGCTTCATGTTCTCGTGGGGGCCTATCGCTTGGGTTCTTATTGCCGAGCTTTTCCCGAATACCATCCGTGGAGCTGCGGTTGCCATTGCCGTTGCCTTCCAGTGGATTTTCAATTTTATCGTCAGTTCTACTTTTGTGCCTATGTTCAATATGCACCTTGCTCCTGGCGACGATTTCGGCCATTGGTTTACTTACGGTCTCTATGGTGCCATCTGTATCATTGCAGCCATCTTCGTATGGAAGCTTGTACCTGAGACCAAGGGCAAGACGCTCGAGGATATGGGCAAACTCTGGCGTAAGGGGTAGAGCAAGTACTACATGTATTCTTCGTCCCTCGATCAGTTTTATAGTCGAGGATGGTATAAAAAGAAGGGCGCATTCGACATGGCTGTCGATGCACCCTTTTCCGTTTCCGGAATGTTTTATAATTCAGAGAGTACTTTTTAAAGCATGATAACTTTTTACATCTTCTTGTTTACTTATCGGTAGTGAACTGGAAGATTGCAGGATAATCTGTGTTGTTGAATTTGTTGGCCTTCAGCAGGCTTGTCTGGTTGCCGTTTGCGTAGATGTAGGCAGGCTGCATGTAGAAGCAGAAGTACTTGTTGTTTTTGGAATTGGTCTCATAGCCGCCAACGCAATAGTTGTTGTAGAACTTTACGGTTAACTTCTTGTATTCCTTGTCTGCTGTTGTGATGTCGCCGAGTTCCAAATCGTAAGAGTTGGCGATGAAAGTCTGTGTGCTATACAAGTAAGGTACAAGATTTACCTTTAGGTTTACGTCATCCATATCCGCAATGGCTGCTGCGAGCTTCTCGTCGTTGACAAATTTGCTCAGGATGGAAACAGGAAATTTGAAAGATACAGAAGCGTACAGGTTCTTGGTGTTGCCATTGTCGTCTTTGTTGGTTTCTTTAGAGATAGTAGCGACAATGTTAGGGATTGTGTCGAGCACGTCTTTTGAATTCAGTTTGTTCTCGTTGTAGTAAACTATTCCACCCGTCTGTGAGTAGCCGAGTGCTTCGATCATAGACTGCTGCTGCTCAAGTGTAGGAGGGGTGTAAGAGTCGCTGTCTGAGTTGCATGATGTGAACGAGAATGCAGCTGTCAGGGCTGCAACGAATGATAAAATAGTGAACTTCTTCATTGTTTTTGTTATTGTTTTAAATTATTATTATTATTACCTTGCTATTGTCGTCTTCCTGGCGATAGGTGGACATTGCCCTCGTTTTTCTTTTGATCGAAAGGATGTGCCGTCCATGTATAGACTGTTTTCTATGTGTAAAACGAAGGAGAGAATAAATCTTGCATGACTGGTTGTTAATAAACGCAAAAAAAACGAGAGGAATAAGCTTTACCTATTGTCCTCTCGTCTTTTATGTCGGGATTACTGGATTACCATTTTGGGCTTTTAAGACCGCAAATAGTTAGTATTCAATACGACATATCTCTGTTTTTTGACTTAAAATGTCCGTTTTTGTACCATTTTTGAGGTCTCGCAAGGTCATTGCCGTGAATGACTTGCGGGACGATACTGTGAAAATATAAATTTTATTTCTCATAGTTTTGTTATGTTTTTGGTAAGCTGTTCAAATTGACTGCGCAGCCAGGTGATTTGCTCAGTCTGCTGATCGAGCATCTTCTTTTGATTCTCGATGACCCCCATCAGAACATCTGGGCTCGAATTGATGTTCACGGTGGAGTTAGTGATGTGATGAACGTTGGTTTGAGCTTCCCTCTGGTCAAATTCCTCGTCTGTGAGGAAGAAGTCCTGTATGGGCACTTGAAAAAACTCCGATAACTTTTCAAGATACCGGCTGTCAATGAAAGTTCTGTCCTTGAAGTAAGTCGTGGAGATGTGAGACTTGCTTCCAAAGACAAATGCTATCATTGAACCAACAGTTTTTCTCTGCTCTTTTAGGAGTCTGCTTACTAAATTTCCATTAAACATAACTTAAAATAAGTATTTGTAAGTTAAATATCCTGCAATATTAGGAAATAAATCCTAAAATAATAGGAATTTCTGATTTTTATTTCTATTTTTGCATACAAATTTAATATTAATTTTTGGGATATGCAAGAAAACATGGTTAAAAAAGACTCAATCAACATCAGTGGTTACTATAAGTCGCTCGATCGAGTTGACAGGGCAAAGTTCTCAGACTACTTGATGAAGACTTATGACTTCAAGTTCGCAACACTCAACAACAAGCTTAATGGACATCGTAAGTTCAATTCTCGTGATGCCGCAGTTATTAATCAAGTGATAAATCAAGGCTTATGGAAGCAAGACAGATAGAGTTCTTCGTGTCACCTCAGGGAGTAGTTTATTTCTATGGGAAGAGCCAAGAGGTAATCCGATACGACATGCAGCAGCCAGAAATGATAAAGTTGATGGCGCAGATGGTAGAGAGAGTTTATCCAGAGGCTTACGCCTATCTCTATCAGGCTTTCATCAAGAGTGACAGAAACAAGTTGTATCACATGTTCCTCATCACAGAGAGGTTCATACGTTGCAACTTTGGTTCCAACGATACCCTGTCCTACGATATAGACAGAGGTCAGATGCATTTGGAGCAGGTAACCTGTCCGCTCAGAAAATGCTGCAAGGAGGAAAACATTGTCTGCAACCCTAAGGTTCAGTCTCCATTTTTTCCTAAGGAGACGGAGGTGGCCAAGGTGTTTGCCAAGGGTTATGTCGCATCTGAGGTGGCTGAGATCTTAGGCAAGTCATTGCATACAGTCACATCGCAACTGCGCAATATGACTCGTAGGTTGGGCTTGCGGTCTTCGAGAGAAATCATCAAGGTAGTTCATGAGCTTAACCTATGATTTGTCAGAGATGCAAGCACAAGCGCAAATGCATCAATGGTTCCTGGTGCATGAAGCTGAAGGTTTACGTGGAGCACAAAATAATCAATTCATGTTTATCCTATGAAGAAAAAGACATTCATTTCGAGCCATAATACTTGTGCTTGGTCTAAGGGGAATACCTGCAAGTTCTGGGGCTGCTCACATCGAGAACTGTACAGGGATATCGAGAGCGAGCATGACTATGATTTCTTCATGGCCAATTCCAAGTGTTCTAATTTCAAAAGACCTAAGATATGAAAAAATCCAATAGACCAATTCGCTTCTGGACAGATAGCCAGACTATGAGCCGATGGAATAATCGGGGGGGATATAAGGATGCCTTGACCGCGCTTATACTGGAGCGTAGCATGACTTTTGAGAGAAGGTTGCGCTATTACGTCAACCAGGATATAGACCAGATTATGGGCAAGATTGTTTAGTATTTTCCAAGTTTGGATATACATTCTAATTTTGCATTACAATTTTAGTGATATGATCAAACAAGATATTATAGACAGAATTATCAGTGATGTCAGCATCCTTGAGGTTGCCGAGAATGGTGGCATCACCTTCACCAAGAAGAGCAGGACAAGGCATTGGGCTTGCTGTCCATTCCATCATGAGAGTGACCCGTCTTTCTATGTTGACACCGCCACGAATACCTGGCGGTGCTTCGGGTGCCATACAGGGGGCAATGTCGTCTCCTTGTATCGCAAGTTGGAGAATGATTTGCCTTTCCCGATAGCTTGCCGCAACTTGGCCAAGAAATACCTCAACGAGGACATCGAGGATGATTGGAAACCAAGTAACGAGGAGATTGAGAAGCAGAAGGAGCAGGATGCGTTGCGCATCGTCCTCAGCTATGCCCAGTCTTATTTCGTGGACTGCATCCATGAGAATACCCCAGGGGCGGTCAGGGCGAGACAGGCGGTCAAGCAGCGTTGGGGCGAGGATGCCATCGAGACGTTTGGCATAGGCTATGCGCCCAAGGAGGGTTTTTTGGCCTGGGCGAAGACCAAGGGGCTTGACTTCGACATTCTGGAGACTGTCGGTCTCATAGGTGAGGGGGAGCATGGCAAGTATGCCATGTTACGCGACCGATATACCATCCCTATCTATGACAAGATGAGCCGTGTCATAGGTTTCACCGCTCGCACCATGTCCGACAACAAGGATATCTGCAAGTACCTCAATCTCAAAAACAGCTTGGTTTATCACAAGGACACCTCTGTCTTTGGCATCAACATTGCGCAGAAGCAAGCACGCATTCAAGACAAGTTCTACTTGGTGGAGGGCGGTCCCGATGTCATTAAGCTTCAGTCCATAGGCATTCTCAACACAGTGGCAAGTCTTGGTGGGGCGTGGACACCCAACCAGCTGAAGCAGCTCTTCAAGATGGCTCGCAAGGTCATCTTCATCCCAGATGCTGACACACTGAAGGATGGCAACAAGTGGCCAGCTGGCACGGCAAATGTCTTCGAGAATGGGCGTGCCGCCCTGCAAGCGGGCTTCACAGTCAATGTGAGAGAGATTCCGATAGACTATCCTGCGCCCAAGAAGGAAGACCCTGACTCTTGGATAAAAGACAAGGGGCACTTTGACCAGATGCGAGATGAGGAGTTTATCTTCTGGTATTGCACACGCAAATATTGGCCATTGCCGGAGGACATAGAGGAATATACCACAGAGGATCGCATGGCTGCCATTGCCGATATATGTTCACTCCTGATGTTGATTAGGGACGAGGATACACAAGGCAGCTATCTGGAGGCACTCTGCAAGAAGTACAACCATAACCGCGAATGGAAAAATACCCTCAAGCGGGCCAAGACCGCAGCCGTGGCGGAGAAGCAGGAGAAGGAGCGCAAGGGTGACATGAGCATGTTGCGTGAGTTCGGCTTCACCGAGCATGACAATTCCTATTTCGGTACCAACAAGGAGGGTGACGAGGTGCAGTGGAGCAATTTCAAGCTGAAGCCCCTATTCCACATCCGTGATGACTTCAATCCTGTTTGTCTCTTCGAGATAAACAACAACAATCCCGAGACGCAGCCACGCCTCATAGAGCTGAACATGGAGGAGATTACATCGAGCAGTTCGCTTCGCAAGCGTCTCTTTGGCATGGGCGATTATATCTGGATGGCCAAGGATGAGCAGCTCATCAAGTTGCTGGGCTATCTTGGACGAGTCACGGAGACCGCAGATCCAATCAAACAGTTGGGGTGGCAGCGTGAGGGGTTCTATGCCTTTTGCAATGGTGCCATCGAGCAAGGCTCGTGGGTGCCCATCGACGACATGGGCATCTTGCGCTTGGGGACGGGCAAATTCTACCTTCCTGCCATGAGCAAGCTCAACATCGACAGCCGAGAGTTGTATGTCAATGAAAAAAAGTTCAGACATGAGAAGTTGACGGACTCGCCAACGAGTCAGGCTGAGTTTTTCTCCAAGGTCGTGCAGGTCTTTGGTGACAATGGCAAGGTGGGCTTGTGCTTCTACATCGCCACGCTTTTTCGAGATGTTGTCATCACCAAGTCGAGAAGTTTTCCGCTTCTCAATGCCTTTGGCCCGAAGGGATGTGGCAAGACTGAGTTCGCGGCAACGCTCATGAATTTCTTCTATAAGTATGAGACCAAGTATGAGCCTCTTTCCATCTCTAACGCCTCCATGCCTGCTTTGTCAGACTATGTGGCAGTGTCAATGATGCCCTTGTGCATATCGATGAATACCAGAATGCCATAGACAATCGCAAGGTTCAGTGGCTCAAAGATCTCTGGAATGGTATTGGCCGTACCAAGATGAACATGGAGAAGGACAAGAAGTTAGTGCAAGCTAAGGTTGATTCAGGCATCATATTGACAGGCCAGGAGATGCCGACTGCAGATATTGCGCTCTTCACCCGCATTGTCTATCTTACCTTTGACAAGGGCGAGCATACACGTGAGGAGAAGCAGCACTTCGCCGAATTGGAGAGATATCGCCAGATAGGTGCCACGCACATCACGCTTCAGTTGCTCAAGCACAGGGAACAGTTTCAGGCTGCTTTCGGCCTGGCTTGGAAGAAGGCTTCCGAGGATATGGAGAATGCGTTGGAGAATGATAACATCCTCGATCGCATCATGACTAATTGGACGGTCATCATGGCGGCCTATTGGGCCATCCGTGATTATATTGAGTTTCCTTTCACCTATGAGGAACTGCTGGATGTAGTGGTGGCTGACATCAAGCGTCAAAACTCCATGTGCAACTCGACCGACGAGGTGGCCGGGTTCTGGAATATCATCAACGCTGCCGTGCAGATGGGCGAGCTTCGCAAGGACCAAGATTTCAAGATTAAGTTGGTGGGCAATCTTTCCACCAACAAGACCAAGCTCGACAACTGGTCACAGCCCAAGAGTGTCCTCATGATACGCAAGGACATCACGATGGCCATATACCGCAAGTTAGGTCGCTCCATGGATGTCAATCTCCTGCCAAAGGAGTCTTTGTTGCATTACCTGCAGATAGGTCCGGAGTTCTATGGCACGGCCAAGAATGCGGAGCGATTCAAGAAGTTCGCTCCCAATGGCTTGCCAGAGACCACGGAGAAGTTGGATGCTGGTGGCAATGTGGTAGGCCGCCAAACAGTTTGGTACAAGGATAGACCGCTGTGCTTTGATTACAAGATGGTGTCTGAGAGATACGGCATTGACTTCGAGACCGAGGCCGGTGACGAGGAGAGGCAACCCAAAGACCCTTATGCTATGACCGATAGAGAATTAGAGGAGGCAGGGATGCCCGCATTAGTTTTTTAGTTATTTGTTTAGATCATATCCTGAGCCCTGGGGAAGAAAGTGTTCTTCCACGGGGCTTTTTGCTGTGCGGAGGTCTGTGTTCTTCTTATATACATACGTGTCAAAAAATGATGTGGCACTTGTGGCAACTGTGGCAGCATTGAAAATCAATAGGTTATGAGCGTGTGGCAATGTGGCATTTGTGTGGCACTTTGTGGCAACGAGTGACAAGGTGATGAGAGGGTTGTGGCATTGTGGCATTTTATTGATTGAATGTGGCATTTATATAAATAAGATAATATCTGATAATCAGATACTTATCTAAAATGCCACAAATGCCACAACTGAAACGGGCATTTGAGGGTATCTTCAATATATTATGTCGTTTTTCACCCTAAAATGCAGATATTTCCTTGTCTTCTTGAAGAAAATCCTATAATTGCGGTGTTTTATTGATTATTTTTCCTAAATTTGCGGAGATAATTCAATATATACTTCATGAGCAAATTTGTTATTTACCTCGATGTCGAGCCATACATGAAGCAGTGGCTCACCAACTCTTTTGGCGACCCCGTGGTCTTTCCTGCTTCCAGCAATGAGAATGCTGTCATCCGCAGGCTTACCACCAAGCGCCCATGCAACAACCTTCCTGACCAGCCATCTGCAAAATCAGTGGCCATCTGCATCCCGGCATCCAAGTATAAGAGCCCGGAGACATACAATTATCTTTCCACCTATGGCAAGCAGGCTTTAAGTGAGAGCTTGGATGACTTGTTCCGCAACAATATGTGGAGTGACCTTGGAGATTTGAGTGATACCTCCTGCAAGAAGATGTCTGCCTTCCGTGCCTGGTGCCAAAACCACGGCATCGACATAGACTATGCCGAGACCATCCGCATGAAATGGTATCGCATGCGCAAGGCCTACCAGTCGCAGGGCATTAACCTCTTCAATAACAAAAGGAGCAGGAGTAACATTAATTAACACCAAAAACTCGTCTACCATATACCCCTTTTTTGAACAGGTGCGAACAACTGCGAACAGTTGCGAACAGTTGCGAACAAGCACGAAATCTTTTCCATTATGAGATATCTTAATTATATAACCAAGATTCAGAGGATTCAAATCTCCAAGTTGCCGTTCGGTGCGCTTCTGGGGCATAAGACCTTTGCACTTCCTGATAACTTGGAGTGGGAGAATGTCAAGTTCCTCCGTCCTGCCAAGCTTGAGATTTCTGACAAATATGACGAGAAAGTGCGCATATATACACATAAGTTGGTATATCGCACGTGTGAGGACGAGGTCGATTTGTCTGGCATCTATGCTTATCTGCTCACAGACATAGACAGTCGCAGATACCTCATCGGCATTCCTTCGAGACCTTATCCGACGATAAATCTTTCGGTGGTGCATCCCGATTCCTATGCTTCGAGCACGTTGACGGAGGTCACGGTGCAGTGGGTTGCTACACGCAAGGCACCGCGCATACAGTGATTTGACGTATTTTCTCTTGGCAATTGCCGTGCTTATCTTTGCATCAAAAAAGATTAGCGCATGAAATACGGTATGATGATATGCGGTACTGTGGGGGCTGGCTACGATTGGTGGACAGGCACTTATGGCACTCGCTCCAAGGATGTCAAGGCTTTTCTTGACGCACATTCCGATGAGAAGGTGGATATTGCCGTCTCTTCACCGGGTGGTTTCGTTGATGAGGGTCTCACCATCTATCAACTGATCAAGGATCATGGTCAGGTCAACATCCATGTGTTGGGCATGACTGCATCCATAGCCACGGTTCTTTGCATGGGTGCCAAGCACGTCACCATGAGTGTTGGCAGCACCATGCTCATCCACAATGCGTCCACGGGAGTCACCGTCTGGGAGTCGGCCAACAAGGAGAAGCTTGACCAGCTGATAGCGCAATTCCAGAAGCAGCGTGACGACCTCGATACCATCGACAAGGTAATCGCTTCTGTCTATGCCCAGAGATCAGGTAAGACTTCCGACGAGATCCTGGAGCAGATGGGCAAGGAAAATTGGATGACACCTGAGCAAGCTTTGGAGATGGGGCTGATAGATGAGATAAGAGATCTTGATGAGGAGGACAGCAAGCGACAGACCAATCTCGCCAAGAGATTTACCAACTCCTACTGCCATGACTTGGGACTTCCTCCTATTTCCAAGCCGACCGAAGATGGCAAACCATCCAAGAACTTCATGGCCCAGGTAATCGATGGGGTCAAGGAGTTCTTCAAGAATAACACCAAATTAAATGACATGAAGAAGAAATTCCTCAACCTTCAAACCATCCTTGATCGCAAGGATGACTTTGAGGTGACCGATGAGAAGATTACACTCACCGATGCAGAGATGCAGAAAATTGAGGATGCCATTGCCCAGAAGGAGAAAAAGCTGACCGATACGGCAGCTGACCTCACCGCTGCCAACGACAAGGTCAAGGACCTTGAGGCGAAGTTGGCAGACAAGGACAAAGACATCGAGGCAAAAGACCAGGAGATAGCCAACCTCAAGAAAGCACCGGGTGCCAAGACCGGGGAGCATGTGGACGAGGGTGAGCAAGATCTTGACGCTGGTCAGTTGTATAATGCTATGAAGCAGATTAATTAATATGGCTACTGAAGGAAGCACTATTCAGATTACCCCTGATTCACTGAACACCAGCTATGCCAAGTATCGCAAGGACTTGATTCAGATTCCTTCGCGTGCCTTGGACGAGGTCGCTAAATACATGAGTCGCCGAATCGGCGTTCGTGGCAAGGAAACAGTGGGTGAACTTCATGGAGACATGGAGATTGGACCATACTCTCTGACTCGCACAGATGAGAATGGTGTTACGATATCGGGTCGCACCTTGGAGACCTTCTTGGGATCTGGCATCAAGCCTTTTGAGCCTAATGCTGTCCGTGAGTCCATCTTTGGCTCAAATGTGTTCCAGGGCGATGCACTCAAAAACCAACCTATCACCAAGCTTGTCGGGGCTTACCTTTTTGGCAAGGTGGGCGAGAGCTTCTTCAATACGCTCTTCACTGCCAAACGCAATGATTCTGGCACCAAGACCAAGGATCTCTTCAATGGCTTCAAGACCATTTCTGACGAGGAAATCGTCAAAAACAAGAGCGTCGCAGTCGATAAGGGCAACCTTTTCCAAACCACCAAGCTGACAAATGTCAATGCGGTCGATGCGTTGGAGGCGTTTTATGATGCCGCTGACCAAAAACTCAAGAATATCAAGACCTACATGTTCTTGAATAGCAACGACTTGATGCTTTATCAGCGTGCTTATCGCAGCGTTTATGGCAATGTCAACTACAACAACGAGTTCGGCAAGACAAAGTTGGATGGATGCAGCAATTGCACCCTCATCGGTCTTGACAACATGCCGTCTGGTTACAAGATCATCACACCGGGCAGCAACATGCTCATGGGTCTTGCCACCGAGGGCACCAACTGCAGCTTCGAGTTTCAGAACTCGCTCGTTTCTCACTTCTTGATTGACTTCGTGGCTACCATGTACTTCGGCACGCAGTTCGAGTCCATCACCAAGGAGAGGATATTGTTTGGTTATGATGAGATTCCTACTGAGTAGGAGTCACATCATTCGATAACACATTATATATATAATATGGCAGATACAAAGAAATCTTGCACTGATGCCGTTGACCTCTACGAGGATCTCCTCAAGTGCCCTGGCGCCAAGAGATTGCCTGGCACGGGTCGTCGAGTCTTCCTGTCTCCACGCCGTTGGATTACGCAGCTCGCCAAGCCACAGCTGGAGAAGGCTGCTTCCATGAAGGACTACCTTGTCATCAAGGAGTCCCACAAGATGGCTGCTGACAAGAAGTTCATTGTGGCATACCTCGCCACCGACAAGTCCAACTTCTCTTCCGAGTCACAGGGGGAGAATGGCTCCAAGACCATGCTCAACAAACTTGCGCTCACATTCCCAGGCACAGAGGAGGAGCAGTCGGCTCTCGCTTCCATGCTTCTCAACGAGGATGTCATTGCGTTGATTCCACAGCGCAACGGCAAGTGCCGTCAGTTCGGGGACGACAACTTCGAGTGCGCCGTCTCACCTGCCCAGTCCTCAGGTTCGTCAGTGACCGATGAGACCAACACGACTGTGGAGTTGTCCGTTGGGTGCGAGACCTTGCCGCCTTTCTACTATGGTGACATCCCTACATCTGAGGGCACCTACTCTGGAGAGACTGGTGACTTGAAGACTGTGAGCGAGGAATAGGCTTTTATTTTACATGATAAGTTTCAGTTAAACATTCCATGGCGGGGCGATGCTATCTGTGGCTCGCCTCGCCTTTTAAGTTTTCGCATATATGAATGACGAAAAATTCACACAAAAGATAAAGCAGTGGTTCGACAGCGAGCACACTGATGACAATATACGTGAGGGCGCCATGTTGCTCCTGCAGATGAACAACAACCGCCATCTCTACCAGCAGATCATGCTGCGACCTCAGCACATGCTTGAGCATCTCAAGTATGAGCTTCAGAAGCATTATGGTTATCGCATCAAGGGCATGACGCTCGACGAGGTGCACAAGTTTGATGGCGAGGTGACTCCTCTCTTGCAGAGAGCATCCGACGTGACCGCTGACGCAGACAAGCTCGCAGCCGATGTGGCTCCGCATTTGCCTGTGGTGGATGCCGCAAATACCGATTCCATCGATGCTTCCGCCATCATTGCCAAGGGCAAGCGTGCGGACCATGACCAGCTACCCGAAGAGATCAAGGAGATTTGGGAGGCTAACTGTCAGAGATGGAAGCGCATCAAGGAACTTTTCGAGGCGTGCAAGGCTTACCAGCTCTCATGTGATAGATACGAGGGCTTGAATGCCGCCAACGAGGAGTTCCAGAAGATGCTCCTCACGCTCAAGACGGAGTATTATGCCTACAAGCAGGGCATGGAGCAGTATGACCATGCCGAGCCTGGTGGCGAGGAGCCAGAGACTCCTGAGCCTAAGGCAGAAGTCATAGCCTCTGCCAATGCCATAGGCAACGCACGTTCCTACTTAGCCAAGAACCTTGACAAGTTGATTCAGTTGAAGGTGGATGGCAAGGTGGAGAAGGCTGCCAAGTTGCAAGCCAACGTGGAGCAGCGTGTCCATACCTTGCTCGATGCCAAGGCAGACATCAAGCCAGAAACCCTTGCCAAGATCAAGGAGGCGGGCATAGAGATACCTTCAGAGGAAAAAACTGATGAGAGCCAAGCAGATTCAACAGGTCCTGAAGCCGCTCCGTCAGAATAGCTCCCAAGCCTATCTTGGTCAGGGACTTCACACCCTCGGCTTGTTGGGCTGGATATTGGGGCAGACGGGGGCGGCTCATGTGGCTGTCACCACTTTCTCCACTTCAGATGCCTTTCTTTGTGGCATGGTCAACCTCCGCAAGCGAGGACTTGTCAAGTCCTCTACGTTAGTGGCTGACGTTAAAGCTTCAAGTAAGACTTTAAGGCTAAGTCGTTTGATGACAGAGGCTTTTGATGTGGTGAAGCTGACGCTTAACCATTCCAAGATAGTCTTGGTCGCTAACGATGAGTGGTTAGTTACAGTGATTACATCCCAGAATCAGACCTATGGTGACCGTGCTGAGTGCACCTTCCTCACCACGGAGAGGGATGTATATCTCGATGTTCATAATATGCTCAATGATTTGTTAGATGATACGACGACAATTTCCCTACCTCGAAGAGAGCAAGTTGCTCCTTCAGACGGTCTATGACCTGGGCAAGGCGATGACACCTGTTGAGGAGGTTCCCATCTTGATGAACTTGTCCATAGACGAGGTGTCTGCCTTGCAGTTGGAGCTGCAGGAGCCTCGCTCACCATATCGCAAGCGATATCTCAGAGGGTTGGCGGAAACCGCCAATGAGTTGCGCACGTCCAATATTGCGCTTGCCAAGGTCGGATCTCCCGGTGCTTATCAGTCCGTCATGTCGCAGCTCTCCCAGATCATTGCCAATCTCAGTTAGATATGAGCCTACCGGTCAATGTCGATGACTATATGAAGTACATGCCTCTCAACGAGGATGAACTTCAAGACCTTCACCTCTCTGCCATTGTCAAGGCGAGGGTGGAGAGGTTGAGAGGATGCTATGCCTTCTGGCTTCGATATCCTCGATACACTGTGAAGGAGATGGTGGAGCAGGACAAGGCGATGTTCGGGGTCAGCGAGAGCCAGGCATACGATGACATCCATCTCTGCCAGCTCATGCTTGGCAACCTCAATGCCGCCTCCAAGGAATTCTGGCGGTGGAAAGTTAACCAGGAGATAGACGAGGACCGCAAGGCTGCCAAGGCTGCTGGCGACTTCCGGGCGCTCGCTTCGATGCAGAAGAACCGCATCAAGAACAATCGCACCGACACGCCTGACGAGCCTGAGCTTGCCTTCGACAAGATTGTCCCTGTCGAGTTCACCATGACGGATGACCCTACGGTCATCGGTTTGCAGAAGATCCCTAATCTTCGTGCGAAGATCAAGAAGATGGAGAAGCGTTACTCCATGCCAGACATAGAGGACGCTGATTTCGAGGAGTTGTCAAATGACAATAACGAGCCAACCTAAGAGGTTATATTTCAATGACGTGCAGTCACGAGTCTTGCAGCTCATGCCGCACGACCTCGTCTGTGAGTGGGGGCGTGGTACGGGTAAGGGCGTCGTCGAGGCAGGGCGCATTCTCTATGCGGTGCAACACATGCCAGGCTCATGCTTGGCGATGGTGGCACCTTCCGTCAAGAGATGCCAGACCAACATCCTTCCATCTGCGCTCGTCCACTTGGAGGAGTGGGGATACAAGCGAGATGTCCATTACGTCGTGGGCAAGAAGCCGTGGAAGGCCTTGCACTGGCAAGACCCTCACTTCATGCCGATGAATTGGGAAAACACCGTCGCCTTCTACAATGGTGCTTATCTCAACATCATCTCGCAGGATCGCAGCGGCACGTCAAACTCTCTTTCCCTTGACCACGTCTTCATAGACGAGGCCAAGTTCATAGACTGGGAGCAACTCAACAACGAGACGCTCCCTGCCAACCGTGGCAACAAGCAGCTCTTCGGAGACTGCTGCTTGCACCATGGACTTACCATAACTTCAGATACCTCTGCCACCAAGAAGGGCTCTTGGTTCATGCAGTGGGAGAAAAAACAAGACAAGGAACTGGTGGCGACACTTGAGACGGTCGTCGTGCAGTTGCATGGCATACGCCGCAAGCTGTCTGTCCATCCAGAACGATACGACTACTATATGTCGCAAGTGCAAAAATATGAGAGAGTGCTGCACTCGCTCCGCTCATATTGCTTGGTCTATTCCAGGTGTTCCAGCATACAGAACCTGGCGGTGCTTGGCGAGGACTTCATCCGTCAGATGAAGCGAGACCTCCCCAAGATGACCTTCCTCACGAGCATCATGTGCCAGCATGTGGGCATAGCGCAGGATGGATTCTACAGCGGTCTTGACGAGGATCGCAATTTCTATACCGCTCCGAATGTCGCCTACCTCGATGACTTGCAGTATTCCTTCAATCCTAAGAAGGATAGGCAGGACTGCCGCATGGATTCGGATATAGAGGACGGTTTGCCGCTGATAATAGGCTCTGATGCCAATGCCAACATCAACTGTCTCGTGGTGGGGCAGGTGGGCTCAGACACCAAGCTGCGCATCGTCAACTCGTTCTATGTGAAGTATGAGCGCAAGCTTCCAGAGCTGGCACAGGACTTCTGTGATTACTATCGCTATCTCAAGGACAAACGTGTGGTGTTCTATTATGATGCCACCTTCGTGGGCAACGACTACGCCACCCACAACGAGAAGTTCTACCAGATTATAGCTGGAGTCCTACGGCGCAATGGGTGGTTGGTCTCGGAGGTCTATATCGGCAAGCCGATGAACCATCTGGAGAAGCAGCTGCTCATCAATCGCATGTTCAAGGGACATGCCACGCACATGGTTCTGATAAACCAGGACAACAATGAGGACCTCATCATTTCCATCGAGAGTGCTGCCGTCTATAACAACGGCAAGGACAAACGAGGGGAGAAGCTCATAGAGACGGATGAGGATCAGCTTCAGAACCGCACAGACTTCTCCGATGCCTTCGACACTGTGTGCATTGGGGCGGAGAAGTTCCCGCAGACGGCCATCTACATGGGTGGCTTGTCATGCTACCATGGTCGATGATTTACTCTTTCTATTTATATTAGGTTTTAGTTATTAGTTTTTTTTAAGTGGTTAGGCTGTTGCTCGTGAGAGTAGCGGCCTTTTTCGTCTCTCATTCTTGCTGACAAAGCGGTGTCGCCCTTGCAGGTCGATGGATTGTCTGATTCGCTGTTCCGTACTTTTTGTCCTTGCATTCTATCGCATCCGTCATGTGTTCCCGTTCGAAATTTCCTGTGCAAAGTTAGCTCATGGCGATTCAAACCGTCGCATGAACCTGAGCTAACAAAAGCCAAAAATCTTCACGCTGCACTATTTTTTACCTTTTGTTACCACAGAACCCCACGTCTGTTTGCCTCTGCCATCGCAGTGTGGAAGCACAGGAAAAATCGAAAGGGCACACCGGGCTTTGAACGGAATGCAATTAAAAAAAAATACTCCACAGCTGGAGCTGGAAAAATCGGGGGCTCCCGAAGCATTACCAGAATACGTTTTTCAATCTTTCAAAATTTAAGGCAATGAGACAGAACTATTTTATCGAGTACGTACCAACTTCGTACATGCACCTTTGCTTTGATAAGGGGCAACAGATGGCAAACAACCAGTTTGTTTATGACTTCAAGAGTGGCAACAAGGCAGCCTCACGCTATTGTGGCGAGTTGTTAATCCATTATCTTTCATTGAGATATGGCAAGCACTTGGAGGACTACATCGTGGTTTTTGCTCCATGTAGCAGTCAAGCCAAGTATAACAAGCGTTTCGCCTATGTAGCAGCCATGATTCGCAATGTGTTGCATGTCACGACCGCAAACGAGCACGTACACATCTATGGGGAGCGCAAGCCTCTCCACAATGGAGGAAGCCACAATGTCAGCGAGGAAGTCTATAGGGTGAGCGTGGATGCCGATTTCTTCAAGGGAAAGAATGTGATTTTGTTCGATGACCTTTTGACGAGTGGCAAGACTATCGCTGAGTTTAAGAGCCAGCTCGAAGCTGTGGGCGCATATGTGGAGGAGGAAATCTTCTTGGGGCGCACGGTTCACCATGACCCTGTTTCCATGCGTGGGTGCTTGCAAGAGATGGAGGAGGGCTTTTATGAGAGCGTGGCACGCTCCAAGAGATGTTTCCCACAAGGTGTAAAGATAAACAAGAAGTCAAACAGAAAAGCAGCATAAAGGCAATGAAGAAGTACAACACGATTTTAGCAGACGAGAGACCCGAATACAAGGCAGCCAATTATGGTTTCGATAGTCTCAGCAACACAGAACTTTTGTCCATGGTTATCAACCGAGGAGCGGGAACCACCGAGAGCATGAGCCAAGCACGGCAACTGATGAACATGGTGGATAACTCACTCGCTTCCTTGGCTAAGCTATCCATGTATGAGATGCAAGTGGTGCAGGGGGTGGGAGATTGCAAGGCACTTGCTATACTCGCAGCCTTGGAGCTTGGCAAGCGCAAGATGATGGAGCGGCAAGCCATGCGCCCCGACTTGGGCAGTAGCATAGCCATCTATAACTTCCTGCGACCGCTGATGGCAGACTTGCAGGTGGAGCAAGCGCACGTGTTGCTGATGAACCAAAATTTTAGGTTGTTGAAACATGCCAAACTGAGCGAGGGAGGCTTGACTGAGACAGCCGTGGACGTAAGGCTGATAATAAGGGAAGCCGTGCAATGCAACGCCACCATCGTGGCAATAGCCCACAATCATCCAAGCGGCAGCACCATGCCATCGAAGAATGACGATGCGCTGACCATGCAAGTGGCAAAGGCGTGCGAGGTGATGAGATTGTTCTTCATGGACCATGTGATAGTCACTGATGGCGCATTCTATAGCTACCATGACAAAGGCAAGCTGTAGGAGGTGGGGCGCACCTTGGGGCAATTGCCACATGAAAAGCTTGTACATATTCCGCTGTGTCGGGTCGTGGCAATTGCCTACGAGCGTAGGGCGGTGGGGGCTATGCTTACAGCAAGGCACGCCCTTTTTCGCTCCAACTTTTGAAAAATCCGTGATTTTCAGCAAGTTGGCAAAAATGACCGTGGAAAATTTGTGCAAAACGGCACAAATTGCCAATCGAAATGCTCCGATTGCCCCTCGAAAATGGCTACTTATGACAATTTCCAAGTAAATTGCCGCAAGAAACGAGCCATTTTCGAGGAAACCCCTCCATTGCATTTCGGAGTAAAAGAGGTTGTCACATTTCTTGACATCATTAAAATGATGAGGAAAAAGCGGAAAATACCGTGTTGGATGGGGATGGAGTGTTAAAACTTAGTTAAAGTAACGAAATAGTTACCGGAATATTTGGCAGATTATAACTTTATTGTTACCTTTGCATCGTCCAATAGGGACAAAGTGATCTTCAAACATATTGAGAAATGAGATACACAGAATTGTATCGGAAGTTAAGGAAAGCGGGATGCTTTCTACTTCGCCATGGAAGCCGACACGACTTGTGGCAGAACCCAGCTAATGGGAGGTGCACGACAGTCCCTCGGCATGGAACTGAAGAGGTACCGAAAGGTACTCTTAAATCTATCTATCAGAGACTTGGGCTTTAGCCCAGGTCTCTCTTCCGTGAAAGCTCATGATGCGAGAAGGTCACTTTTGTTTATGGTATCATTATAATATATATAAGGTATGGCACGTAAGGTTACGGTTGTGGTTGAGTCTGGCAAGGGCGGATTTAGCTGCTTTATGGCAAATGATTCTGATGACTTGAACTTCGGAATTATTGGGGATGGCAAGACTGCAAGGGCTGCCATGAATGACTTTCTTGTTGCCGAAAAAGAAATGAGAGAGTTCTATGAGGAGGAAGGCAAGGAATTCCCAGACTTGGAGTTTCGCTTCGTTCTTGATGTGGGCTCGTTCTTTGACTACTATCCTCTGAGCATCTCTGCATTCGCCAAATACATTGGCATGAATGCCTCGCTGCTCCGCCAGTATGCCGCTGGCATCAAGGAGCCACGAGGCAAGAGTTTGGAGAAGATTCGCCAAGGTATAGCAAAAATCAAAGGAGATTTAGACGCTGGTCTCTTGATAGATAAGCCAGTTCTACAATATGTTTGAAGAAAATGAGGCTGGGGCTTATCGTTCCCCATAAGACAAAAGTCGCCATAGCCTTGTGGTGCATGATACAACCTTTGTACAATTGGTTGTGTTTTCATAAGATTAAATGAACTCTTTAAGCCCCTGGTGCGTGACGCATCGGGGGCTTTTTTATACTCAAATGTTAAATTATCAGCAAATGTTGAAAATAATTGCCGAAATATTTGTGTATTCAACAAAAGTTTATTACCTTTGCATCGTGTTAATAAAGATAGTATATGGCAAAAAGAAAATCTAAGGAACTCAAAGAGAATGAAGACGATTTGCTTTTCTACCTTGAGTATTGGAAAGAGTTCCCCGATACTTTCAAGAGGGTAGCAGAAAAAGAAATCGCAGAGTTAGAGAACAAGATTAAAAACAAAAGGAAATGAGCAAGCCCCCTCGGGGGCACTCATTCATCTAAATATAGAGATTATGGAATATACAGAGATGATTGATAAGGTGAAGGCTTTGGCAGCTCAGAACAGGGCTGCCAAGACCGCAGAGGAAAAGGCGGAGGTTCGCCGTCAGATGAACATCCTCAAAGGAATGGACCCTAAGGCTTTCGCTGTGGCTGTGGGCTATATGGCGAAGACTACCGAGCAGAAAGTCAAGGAGCTGACCATGGCGGAGAAGTTTGGTGAGATTACAGATATGGTTTCCATGGCCTATATCGCCAAGGCTTACTTTGGCAAGTCTCGCTCTTGGCTCGCCCATAAGATGAATGGTGATGTCGTCAACGGCAAGACCTCCACGTTCACCTCCGATGAGCTGGCGACACTCAGAAGTGCCTTGCAGGATATGTCACAGAAATTTGGCTCGCTTAGCCTTGCCATATAAGGCTATCTTTATTTAACACACCGCCCCCGACACTGAGCCATGTCGGGGGCTTTTTCATCCCCCAAAATACCCAAAAAACACAAATTTCAATATAATTTTTAAATTTTCTCGATTTTTTCTTGGCGGGCTCATTTTTTCTCCTTACCTTTGCCATCGCTAATAAGACGATAGTAATCTATCCGTCGGGGCGAACGTTATCGCCTATGGCTTCTTTGCCGCAGGCTTTTTTTATGCCTGGAGAAATATATTTTCCCAACTGGAGAAAAATATTTTCCTTTCCTGGGAGAAGGTTTACCGAGATATGGCGGCTGCATGAACCGTAAGATTTGAAATGTCCTGTCGGATGAGTCATCGTCTTATTAGCAACGGGGAATGCAGCCGCCACCCTTTTCATAAATCGGCTGCTAAACGCTAATAAGACGATGCAATTATGCAGAATTCAATTATCATGAATGATGCCCTGCAGGTGAGATCTGCGGGCATCAACCTGGGCGAGGGCATCAAGGCCCTCAAGTGTGAAATCAACAAGCTCGCCAAGACCAAGAGCGAGACCTTCAGCTACCTGTGCGAGGAGACCGTGACATACGGCGAGGTGGCAGCCACATTCGTGGGCACCATCGCACTCTTCGCCTTCGTCGCTATTGCTGGATTTATCTTTGGAGGAACCGTGGCATGATGGAACCTAAGCACACAGAGGGCGCACAGGTGGCTGCTCAGCAGACTGGCGCGCCACAGACCGACAACCTCACCACAGAGGAGTTCCACAAGCTATTGGAGGAGAATGTCCTTCGTGCCGCCGACGAGCGCAAGCGACACCAAGGGGAGCTTGCGAGGATTAAAAACGAGTACAACGACACCATCGGCAACATCGTCGACGGGGAGCTGGAAGCACAGGAGGAATACCGTGAGGCTCGCGAGCGTTGGGAGGATGCCAAGGACCGATACGAGTGCCGTGTGCGCAACCTAAACAGGAAGCGCAACCTCGCAGGACAGCTCATGAACACCAGTAAGATGGAGGAGACCAACCGCTGGACGCTCAACAACAACATCATCCAGAGCGACCGCCACAACATCTTCGAGCGTTACCGCAATTCGGGGGGCAATTTTTCGACAATGCTGGAGAGCTTCTTCACCCAGCCTGGAGCAGAAAGCAGAAAGGAGTGAGTGATGAGAACGACTAAGAAAATCAAAGATCTTCATGCCAAGCGCATGAAGGTCAAGAAGCTTCTGGACATGAGATACTGGGAGCTTGACGAGGAGCACAAGGAGCTGTGGAAGTTGCAGGAGAGGCTGGAGATGGAGAAGCGGCAAGCCGTCTCCGACAGAGCCTACGACCTGGTCTCCAAGCTTTGCGATCAGGTCGAGGCTATGGACTGTAGGGTCTGTCGCATCATGGCCAAGTATAGCCGCTGGCATAAAATTATCGACTACTGGACGCAACTCTACGACAAGGCCGATTTGAGGGCTCGCCCTTGGCAGAAGTGGATGTGAGCCTATAGTTTAACCATTTAAATATTCAAGATTATGCCTAAAGACAATAATACGACGGCAATCAAGCAGATGCTTGATGCCTATTTCCATTTCCGCTCCAACCTTCCCATGACGGACGAGGAGGGGAGAGAATACAAGAAGTGTTTCAAGACCACTGAGGCTATAGCCTCCGACTTGTCCACCATGATAGCCATCGACTTCGGCGACATTGTCGCCTACATGCGGCAGCACGACTACGAGGTCGCCACGCAGCCGGACGTCACCATTGCGTGGGCCATCTGGGAGAAAATGATACTTATCAAGTAATTTTCCCATAATAAACTAAGTTGCTTTCACAAAAATTACGTACCTTTGCGGCATTAGATTTTTTGAAAGGTTTGGCGGAGGGTTGCGCGTGATGCGTAGCTCTCCGTATTTTTATATCCCCACGTGTCCTGTTAACTTTGCGTCAAAAAAAGATAATATGACCGTCAAATCAGCACCGTCGGGCACCTGTTTCTTGCAAAACATCCGTGACCTCGACATCCTCACCTCCATGAGCCGTGTGCTCGTCACCATCACCATAGGCGATTCCGCCGTCTATGATGAATATCTCTATCCCGCAGACGGCGAGGTCCTGTTGGCGGACCTCGCGGACATCTATCGTCCTTATGCACGCCAACAGCTCGTCGTCGATTCCGTCATCACCGTCACCGAGCAGAAGGTCACCTCCACCGATGACAGCGACGAGGTCACGCAGAGCGACCAGAAGACCCTCAAGCTTCGCATTCTCTATGCCACGGTCGATATACCCGACATAGACTGCCAGGACTTCACCGACACCCATTTCCTCACCATCTTGCAAGATGCCAAGACCACCGCCATGGGGCGCTTGGAGTACCTTCACTATCTCGGCACGGACGCTGCCACCGTCACCGCCTATTATACAGATGGCTCCAAGCAGCTCCTCACCGCCGAGGTGGTGGGTGGCAACGGCAAATACACCACCATCGACGTGTCGCCGTCCAAGTTCGCCGTCAAGGGCAAGCAGCTCTCTTACTTCGATGTCAAGGCAGGCGCACGCCTCCAGACCTTCATCGTCGACACCGAGCAGCCCGACTGCGCCCCGATACTCCTCTTCACCAACTCCTTCGGATGCCAGGAACTCATCTATTGCACAGGCAAGCACGAGGTGGCTCCCGAATACACCCGGGACTCCGCTTCCATCGGGGGCAGGACCATCAACTACCGCATCACCGAGAAGCGCATCTTCAAGGGCGACACGGGACCGCTCACCACGGCGATGGCGGCATGGGCTGACGAGTTGTTCCGTTCCGACGAGGTTTACGTCGTCAACATCTATGGGGGTGAGCCTGTGGTGGGCAAGCAAGTGACCATCTCCGAATCCAAGAGCGACAACGACAACCTCCTCGGCACCGTCCCACGCTTCACCTTCAGCTATGTCTATTCGCAGCGCCAGCACAATGTCCTCGACATGCAGCGTGCCGGACGCGTATTCGACAACACGTTTGACAATACTTTCAACTGATGAAGCGCACGGCATACCATATCAACGAGGTCTTGCGCATGATGGACAGGGCACGGCGTGAGCGTGCCACCATCAGGCTCAGGGCGTGGACCACCGACGGCAGAGCCATCTGTTATGACGGATGGCTCGTGTCGGGAGGCAGTTGGCGAGGCGGATTCCACCGCCTCACGCATCCAGCCACAGGCGAGGTGCACACCTTGCCCGATGTCTATATCTATCAATTTTTAGGATTACCAGTATATCTATGAGCAGAGACAAATTTTCCATGCAGCGTGTCGGCGGGCATGGTGACAGCGAGCGATATATGCTCATGCCGACGAGTGCGGTGGGTGCCACTGCCACCAACCAGGCTGCCATCGAGCAACAGTACGGGGCTGACACCCATTTCCTGGGTTCCGGCGAGGTGGGCGATGCCATCTACTCGCCCATCACCGTGGATGGCAGGGACTACCAGTACATCAACTACGGCGACGACAACACCATGCCATACGAGCTTCAGCGCCTCTTGCGCATGAATATGATAGCGCAGCGTGCACAGGCGTTCAACGTGCAATGCTGCTATGGGCAGGGCGTGCGCTTCGTTGACCGGGAGACGGGTGGCGACACCGACGATGCCGAGATTCGTGAATTCTGTCTTCGCAACAGCATCCATGAGGTCTTCATGGAGCAGGCCACCGACATGAAGTTCTTCTTCTGGAACGTCACGGTCGTCATCCTCTCCCGTGACCATTCCCGGATTACGCAGGTGCGCCACAAGGACGTTTCTTATTGCCGCTTCCAGCGACCCAACGAGCGGACAGGGCTGATCGAGCACATCTTCTATGGCGACTTCCGCAAGGCGATGTCGCCCATCCATGCCGAGGCGATACCGTTGCTCGACCTCAACGACCCCTTGGGCGACCTCTTGGCCCGCATGGGCAAGGGACCTGACATCTACACGGGGGAGACCCATGCGGTGCCGAAGTTGGGGCGAGACTGCAAGTTTGCCATCGTCTCCCGCATTCCCACGCCAGGCTGCCAGTTCTACCCGATACCTTACTACGCCTCCATGTTCGACGATGCCTGGTATGACATCTATCGTCTCATCGGCATTGGCAAGCGATACATGATCAAGAACACCTCTGCCCCACGCATACAGATAGAGATACACAAGGACTACTGGATGAACCTCTGCAACGAGGAGGGCATCGTCGAGCCTGAGAAGCGCAAGGCACGCATCGAGGAGGAGAAGCAGTCCATCATCGACTTCGTGTGTGGCACGGAGAATGCAGGCAAGGCACTCATCACGGGATATTACTTCGATCCAAACGGCAAGGAGCAGCGCATGGTGCGCATCATTAACCTCAACGAGAGTGGCAAGAAGGAGGGGGGAGACTGGGCGGACGACATGAGCGAGGCTTCCAACGCCCTTTGCTTCGCACTGGGCGTGCATCCCAACCTTGTGGGCGCTACGCCTGGCAAGAGCCAGATGAACAACTCTGGCTCCGACAAGCGTGAGCTCTTCATCTTGAAGCAGTCGTTGGAGAAGCCTTGCCATGACATCATGGTCAAGCCTTACCATGTCATCTCACACTATAATGGATGGGCTGAGCGAGGCATCACCATTGACGTGCCGATGATAGAGCTGACCACGCTCGACAAGAACAAGGACCAACAGACATCAACCATAACCAACAATGACAATGAAAATGGAAATTAGCAAGCAGGACTTCGAGGATGCCATCTTGGTGGCTACCTCTTCGCATTCCGAGGTCTTCGACTCCGTGAAACCGCACTTTTTGGAGACCTACAACCTCATCAAGAGGTCGTATCTAAGTGACATCGGGGCTAAGTTCTTCGATGAAACTGAGAGCTTTCAGCCTTTCCTGAAGCGATGGGTGTGCTTGGCGACTTTCGCCAACGTCGTTCGACATCTTGACTTGGTGCTCACTCCCACAGGCTTCGGCGTGGTGAGCAATGGCGAGGTCACGCCAGCGTCCTCCGCTCGGGTGGAGAACCTCATCGAGCAGGTCTCGCAAGCCATCCTCGCTGTGGTGGAGGAATGCGTTTGCGCCCTTGCCGTGAACGCATCGGGGTGGGGCAAGACCATGCAGGCCAAGCGCTGCATACCCACCTTGTTGTGGGGTTACCAGGATTACAAGTTGGAGGCTTCGCTTTCCAAGCTCTCGTCACAGGACTGGCATGTCGCCCAAAACAACATACGACTGGCCGATGACGTCTTGCGACGCATCATCTCCAATGAGCAGATGGATGCATTCCTTGACAAGTGTCGCACAGGCGAGCCATGGACGGAGCAGGAGCAGAAGGCAGTCTGTCTCATTCGCACCTATTTGGCGCTTTACAGCGATACGACCTCCTTCAGGCCCAACGACATGAAGCACACGCTTGACCGCCTGCGGCTTCTCTTGGATGGAGATGCAGAGGCCTTTGCGCCTTATCATGCGTCCTCGGAGTATAAATGCAATCACTACAAGCCTTATGAAAACAGAAAGTCAGCGCCTGCCTACATATTCAATTCATGATGGAGTTGTCAACCTTGCCCTCACTGCTCCCAAGTCTTGGCGAGAGCTTACGCAAGATGAGCTTCGCTATGTGCTCTTCCTGCTCACAAGGTTCCATGAGCCGCATGTCGTCAAGACATACCTGTTTTGTCGTTTGTCGGGGCTTGAGGTCATCAGGCATACCCGCACGGGGTGGAAGTGTTCTGTCTTGTGCCATGATACCAGTCAAGGTGACAATACCAGTTCTCGGCGAAGAGTGGTGTTTTTGCAGACAGAGACAATTTTGGGATTGCTGGGTCAGTTCGACTTTGTCGATGGCTTCAGGGATTTTCAGCCCTTGCGGTCCATTTCCGACCGCTTGCGCGCCGTTTCGAGCATTCGCAAGATTACATTTCAGGACTACCTCTTTGCTGAGAAATATTACCAGCTTTACCTCATGCACAGGGAGGACAGGTTCCTGCGGCAGCTGGGATGGATTCTCTATCGTGACGAGGAGGGCGGGCGTGACGATTCCGTTTCGTTCGATCCTGAGGAATTGCTGGGGGCGTTTCTGTGGTACTCCGATTTCAAGTCCGTTGCCGCCGCCAACTTCCCTCACTTCTTCAAGTCTTCCAAGGAGGGGGCAGACCCTACCATGGAGGACATCACATTGGGCATACGTGCGCAGGTCAGGGCACTCACCGATGGCGACATTACCAAGCAGAGGGCGGTCTTCGAGACAGATTGCTGGTCGGCGCTCACCGAGCTTGACGAGAAGGCTCGTGAGGCGGAGGAATACAAGGAAAAGATGAAAACGATACAATCATGACAGAGAAACAATTTGATGCGATAGCATATTTCAAACAGTTGGCTGAGGAGAACAACACCTGCAGACTTTACAATTTTGTCGCAACGACGTGCAGCGGGCCAGATACCGTACAAGGCGTGTTGCAGCAGTTCCGCCGTGCATCCAACTTCATCATGGTTTCTGACACGGTAGATTCCAACACCCATTCCGTGGGCGACGGATTCTTCGACCGCAATATCTACACCGTGTGGATATTGGCGGCCTACAAGCACGATGACATGGCAGACCGTGAGGAGAAGCTCAACCTCTGCCGTTACATCTTCCGGCAGTTCCTCAGTCGCTTGCTCTATGACAAGGAGTGCCAGACCTTTGGCGACCAGTTGGAGTATCTTAACCTCACGCAGGTCTATTCCACGGAGTTGGGCAGATACTCCTTGAATGGCTGCACGGGTCTTTACTTCATGCTGACATCCGACGAGCCTACCGACTTGCAATATGACGAGAGCCTATGGCTGAAGCGATAGACGACCTTCTCAAATACGAGAGGGGATGGGCTAACCAGATGGGTTATTTCTGGCGCGAGCGCATGGAGCGCTTGCGTACCATAGACACAGGCGCGCTCTATTCCTCCATCAAGGCAAGTGTCGAGCAGGGCACGGTTACCACAATCGAGCACAACTTCCTGCAATATGGCATCTATGTGGCTGCTGGAGTCGGACCTGCCCATGTGTGGAAGAAGTGGACCGAGGCGCAGGGAGGGCAGAGGATTCTGCGCTCCAACGGGGGAGACCTCGACTTCCTCAACAAGCAATACCGCGCAGACCATGACCTTGACACCCCTCGCAAGGTAGGCCCTGCATGGGGCGGTCGTGTCGCTGGTGGCGTGCCCAAGGGCAGGCGCGACTGGTTCTCCCAGAAATACTACTCCTCGGTCATGCGGCTCAACGAGCATGAGGCGGAGTTCTATGGTGAGACCTACAACGGTCTCATGGCTTCTGCGCTCGCTGAGATTTTCAAGGGCATGGGCGCTGCTCGCAACCTATAGCTCGTATTTTTAATGATTTCATTGGTGTTTTACCTTTGCATAAAAAAGATTTATGGCAGATAATTTGTCTAAACAAAAACTTCAGCAAGACTTTGAGCAGATTCGTGACGAGCGTCGCAAGTCTGCCAACACGGCGGAGCGCATAGGCAATGCGTTCCTCTCCTTGCTGCATTTCAACACGGAGGTGGAGGACAGACGCTACCTCTCTCGTGAGCATGATGACACGGCAGGTGGTCTCATCACCTTTGCCGAGGGGCTTGTCTCCAAGGCTCTCGCCAAGCTGGCCTCGCTTTTTGTCGTGGGTGACACCCAATTGGGCGAGAATGGCACCAAGACCGCTTTCGGCGATTTCAAAACAGAAGCCACTGGCGCATCCATATCCGTTGACAAGGATGGCACCTCCACGGCAGAGTTCGACTTCCTCAACATCCGACGTGCGGCATACTTCCGTGAGATTACCATCAAGGAGTTGAAGCACGTGGGGGGTGAGATGGCTTTGTCCGCCGCAGCCATGGTGTGCTCCAAGGTGGAGTGGCTCAACACCCGTGGTCGTGTCATCACAGTTGGCACACCCACCTATTACAAGTGTTACTTCGAGACCACCGACGGCAAGCGGCGCATATACCAGGAGTTCGCCGTGGGCGACCAGGCACGCTGTCAGCAGTTCCGCATAGAGGCTGGCAATGCTGCCTTTGCTTCCACCAAATACTATTGGCGATTGGTGACGGGCGTGGGCGACAACTACATCATCCTCTCCAACCAAGACGACAAGTTTGATGGCGAGGGCATCCCGGAGGCGGGCGACAACATCGTGCAGCTGGGCTTCCAAGGGGCAAATAACCCCATCCGCACGTCAGCCATCATCCTCTCTGCCACGGCTACCGATGCGCCTTCCACCAAGTACTACCAGGGCATCACCACCTTCTCGCTTCAGGACTGCGAGGTCAAGGACGAGGGCTTCGAGGGCGGTCAGTTCCACTCCCGCATCTACGGCACCTACTACGTAGGCGACCGTGAGCAGACCAACTTCATCGCCTACGACCCGCTCACCAAGACCGCCACATTCAAGGGCAAGGCCATCTTCGAGCCTGGCACCACGCTCCCCGACGGCACGCCCATCGAGCAGCTGCAGGGGCTGGGCATCAAGAGCGGAAACCTCCTGCTCAACTCTGGCTTCACGGGCGACTTCACCTCACAGGAGTTTGGCGAGAAGACCGAAATCACCGAAGATACCACCATTTTCAGCGACTCTGCCAAATACTGGGAGTGCAAAAACGCCGAATTCGTCGAGACCACGGAGAGTGCATCCGGCCATGCCGTCACCCTGACGGATGGAGGATTGGCGCAGCAGCTCACCGCCTCGCTGGTGGCTGGTGAGAAATACACTCTCTCGCTGAAGGCCCGTGGCTCGTCCCTGCGCTTCACCGTGGGAGGCTACAGCGAGACCATCCAGCTCACCGACGAGTGAGGAGATACTCCGTCATCTTCGAGTGCTCCGATGCAGAGGATGCACGTTTTCGCATATTCGAGGCCAACGCTACCGTGATGGAAGTCACCCTCAACCAAGGCAACCTGCCCATCCAGTGGACGGCAGCCTATGATGACAATGACCGCGCCATGGCGGACTTCGAGGCGTTCAGATACCTCACGTCGGCCATCACCGAGGCGAAGACCACGGTCAACGGTGGTCTCGTCATGACGCAAGACATCCGTGTCGGTCAATACCGCAATGGCAAGATGGCCAAGGAGACAGGCGGCATGAGTGGCTACGCCGCCACTGGCAACTCGCCATTCATTTGGGGCGGTGGTGACATGAGGCAAGCTTTCTACACCATCGGCAAGTACATCAACAATCCAGGTTATCAAGCCACCGACGAGGAGTTGAAAAATATGTGCAGTTTCGTCCTCACCCATGGTGGACGTGCCATTCTCAACGACATCATCCTCCATGGTTACATCTACGCCAAGGGCGGTGTTCTTCAGTCCGTCCGCTCACCAAACGGCAACTTCTCCATCGACGAGCAGGGCAACGCCAAGCTCAAGGGAGAGATCGAGGCGAGCAAGGGCAACATCGGCGGGTTTGAAATCGGCTCAGGGCGCATCGGCACGGTTATCAACAAGATCAACGATGACGAAGGCAATGAAGACATTGGCTATGGCAAGGCCAACAAGATGAGCCTGTTGGATGAGTTCATTGTGTTCAATGGCACAAACCGTCAAGCAATCATTGGCCAATGGAGCTCCCTTGGCACGCCCATTCTCATGAGACTGATTGACGAGGTGGATGATTACCTCACAAGATATGGTGCCATCATCTCCATCAAGAATAAAAAAGGCGAGTCATGCGCCTTGGGCTTTGGGGGTGGCTACGTCTCTGGGCTTGCCTTGAAGACAAAAACTCTCAACAAGGATTCTACCAAGATTGAAAGAAATGTCAATGTCGCTCTATTGATGGATGAAAATGTCACCTATACCCTTCCTGATATGCAGCCATACGATGATGGGCACATGGTCATGGTGAAGGTAATGAATGGCACTGGTAAATATGGGGCTTGCAACAATATGAGCATCAAGGTTGGCTCATGCACGATGAGCGACGGAACGGTCAAGACCCCATATATCATGTACGACCAAGGAGCCCATGCACAAACACTTGGATTGGGCGCCCGGGGCGAGGCCATGATATTCATATTCACACACCAGGTATATTCCGATGATGGATATGGCTGCTGGGTACAGTTTAAATGTCCTCGTGACTGGTAAATCATACAAACTTAAAATTTTATGGAAGATCTTAACAAAGTTCCCTCTTCAGGCACGACATTCGGCAATGTCGTGGAGAGCATCAACGCCAACTTCGGCTTGATTCTCACCGCCATCACCGAGTTGGAGCAGACCAACAAGCGCAAGTATCTCTTCTCCAACGAGGCAGAGCTGAAGGCAACCTATCCCAACCCCGACAAGGGCGACTACGCCTTTGTCGGCGAATTGGCCAATGCCATAGTCTATAAGTGCGACACGCCTGGCACGTGGACCAACACGGGCGAGAAGTGGAATGTCGGCGGCACCATCGACGTGACCGCCTACGTCTCGCCGTCAGACCCTGTCAGCGACCTCACGCAACTGGTCGCCACCAAGGTGCGCATGTTGCAAAACAAGGGCGAGGTGTTCCTGCCCGCCACATCAACCAAGGCGGTGCTCGACCCTGGCACCAAGCAGGTGCTCGCCGATGAGCTGGCAGACATGCGCTCCAAGGACGAGGCATTCGAGCAGCACGTCACCTCACAGGCTGGCACCAACAAGGCACTCGCCGACAATATCTCCGCACTCGCCCAGAAGACCACCGAGCATTTCAATGCCTTGGAGCAGGGCGGCATCTCCGAGGACATGCTGAGCGACGAGCTGAAGGAGTCCATCAAGTCCTCGGCAGGCGGCAAGGGTGGCAATACCTACAACGTCACAGACCAAGTGCCTCTCGATGCAGGCTACTATACCATCGACACCGCCATCGTGGCTGTGCCTGAGAAAAACTGCTCCAAGGGTCTCTGCGTCACCTTCGAGGTATCGCAGGGCAAGTGGCTCACCAAGCAGTTCGTCGGCACAGACCTCTCCACATGGGAGCAAGCCGTCTCATGGGAGGACTTCGGCGGTGCCGGCACGGTCAAGCAGATCACCGTCAATGGCGAGAAGCAGACACCGGACTCCACGGGCAACATCGACATCACCATCCCGACAGTGGAGGTTGACGAGACGCTTGACCAAGACAGCACCAACCCGGTGGAAAACAAGGCTGTAGCTGCCAAGCTCAACGAGATTGAGGGCAATACCCTCGCCTCCGCTGATGTGGAGGTGAGCGATGACGAGACCTCCGTGCACGTCAGTCTCAAGAACAAGCAAGGTGGCGAGATCACCACCATCGACCTGCCGATGGGCTCTGGTGGCGGTGGCGGCGAGACTTCCACCACCAAGATTCTCATATCGGCTGTGGTTGACAATGCCATCGTCAAGAAGGGCGGCAACGCCATGCTCACCTACACCTACGATCATCAGTACAGTTCTGGTGACGAGAAGGGACAATCTACTGGTCAGAAGGCCACCATACAGATACAGATGCGCCTCGGTGCGACCACCATCTACAGCGACACCATCGAGGAAGTGAGCGCAGGTAGTTACCAGCTCGACCTCACCAAATACCTGCAGCTCGGCACGACCGACATCTACGTTGTCGCCTCCACCACCGACCCTTTGACAGGCAAGGCGCAGACCAAGCAGGCCTATGTGTCCGTCAAGGTGGTCACGCTCTCTCTCTCGCCTCGTCCTTCAACATCGCCGAGTGCGTGGCACAAGGGGGCTATGGCGATAACGACACCATCAACATTCCCTTCGCAGTCAGCGGTTCGGGCACCAAGGTAGTGACCCTCTATGTCGATGGCAAGCAGCGCAATGCCCAGACCGTCACCCGAAGCGGCACCACCAACGGCAGCTTCAACCTCTCCATGACGGGGCTTGACGATGGTCGCCACACCATCCAGATGGTGGCTGAGATGGAGGCGAGCCCTACGCTCACACTCCGCTCCGACAGCATATATTTGGATATATTGAGGGGTGCGACCGACACCCCTTACATCGGTGCGAAAATAATTTCCACCGATGGTGCCATCTTCACCGACGACCACTTGACACCCACCATCAAGGCTGGCCAATACGAGCAGATGTCCTTCGACTTCGTGGCATACGACCCGACCACGACACCTGCATCCGTGTCCGTTTATCGTGACGGCATCAAGACACAGACCGTCAGCGTGCCTCGCACCCTGCAGGCTTACACCAACCGATTCCTCGACCAGGGCACTATCGAGATGCGCTTCGAGTGTGGTGGCACTACCTATCAGTTCTTTGTGGAGGTGGAGAAGAGCGGCGTTGACGTTGCAGAGACCACGGCGGGCTTGCAGCTGAAGCTCACAGCCTCTGGCCGTGCGAGCAGCGAGGCCAACCCAGCCACGTGGGAGTATGGTGACGTCAGTACACAGTTCGGGAGTTTCGACTGGTCTTCCAACGGTTGGACGGGCGATGCCCTGCTCCTGACCAACGGAGCCAACATCGAGATCGGCTTCAAGCCGTTCTCCACCGATGCCACCGCCACGGGTGCGACCTACGAGATGGAGCTGATGTGTGACAATGTCACCGACCGTGACGGTGTCATCCTCGACTGCATGGCTGATGGCGTCGGTTTCCAGATGACAACGCAGGAGGCTAAGATACGCACGACTGCAGGAACAGAAGTGAGCACCAAGTTCGCCTCCGGCACGAACTATAAGATTGCCTTCGTGGTCAGTGACAAGGGCGGCAACCGTCTCCTACAGCTCTATGTCAACGGCATCCTATCGGGATCGGTTCGCTTCGCATCCACCGACTCCATGATACAGCAGACGCCTGCCAACATCCGCGTTTTGTCCGACGATGCAGACGTGGAGCTTCGTAACCTTCGCATATACGACCGTGCCATCTCCGATGACGAGGAACTGTCCAACTACATCGTCGATCGCAAGACAAGCGACGAGATGGTGGTGCTGTTCCAGAGCAATGCTGTGATGAACGACGAGGGTACGGACATTGACATCGACAGGCTCCGTGCACAAGGCAAGGGCGTGATGCGCATCGTAGGCGACATCGACCTGCTCAACCAAACCAACAACAAGAAGTTCGAGATATCTGTTGACATCTACTTCTACTCGCCATACGGCAAGAAGTACGACTTTGTCATCAAGCAGTGCGGTCTCCGCATCCAGGGCACATCATCCACCACATACCCACGCAAGAACTACCGCATCTACATGAGCCGTAGCGAGAAATACGGTACGCAGCTTTTTGTTGATGGAGTTCTGCAGGAGGGCTTCCGATACTCCTTCAAGCCAGGCGCACGACCTGTTGACATCTTCTGCATCAAGGCTGACTTCTCAGACTCGTCCTCCACCCACAACACGGGTGCCGTGCGCATCGTCAACGATGTCTTCAAGCGTTGCGGATGGCTCACGCCTCCACAGGCAGCCTACAAGGGAGAGTATGACGTGCGCATCGGTGTCGATGGCTTTCCAATCGACTGCTTCTATGACGAGAACGGCGATGGCAACAACGCATATCTCGGCAAGTACAACTTCAACAATGAGAAGTCCGGCTCTGCCATCGTCTATGGCTTCGAGGACATCGAGGGCTTCAACGACGAGGCGACGCTTGCAGGCGAGCGCAACAAGTGCGTCTGCCTGGAGTTCCTCAACAACTCCGAGCCTATCTGTCTATTCGGCACGGCAGACCTCGCACGCTTCGACGAGGCTTTGGAGTTCCGCTTCAAGGCCGACCAGACATGGGCGACGGCGGATGCAGAGGACAAGGCGGCCGTGCAGAGGCTGTGGCAGTGGATATACTCCTGCAAGGGCAACCCGACCAAGTTCCAGAATGAGTACCAGGACTACTTCATCAACGAGGCTCCTTTCGCATGGTATCTGATAACAGACTACTTCATGGGTGTCGATAGCCGTGCCAAGAACATGATGCTCGTCACATGGGACGGACTTCACTGGATGTTCATCCCTTACGACATGGACACCCTCTTCGGCGTGCGCAATGACTCATACCTCAAATACGACTACACCATCACCCATGAGACTTTCGACGACAGCATCGGCAGCTATGCCTTCGCAGGGCATGACAGCATCCTGTGGGACTTGGTGCGTGCCTGCCCTGAGAAGTTGCGCGAGGTCGCCGAGAATATCCGCAGCAACATGTCGCTCGAATACGTCCTCAAAGTCTTCAACGAGGAGGAGATGGGCAACTGGTGCGAGCGCATCTACAACAAGGACGGCATCTTCAAGTATGTCACACCGCTCATCGAGGGAGTCAAGACCACGACAGGCACGATGACCTACGACTACCTGTATGCGCTGCAGGGTAGCCGATACGCACACCGTTGCTACACCATACAAAACCGTTTTGCCCTTCTCGACAGCCAGTATGTCTGCGGCACTTACCGCAAGGATAGCTTCGGCTGTTACTTCGGCTACAAGTTCGGCTCAGACAACCGCAAGATCAAGATAACATCCTCCGAGCGTTACTTCTTCGGCTATGGATACACCAGCGGCACGCCACACCAGAGCGCGGTCCTCGCCGCCGACAAGGGGGCGCAGGTGCAGCTGACCCTCGACACAGACCTCATCGTCAACGACCCTCAGTATATCTATGGAGCCTCTCGCATCATGGAGCTTGACCTTACAGATGTCAGCCACGCCATCCTGCAGACGCTCAACCTGAGCAGTCTCACGGCACTCCGCACGCTCGACATCAGTTGCGCTGGCACGCAGACCACACTCAACAAACTCATCGTCGATGGATGCAGAAACCTCCGCTCCATCGACATGGGCGGGCTGCAGAGTCCGCAGCTCACGAGCATGGATCTCTCCGCCAACACCAAGCTGGAGTCGTTCCTTGCGTCGGACACCGTCCTCACAGGTGTCACCTTCGCCAAGGGCTCGCCCCTCACCAAGGCGGTTCTGCCTGCCACCTTGCAGACCATCGACCTCAGATACCTGTCCAAGCTTCAGATGGGCGGCTTGACCTTGGAGGGCACTGACAACGTCACCCGTCTGGTGGTTGACAGCTGTCCTGGCATAGACTGGACGCAGCTCATGGCAAAGTGCTCTAACGTCAAGTACCTCCGCATAACAGGCATCAACGAGGAGGGAGACGGCTCGCTCCTCCGCCAGTACATGGAGATGGGCGGTGTCGATGAGGACGGAGGCAACGTGGACACCTGCCGCCTCGTAGGCTCATACCTGCTCACCCAATACATCGACGACGTGGAGTTCCAGAAATACCGGCAGCACTACCCCGAGCTCAATATCATGCAGCCGCCATACACCATGGTTGAGTTTGATGACAGCGTGCCTGACGATGCCAACATCAGCAACCTTGACAACGAGACTGGCTACAAGTATGGCAACGCCTACCAGCCATCCGGTCACATCAAGAGCTATCTCAGCCAGCGACACCGTGTGTTGGCCAAGGTCACCAAGAAGGCGACGCAGCGCAGTGTCAACATGGCGGGCATCGATACGGTCGTCAACAACCTCGACGGTGAGATGACCTACTATCCGCTTCATGATGACAACTCCAACTACTACGGCGATGCCAAAAGCGTGCGTGACTGCTCTGCAGCCAAGCTCGACAGCACCGAGGGCGACATCATGATGCTGGAGCCACACCATTGGTTCAAGGGAGTCAATGATTATCTGCACAAGAAGCACTACATCTGTATCTCCGTCAACCGCACAGCCCCTTCCGTCTCTGCCGACACCGTGCAGATGACCATTGACGAGATCAAGAAGACCAAGGGCGGATGGCGAGAGGGCTACAGGCTCACCGCCAACAAGCCGACCCTCAGCGAGTCATACGTGGCTGACTCCAACTATGTCGTCATCAAGGTTGACGTGGAGGGCTACAGCCGAGTCCGCTTCCCGACCGTTCCGGGCACAAATATGATTTGCTCGCTCTTCCTCGCCGAGGATGGCAGTGTCATCAGCAACGTAATCGTTCCGACCATCAACCTCTCCTTCGAGCGTGGCCAATACATCATATCCGACATTCCGGATGGAGCCAAGACCCTTTGCGCCACAGTCAATAAGACAACTCCCGGTGAGAAGGTGGTGTTGAGCAACTCCGACAAGATTGAGGACATGGAGCCAGATTGGGTGGAGATTGACGAATACCTTTGCGCCGTCGTGGGCAGCACCGTCGTGGGCGACAAGCTCCGTGCCTGTGTCTCAGGTGGCTCTACCACGGCTAACATGGCGTGGTCCGACTTCCACTACTATTCCACACAGAGGGGCATGCAGCAGATTGACTTCGGCATGCACAGCGACATCGCCAACCTCTTCTACATGAAGTATGGCCGTCGCAACTCGCAGGAGCAGTGCGGCGCAGGTTCGCATACCAGTGCCCGTACCACTGGCGGCACCATGTCACACGGCATGACAGACACCATCGGCTATGATGCCGCCAAGGCCGTCAACGCCTCTGTCACCAACAGCATTGTTGACTATGGTGTGCATCAGTTCGCCTGGTATTTGGAGGGCGACGAGGAGAGTGGTGCGACCACCGTCAAGCAGGTCAACAATATCTGCTGCTGTGGCTACGAGGACATCTACGGTCACAAATACGATATGGTGGATAACTGCGACATGCCTAATGACAACGAACATTCGGGTATGCTCCGCATCTTCATGCCAGATGGCAGCATCAGATACATCAAGGTGTCAAGCTTCAATGATAGTTGGATAACCAATGTCTATCATGCCCAATATGGAGATGTCATCGCAGCCGGCAGCGCATCAGGCTCTGCAAGCACTTACTATGGTGACAAATATTGGGTGAGTGGTTCTGCCGGCCGTGTGCTCTATCGTGGCTGCAGCAGTGCGTATGCGGATGGCGGTGTCTCGTACGCGTATGCGTTTAACGACGCATCGTATTCGTACTCGTTTGTCGGGTCGCGTTTGATCTACTTATCAATCGGTTCTACGGCATAGCCGACGTGTCGGCATCGCAGTGACCGAGGGAGGCGAGCCACGCTCACGGAGCGAAACATCAAGGGGTGGGTAGAGTTTGGTAGGTTCTTCATGGACTCGAAGAAGTCGGACCCCATAAAGGAAGGCTATGCAGAGAGATGGCAATATCATACAGGAAATCGTCGAATACGGAAACATGTCTGACTCCTTCGACCAAGTTCTTCGGGGCGCCGTCCGCAAACAGTGCCGTGAGGGGCAAGAGCTGTTGGCTCATCGTGAGGAGGCCATCGCCAACCTGCAGCGAGAGATAGCCGACGGCACATTCAGCGTGACCGAATACCGTGAGCGTGACATATACGAGTATGGCAAGCACCGTAGATTGCAGATTGTCAAGATGGAGAGGCGCATCGGCTGCCATGCCATCATGCAGGTGGTTGACCGACACCTGCACCGCAGGTTCATCCGCACCACAGGGGCGAGCATCAAGGGGCGTGGCACACACGACATAATGCAGCAGGTGAGCGCAGCGCTTCGTGACAATCCCCATATCAGGTATGCCTATCAGTTCGACATCCGTCATTTCTATGACAATGTTGACCACCAGTTGGCCAAGGATGCCTATGCCCACGTCTTCAAGGACAAGACCTTGCTCAAGATACTGGGCAGTCTCATCGACCTTCTGGAGCAGGGCATCAGCTTCGGGCTTCGCACCTCACAGGCCACTGGCAATCTCATCCTCTCCATACACCTCGACCACCCGCTTAAAGATGAGATGGCTGTCAAGCATTACTTCAGATATTGTGACGACGGTCTGGTGCTTGCCGAATCCAAGGCTGAGCTATGGGTGATCCGTGATGCCATACACGAGATGCTGGAGTCCATTGGATTCGAGATCAAGCCAAACGAGCGAGTCTTCCCCGTCACCGAAGGCATCGACTTTGTGGGATATGTCATCTATCCAGACCATGTGCAGCTTCGCAAGCGCATCAAAGAGAAGTTCGCTGCAAAAATCAAAAAAGTCAAATCGCGCAAACGTCGCCGTGAACTCATCGCCTCGTTCTGGGGCATGACCAAGCATGCCGATTGCGCCAATCTTAACAATAAACTGATAGGAGAAAAAACGATGAAATCTTTCAAAGATCTAAATGTGAGTTACAAGCCAGAGAATGGCCAGAAATATTTTCCGGGTGAGACCATCTCCATCCGTGAGTTGACCAACCTGCAGGTGATTGTCCATGACTTCCAATTAGGGGTCAAGACCAAGGAGGGTGACGACCGATGTGTGGTTTCAGTTGAGATGGGGGGGCAGATGAAGAAATTCATCACCAACTCGGCAGAGATGAAAAATGTGCTTAGCCAAATAGCTGAGATTCCTGATGGATTGCCTTTCGAGACGACCATCAAGGCCGTCTCGTTTGGCAATGGTAAAACCAAATACATTTTCACTTAAATGGAAAAAATCAATGGTAGCCCTGATGTGCAGCTCTTGGAATGTACAAATCCTGTGAGGGGCTATTGGCGCATCCGCTTCGATGTGCAAAAAAAAGAGGATTGATCGGCTGACTACATGGAGCATCGGTTCTATTCCAAGCCAACGCTTGAGGAGGTCAAGACCATCATCACCAATTTCATAAATGAGCAGACAGACCTTAAGATCTTGTCTGGACTCAGATACGACAACCAATTGGTGTGGCTATCCGCAGAGAACCAGGCCAACTACAAGGCTGCATACGACCTCGCTGTGCAGACGCAGGGCGAGAGCTTGCCATACAAGGTGAAGCTTGGCACTGAGGACACACCTGTTTACAAGGAATTCTCCACATTGCAAGACTTCAAGGCTTTTTATCTATCGGTTCAGAGGCACATTAACGACACCATCAACGAGGGGTGGGCGAGGAAGGATGCCATTGACTGGAGTCTATATCAATAGCTTTTGCCATCATTTATAACCATATCTTGACGGCTTAATCGGTTTCGGCTGGTTAAGCCGTATTTTTATATCCATGCGTGTCCTGTTATCTTTGCATCAAAAAAGATAATATGCAGAGAAATACTAAGGAATGGGTTCAATACGGCTCTGCCATGGCCGTCTTGGCTTTCGCCATTGCACTGGTCTATATCAGCTACTTCCTGTCCAAGGATGTGACTGACAACGTGCTCTGGTATTTTGGTCAGTCCATCATGTATGTGGCATCTATCTTTGGAGTTGGCATTGCCATCGATGCCAAGTTTGAAAATATAAGGAACAAACTTTTTAATCATAGCAAAAATGAAAAGGAAGATTAAGTACATTTTCGTTCATTGCACTGCAAGCCGCCAGACTTGGTCTGTCGATGCCTTGCTCAAGGAATTCTCCAACAAGGGCTGGCACTATCCTGGTTATCACCATGTCGTGGAGGCAAATGGCAAGATTACCCAGCTTATGACTGAGGACTTGCCTTCCAATGGTGTCAAGGGACACAACCACGAGTCAGTCAATGTGGCTTACATGGGGGGCATCTCTCGCACAGGCAAGCCTATCGACAACCGCACGCCGGAGCAGAAGGCTTCGCTCCGCAAGCTCCTCGCTGAGTTGAAACAGCGTTATCCTGATGCCAAGATCTTGGGGCATCGTGACATCTCGCCAGATACCAATCACAACGGCAAGGTGGATCCTTGGGAACGCATCAAGGAGTGCCCATGCTTCGATGCCATCCCTGAATACGCTGACATCAAATAGCTGATTGACATGAAACAGGGGTCTAAGGACAAACTCTCCAAGGGCATCTCGCTCTTGATGGTGCTGCTGATGATAATCGGCAGCTTCCTCTTTTTCGACCATAGGCAGGAGAGAGACAATGAGACGCTGCGACGGCAGCTTCACGAGCTGCAGTTGCAGTATGCACCCATGCAGCGTGACACCATCCGTGATTCCGTCAAGCTCATCACGCAGCAGGTGATGGTCATGGACAGGGGAGAATACAAGTTGGTGGCTGCTGACAGGCGATTGCTCGAAGACTTGCAGTTGAAAGTTCGCCAGGTGGTCGCCGACCAGCGTGTGGCGATAAGCACCGCTGACACGGTGAAGGCCACCAGACGAAATTCTGTTTTCGCATACGATGACGCATGGCTCTCGCTAAGGCTCGACACGGCTGATTCCATCCTGACCTACAAGGCCAGGGACAGCCTTCAGACCATAGTTGCTAAGCAATACAAACACAGATTCCTTTGGTGGAGGTGGGGCACCAAAGGCTATACCGTCAAGGTCGTCAACTTCAACCCACATTCCACATTATTATATAATAGCTATATACAAGTCACCCAATAATGGCAAGACAAGAGGTATATACCACCGTAGTCAAACTCAACTCTGAGGAGGCGAAAAATCGTCTCAAGGAGTTGGAAGACAAGGTCGCTCGTCTCAAGAAGGCTAAGCAGGATGCTTTCTCGACGGGCGATTCTCGTTTGGGCGCGTCCCTCGCCAAGGACCTGAAGGCTGCCGAGCGAGAGATGAAGCAATTCAAAAATTCCACCATGAGCGTCAAGGAGACGCTCGATAACCTTTCTTCCGCCAGTCTTGGACAGCTCGAGAAGGCTGCACGCCATCTGAAGGGGCAGATGAAAGCGGTGTCAGACCCTTCTGATTATGCCAAGCTCGACACGCAGCTTGCCAAGGTCAAGGAGCAGGTGCTTGCCATCAAGGGGGCGACCCGACAAGCCGACGAGGAGGCGCAGCGCATGACGGCGACACTCTCCAACTTGAAGCACGCCTCACTCAACGACCTCAATTTCACGGCAGGCAAGTTGCGTTCGCAGATGGCCGACTATGACCCTACGTCCACGATGTATGCCAGCCGTGCCGCACAGTTGAAACTTGTGGAGGCAGAGTTGGAGCGCATACGTCTGAGCGAGCAAAAAGTGGTCACGCTTATGTCGCAATACGACAAGGAGATAGACAAGACCAATGGGGACATCAGGGAGACCAAGCGGCAGATGCAGCTGGTCAATGCCACGATGAGCCATCTGAAGATATCCTCCATACGTGATTTGGAGTACTCCATCAAGATTCTCAACCAAGAGATGAGGGGCATGGATCGTGGCACGGAGGCATTCAAGCAGATGCAGCGGCAAGCCAAGCAACTCAAGGTTGAGTTGGAGGCGGTGCGTGCCGAGGGCAGGGCACAGCAGTCTTGGATTAGTCGATCCGCCGACTGGTTCAATCGTATGCAGGGTATCGCCTTGGGAGCCATCGCAGCCGTTTCGGGTGTCACGCTGACCGTCAAGAAGTGTGTCGAGGAATATGCCAAGATGGATGATGAGATGACCAATGTCCGCAAATATACAGGTCAGGCTGCAGAGGAGGTGGAACGCATGAACGAGGATTTCAAGCGGATGGACACGCGCACCCCTCGCCAGAAGCTCAACCAGCTGGCAGAGGATGCTGGCCGATTGGGCATCACCTCGACAGCTGCGGTCGAGGAGTTCGTCGATGGAGCCGATAAAATCAATGTAGCCCTGGGCGACGACTTGGGTGACAAGGCGGTCTCGCAGATAGGCAAACTCGCCCAGATGTTTGGAGAGGACAAGACCAAGGGTTTGCGAGGAGCCATGCTGGCGACTGGCTCCGCCGTCAATGAGCTGGCGCAGAACTCTTCCGCATCGGCTGGCTACCTCGTTGACTTCACCGCCCGTGTGGCTGGTGTGGGCAAGCAGGCTGGGTTCACACAGGCGCAGATCATGGGGCTCGCCTCCGTCCTCGACCAAAACATGCAGCAGGACGAGACCGCAGCCACGGCTGTCCAAAACCTATTGGCCAAGATGTTTCAGGATTCCGCCAGGTTTGCCAAGATAGCGGGGCTCAACGTCAAGGAGTTTTCCAAGGTCTTGAAGGAGGATGCCAACAAGGCGCTCCTTCAGTTCCTGGCAGCCATGAGAGCCAAGGGCGGTTTCGCCGACCTTGCGCCAATGTTCGAGGAGATGAAGATGGACGGCTCTCGTGCTACGGGCGTTCTTACCGTCCTCGCTGATAAGCTGGATGACATCAAGACGGCGCAAGACCTCGCCACCCAGTCATACGCCGATGGCACGTCTGTCATCAACGAGTTCAACACCCAGAATGAGAGTGTGCAAGCCTCACTCGACAAGGCAAAGAAATGTTTCCTCGACCTATCCATCGAGTTGGGCGAGAAACTCTATCCTGCAGCTCGTCTTTGCATTTCCACGGCAAGCATCACGGTGCGCATATTGTCCTCCATCATTGATTTCGTCATCAAGTATCGCACCACCATGATAGCCCTCACTGCCACCATCGTCGCATTGGCAGTGGCAGAGACAGCCCATATCGTCAAACTCAAGGCCATAGCCGTGTGGAACAACGTGGTAGTGGCTGGCACCAAGAAGCTCTGGGCTTTGCTCGTGGCTCACCCATACTTGGCGGTCGCTGCAGCCGTGACAACCTTGGTGGCAATGGTCATGGACTTGACATGCAAGACGGATGCGGCGACCAAGGCACAGGAGGCTCTCAACGACATTCGCAAGGATGCACAGAAAGAGATTGTCGAGGAGCAATTGAAACTCGAAAATCTCCGCAAGGTTGCGATGGACGAGACCAACTCGCTCAAAGACCGCTATACGGCCATCGCAGAGTTAAATAGAATAGTTCCAAATTACAATGCCAACATTGACAAGACGACTGGTAAGTATCAGGAAAACAAGAAGGCTCTCGATGACTATATCAAGTCGCTCGTGCATCTCTATGAGGTGCAGGGTGCCAAGAAAAAAATCCAGCAGTTGGCAGAGGAAAAGGCTGGCTTGACCATTAAGCAGAAACAGGTTCGGCAAAACTATGACAATGCCAAGAATGCTGGTTCTGGCTATACTTACACCACTTCTTGGGGTTCTGTTGGCAATACCACGCAAGATTCGACCGACAAGTTCCGCCGTGAATTGCGGGACTTGAACGACAAAATCCACGAGCGAGACCAGATGATTCATGCCATCACCGAGGTCTATGGCAAGGACATGCAGAGCCAAGAGGTCAAGCAGGTGCGACAGAATTTGGACAATAATAATAACACCAACAATGCTCACCAAGAGACCGAGAAGGAGCGCAAGGCTCGTGAGAAAGCGGAGAAGAAGGCTGCTGCAGAGGCGCGCAAGCGTGAGGCTGCAGCTCGCAAGGCGCAGAAGCATGCGGCCGATGCCATCAAGGCTGAGACTAATAGTTTGATGGCAGACAATGCCAAGGCTTATGCGGATGGCACGAAGAGTTATCGGCAGTTTATTGATGACCGTGAGAAAATCACGTTACAAGGCGTTGAGAAACTTAAGGCTCTTTATGGCGAGGATAGCAATGAATACAAGCAATTGCTTGATGATAAGGTCAACGCAAGCAAGCAGCATGATGAAGCCATCATCAAGATGCGTGAGAAGGACATAGAGCGTGAGCGACTTCTTAACGAGGCCAATATCAAGGCACAATACAGCGACAAAAACTCCAAGATATACCAAAACGACGTGGCTCTTGATGAAGCCCTCTATCAGAATGAGGCCGATGCCATGCAGAAGCGTCTCGCCCTTTATAACCAGGGTAGCGAGGAGTGGCTCGACTTGAAGGCAGAGATGGAACAGGCAGCGCTCGACCACCAGCTTCAGCAGCAGGAGACCTACATGGATATGCTCAAGACCTTACGTCAGGAGTTTGGCAAGCAAGACCTTGCTGAGCAGGAGCAGATGTACATGAATGGCTTGAAGGCTCTCTGGGAAAAGAAACTCATAACCGAAGAGGAATATGAGCAGATGAGCTTGGAGATGACACGACAGTTCGCCGCCAAGCGAAATCAGGCGGAGGCGGAAGACCACGGCGCTGGCTCGCAGCAAGTCAAGATAGACTCCAAGACCTCCGAGATGGTCAATGGCGCCAAGGCTGCAGCTGGCGACACACAATCCTCCAATGGCAGTTTTGGTGGCTACTTCGTCTCACAAGGCAAGAACTACCAAAACACCATGGAGAAGCTAAAGGAGCTATATGGCTCTGATGAGCAAAACCACGCGGCCTACATGCAAGCCAAGGCGCAGGTCACGGCAGATTTTCTCGACAATATGGTGCAGCAGACGCAAGTCGCCTACAATGGCATCAACAACATCCTTTCCGCAGCATCCTCTTATGCGCAAGCTTGCTCTGACTTGGAGCAGGCCAAGATTTCCAAAAACTACGAGAAGCAGATTGCTGCAGCGGGCAATAACTCCAAGAAAAAGAAGAAGCTGGAGGAGAAACGTGACAAGGAGTTGGCGGAGGCGAAGTCCAAGGCTAACAAAAAGGCGATGAAGATAGAGATTGCGCAGGCTATAGCTTCAACAGCCATGGCTGCCATCAACGCCTATTCATCCGCGGCGAAGATTCCTGTGACAGGTTGGATCATGGCACCTATAGCCGCAGGCTTGGCCACGGCCGCAGGCATGCTCCAGATTGCCACCATCAAGAAGCAGCACCAGGCAGAGGCTGCTGGATACTATTCGGGTGGTTACACGGGTGGAAGTCGCTATCGACGGGAGGCTGGCGTAGTACATGAGGGCGAGTTCGTCGCCAATCACAATGCCGTCAACAACTCAGCCATCCGTCCTGCCTTCGACCTCATAGACCGTGCACAGCGTTCCAACACCGTGGGCTCGCTGACCGCAGATGACATCACACGGGCGTTGGGACAGGGTGCGAGCAGCTCCGTGGTCGCCCCGATTGTCAACGTGAGCAATGACAATTCTGGGGTGATGGCATCCCTCGATGGGGTCAACACAGCCGTCAGCCGACTCAACCAGACGCTTGACGATGGCTTGGAAATAGAGCTGCCTATCTCTGGGCGCAACGGCTTGCACAAGAGACTTCAAGATTATCAACGCATATTAGACAACAAGTAGCTTTATGATACAGTGCATCATCAATGGTCACAAGGCCTATCCCATATCCACATCCTCCATCAAGGTGACATACGCCAACCAGTATGTCACCGATGATGGTGAATATACCTATGACATCACCTTCCCGATGAGCATCTTGGCCAATCGGGAAATTTTCAAGAATGTCTCTCGTTTCGAGGTCAAGAAGAAACTCGCCAAATACGATGACTGCAAGCTATATTGCAATGGCTTGCTCATCATGAGTGGTGTCGGCACTGTCCTGTCTGTCAACCAAAACGAGGTGAAGCTTCAACTCTTGGGTGGCAAGTCTCGCATCAAATACAATGCGCGGTTTGACAAGCAGTATATAGACGAGATGGACTTGGGCAAGGCGCAGCATGGCTTGGGGCTAATGGCAGATGGACTTCAAAAGGTGGATGCTGCTGAGATCATGGGTATCTTGTCGCAAATCCATACCTATGATTTTTATATGTCGCTCAGCTTTGGACCTTTGATAGGTATGCCGGGCATGTATGCATATACTCCCATCAAGGACGAGACCAACGACATGACCGCCAATCTCCTCATCGGTAAGAAAGGCTTGAGATACATCCATAATCTGGCAGTGCAGCCCAACCTCATTTATGTTTTGCACCAGATTCTATATCTTACAGGTTATAAGGTCGAGCGTGATGATTTCAATGTAAAGCCATGGAACCAACTTTATGTAGCCTCCGCCTACAAGTCGGATGAGTTCCGCCATGCGCTGCCGCATTGGACGGCATACACCTTCTTGGAGGAGTTCCGCAAGCTCTTCAATGCCAAGATGTATTTCAACGAGGCGGAGCGCACGGTCAAAATCATCAATAGCTCTGAGCTGCTAAGTGCAGATGCCATTGAGCTGGAGGCTTTGGATGAGTTCAGTGTCGATTACGACGAGGATGGCTCTCTCAATACCATCGACACGTCAAATGTCGAGTTTAACCTGGGAGGCTCTGAGGCACGGACAGATTATGAGGTGATACCTCAAAAGATTCTGTCATACTTTGAGGTCTATGACCACAATGGCATGACACCTGACCTTGACTTGACCATAAGTAAGTGGGACATCAAGCGCAAGCGCACGACCATCATCAGACGGTTATATGCAGATGGTAGCCTGCAGGCATACTATGTTTGGAAGGCAGACGGAGAAGATGATGGCAAGGGCAGCTGGTTGGAGTGTGGTGAGTTTTCACCACTTGTTCGCAATACCGAGAGCGATGACAGTCTCACGCTCAACATAGCCCCAGCTGCGGTCACGATTGTTGACCAGGACGTGACAGTCTTCACCACTTGGGCGGCGATATTTCAGGGCAAGAGAGACATACGACCTAGATACATGCTGTCCGTTACCAATGAGAAGGAGGCTGAGAGCAAGGACTTGGTCGCTGACGAAGATGGCTATAGCTACGTGACGGTGGAGGATGCCCTTGATGACGATTCAAACATGGATGATGAGGAGGACGAAAATGAATGCCTCCCGATTTATTTCTTGGGAGAGAAGTTGCATGACCCTACATATCCACTTCCATCTGATTTGCCTACCTTGCTGCCAGGGAGTTGCATCTGTGACAGTGCCATGGGCGAGCACCACATGGCTTGGCCCATACCGATAACAGACGATGTACATCTGAAGAGGGTCTTTGGCGAGACCAAGGGATGGAGCCTTAGCTTGGTCCAGAGGACAACCTATGGGCTGAATGCTTTTCATCACAAGTCGGTGATAGATGACAAGGACTGCATGGAGATCAAGTTTCGCTCCGACACGATACCCGATCCATCCAAGATTTTCATCTTTCATGGCAAGCGGTTTGTTTGTTCCAAGATAGAGGTGGAGATAAAGGATGATGGCATCGAGCCAATCATGACAGGCAGTTTCTATATGATGTCCTGACACATTATTATATATATGGGGCGACAGTTGCATTCTGCCGCCCCCCATATTCTTATAAGATTCCCTTGTAGTTCAAGATAAGCTCGTTGGCCTCCTTGATGTCCTTGGGAGTGTAGATGTCCGTGATGAGGATGGAGGAGTGTCTGGCCTGGTCTCTGACCGACAAGACATCGGTGTTGGCTCGTAGCATGTTTGTGATGCCCGTGTCCTTCAGACTATAGAATTTATAACGCATGGAGAAACCGAGTTCCTTTCTCACGTAGCGATGCCAGTAGTCTCTGAAATTCTTTTCACTCTTGCGAGTCTCACCAGGGTGAAAGTTGTCCGAGAACAGATAATATTGACTTGGATAGGAGAATATATTCAAGTCAAGCATGAGTTTGATGACATGGGCTGGGAGAGTGATGGTGGCATCGTTCCTGTTCTTGGTGTGTTCGCCATGCAGAGTGAGCGTCTTTGATTTGAGGCGAAAATCCCCAATCTTCAGAAAGGACAGTTCACGTGGACGCACAAACAGATAATGCAAGATTTCGCATGCAAGGAGAAAATATTTGTTCTTTTCCATGAGATATTCACGTATCTGTTCCATCACATCGTCTGGTATCACATCGCGATCCTTCTTCTGCCTGTTCTTGATGCGTCCCAAGCCATCCGTGGGGTTCTGGCTGACAAAACCACGTTCCAAGAGATATTTGGAGAAAGTCTTCAGCCATGTGAGATAATTGTTTCGGGTGACGACCGTGTTATTTCTATCTACGAATACATAGTCGAGAAACTTGCTCACGTTTCGTCTGTCCCACTGGTAGCTGTAGGTGATGTTGATGTGCTTCTCTTTCATCCATCTCTCGATGACATTCACTTTGCTTGTGTAGTCGTGCAGACTCTCTTCACGCAGGTTGTGCTCGTTGTAGAGTTTGGTTAGGTACTCTCGATATTTGAGTAGCACTTCGTCCCACTTGGTGTATTCAAGGGGTTGGCTGGCTTCTATCCAAGGGTTCCATCCATCCATGAGCTTATCTGTGAGACGTTTCATGAGAGCCTCTGCATAGACACGCTGATTTCGCTTGCCCTTGATTCTCTCAAGCATGATTCTCTTTCTTCTCAGTCGTCCGATGGCAGGGTCGAAGGCCATGAAGGATACGTAGCACTCTGATTTTTGATGGAAAACAGGAGGTTTCCATCCGATGACGCTGTTCAAGACAGCCTCGTTTGAATTTAGGGGATAATTTTTTTTTACCATATCTTTAATTTCTTGCAGATATGGCGTATTAAACAAATGAATCCGACTCTTTGCCTGATTTTCTTCTATCTAATTGCCAATATTTGAGAGTTTTTTGCGTTATTATACACAAAACATGTATCTCAACCTATCCCGAATTTTACCGAGGAAAACACCCCCGACAAGGGGTAATGTTTTGACTTACAGATAGTTGATTTGAAAATAGTCGGGATTACTGGACTCGAACCAGCGACCTCGCGCCCCCCAGACGTGTGCGCTACCAACTGCGCCAAATCCCGATAACCTATGCTATTATGTGAATTCGTGGTGCAAAGGTATAATATTATTTTGAAATGAACAAATATTTAGCGATTTTTTTCAGTCTTGCCACATACTTCCATATTTTTTGTTGATTCTTAGTGACCTTTCTGCTTAGCATGAATGCCTATAGTGCCAGATCGAGCTCGATAGGGCAATGATCACTACCCATGAAGTCGGTGAGTATAGTTGCCTCTCTGATATTTTCTTTCAGTCGTTCGGAGACGAGGAAGTAGTCTATTCGCCAGCCTGCATTCTTCTCGCGTGCATGGAAACGGTATGACCACCACGAATAAGTGATGTCTTGAGGGTGCTTGTAGCGGAATGTATCTATAAAGCCAGCCTTTAGCAATTGGGTCATTTTTTCGCGTTCTTCATCGGTGAAGCCTGCATTGCGGCGGTTGGCCTTGGGGTTCTTGATGTCTATTTCTTGGTGTGCCACGTTCATGTCTCCGCATATGATGACAGGTTTCTTGGCATCGAGGCCTTTAAGAAACTTGCGGAAGTCTTCCTCCCAGGTCATTCGGTAGTCGAGTCGTCTCAACTCGTTCTGCGAGTTAGGGGTGTAGACGGTGACGAGATAGAAGCCATCGTACTCCAAGGTGATGATACGTCCTTCGTGGTCGTGCTCTTCAACGCCCATGCCGTAACTCACTCCCAATGGCTTGTGCTTGGTGTAGATAGCTGTTCCAGAATAGCCTTTCTTCTCGGCATAGTTCCAGTAACTTTCGTAGCCTTCAAAGTTTAAGTCGAGCTGACCTTGCTGCATCTTGGTTTCCTGGAGGCAGAAATAGTCGGCATCAAGTTGTTTAAATTGTTGTTCGAATTCCTTTCCCACACAGGCGCGTAGGCCATTTACGTTCCACGAAATAAATTTCATTCTTATACTACAGTTAAATATGCTGATTGTTAAATGTCAAGTTGTTGGTTGGTGCGGCGTATGCCCCATTTTACATTTATAACTTTAAAGTTAGATTCTCTTGCTTTCGCCCCTCAAGAGGTTCATGAATTCCTGTCGCGTGTTGAGTGAGTTGAAAACACCACTATAGTCGCTTGTTGTTGTGATGCTGTTCTGCTTCTCCACGCCTCTCATCTGCATGCACATGTGCTTGGCTTCTATGACCACCATCACGCCCTGTGGCTTGAGTGTCTCCTGTATGCAGTCTTTGATTTGTTGGGTCAGACGCTCCTGCACCTGCAGGCGGTGGCTGTAGATATCCACCACGCGGGCTATCTTGCTAAGTCCAGTGATGTGCCCATTGGGGATATATGCCACGTGTGCCTTGCCATAGAAGGGCAACATGTGGTGCTCGCACATCGAGAAGAAGTCGATGTCCTTGACAATTACCATTTGGTCGTATTTCTCAGCGAAGAGTGCGTCTGTCAGAACCTTGTGAGGGTCTTGGGTATATCCACGGGTAAGCACTTGCATGGCCTTGGCCACTCGCATTGGAGTCTTGACGAGCCCCTCACGCTCGGGGTCTTCGCCTAATAGCTTGAGTATTTCCTTGTAGTGTGCGGTCAGTTCGCTGAGCCCTTCTCGATATTCTGTTTCTGGATTCATGATTTGTTTGTTGTGTGCTAATATTGTACTGTGATTTTTCCCTTCACCAGGCATGCTTGTCTATAGCCCATGGCTCTTATTTTGGAAAGCATCTTACGTGCTTCTCCTAAAGAGCGGAAATTTCCCACGCGGCAAATCCATCTTGGTGAGTAGAAATGCACGTATACAGGCTGGTCAGGATAGCGCATCTTGATAGCGTTTCCTATGCGTTCTGCCTTCAGTCTGTCGTTTCGTGAGTTGCCTCCGGCGTAAGCCTGAACTCTATATCCTGTAACCTTGTAGCTTCCACGCATTACTTTCTTGTGCATGTCGACAGTCGGTGTATCTGTTTCTTCGTTATGGTTGCCCTCTGTGTTGTTGTGTTCGGCTTTCTTTGTGGTTTCGGTTGTTTGTTTCTTTACCGAGTCGGGAACGATCTTCTTGGTTTGTCCCTTTTCGTGGTGTCGGGGGGTGGCTTTTTGCGACGTTTCTGTCTTTGGCTTATCTGCTTGAGGTTTTGCGGCCTTGCCATTGACCAATTCGTCGATTTCCTTGCTCTGTTTCACTATGACAGTTCCTTGTCCAGGAATTCGCTGTTGCAAGTGGTCGAGATACTTCTGCGCATGAACCATAGAGGCTGAGCAGAGTGCTGCGATGAGTATGATGACGAATTGCTTCATGTTTGTTTTTGTTGTTTTGATGAAAAAGAACATATCAGCCATGAGCTTTTTGCTGCCTCGTATGTGATGCGAGGTAGCAATTGCCCATGCTGACAATATGTGACGATTCTATAACTTTCCTAAATTTACTTCTTCCAAGCGTCGATGATGCCCTTGAAGTCAGCAGCCTTCAAAGAAGCGCCACCGATCAAGCCACCGTCGATGTTTGGTTTGGCGAAGAGCTCAGGAGCGTTGCTTGCCTTGCAGCTACCACCATAGAGGATAGTTGTGTCCTCGGCAGCCTCGTTGCCATACTTCTCTGCTACGATAGAGCGGATGTATGCCAGCATCTCCTCGGCCTGGTCAGAGGTAGCGGTCTTGCCTGTGCCGATGGCCCAGATTGGCTCGTAAGCGAGGATGATGTTCTTCCAAGCGTCTGCGCTCAAATGGAATACAGAACCTTCCAATTCTGCCTTTACGACCTCGTTCTGCTTGTTTGCCTCACGTTCCTCGAGCGTCTCACCGCAGCAGAAGATAACCTTCAAGCCGTTAGCCAAAGCCAACTCTACCTTTTCCTTCAAAATCTCGGCTGTCTCACCATAGTATTGGCGACGCTCTGAGTGGCCGAGGATTACATACTGAGCACCTGTGCTCTTAACCATCTCGGCAGAAACCTCACCTGTGTAAGCGCCTTTAGCCTTGTCTGCGCAGTTCTCTGCACCAAGACCTACAACCTCAGAATCCAAGACCTGAGCTACGGAAGCCAAGTGGATGAAAGGAGTGCAGATAATAACGCCACAGTTTGGCTTGTCAGCTACCAAAGCTTCGTTGATTTCCTTAGCGAGAGCAACACCGTCTTGCAGGTTCATGTTCATTTTCCAGTTGCCTGCTACAATTTTTTTTCTCATTTTCTTTCCTTTTTTTTGTTAAAAGTTGATATTATCTTGTTAGCATTCTCTTTTTTTCTTTTAACCATGTCGACCAAGCCCATAGCCTGTCTGCTATGGCGAGGATGGTAAGAGGCAGCACAAACCACATGAGCATGAATAGGATTTTGCGTGGTATGCTGTCGGATGGCATCTTGCCCAATGGACTTTGATCCAAGGGTTGGTTGAGTTCCTCGGGTTGTGGCAATTTGTTATGGCTCCATTTCTGTATGATGGTTCCGTTGTGCAGGAGTATCAGCCCGGGGTTGCTTCTTATCATCGTCTTCAACGTGGTGGCATCGGTGGTGTAGAAGGGATATTCCGCTCCTGTGATGTCCTGCCATTTGGCAATGTCCTTGTCTGTACTTGCCGTGAGACAGATGAATCTATAGCCATAATCTTGCGAAAACTCATATATTTGGTCTATTCTTCCGAAGTTGGAGTCGTCGGCATAAGCAAGGGCAGGCGATATGAGCAGGAAGGTGTAGCTTGTGTCGTTCAGAACCTGTTGGGTGATGTCTTCACCGGTGTGAGGGTCTTGTATACTGAAGTCATGTATGGGCGGCACATATCCCTCGGCAGTCTGTACAGTCTTCGAGTCTACGAAGGTCCAGGTGGAGTCAGGGTAGTCGTCGAGCGTGAATTCTTTTCGCTGACCGTTCTTTTCGAGTATAAATGTCGTCTCGAACTGCGGTTGTGGCGCACCAGGCGGAGTTTTCATGCCCTGTGCTATGTTGGCTCCTATATGATAAGGTCGGAAGTCGAACAGTGGCAAGTTCCATAGACTCCATGCACTGAGTGCCAAGGCGAAGATGACCGTATAGTTGATGACTATCCACTGGGTTTTCTTCGATACGAACCTCACCATGCTTGTTGGCCATTTCCACAGCAAGAGTGCTATGCCGAGCAGGATGATATTTTTGATGAAGGTCTGCGAGTTGCTCAATACGACAGCGTCACCAAAGCATCCGCAGTCTTTCACAGGGTTGGCGATGACAATCCACAGGGTGAGCAGGGTCATCATGCTCATCAGTACGAGTGCGATTTTGGATATGAGATGCCTTCTAATGGCAAACAGCAGGAAGATTCCTAACGAAAATTCCAAAGTTGCCAAGAGAATGGCTCCAACGAGTAATGTCCATTCGGGCAGAAGGTTGCCGAGCCCCAAGGCTTGCAGGTAGTCGACGAGTTTATACTGTGTGCCCAATGGGTCGATGGCCTTCACGTATCCAGAGAAGATGAAGGTTGCCGCCATGAGCAATCGCCCTATGTTGACTGCTGTATTTCTGGTGATTTGTGTTGCTTTGTTCTTCATTCTTTGCTGTTCCTCACTCTTCACTCATCTTGATGGCTCCGAAAACGGCATAGTTGATGATGTCCATATAGTTGGCATCTATGCCTTCCGAAACAAGTGTCTCGCCTTGGATATCTTCTATTTCCTTTATTCTTTGTATCTTGGTTAGGATGAAATCGGTATAGCTACTGACTCTCATCGACCGCCATGCCTCATCATAGTCGTGGTTTTTTCTCGTCATGAGTTGTAGAGCGTCAAGAGCATATTTGTTGTAGAGTTTCAATGCTTCTTCGGCCGATATGTCTACCTTGTCCACAAAACCTTTCTCAAGCTGTATGATGCCCACGATGCCATAATTGATGAGGGCAATGAATTCGGGACGGATTCCTTCGCTCACAAGAGCCTCTTTCTTAATCTCAAGTGAGCGGATACGTTTCGCCTTGATGTAAAGCTGGTCGGTGAGCGAAGAAGGGCGCAGGATGCGCCATGATGCACCATAATCGTGCAGCTTCTTCTGGAAGAGTGTTCTGCACTCTGTCAATACATCCTTAAACTGCTGCTCTGTTTTTGCTGATTCTGCCATAATATTTTCGAAATCGCTGCAAATTTAAGCATTTCTCATGAAATAGCCAAATATTATGTAAAAATAAATGGTGAATTGCCTATGGGTTGCTTTCAATTTGTGGTAACTTTAGGCAAGTTGCACTGCATCTCGGCAATAAGGACAAAAAAAACCTTTTTTATTTTGTTTTGTCTTCAATTTGCTGTAACTTTGCACCCCGAAATGATAGTGAAATGAGAAATTTATCCAATGCCGAACTGGCAAAATTACTTGATAAAGACATTTTTCATCTTATATCGCAGGCTGCAGACAGTTTGGGTCTTGAGTGCTATGTGGTAGGCGGATATGTGAGAGACCTTTTCTTGGAACGTCCCTCCAACGATATTGATGTCGTGGTGGTGGGAAGTGGTATACAGGTAGCGTCTGCCTTTAAGCAGAAATTGGGCAAGAAGGCTTGTTTGTCTGTTTTCCGCAACTTTGGCACTGCGCAGGTGAAGTACCATGATATAGAGGTAGAGTTTGTTGGTGCCCGGAAGGAGAGTTACAATCATGACTCGCGCAAGCCCATTGTGGAGGACGGAACGCTTGAGGACGATCAAAACCGGCGCGACTTTACCATCAACGCCCTGGCTGTATGCCTTAACAGCGGACGTTTTGGCGAGTTAGTGGATCCCTTTGATGGTGTTTACGACCTTGAAGACGGAATCGTGGCAACTCCGCTTGACCCGGACATAACTTTCAGCGATGACCCTTTGCGCATGATGCGCTGTGTGCGCTTCGCTACACAACTCAATTTCCAGATAGAGGACGTTACCTATGAGGCACTCTCGCACAATGCTGAAAGGCTGGAGATTATCAGCGGTGAACGCATAGCTGACGAGATGAACAAGATTATGCTTTCGCCTCATCCCAGTTGTGGATTCTATTATCTGAAAGATACGGGGTTGCTGCAACTTATTCTGCCCGAGCTTTGTGAACTCGACAAGGTGGAGACCCGCTGTGGACGTTCTCATAAGAACAACTACGACCATACGATGGAGGTACTCGAAAACGTTTGTCGACAAACCTCCAATCTTTGGCTTCGGTGGGCAGCCTTGCTTCACGACATAGGCAAACCACGAAGCAAGCGGTGGGACAATCAGGCGGGCTGGACCTTCCGTAACCATAATGTCGTGGGAGCCAGAATGATTCCTTCGATGTTTCGTCGCATGAAGTTGCCTATGGATGCAAAGATGAAGTATGTGCAGAAACTTGTGGAATTGCACATGCGGCCTATTGCCATTTCCGACGAGGAGGTGACGGATAGCGCTGTACGCCGGCTTCTGAACGATGCTGGTGATGATATTGACGACTTAATGACACTTTGCGAAGCTGATATTACCAGCAAAAACCAAGTGCGCAAGCAACACTTTCTTGATAATTTTCGATTGGTGCGTGAAAAAATAGCCGACTTGAAGGTGCGCGACTATAAGCGACTGTTCCAGCCTTGTATTGATGGTCGGGAGATTATGGAAATCTTCCATTTAGGCTCTTGTCCTGAGGTGGGAGCACTGAAACAAACGCTCAAGGATGCTGTACTTGACGGAAAAGTGCCCAATGAGCGCGAGCCTCTCATGCAGCTGCTCATGCAGAAAGCCAAGGACCATGGATTGATGGTGTGATCTTGCTTCGACGAGGAATACTTACGATGGCGTTTTTAGAAAGAGTCAGCCTATAATAAAAGATTTTTGAGTCGTATAAAAAAGTTTCTTTTATGGGCAAACCTTTCAAATACTAAATAATTAATGTTAAAATGCACTCGGCGCATGTACAATATTGCCATAATATTTGTAATTTTGCACTGTTTTAAAACTCTGTTTATATTTTGAGTTTTCGACTTAGGATAGTCAAATTGTTCGTATGGGAGCAATGAAACATACCGTAAAGGCATGCTGACGACATTGGTAGATAATAATAATTTTATTTAAATAAAAAATAGGTATGAAGATTAAAAACGTTTTGTTTGTTGCAGCTCTTGCAACTCTCGCAACATTGACATCATGTGGCGGAAGCAAGAAGGGTGGTCTGCCAGATTTCGGCGATGATGAGTTTGCTGTAGTGACTATAGGAACTACCAGCGCTGCTTTGCAGACTACTTATCCCGCTACAATTAAAGGTATTCAGGATGTAGAGGTACGCCCAAAGGTTTCTGGATTTATAACAAAGGTGTTTGTGCACGAGGGGCAGACTGTATCTGCTGGCCAGCCTTTGTTTTCTATCGATAGTGAGACTTATCAAGCAGCAGTCCGTCAATGTGCCGCTGCTGTCAATACAGCCAAAGCTCAGGCTAATACAGCTAAGTTGACTTATCAGAACAACAAAAAGTTGTTTGATAGCAAAATTATTGGTCAGTATGAGCTTTCTACTGCAGCAAACAGCTTTGCTACAGCCAAGGCTCAGGTAGCTCAGGCTGAGGCGGCTTTGGCTTCGGCTCGTGAGCAGTTGGCATGGTGTACGGTTACTAGTCCATCGGCAGGTGTTGTCGGTAGTCTTCCTTTCAAGGTGGGTGCTTTGGTTAGTGCCTCTGGCCAGGCTTTGACCACAGTTTCCAACATCAGCACGATGGAGGTGTTCTTCTCTATCTCTGAAACCCAACTTTTGAATATGTCGAAGAGCAACGGCAGCATGCAGGCAGCCATTGCTGCATTCCCTGCTGTAAAGTTGCAACTTGCAGACGGTACAATCTATAATCATCCGGGTAAGGTCGTTAAGATGAGTGGTGTCATCGACGCTACTACTGGCGCCATTTCTCTCATTGCCCACTTCGCCAACCCAGAGAAGTTGTTGAAGAGTGGTGGCGCTGGTCAGATTGTCATCCCTAACGACGACAACAATGCCATCGTTATCCCACAAGAGGCTTGTGCTCAGATTCAAGACAAGGTTTTCGTTTACGTCGTAACCAAGGACAACAAGGTGAAATATACCGAAATCAAGGTTAATCCACAGGATGATGGCAAAAACTACATCGTTACCGATGGTCTTCACGTAGGCGACCGCATCGTTGTGAAGGGTATCACCAAGTTGACCGATGGTCAGCAGATCAAGCCTATCACCTTGCAGCGTTACAACCAGAAGATTGCTGAGGCAGCTAAGTTGGGCGAGGCTCAGGACAATGCTCACGATTTCGCTACTGCCATGAGCGGCAAGAAGTAATTGCTATATATAGAATAAGGTATAAAGAAAAATAGTAAATTATGTCATTTACAAACTTTATAAAGCGCCCGGTACTTTCGACGGTGATCTCCATCTTCTTCGTCTTGCTGGGTCTCATCGGCTTGGTATCACTGCCTATCGAGCAGTATCCTAATATCGCACCGCCTACCATCACAGTATCTACCACCTATACAGGTGCCGATGCCCAGACTGTGTTGAACTCAGTCATCGCTCCTTTGGAGGAGAGTATCAATGGTGTGGAGAACATGACCTACATGACTTCTTCTGCATCTAACTCAGGTTACGCACAGATTACCGTTTATTTCAAGCAGGGTTCCGACCCTGATATGGCTGCGGTCAATGTTCAGAACCGTGTGTCTCAGGCACAGGCTTTGCTGCCTGCCGAGGTTACCAAGGTGGGTGTCACCGTAACCAAGCGTCAGAGCTCCAATGTCATCATGTTTGCCCTGACCACAGACGACGGTCGTTACGACGACCAGTTTGTTACCAACTACGCCTTGATCAACGTTGTTCCTCAGTTGAAGCGTATCAATGGTGTGGGTGATGTGCAGAGCCCTTCTACACGTAACTACTCTATGCGTATCTGGTTGAAGCCAGAGAAGATGAAGGAGTACGGACTTGTTCCTTCCGACATCTCCAATGCCTTGGCTGAGCAGAACATTGAGGCTGCCCCTGGTAGCTTTGGTGAGTCAACCGATATGCAGTATGAATATACTTTGCGTTACAAAGGTCGTTTGAAGACTCCTATCGAGTATGAGAACATCTTGATTAAGAGTGATGCTTCTGGTCAGACCCTTCGTCTCGGCGATGTAGCCAAGATTGAGTTGGGTGGTTTGCAGTACAACGTAAACTTGCTCAACAATGGTCAGCCTGCCGTGATGGGTATGGTTCAGCAGATTGCTGGTTCCAACGCTACCCAGATTGCCACGGATGTAAAGAAGACATTGGATGAGTTGGAGAAGAGCTATCCTCCAGGGTTGAAGAATGTTATTTTGCAGGATGTTACCGAGTTTTTGTTTGCATCTATCGAGGAGGTTGTGTTCACTTTGATCATCACCTTGGTATTGGTGTTCATCGTGGTGTACATCTTCTTGCAGGACTTCCGTTCTACGTTGATTCCTATGATTGCTGTGCCTGTGGCGTTGATTGGTGCATTTCTTTTCCTCTGGATCTTCGGATTCTCCATCAACTTGCTTACGCTGTCCGCCCTCTTGTTGGCCATTGCCATTGTGGTCGATGATGCCATCGTGGTGGTCGAGGCGGTTCACGCCAAGCTCGACCAGGGTTACAAGAGTGCCCTTACCGCATCAATCGATGCGATGAACGAAATCTCTGGTGCCATCATCTCTATTACCTTGGTGATGTCTGCCGTGTTCGTTCCTGTGTCATTCATCGGTGGTACATCTGGTTACTTCTACCGTGAGTTCGGTGTTACTATGGCTATATCTATCGTCATCTCCGCTATCAACGCATTGACGTTGTCACCTGCGCTTTGTGCAATGTTGTTGAAGCCACATGCCGAAGAACATGATGAGAAGAAGATGTCTTTCATCGATCGTTTCCACGCAGGATTCAACTATCAGTTTGATAAGATTACCACTAAGTATAAAGGTGCTGTTAAGTGGGTCATTAACCATGGTATCGTTGCTGCTGGTGTGGTAGTTGCTGGCATCGTGGCGTTGGTTATCTTGATGGGTACTACCAAGACTGGTTTGGTACCTGATGAGGATACGGGTACTTTGTTCTGCTGTATCTCTACAGCCCCTGGTACTTCTCAGGAGAGGACTGCCGAAGTCGTGAAGCAGGTGGATAAGATGCTTGCCGACAACCCAGCTGTCGAGACTCGTAACGCTATCATGGGGTATAGCTTTATCGGTGGTGCAGGCTCCAACCAGGGTACCGTCATTATCAAGTTGAAGCCATTTGAGGAACGTCCTGGTGGATTCTTCCATCGCATCAAGATGGCTCTGACTGGTGGGGGCATCGAGGCGTTGTTCGTCAACCCAATGGAGTCAACCTCTGTGTTGGGCATGATTTACAAGCAGACCGCAGCCATCAAGGATGCACAGGTTCTTGCCTTCGCCCCGCCTATGATTTCCGGTTTCTCCGTGCAGAATGGTATTACCATGACCATGCAGGATAAGACTGGTGGTGACTTGAACAAGTTCTATGACACCGTGAAGAAGTTCTTGGCTGAGTTGAACAAGCGTCCTGAGATTCAGACGGCACAGACTCAGTACAACCCTAACTATCCTCAGTACATGGTGGATGTGGATGTTGCCAAGACCAAGCAGGCAGGTATCTCTCCATCTAACGTGCTTGCAGTGATGCAGGGTTACCTTGGTGGTCTTTATGCATCCAACTTCAATGCCTACGGTAAGCTCTATCGTGTCATGATTCAGGCTGGTCCGGAGGATCGTATGCGTCCTGACGATTTGAGCAAGATTTATGTACGTTGTGCCGATGGTACCATGTCTCCAGTAAGTGAGTTCGTAACACTGAAGAAGATGTTTGGTCCATCCAACATCACACGTTTCAACCTGTTTACCTCTATGGATGTCTCCGTAACTCCTAACAGCGGTTACTCTACTGGTGATGGAATGAAGGCCATCGCCGAGGTGGCTAAGGAGACCTTGCCTGAGGGCTATGGTTACGAGTACTCTGGTTTGACTCGTTCAGAGGCTGAGTCCAGCAACTCCACAGGTTTGATCTTCGCACTCTGTATCGTATTCGTTTACTTAATCTTGAGTGCCCAGTACGAGAGTTACATCTTGCCATTGTCTGTGGTATTGTCTATCCCATTCGGTTTGGCAGGTGCGTTCATCTTCACCAACCTGTTCGGCCATTCCAACGATATCTACATGCAGATTTCGTTGATTATGTTGATTGGTTTGTTGGCTAAGAACGCCATCTTGATTGTACAGTTCGCCTTGGAACGTCGTCGTACGGGTATGGCTATCAAGTATTCAGCTATCTTGGGTGCCGGTGCTCGTCTCCGTCCTATATTGATGACCTCTTTGGCCATGATTATCGGTTTGTTGCCATTGATGTTCGCTTCTGGTGTAGGTAAGTATGGTAACCAGACCTTGGGTGCTGCCGCAGTAGGTGGTATGTTGATTGGTACCTTGACCCAGATCTTCGTCGTGCCAGCCCTCTTCACCGTGTTCGAATGGTTGCAGGAGAAGTTGAAGCCACTCACGTTCGACGATGAGTTGAACGAGGAGGCTGTCGTAGAGCTTGAACAATATGCCAACGCTGCTCACAAGAAGGCTGAGGCTCAGAAGTAAATAGGTTTGAGAAGTAGTAAGTAAAAAACTTCAAACGTAAAAAATGAAAAAGAATTTAAATATCATCATATTAGGTCTCGCAGCGCTCTCTTTGAGCAGCTGCAAGACGCTATACGGTAAGTACGAGCGTCCTGACGTGAAGACGAGTGGTATCGTCCGTGACTCTGCCTCTATCTCCGATACCTTGGCAGTGAAAGATACCACCACTTTCGCCAACATCCCTTGGCGCAGTGTGTTCACCGACCCACAGCTCCAGGACTTGATAGAGAAGGGCTTGGCCAACAACGTCAACTTGCTCAATGCAGCCTTGAATGTGAAGATGGCAGAAGATCAGTTGAAGTGTGCCAAGTTGGCTTTCATTCCAGCTTTCACTTTCACTCCACAAGGTACTATCGCCTCTTGGGATGGCAATGCAGCCACCAAGACTTACAGCTTGCCAATCAATGCAAGTTGGAGTGTTGACCTCTTTGGCAATTTGCTCTCTCAGAAGCGTGGCGCACAGATGGCTCTTCTTCAGATGAAGGATTACCAGGTGTCCGTGCAGACCAACCTCATTGCCAATATCGCTAACATGTACTACACCCTGTTGATGCTCGATAAGCAAGTGGAATTGGTTAATAACATGGAATCTCTTACCAAGGATACTTGGGAGACCATGAAAGTGTTGAAGGATACCAAGATGGGGTATCGCTCTACAGCGCTTCAGGCTGCAGAGTCTAATTATTATTCTGTGTTGACACAGAAGACGGACCTTTTGCGGCAGATTCGTGAAACCGAGAATTCGCTTAGCTTGTTGATTGGCGATCAAGCACATACCATCGCCCGTGGCAAGTTGGAGAATCAGAGTCTTCCAACCAGCTTCTCGACGGGTGTAAGTGTGCAGTTGCTCAACAACCGTGCTGACGTTCACGCTGCCGAAATGAATTTGGCACAGTGTTTCTATGCTGTTGAGACCGCCCGTAGTAAATTCTATCCTTCCATCACTATCTCTGGCACAGGTGCTTTCACCAACTCCAGTGGTGCAGGCATCGTCAACCCTGGCAAGTGGTTGCTTTCAGCAGTGGGATCGTTGGTGCAGCCAATATTCCAGAATGGACGCCTTGTGGCAGGCTTGAAAGTTGCAAAGGCGCAGTACGAGCAGGCATATAATACATGGCAGAACTCTGTGTTGAAGGCCGGTAGCGAGGTAAGCAATGCTCTTGTGCTCTACAATTCTTCCGATGAAAAAAGCAAGGTGGAGGAGAAGCAAATCAAGGTGCTCGAACAGAATGTCGAGGACACTCGTAAGTTGATGGGTGAGGCCGGTGGCTCTTACTTGGAGGTAATTTCTGCCCAATCTTCACTCCTCAATGTTCAGCTCTCTAAGGTAGCAGACGATTTCTACAAGATGCAGGCTGTGGTCAACCTCTACTATGCATTGGGGGGAGGAGCCAAATAATGTTAAGTGTTAATTGTTAAATGTTAGATTATTATGGCTAGTATAATAAGTCCAAAGGCAGATATTTCTTCAAAGGCTAAGATTGGAGACAACTGCAAGATATATCCTTTCGTCTATATCGAGGACGATGTGGAAATCGGTGACAACTGCATCATCTACCCATTCGTGAGCATCTTGAATGGTACTCGCATGGGCAATGGCAACAAGGTGTTCCAGGGTGCGGTGGTTGGCGCGCTTCCACAGGATTTCAATTTCAAGGGTGCCAATAGCTTCGTGATTATCGGCGACAACAATACCATCCGTGAGAACGTGGTTGTCAACCGTGGTACTTACGAGGGTGGAAAGACCGTTCTTGGCAACAAGAATTTCTTGATGGAAGGTGCCCATATCTCTCATGATACAGTGGTTGGCAATGGTTGCGTGTTCGGTTACGGTACCAAGATTGCGGGCAACTGTGTGATTGGAAATGGTGTCATCTATTCTACTTCTGTGGTAGAGAATGCCAAGACGCGTGTCGGCGACTTGGCTATGATTCAGGCTGGTACTACTTTCTCCAAGGACGTGCCTCCTTACATCATCGCTGGTGGCAAGCCTGTGAAGTATGCTGGTCCCAACACCATCATCATGGAGGCCGCCGAGATTACCGAGAAGGTGCGCAAGCACGTGGCTAACGCCTATCGTTTGGTGTTCCACGGTCAGACATCCCTCTTCGATGCCATCAACCAGATCAAGGACCAGGTGCCAGACGGAGAGGAAGTGCGCAATATCATCCAGTTCCTTGAGAATTCGAAAGAGGGAGTTATCACCAAGATGTAACATGTGCTTGGTTAGAATCTTTTGAAAAAAATATTTCTGAATATGAAAGGGAGGACTTACCTGTAGGTTGGTCCTTCCTTTTGTGTTAATGTCTATTAAACTTTCGTTTGTTCGCACATTTTTTTGTTACTTTGCACCAAATTTGGAATGTTATACCCTTTTGGTAAATGAGAAAGAAACAATATAAGCCCAGCAGTCATCGAGGACTGCAGGTGGTAACTCTATGTATAAGCACCGCCATGGTGCTCGTTTTACTCGGGATGGTCATATTCTCCGTACTTATGGGAAGAAACCTCTCGTCCTATGTGAAGGAGAACCTTGTAGTGTCCGTAATGCTCGAACAGGACATGACCAATTCCGAAGTGGTACAGATGTGTAAACAGCTGAAGGCTAAGCCTTATGTTAAGTCGCTCAACTATATTTCGAAAGCGAAGGCTCTCAAAGAGGCAACTCGTGACCTTGGAGTAGATCCCAGCGAGTTTGCGGGGGTCAATCCTTTTCAGCCTTCTATAGAGCTGACTGCGCAGGCCGACTATGCCAACAACGATTCGCTGAAATGGGTGGCCAAGGAACTGAGAGCTTATCCGCGCGTAACAGAGGTGTCCTATCAACACGACCTCATAGAGCAGGTGAATCAAATGCTCGCCAAGATAAGCATTGGATTGCTCATAGTGGCGGCTCTCCTGACGTTTATATCATTCTCGCTTATAAACAATACCGTAAGGCTTGGTATTTATGCCCGGCGTTTCTCGATACATACGATGAAACTTGTTGGAGCTTCCTGGGGATTCATTCGGCGTCCCTTTGTTAATAGAGCAATGCTGATAGGTCTGCTGTCGGCATTTATTGCAGATGCTTTCCTTGGGGGTAGTCTTTATGCTTGGTATGTTCATGAGCCAGAACTGCTCTTGGTGATGGGATGGCAGGAGCTTGCCATTACGGGTGGTGCCGTTTTCCTTTTTGGAATCATTATTACAGCCATCTGTGCCAGTATCTCTGTCAATAAATTTCTCAAGATGAAGGCTGGCGATTTGTATAAGATTTAGAATATGTAACATTCACATTATTAAATATAATATATAAATGGATAAGAAGAATTTAGCATTTGACAAAGTAAACTTCATCCTCTTGGCTGTGGGGATGGCTATCGTCATCATCGGCTTTCTTTTGATGAGTGGCTCTGGTTCCAACGAGCATACCTTCGATGCCGATATCTTCAGCACACGCCGTATCGTAGTGGCGCCAACTGTAACCCTGTTTGGCTTTCTGTCTATCATTTACGCAATTATCCGCAAGCCGCGCGATTGATTCTTAATATAATACTTTATATCAATGGATTTTATACAGACTATCATCATCTCTATTGTAGAGGGATTGACAGAGTTCTTGCCAGTATCCAGTACTGGACATATGATTATTGCGGAAAACTTGTTGGGAGTTGACGTTCACGACCAATTTGTGAATGCATTCACTGTTATCATACAGTTTGGCGCCATTCTTTCCGTCATCTGCTTGTATTGGAAGAGATTCTTCTATCCAGAAGCTGTGAAGACCGGGGAAAAAAGTTATTGGAAGGCAATGTTCGATTTCTACGCACGTTTGATAGTGGGTACCTTGCCTGCTGTTGTGCTTGGACTTGCATTCAATGATTTCATCGAGTCAAATCTCGGCAATGTGCAGTTGGTGGGGTGGATGCTTGTCGTCGGTGGTGTGTTCATGCTCTTTTGCGATAGAATATTCAACAAGGGAAGTGAGGATACCAAGCTTACCTATAAGCGTGCTTTGACCATTGGCTTCATCCAGTGCATCGCCATGATTCCTGGTGTATCTCGCTCGATGTCGACCATCGTGGGTGGTATGTCGCAGAAACTCACTCGCAAGGCTGCGGCTGAGTTCTCTTTCTTCTTGGCAGTGCCAACCATGTTTGGCGCCACATGTTTGGAAGTCTATAAGTTGGTTAGCCATGGGGGTGGCTCTTTGCTTACTCAAGGCAACAACCTCTTTACCTTGATAATAGGCTCGATGGTGGCGTTCATAGTGGCTGTCCTCGCCATCAAGTTCTTTATCAACTATGTGACCAAGTATGGCTTTGCAGCCTTTGGCTGGTATCGCATAGTTGTGGGACTCGTCATCATCACCTGTGGGCTCTGCGGTGTGAACATGCAGATGGTGGATTAGTTTCTACATAATTGTAGGGTTAAAACTTATATATGGATTTCAGAAAAGGAGAAATCATAGCCATTGACAAGCCTTACCGAATGTCGAGCTTTGGGGCTTTGGCTCATATCAGATACGTGCTTTCCAAGTTCTTGCACCATAAGGTGAAGATAGGGCATGCTGGTACGCTCGATCCTTTGGCTACAGGTGTGCTTGTTCTTTGCACAGGGAAGAAAACTAAGGAAATAAAGCTGTTGCAGTCTCACACCAAGGAGTATACCGCAACGCTTCAGCTGGGCGCAACAACGGCCAGCTACGATCTCGAGCATACGGTAAACCATACCTATCCTGTCAACCAGATCTCCCGGCAGCTCATAGAGGAAGTCTTGCCTCGATTTGTCGGTGATATTCAGCAGGTTCCGCCTACTTATAGTGCGGTCAAGGTAAATGGTGACAGAGCCTATGCCTTGCGGCGGGCAGGCGAGGATGTAACACTCAAGCCAAAAAATGTACGGATAGACGAGATAGAACTGACCAGTTACGACGACAAGACCAAACAGCTTGGTCTGCGGGTTGTATGTGGCAAGGGTACTTACATACGCTCCTTGGCACGCGACTTAGGCCGGGCACTTGGGAGTGGAGCCTTTCTTACAGAGTTGAGACGAACCCGAGTGGGCGACTTTACTGTCGACAACTGCGCGAGTTTTGAAAACTTCAGGGAGTGGCTCGAACAACAGGAAATAGAAGACATCCAGCAAGTTCAAGATTCCCTGAGTAGTAAATAGAATATAATTAGTAACCATTAGGAAGGAGACGAATATAACATGAAACTGTCACAATTCAACTTTAAGTTGCCGGAGGCGCAGGTGGCGCTTTATCCACACAAAACCAAGCGCACCGTCAGGACATCTACCGGGGAGGAGCGCACCTTTGAGGTAACCCGTCGTGACGAGGCGCGTATGATGGTTCTACACAAAAAGTCGGGAACCATAGACATGTACCGCAAGGATGCTGATGGAAATCCTATCGAAGGCGACTTTATAGAGTTCAAAGATATCATCAACTATTTTGACGAGGGAGATACGTTTGTGTTCAATAATACCAAAGTATTCCCAGCGCGACTCTATGGCACCAAGGAGAAAACCGATGCCAAGATAGAGGTGTTCCTGCTTAGGGAGTTGAATGAAGAAATGCGACTTTGGGATGTGCTCGTAGAGCCAGCCCGCAAGATTCGCATAGGAAACAAACTTTTCTTCGATGATGTCAACGAGATGGTGGCAGAGGTGATAGACAATACTACCAGCCGTGGCCGAACTCTTCGTTTCCTCTATGATGAGGACGGCCAGCATGATGTCTTTAAGCGTTCCCTCTTTGCCTTGGGCGAGGCTCCTTTGCCACGTTATGTCATCGACAATCGTGAGGTGCACCATGCCACAGAGGAGGATATGGAAGACTTCCAATGTGTTTTTGCTGAAAAGGAAGGTGCAGTTACGGCACCAGCTACTGGACTTCATTTCTCGCGCGAACTCATGAAGAGAATGGAAATCAGAGGCATCAACTCTGCGTTTATCACTTTGCATTGTGGACTGGGCTGTTTCCATGAAATAGAGGTGGAAGACCTTACCAAGCATAAGATGGATTCTGAGCAGATGCATATCGGCAAGGAGGCTTGCGATATGGTAAACAGCACCAAACGGGCTGGACACCATGTTTGTGCCATCGGTACAAGTGTGGTCAAAGCTACTGAGACAGCTGTTGGTACAGACGGAATGATGAAGGAGTTTGACGGATGGACCAATAAGTTTATCTTTCCTCCTTATGAGTTCGGACTGGCTGACAGCATGGTGGCCAATTTCTATCATCCAGAGTCTACGCTCATGATGAGCACAGCTGCTTTTGGGGGTTACGACCTTGTATACGAAGCATATATGAAAGCTTTGAAGAATGGGTATATGTTTGGTTGCTTCGGCGACTCTCTGCTCATTCTTAACGACTAATTTATCTGTACATGCATAGAGTATATTTGAGCCTCGGGTCAAACTTAGGCAACCGCAAGCGTAACATCCGCGAGGCTATAGAAAAAATAGGAGAGCTGATTGGCGACGTAGAGCGCCGGTCAGCTCTATATGAAACCAAGCCTTGGGGCTATTCTTCGCCCAATGACTTTGTCAATGCATGTGTCTGTGTGCTTACTCCTTTGGCACCTCGCCAGTTGCTTGAGACTACTCAGAAGGTGGAGCAAGAGATGGGTCGTACTATCAAATCTGTGAATGGCGAATATCACGACCGCATTATAGATATAGATATTCTGCTGTACGACGATCTTCGTGTCGACCAGCCCGACCTGAAGATTCCTCATCCCCTGATGGAGGAAAGAGATTTTGTGATGGCTCCTCTTAGAGAAATCAAGAAATGATAAATGAACGTGAGTGTGGAATCTTGAAAAGCTTAAGTCGCATAATGGCCTTTATTCTATGATTTTCTACTCATTTCGTGTAAGTTTCTTTTATGAATATCCGCAGTCATCCAAATTGCAAAATATCACGGTGTTAAAGAGGATTTCTTGAAACTATCTCTCGATAGATTCTGCCATACGTCAGTTTTAGATGATAGCAAATGTCCAACTCCGTCGGGCATTCCACGACCGTCAGTCATTTGGCTCACGGTCGTCAGCCAGTCGTTCCACGGTCGTGGGACGGTCAGCCCACGCCCGTGGAACGCCCTTCATATTCAAGTTTGATGCCCTTTAAGGATGCACAATGTTAACCCATAAGGAAGCACAACTTTGCCCCGCAAGGAAGCACATCTTCGTACTTTCACTATGATTACTATCTACAAGAGTTATATGTTTGAATCATGCTCTGCCACAAAACTAAATTAGTCATCAGGAAATTCGATGCATTTCCTGCTATAATTTGGACGATTGCGGATATTCAAATAGAAAAATCCCATCACTCTCAGTGAGAATGATGGGATTGAATGTCTTTTTAGCAAATTGCCCAAAGATTACTTGCGGAGGCCGAGAGCCTTGATGATGGCACGGTAGCGATGGATATCGCGGTCGTACAAGTAGTTGAGCAAAGCGCGACGCTTTCCTACAAGCTGTGTCAATGCACGTGTTGTAGTATAATCTTTACGGTTCTGCTTAACATGTTCCGTCAAATGAGCAATACGGTATGAGAACAATGCTATCTGGCTCTCTGCTGAACCAGTATCAGAGTTAGACTTTCCGTACTTGCTAAAGATCTCTTCTTTTT